>Ga0209212_1006538_pt1 | contig 13286 bp, 10 predicted proteins | sample RifGroC2_FD_183996 | JGI IMG/M metagenome (GOLD analysis project Ga0209212, IMG submission 183996) | Groundwater microbial communities from Rifle, Colorado, USA - Groundwater C2 (SPAdes) (version 2) | ecosystem: Environmental > Aquatic > Deep subsurface > Groundwater | place: Rifle, Colorado... | reverse complement strand
CCACTGACCACTTTTCGCCGATGTGTCGCCCGTTACGACGGGGAACACAAGGTCAAACACTTCTCCTGTCTCGACCAGTTTCTGTGCATGGCGTTTGCGCAACTGACCTATCGCGAGAGTCTACGCGACATCGAAGCCTGCCTGCGCAGCCAGTCCGCCAAACTCTACCATATGGGCTTTCGCAGCACGGTGTCGCGCAACACGCTGGCCAATGCCAATGCAGTTCGAGATTGGCGCATCTATGCCGACTTTGCACAAAGCCTGACGGTATTGCTCGCCCGCTCTACGTGGACGAACCGTTTGGTGTCGATCTCTCCGAAACGGTCTACGCGCTGGATGCGACCACCATCGATCTGCGCCTGTCGGTATTTCCATGGGCTCTGTTTCGTTCGACCAAAGCGGCGATCAAGCTGCATACGTTGCTCGACCTGCGCGGCAACATCCCCAGCTTCATTCATATCAGCGACGGCAAACTGCACGTCCGGCATCATCTGCGATCAACTGGGCACGCTGACCGGCTTTTATTCTCAGCAACATTTTCCAACGACGATCAGACGTACAAAGATCAAAGATGCCGAGGGCAAGACGTTGGTCTTCTTGACCAACCATCTCGACCTGCCGGCGCAAAGCATTGCCGATCTTTATCGTTGCCGTTGGCAAATCGAGTTGTTCTTCAAATGGATCAAGCAGCATCTGCGTATCAAGTCCTTCTTCGGTACTTCAGAGAACGCGGTCAAGTCTCAAATCTGGATCGCCGTCTCGGTTTACGTTCTGGTCGCCATTCTGCGAAAGCGGCTGAAAATTATCCTATTCGACCACGTCCAACCTGGAAGTGCTTCTAAACGATTCTTTCGATTTTGTGACATGGCATCGGCATTTGAAGCGGCGCGCGATAAATTTCGCTGAGAAGCGAGATAAATAGAACTGTGTGCGGATTTTACATACAACAAACGAATTGCACATTACAAAACGCACCCAATCAACCTACCAGTTCCGGATCACCAGTTCCGCCGTCTTGTTCCCCTTTTTTCCACCACCAACTGTGTAGGTGATATCGACGCTTTCCATGTGTAGCCCGGCGAACGCCTGGCGCATCTCGGGGATGTCGTTCACGCTGATGATCATCTTGCCTTTTATCGCCCTGGCAAGCTCGGCCATGCGGGTGTACTGATCGAGTCCGAAGCCAACGCCGTAGCCTTCCGTGCCCCAATAGGGCGGGTCGCAGTAGAACAGGGTGTGCTCGCGGTCGTACTTGGCGATGCAGGCTTCCCAGCCGAGGTGCTCGATGTAGGTCTGAGACAAGCGCAGGTGCGCCTGGCTCAGGTCTTCTTCCAGCCGCAGCAGGTTGAGCCGTGGGCCGCTGGTGGTGGCGGTACCGAAGGTCTGGCCACTGACCTTGCCACCGAAGGCGTTCTTTTGCAGGTAGAAGAAACGCGCTGCGCGTTGAATATCGGTGAGCGTTTCCTCCGGAGTGATCTGTAGCCACTTGTATATCTGGCGGCTGGTGAGCGCCCATTTGAATTGCCTGGTGAATTCCTCCAGATGATGCTTGACCACGCGGTACAGGTTGACCAGCTCGCCGTTGATGTCGTTGATCACTTCGACCTTGGCCGGCTCCTTCAGGAAGTAGATCGCGGCCGCGCCGCAGAACGGCTCGACGTAGCAGGTATGCTCCGGAAACATGGGCAGGATGTGCTTGGCCAGCCTGCGCTTGCCGCCGATCCACGGAATGATGGGCGAATGTACCTGGTTGTTAAAGAGCGGTTGCTTCTGGGTTTTCATGGAGCGGTTCCTTTCGGATTGACGCTCCAGGGCGTTCTAGTTGGGGGCTCGCGGCCCTCAGTTGATTCATTGTCCCGCAGCGCGGGCACTTGATTGCCAGGCGGGTAAACTCCGCCTCGGCCAGTTTGCGGCTGCAGCTGCCGCATCGAACAGTTTCCATCGGTTATATCTCGCGTGGTAGCCTCGCTCCGCTGTGTGCACAGCACGGTGCCTAGGCTAAACGCAGGATGGGTCTGCGGGAGGTGGCCGTTGCAGGTGCTCGAACACCCGCAACGGTCGCACCGTCTTTTTTATATCCTTAATTCATCACCGGCAGCGCTGCGATCAGCTCGTCCACCGTCGGCGGCTGGCGGGTGCCGGCCAATACTTCGGCTTGGTACGTGAAACAGGCTGCCCACGCCGCGCCGCGCCAGACGATGAAGGCTTGCGCCTCGGCCTGGAACGGGTTGAGTGCGCCAGCGTAGCTGCAGGCTGAGAGGATATTGTCGTAGCCGCGCGCCTGCGCTTTTGCGTCCAGATGCGCCTGCACGGCTGCTACCAGCTCGGCTTCGGTGGGTAAAGGCGGGGGTGGGGTGATGTACTGGCCGTCGACGTGCTGGTCGCCGATGCGGCCGGTGGTGCAGACCGCCAGCGTATTGCCGAAAGCATCTGTATCACCGGCCTCTGGCGCGCGGGTGGCCAGCGTGATATTGACTACTGAACCCACCGCATTGATGTGCGCAATTTTTACCATGATGTGATCCTCGCAAAACCTGGAGCGCCATTGCCTCCACCGCCTGAGTTGTAGCCGTTACGGGAAGCCCCACCGCCGCCGCCACCGGCTCCGTACCCACCGCCGTTACCACCACTGCCCCCGGCTACAGTCAACGAACTGCCGCCACCACCGCCAGCACTACCGGTCATCGCTCCGGCAACCACGCCACCGGAGCTACCCGATCCATCAATAGCACCAGCGGCACCGCCGCCACCCGTTGCGGCGCTACTATTGGGCGCTCCTCCAGCACCTCCCGCGTAAGCAACATTCGTTGAGTTGAGGCCACTTCCCCCTCCGCCGCCAGGCCCACCATTAAGCGTGCACCCCCCCGCGCTCCCAGCCGCAGCCGTACTGCTGCCGCCGCCGGTCGCGCCTCCCGATTCGGCGCGATTTGCAATAGTTGATGATTGTGAAATGCCCCCCATTTCACCCATCACGGCCCCTGCATTTCGGGTGCCGTACGTGCTGCCTCCAGTGGACGAGCTTGGGTACTGGGTGTTTACCGCACCCAAATTACCCTGCCCACCGCCAGCCACCGACAAATAGGCACCAAAAGTTGTTGCTCCCCCGGCACTTCCTGGTTGCCCACTGGTGTTATCCGTTGTCACAGCGGCACCACCCGTCCCGCCCGCCCCAACGGTTACTGCAACGGTGGCGGTAATATCGGCCGCCTTAAACAGGCGAACAGCGTAACCGCCACCAGCGCCGCCGCATCCTCCAGCGGCTGTAGTTCCGGCCGCGCTGCGCCGCCCCGATCCGCCGCCTCCACCACCACTAATTAGTTCCACCATCGCAAAGGTGCAGCCCGCCGGTTTCGTCCACGTCCCATTCGCGGTGAAGGCCTGCACATCCACGCTCGCGGCCAGCTTGCCCAGCTCGATCATCGGCATCCATGCCGTGTTGGAGGCGTTGCGCTGGCGCAGCATCGGCGGTGTCGAGCCGGTGTCCGCCCACCACTGGTATGAGTAGGGTGCCGCCGGTTCGGTTGCTCCCGAATTATTGGTGGCGATAGCACCGAGCGCGAGATTGATGTCGGATAAAAAATTGGCCCCGTTCTGGTCGGCTAAAACGTGATCATGTTGAGACATACTGCCCCCTTATAAATTGATGAGTGTTGATGGATCGAAACTCGCGGACGCCCGCACATTCCGCATGGTTGCCTGCCAGCCCGAGAACGAGGTCATGTGCGGGTCGGTATAAATCTCCGCCAAGGCCAACGCCGTACTGTCGGCGCTTCCGCCGAACAGCACATTCCTGCTCAACGCGCCGGATGCCAGCGCGCTGGCGGCTGCCATGCCGTCGATGGCGATGGCGCATTGAATCCATCCCTCCGCAGCAGCTTGAGATACGGCATCCCCGGCGAATTGACGCGGGACGGTGATCGCACCCACCGCCTCCGAAGAAGCTGCCGCGCCGCCGGCCACGTTTGGCGCGCGGCGCAGCCCGCCGGATGCCGCACCGGTGGCGGCTGCCACACCGGAGAATTGATGTTCTATGTAGGACGCGCACGACGCGGTAACGGCGGCAGAAGACGCCCCGGCATACTGCGCGCAGCGCTGCAACTGCCCGGAAAAAATACCGGTGGCCGAGATTGACCCGGCCACGTTTGGCGCGCGGCGCAGCGCGCCGGATGCCGCACCGGTGGCGGCTGCCGCTCCGGAGAATTGATGTTCTGTGTAGGACGCGCACGACGCGGTAAGGGCGGCAGAAGATGCCCCTGCCAGCGACTCGGACACACCGACCTGGCTGATATTTCTATACCAGGTGCTGATGGGAGCCGGGATTTGTCCGATATTGAGCGCCATCAAATCACCCGATCGTCACTTGCAGATATGAGCCGGGAATGCGGAACTGCTCGCCCGTATACACCCGTACCGGGCTGGTCAGTGCGCCGTAGATCAGCATGTTGCCGGCGCTCAGCGCATCGAAAATGGCGTAGTGCGTGATGTCCGCCCCCCAGTCCGAAGTCGCTGGCGCGAAATAGTTCGCGCCCGCAGTGGAGGTGGAGCCGCCGGTGCCGCTGGATGCGCCGATGGTGCCGCCCTGCGTTGCCGTCCAATTGGTATTGGACGGAGTGCTTGCCATGCGGACATAGCCGCCGCCGGACAGCTCGGTAAAGCTGCCATCCGCCGCAGCCCGTCCGAGTGCCACATACAGGATGGACGGCTTGGTGAACGCGGTCGACCGGAACAGGTGGTCAATCAGCTTGTTCTCCAGATAATCTGACATCTGCGACATGCGCGGCCTCGCCTATGCCAGCGTGACGGTCAACGACCCCGCCGGGAAGGTCGGTGCGGCATCGCCCGAATACACCCGCTTGGCCGTGGTCAGCGTGCCGTAGAACAGCATGTTCCCGGCGCTGGCCGCGTCGTAGAGCGCAAAGTGGGTGATATCGTTACCGCTGTTCCAGTTCGCGCTGGGCGTGCCGAACGACACGATGCCGGCATTGGCGGTGCCGCCGCCGGTACCGCTGGATGCGCCGGAGGTTCCACCTTGCGTTGCGTTCCACGACGCATCGGCCTTGCCGCACGAGGCGCGCGCGTAGTTTCCGGTTGCGGCGATCTCCGTAAACGACCCGTCCGCCGCCGCCGTGCCCAGCGCAACGTGAATTCCAGCAGGCGCGGTATACGCCGAGGTGCGGAACAGATGATCGATCAGTTTGTTTTCCAGGTAGTCCGACATTTGCGACATGGTGTATCTCCTCTAGTTAATAGCCGTTGGCCTGCCAATCGAAGGTGCGCGACACGGCGGTGCCCGCGCTGTTTTTGAAAGTGATGGTGAACCCCGTGGCGGACTTCGACGTGATCTCGTAGTAATCGCCGGTCACCATGTCGTGCGGCACGACCGTGATCGTTGGCGATTCGTGAAACTGCGCCGGGTAGGTGATGGATTTCGCCGCCGCGCCGCTGGCCACATCCGCACCCGCTGCCGTCATGCGCGGCAAGATCGGCGTGACCGTTAGCGATTCGATGTAGGCGTTATTGGTCGTCACGACAGCCTTCATGCGCAGCTCGATCTGCATCCCGCGCGCGCGGAAGCTCTCGGCGATGTAGAACGGGCGGAACTCCGACCAGACGGCGGACGGGCTGGCCGGATCGTCGGCGGTGGTGCGCAAGTACAGGCCGATCGTGACATCGGTCGGGCTCGCGCCGGTGATGCTTGGCCACAGGCTGATCACCTCGGTGATATCGCTGATGTTGCCTTCGGCGTAAGCCACGAACTGCGCGGCAGCCTTGATGCCCACATCTCCTACAAAGCCGAAGTCGTAAGCTGCATCGCGGTAAGTGGCGATGGTGCTGTTGCCGGACAACCAGGTGCCGTCCATAGTCAGGCCACCCGCGTCTACGGCGCAGCCGACCTTGGTTCCAGACCAGACCGGCGCGCAGTCGTAGGTCATGGCGGCCTTCACGTCCGGCAGTCCGCTATAGGTGACCGTGACCGACGCATAGTTGGCCGAGGCATTCAGCGACGAGTCCAGCCACTTGGCAACCCAGGTACCCTCGCAGAATGCGGGCAGCTCCATGCCGGTCGAACTGCCCGGCTGGAACTCGTACTGGTTCAGCGTGTTCCCGAGGCTCAGCTCGGGGGTATGCGACAGCACCAGGTACCCGCCCACGATCACATCCAGATCGGTCGAGGCATCCCACGATAGCCGCGCCTTGCCGTGCGATACGTTAAACGTCAGACCGGTCACGTCCGCAGGTTTTGCACTTTTGCCGACCAGATACAACGAGGCGTTAAACACATCGCCCGGACTCACCCGCACCGGGTGCACCATGATGTTAAACGGCCCCTTTTCGGCATCGGTGATGATGTCGAATTCGCTATCGAACTGCCGCTCGGTGATCTTGAACTGGAGCGGATCGCCGCGCCACCACTGGATGCGGAAATAGCGCGCCAGATCGGCAGTGATCTTGACGTGCACCTTTGAAACCACAGAGCCGGCGGCAATGGCCAGCGATTCGGTCAGATCGACCGCGCTCACGCTGGCGTCCAGCGAGTAATCCGCCCAGATGAAATGCCGGTCGATAGCCGACATGATGCCGAGCCCGTTCTCGTTGTACAGTTCGATCAGGTAACAAGAACCTTCCCGCACGTTCTCGATGTAGGCGACCTGTTCGCCGGATGCCCCGTCCGGCTCGACCGGAATATAGATGGGCGGAGCGAATCCCTCCCCGGTTGAATAGCCACTTTCGCCGACACAGCGATGGTAACGCAGCACGGTGCGTTTGACGAACACGTTGGACGGCCTCTGAAAATGCACGGCGATGCGTGGGATCAGCGTGCCGTCGCCCACCTCAAGCAGTTCGGACTCTCCAGAGGTGGAGTACACGCCGGCCAAGGACGTGACGAACATCGGGTTAGGGAGATTGGTATTTTGAGTTTCGTCCGCCACCACCGCATCGGCGAAATCCCAGATGCTGGCCGCGTCCTCTTTGAGCGTCAGCTCGACGCCCTGTTCGATGCCGAAGCGCTTGTCCACCACGCGGTAGACCTTATCGGTTTGGCCGAGCAACGCGCTGGTGAAAATAGCGCGCTGCCCGACCTTGAGCGACCAGGCCTTGAGGGAAAAGGTCGCCTTGATGGTGAAGCCGTTGCGTTGATCCTCTGTAAAAATGCGCGCGAGGTTATGGACGCGCTGCACCGAATCGGTAAAAGGGAAGTCGATATTCGTCCACAGCTCGCGCCCGTCGGCAGCGAGATAGGCAGCGTTCTGGTACGGCTTGAAATCGGTCAGGACGTATTCGTTCTCGTTGCTGATGTATTGACCGCGCGCGCCGTTGTACAGCTCCGCGTCTGGTACCCCACCGATAACCGACCACGCACCCACGATGTCGTCCTGCACCAGCGACATCACCGGCGCGACGTATTTGCCCGCCCAGCATTGCCACGTCGTGCCGACGATGCCGCCCGCCATGCACTGTGCGAGCTGTTCGAGCACCTTGCCAGACTCCTGATCCGCCGTCACTGTGCCGTTCACGGTGTAACGCTTCACGCCGTCGCCGATGTCCTCATCGCACACATTGGCAGCGGTGATTAAATCAGCCGTGGGGATGTCTCCCGCATCGACGCCGCACATCTCGCCGGTGAGATAGTCGTTAATCGACAGCGCCGGGTTCTGACTCCATACCGTGGTTGCCGAGCGCGGGTCATAGAGTTTTTTACCGCGCAGCAATACCTCGATAGGCGGGATTCCTCCCTGAAAATCGACATGGTTGAGATCGAGGCGCACCACGGTGTAGCAGAATCCGCGCAGTACGGCGGTATCCGGCCAGAGATCCGGCAGGTCGGCCATCAGCGCGGCATCAGCCGGGTCGGCCGGCGTGCCGAGGTGTATTTTCACCCGGACGCGGCTCGCCGCAACCTGATCGCGCTGGTAGGTGCAAGTGACCGTTCCAAAGTCTTGACTCAACGTGACGGTCTGCCCGTCCAGCGTGTATGGCACATCGAGGCGCGGCTTGGCTGGCTTAGTCGGGTGGGGGCGCGTGATCAGCAGTTCCTTCGGGACGTAGGCCAACACGAACGTGCTGCCGGTGTGCGTTTCCGTTTCGCCTACAGACCCTATAACGGCATAGTCGCCGCCGGTCACCTCACCGTTTGCGTCCAGCGCGCCCAGCGCCTTGCCGTTGACGTAGATTTCCTCGATCGCGTCGCACTCGTGCGCGGCATGCACACAGACCAGGTGTTTATATTCGTCGCGAGCGCCGCTGGAAAACATCGCCACGATGTCCGACCCAACCCGCGCGCGGCCATAAACGGTGCGGTGCGGCGCATCCGAGGCGATGCGGGTAACGGTGCGATCTTTAAGTCCGGCGTTGTAAGCCTGCCGCTGCTGCTCGCGATCGGCAGCGGCGCGCTTGCGCTGCTGATCCGCGCCGTAGATGGCGGAACCAATCATCATCGCGTAGCCAGTGACCATAATCCAAGTGGTCGACGAACCCGCCAGAATCGAGCCTAGCACGGTGATCGTGGCGGGGTCGGCCAGTGCGGCGCCGGACACGAACAGCAGCACGAGTGCGGTCAGAGCTTCCAGGCGCATGTCGCTTCCATTCTTGGGTTGAAGACCAGCCCGTTATCGCCGGGCGCACATATCGTCGCGCCGCTGAACAGATTGATCGTGCCTTTCAGCAGAGTGATATCGCCGTCCTGTGCAAAATTCGGGTGGATGCGCGTCAGGCTTTGATCGAGCAAATATTCCATGCCGCCCAGCTCTGCGATGATGGCGCGTGCTTCCGCGCGGCTCGACCAGCGCTTGCCCGTGCAGATGTAATCGCGCCCGGTCGCGATCTTCGCCCAGCCAGCGGCGAACGTGACGCAATCGTGCGTTCCCCACTGGAACGGGGTGCGCAGGTGCGCGGTGATATAGTCGGCGAAATCCTTTTTCATCTTTGCTGGAACTTCGCAGAAAGCCAGAGCTGCGGGGTCGAGATCAGACCGGTGAGATAATCCAAACCGGTATCGGTCGGATAGCGCTGTTTTTGCTGTGCTGCGTTGAGGCGCAGCGATGGGCGGCGCTTGATGCCGTAGGCCGAGGTCTCGCACTTGAGGACGACTTGCCCGTCTTCGCCGTCAGCGCCCGCAGTCATGGTGTCCATGATCCCGCGCCAGCATATTTCCGGTGTGTCGATCAGCGCGCCGTTCTCGTTGAGCGGGCAAAAATAGAGCTTTGCGGCGCGCCCACGGTAGTTTTCTACCGCGCTGACCGACAGCGCCAGCATCGCCGCGTTCACGATATTCAGGCCAAACGTCATCGCGCTCGATGTCACGCCGGCAGTCTCTTCGACCGCGCTGATGTTGCCGATCAAGCCGAGGCCGGACCAGTCGTAGCCGCCCCAGGTGTAGGTATTGCTGTACGAGCAGATACGCGCGGTTCCACCGAGGAATTGCAGCTCCAAAAAGGCGTACTGGCCAGCAAGGTGTCGGCTGCATTCGGTTGTCGCATCATCTTCAAAACAGGCGGCTTCTGGAACGACGCCGGGCGCTGGCACTTCATTGGCTGCGGCGCAGCGCCGGAGATCGCCGTCTATGCGTTCCAGGTGCTGCATCGCCAATGCAAGCGGGCACGCACCGAGCACATCAGCACCCGGCTGAAACGCTGCAAGCAAGCCACCAAGACACGCCGTGCCGATCTGTTCTGCGAAGGCTGGATACAGGCGGTCGCTGGCAAGATCGCTGCGCTGGCCGGGAACGAGCGGCAGACCGCTGCGATTGAGGCATACATCGCCAAACATTACCCAAGCCTGCGTGACTTAGCTGAGCGCGACCGCAACGATGGCCGCAGCATCAGCGGCCGCGAGTGGGGTGATGTGGCCGCAGGCATGCGGTCTGGAAAGAACGCAGAACTCAATCGTGGCATGAATGGCGCAGCAGCGCCAATCGCACTGAACTGATCATGGCCAACAAATACCCAACCACCTTCGCCACGCGCCGCAGCGAACTCGCCAAAATCCACATGGCCGCAGAACAGCTCGGCATGGATACGGCGGATAAGGATGAAGCCAGCGAGTACCGCTCCATGCTGTGGGCGGTGGCGCGCGTGCGCTCGGCGGCGGGGTTGGACTGGCAAGGCCGCAAGAAGGTGCTAGATCACCTCAAAGCCTGCGGCGCAACGCGTGGCTTCGATAAAAAACCGCAGCCGCGCGCCCTGGCGGACGATCCTCAAAGCAAGAAAATCCGCGCGCTGTGGTTGGAGTTGCACACGGCAGGCAAGGTGCGCAATCCTTCCGAATCGGCGCTGGCCGCGTTCGTCAAACGCCAGACCGGGCGCGATGCGTTGCAGTGGCTCAATGCCCGCGAAGCGTCCGCCGTAATCGAAGAGCTGAAGCAATGGCTGCTGCGTGCAGAGAAAAAGGCTGAAAATGTCTAATAAGTCACGCAACAGAAAGCGCGCAGAAGAGTTGATCGCAGACCTGTCCACCACACTGTCTGCATGCTTGCTTACCAAGGGTATAACCAAGGACACTGCCGCTGAAATAGGCTCTGATGTGGCCGATAAGATAGCAGATCACTGGAAAGGCCAAAATTTATATTTCCCCTTCGACCTGGCTACGCGTCGCAACGCTGAAATCTACGCCAAATTTACAGGTGATAATCAAGATAGACTGGCAGTTGAATTCGGTACATCTGTGCAACATATATATAGGGTCATAAAAATCATGAAAGCCGCCGAATTTGCCTCGCGCCAACCAAGGCTTTTTCCCGAATAACAGCCCGTTTGCTATTTTTACCTGCTGCAATCGTTTTTTATTTTTAATCCCACTTAATCCCACGTCATCCCGGTTAAACTCGTATTTATCTCGCTTTACCCTTAGTGTTTATCTCACCCCCCTTCAGGCATTCTTCTTTTGTCGAGCCACCCAAAACCCAAGTTGATAACCACTTTCAGTCTTAAACCTCTTTGGGACATTGTAATGCCCGTTACCTTTTGCGAACTTTTGAAGATGCTCAAACGCCTCCTCCCACTGAGATTCAAGGTTATCCCAACTCCATCCGGGAAGCTGCTCTAAAAGATTTTTGCGATCATCTGAAAGAACCTCTCTTTGCAATCTCTGCCTACCAACCCAAACCCCAAGTAATTTACCGTCAGGTGTCTTGAAACTCGTGGGTACTCTGCAATGTCCCTCCTTGTGAGCAAATTCTCGAAGGCAACCAAACATCTTTCCCCATTGCTCCTCAAGAGCATCCCAAATCCATCCTGAAAGAGCTACCAGACGTTCTCTTCGTTCTTGCGACATCCTGTTCTTTTTCATTCGTTGGACAGTCACCCAAACGCCAAGTCGGAATCCATCAGGCGTTCTAAAGCTGTTGGGGACTTTGCAATGCCCCTCCTTGTGCACAAACTTCTGTAGATGAGCAAACCCAGCTTCCCAACTTTCCTCAATTGCATTCCATCTCCATCCGGGAAGTGCCTCTAAACGAATCTTTCGCTCAGGCAACATTCCGTCACGATTCTTTCTCTGAATGCTGACCCAACTGCCGAGCTTATAACCATTGGCGGTTTTGAAATGCGTAGATACCTTGCTATGCCCCTCTTGTTGCACGAACTCTTGAAGGTAACCAAATGCTTGCTCCCATTTGGCAATGAGACTATCCCAGCACCAACCCGGCAGGGCCGTCAGTCGTTCAATTCGCTCTAGTGGAGTTTTGTCTTTATTTGTCCTTTGAACACTAACCCAAACCCCAAGCCGGAACCCGTCAGCCGTTTTATAACTTTGTGCAACCCGACAATGCCCATGCTGGGAAACGAATTCTTGAAGGTGTGCAAAACTTTCTTCCCACTGCTCATCATTAGTACCCCAACTCCAAGCCGGTATTGCCTCTAAACGAGCTATTCTGTCCTGATACATTTTGCTTTTGTTTTTTCTTTGGGAACCAACCCAACCCCCTAACTGGAATCCATCCTCCGAAACATAGCCAGCGGCGACTCTGCTATGTCCCGACTTATCCACAAACTCTTGAAGATGAAAAAATCCTTCCTCCCAAAGAGCCGCATGAGCATCCCAGTTCCACCCCACAAGCGCATCTAGCCGATCTCTGCGATCCCGCGAAAGAGTATTTTTCTTTGTTCTCTGAGAGCCTATCCAGCTTGAAAGAACAAGCCCATCTAATGTTGTAAAATCTCTAGGAACACGGCAATGGCCGTTTTCAAAAATAAACTTTTCGAGGCTAGCAAACGCTACTTCCCATTTGTCCGCATTAATGTCCCAACTCCATTCCCGTAGCTCATTTAATTGAGCTATCCGGTCTTGCGATAGTTTGTTCCTATTCTGCCTTTGGTTTACAACCCAACCCCCAAGTCGCTTCCCTTCATATAGCTCGCGCAGCGGAACATTGCCATGCCCATGCTGAGCAACAAATCTTTCAAACAAGCCGATCCAGAAATTCCACGATGCCGTAACCTGCTCGACCAGATGCGTACGCAGTGCGCTGCCAAAATTCGCATCCACCGTGGCAGGCAAATCAATGCTGATTTTGCGCAGGCCATCGGCGCTGACACCTGTACCCGGCTTCCTGCCCATCTCGGTTCTAATCTGATCCAACTCGCAAGCCAGCACATCGTCGTGCGCCTTCAACGCATCCAGCACATCCCAGATAGGTTTGAAGTTGCTGGCCTCTATCGTGTCTTCCGCATTCTCCCCGGCAGCAATAAACACCGGCAACACAATCGTGCCGATCTTCTTGTCCGCACTCAGGCGAATGGCGCGACCCACGGCCTGGATGATATCCACCTGGCTGCTGCGCGGATCAATAAACGCCACGCCGTCGAGCGAGGGCACGTCCACGCCTTCGGACAGGCAGCGCGCATTGCTCAGCACTCCTCTTTCGTCTGCGTTCAGGGCTTTGAGTTGATCGAGCTTGATCTTGCGTTTGTTGGCGGGCATGTTGCCGGAGACGAAATCGGTGCGCAGGGTTCCGCTGGGGCGGTGTTCGTCGCTGATCCACTGCATGGTGTTTTGCATGTCGGTGGTGAAGGCTTCGGCGCGGTTGACGCGGCTGTGGAAGCTGATGATGCGCTTGAGGTCGTAGTCCTTGATGGCTTTGAGCAGGCCGATCTGGGCGGCGAGCGATTCGCTGTCCGTTTCGATTCCCGTGCCGGTGCTGACCAGTTCGCGCTTGGCGATCCACTGCGCGATGGTGGGGTCGTCCACGCCGATGATGACGACGCGGTAATCGGTGAGCAGTTTGCGTTCGATGGCTTTGCCGAACGGCAGGGCATGCAGCACTTCGCCAAACAGCGCGGCGTTGTCCA
>Ga0209212_1006536_pt1 | contig 13288 bp, 9 predicted proteins | sample RifGroC2_FD_183996 | JGI IMG/M metagenome (GOLD analysis project Ga0209212, IMG submission 183996) | Groundwater microbial communities from Rifle, Colorado, USA - Groundwater C2 (SPAdes) (version 2) | ecosystem: Environmental > Aquatic > Deep subsurface > Groundwater | place: Rifle, Colorado... | reverse complement strand
GGTGATAGAGCAGTTCCAGTCCAGCCTCCCCCATGGGACAGATGAACCCGCTGTTGACCGGTGCGATGGGATTGCCGAAAATCCGGACCGGGATCCCGTCGATCATACGGATCCGGATGCCGCACCCTGCAGGGCATTGGCCGCAGGTGGACATCTTCCACGTTTCGATGCGGGGACCGTGCTGTAACTTTTCGACCCATTTATCCGGGATCGCCCAGACTTGGGAGATTCCCCCGGCGGCGACGCCCGTGATCCCCAGCATCTGCAGAAAATTGCGACGGGTGATTTTCATCGTTTGCTCCCGGGACCTATCGATGACATGTCGCGCAATCGGTGTTCACACGGTTCTTGGCATGGCAATCGATGCAGAACGCCATCTTGATGGGAAGATACGGTTTGGAAAACGGGAGCGTCATTCCGGGCACGTTCCCATGGCACGTGAGGCAGGCGACTTTTCCGATCGACACATGTCGCCGGTGGGAAAAATAGGCGTGATCGGGCACCCGGTGAACCTGTATCCATGGGATGGGTTGATTTTTCCGGATATGGTCCACCAGCTTTTTCTCCTCTTTGCTCTCCGTCATCGCTTGTTCGTGGCAGCCTTTGCAAATCCCGATGTTCGGGATCGAGGCTTTTTCATGGGTAAGTACCCTGATGTGGCAGTCGAAGCAGTTCAGACCCGCATCTTCGAGATGCTTTTTGTGATTAAACAGGATGGGTTGGGCATAATTTACGCTTTCAGAACAACCGGCAACGATGAATGCACAGAGGATCGCGAAGGTTATGTAGTGAACGGCGAAATCCTTTTTCATGGATCCTCCGAGGGGCTCTGGGGCTTCCTTTCACTGGGTATTTCCTGGAGCGCTCGGGAACGGAAGCGCCGATTGAAATGATGTTTTATCTTGAATCCGGGAAACTGTCAATTTCATTTTGAGGAGGGACCACGGAGTGTGAAGTGGATCCCGGCCATCCGGGTATGGTGGAGAGGGCCCGCGGGGAAGATGGGGCGGGTTTGTTCCTGTTGACAGGGCATGGCATTCCGGATATCTTCTTCCGGTTTCCAGCAGGTCCCGGCCCCGGGATCATCGGAAACTGCGTATCAATAAAGATATATTCGGTTTTTCGTAAACGTTACCAGGAGGAATACCGCGCAATGGGCAAACTTTTCGAGAAATTCCCGGACCCGCTGGCCAGGCTGATCGTCGTCTTCCTGGCGCTGCTCGTGCTGGGGGTGATCGTCGTGGTCGTGCTGATCCCCAAGCCCATGAAGGACGTCGAGATGCAGTGGGCCGACGCCGTCAAGCGGGAACAGGCCAGGCCGGTCAAATACGCCGGCTTCCACGCCTGCGCGGATTGCCACGACACGCTCTACGAGACGAAAAAGAAGGGATACCACCGGGATCTCTCTTGCGAAACGTGCCACGGACCGGCGAAGAGCCACACCGAGAATCCCGAGAAGGTCAAGCCGGTCATTCCCGCCGAGCGGACGTTCTGCCCGCAGTGCCACGCCTACAACCCGTCGCGGCCCAGGGGCTTCCCGCAGATCAACCCGGTGGCCCATAACCCGCTGAAAGCCTGCGCGAGCTGCCACAATCCGCACGACCCGAAGCCCCCGACCACGCCGAAGGAGTGCTCGGCGTGCCACGGGGAGATCGCCCGGATGAAGGCGGTGTCCCACCACGTCCAGCTGGAGTGCACCACGTGCCACGACGCGCCCCGGCAGCACAAGATCTCTCCCCGCGCGGTGAAACCGAGCAAGCCCCAGGCCCGCGAGTTCTGCGGGAAATGCCACGGCAAGGACGCGACGGACAAGCTCGCGAAGAACGCCCCGAGGATCGACCTGGCCGAGCACGGCGAGAAGTACGTCTGCTGGCAATGCCATTATCCCCATTCGCCGGAGGTGGAACAGTGAACGGCCGCAGGACATTCCTGAGAGGTTTCCTCTCGGTCCTCTGCTCCGGGGGAGCGATCGGGGGGATCCTGAAGATACTGCCCTCGAACGCGGAGGCGCGTGAAGCCCCTCCGAAGGGGCAGACATGGTACGGATTCGGCGTCTCCGTCGACAAGTGCATCGGCTGCGCGCGCTGCATGGAGGCGTGCAAGACCGAAAACAACGTCCCCAGGGAGCCGTTCTTCTTCCGGACGTGGGTCGAGCGATACATCACGAGGAAGAACGGGACCACGGCGGTCAAGGCGATCGAGCCGAACCTGGAGCCGTTGCTCGAGTCCGGATCGGACAAGTCGATCCTGCGCTCCTTCTTCGTGCCGAAACTGTGCAACCAGTGCGCCAGCCCGCCTTGTGTCCAGGTCTGTCCCGTCGGGGCCACGTTCCAGACGAAGGACGGCGTGGTCCTCGTGAACGAGAAGACGTGCATCGGGTGCCGGTACTGCATCCAGGCGTGCCCGTACGGCGCCCGGTATCTGCACCCGGCGTCCCGGACCGCCGACAAGTGCACCTTCTGCTACCACCGGATCTCCCACGGGCTCCTCCCCGCCTGCGTCGAGGTGTGCCCGACCCAGGCCCGGATCTTCGGCGACCTGAACGCCGCCGCGAGCCCCATGTCCCGGTTCCTCCGGATGAACAAGATCCACGTCCTGAAGCCCGGGCTGAATACCGAGCCGAAAGTCTACTACGCGAACCTCGATGGAGAAGTCCGATGAATCCCGAATTCATACACAGCCTCCAGGAGCTGCTTCCCCAGATCCAGGGATACATCTATCCGAACGAGATCGAGATCCACTGGGGCCTGCTGATCGTCATCTACCCCTACATCACCGGGGTCGTCGCGGGTGCGTTCATCCTCGCCTCGCTGGTGAAAGTGTTCAACGTGACGGAGGTCCAGCCCCTGTACCGGCTCTCCCTCCTCACCGCGCTCGCGTACCTTCTCGTCGCCCCGATGGCCCTGGTCGCCCACCTCGGGCACCCGGAGCGGTTCTACGAAATCCTCCTGACGCCGCAGACCTCCTCCGCGATGGCGATGTTCGGGTTCGTCTACGCCTGGTACCTGATGGCCGTCCTCCTCCTTGAGATCTGGTTCGTCCACCGGACGGACATGATCGCGTGGGCGGAGCAGGAGAAGGGGGTGATGCGGTTCATCCACCGGACCCTGGCCTTGTATTCCCGCGACACGGGCGATCGATCGGTCGCGTTCGACCACAAAGCGCTCAAGGTGATCACCATCGTCGGCATTCCGTCCGCCTTCCTCCTCCACGGGTACGTCGGGTTCATCTTCGGGTCGATCAAGGCGAATCCCTGGTGGAGCAGCGTGCTGATCCCGATCGTCTTCCTTTTCTCCGCGATCGTGTCCGGAATCGCGCTCGTAATCCTGCTCTACATGATCCTCACGCCGCTGACGGGCGGGAAGATCAGCATGCGTTGCGTCGACAAGGCGGTCGACTTCCTCTTCTACGCCGTCATCGTCGACTTCTCCCTCGAGCTCGTCGACTTCATCCACCGGGTGTACCAGAGCGAGGAGGAGATCAAGATCCTCTCCGAGATGGTGATGAACAAGCTGTTCGCGAGCCTCATCATCATCCAGGTCCTGCTGGGGATGCTGGTCCCCCTCCTGCTCATCTCCCTCACCAAGATCTTCAAGAAGCGCTTCAGCCTGAACGAGGACCTGCGGAAGATGGTCTACTTCATCGCCGTGATCCTCATCCAGTTCGGGATCTTCGCCACGCGGTGGAACGTCGTCATCGGGGGGCAGATGTTCTCGAAGAGCTTCCGCGGGCTCACCATGTACAAGATGGAGTTCGCGGGGATCGAGGGGCTTCTCTTCGCGATCGTGCTGCTCGCCCTGCCGATCGTCATCCTGGCCGTTCTCCTGAAGGTCCTGCCGCCGTGGAAAGAGGTCCACGGCGTGGACGTCGCCGAGGGCGCGGAGGCCGCGGGCTCCTGACATCGCCCGGTTCGGCTGCGTCGCCTCGGAGGGCGGGGCTCCGTTCGTGGCTCGCCGTGCGATGAACCTGCACGGCTGGATACCGGCCTCACTGTGCCCCCCGTTCTTCCTACTGCGGGGGTACCCCAGGGAGTGTAGTCAATCCGGGAGTGGGGCGCCCCCCCTCCTGCGGCGACTCCGCCGGACCCTTATGTTGTGCGCGCCTTCCATACTTAGCGGGCTTTGATGGCGGGCCGGACGCGCTTGAACGTCTCCCTCACCCTTCCGTTCTCGACGTCGATCCGGAAGTAGCCGTACTTCTGGAACGGCGCCAGGGGAGCTCCCGCGCCGCCGGAGATCAGCAGCAGGACCCCTTCCCAATTCTCCGCATACTGCATGTGCTCGTGACCGCTCAGGACGGCGTCCACCCCGTGGCGCTTCAGGATCGCGTGAAGCATTGCGCTACGCTCCTCGTAGTCGAACCGGGTCCCGTGGGGACGGCTTCCTTCCGAAGCCGGGGGCACGTGCATCGCCACGATGAGGGTCGTGATCCCGTCCTTTCCCTTCGGGTGGGCGGAGAGGTCGCGGTCGAGCCAGGCGAGGGTGTTGTCCGGCAACGTCCCCTTCGCGTTGTCCACGATCGCGAAGTGGGCGTCCTTGTGGGTGAAGGACCAGGTGGTTCCCGGGAGGCCGAACCTCTCCGCGAACTTCTCCGGCGTCCCTCCGCCGTAGAGCTCGTGGTTTCCGATCACGACGCGCAGCGGCTTTAGGAACCGCGTCGTCGCCTCGCGATAGGCGTCCCACTCGCCGGGCGAATCCTTGTTGACCATGTCCCCCGTGTGGAGCAGGAACTCCATGTCGGAGTTGTCCACGGCGGCGAGGATCTGCGGGAAGATCCCGTCCCGGTCGTCCCGGCTGTCGCCGCACACGGCGAACGACCAGGCGAAGGCGTGCGATGTCCAAAGCAGGACAACAAGAGCCGAAACGATGACGCGAGTCTTGCTCATGTTCGCATTCTACCGCGAGGAATTCCCCGGATGCCAATGAGCTTCTCGCAAGCAGGGGAGTGCGATGCGTTGCCCCATGATTGACAGGGTCCTGCTGAAAATATAGATTCGTCCTACAACTTCGATTTGTATTTCATCGAGGCGAACGCAGCACCGTCCCGGCGAGCAGGGAGGCGCGATGCGGGTTCTCGACCTTTCCCTCCGACAGAAGAAACCTTCTCACGATCCTGTGTGGAAGAGATCCCGATGAAGTGCCCGAAGTGCGGAACCGATAGTCCGGAAGACGCGAAGTTCTGCGGCGAGTGCGGCGCCAAGCTGGAAATCGCCTGCCCGCAGTGCGGGAAGAAGAACCCGCTTGGCGGAAAGTTCTGTTTCGACTGCGGCCAGCACCTCTCCGTCCCCCCCACGTCACCCCCCAAAGACCTCTCCTCCGACGAGAAGATCGCCAAGATCCGGAAATACCTGCCCAAGGGGGTCACCGAGAAGATCCTCTCCCAGAGGGACAAGATCGAAGGGGAGCGCAAGCAGGTCACGGTCATGTTCTGCGACATGAAAGGTTTTACCCCTCTCTCCGAGAAATTGGGCCCCGAGGCGGTCTACTCCCTGATGGACCAGGTCTACGAGATTCTCCTCCGGAAGGTCCACGACTACGAAGGGACGGTCAACAAGATGACCGGCGACGGGATCATGGCGTTGTTCGGCGCCCCGATCGCCCTGGAGAATGCTCCTCAACGGGCCATCCAGTCGGCCATGGCCATCCATCGGGAGATGACCCGGTTCAACGAAAGGGTGAAGAAGGAAGCGGGAGACCTCCCGCCCGTCAAAATGCGGATCGGAATCCACACGGGCCCCGTCGTCGTGGGAACTCTCGGCAACGATTTACGCGTCGAGTTCACCGCCGTGGGGGATACGGTGAATCTTGCTTCCCGCATGGAATCCCTTGCCGAACCCGGGACCACCTATGTCTCCGGGGACACCTTCCAGCTCACCGAGGGCTTCTTCCGCTTCGAGGCTCTTGGGGAAAAAGAGATCAAGGGGAAAGAGAAACCGGTAAAAGTTTATCGAGTCATCGCCCCGAGCACCCGAAGGACAAGGTTCGACGTCAGCGCCGAACGGGGTCTGGCTCCCTTCGTCGGCAGGGAACGGGAACGGGAACTCCTGCTGGACGGCTTCGAGAGGTCCAGGGAAGGGAGAGGCCAGGCCGTCTCCATCGTCTCCGACGCGGGGATCGGCAAATCCCGACTTCTCTACGAATTCCGGAAAGCGGTGACCAACGAAGAGGTCCTCTTCCTCGAGGGGAGATGCCTCTCCTACAGCCGCAATGTCGCCTACCATCCCATCGTCGATCTTCTGAGGGCCAACTTCGACATCCAGGATCACGATGCCGACGCGGAGGTCAGGAAAAAGGTCGCCAGGGGGCTCCAGGTCTTGCGGGTCGATGAAGCCTCGACGCTTCCCTATCTTCTGGATCTGCTCTCCGTCAAGGAGAGCGGGATCGACAAGGTCCTGATGAGCCCGGAGGCCAGGAAAGACAGGACCCAGGAAGCCCTGAAACGAATCGTCCACAAGGGTTCGGAGCTCCGTCCCCTCATCATGGCGATCGAGGACCTCCACTGGATCGACAAGAGTTCCGAGGATGTCCTGAAGGAGATGCTTGCGAGCATCTCGGCGGCCCGGGTATTTCTCGTCTTCACCTATCGGCCCGAGTTCGTGCACACCTGGGGCAGTCGGTCCTACCACAGCCAGGTGACGCTCAACCGGCTCTCCAACCGGGAAAGCCTCGAGATGGCGGCCCACGTTCTGGGCACGAAGGAAATGGAAAAAGGCCTGGAGGAGCTGATCCTCGAGAAGACGGAAGGCGTACCGTTCTTCATCGAGGAGTTCATCAAGTCGCTGAAAGACCTGAAAGTCATCGAGCAGAAGGAAGACGGATACCGGTTGGCAAAAGAGATCGGTCAACTGACCATTCCCTCGACGATCCAGGACGTGATCATGGCGAGGGTCGACTCCCTGCCCGAGCGGGCGAAGGAAGTTCTTCAGGCCGGGTCCGTCATCGAGAGAGAGTTCCCCCACGATTTGATCGACCGGATCATGGGCCTGCCGGAGAAGGAATTGCTCTCCAACCTTTCGTTCCTGAAAGACGCGGAACTTCTCTACGAACGAGGCGTATACCCCCAGTCGAGCTATATCTTCAAACATGCTTTAACCCGCGAAGTGGTCTATGACTCCATATTGAGCAAGAGAAAAATAAGATTTCACGAGGAGATCGGAAAAGCGATCGAAGAGTTACGCAAGGACAGCCTGAGGGAGTATTTCGAGGTGTTGGCCGAGCATTATTTTTCCAGTGAAAATTATTCCAAAGGAGCGGAATATTTCAGGCTGGCAAGCAGGAAGGCCGAAAAGGCGGCATTGCTGAACGATGCGATCGTCCATGAAAAGAAACGAGTGATTTCCATTGAACGATTACCACGAACGGTGGACGTGGAAAAAAAGATGATCGACGCAAGAGTGGCCCTTGGGCTTTACCTTGCTCAAATGAGTCTGAATACCGAGGCAAAAGAGGTCGTTGACCCGATTATTGATTTAGCCATGAATCATGATTATAAGAGGAGGCTTTGTCATATTTATACGATCATTGGCACTTACTATCTCTTTGTGGAAGATAATTATTCGAAGGCATTTCAAGTTCTTGAAGATGCTTTAAAGATATCGGAAGAGATCAATGACATTGTTGGATCGGTATTGGTAAGTTGGGGACTTGGGTTCGCTTTAAGTTTTAATTGCGAATTTGAAAAGGCATTTAAACATTTTAGGAATGCTCTTGAGATTAATCTGGCGGCAAAAAATGTTTGGGGAATTTCCGCAATGAAAAGCAATCTGGCAATTTTTTATTACAACTTTTCCGGCAAAACAAATGTTGGTTTCAAGACATCCGAAGAGTCTCTTCTAAAGGCTGAAGAGAGTGAAGATATTCTATCGAGAGCGGTGGCATATGGGAGCCACGGAGTTTGCTGCTACGGGAAAGGATTCCTGAAAGAAGCGGAAAATAATCTTCTGAAGGGGGTAGGGTTTTGTGAAAAGATCAATTTGAATTCCTACAATTACGGCGCGCAGTTTCACCTTGGAGAGACCTATTATGAATCGGGGAATTTCGAGAAATCCAAAGAGCATTACGAGAAGGGAATTTCGGTATTGGAAAAAAATCGATTGTTGCCTTCCTGGGCCGGCCTGGCACGGGTGGGTGTGGCGAGATCGAAGATATTGAACAAAGAAAGAGATGTGAATCTGGAATCGATGCCCGCTCATTTCCGGAATAATAAAGTGAAGGCATTTGAAGGCTGGATCCAGAGATACATCGGGGAGATTTTCCTGAATGTCGACGACCAGCACTTCTCCGAGGCGGAGCACTGGATCCGGGGGGCGATCGAAGCGGACCGAAGGAACGGCATGATGCTGCTTCTGGGGAGAGATCACGCCCTTTGCGCGGAGTTATTCAAGCGGAAGGGGGACAGATCGAGGTCCCAGGAGCATCTCGGCAAGGCCATGGATATCTACAAAGAATGCGGCGCCGATGGCTGGCTGAAAAAAGCCGAGGAAGAACTTGCGGCATTGCCGTAGCGATGGCACCGCAACCGGTAACCCGACCGCCTGACCGTCGAGGAGGGTGGTTGAAAGCGAAAACCGTCTTCCAGTGGATCTTCGCCGCTGTGGTCACGGCGGCTCTCTTCCCCCCATTCATTTTTCTGGGATTCCTCCGGCCGGGACTGACCCGTAAAGGGCGTCTTTCCCGCCCGCTTATGAAAATCTACTCGAAGGTCTTATACGACGCCTTCCGGGTGCGAGTCATCCACCGCGGGTTCGAACAGATCGATCCGCAACGTTCGTACGTGTTCATGCCCAATCACACGTCCATTGCGGACCCCCTCGCAATGGCGATCACCATAACCCAACCGTTCCACTGCGTATTCAAGAAGGAGCTTGCCCGGATTCCTGTGTTCGGTTGGGCGTTGCTGTCCCTCGGGCAGATCATGGTGGACCGGGAGAACCCGGAGCAGGCCAAGGCAGCCCTTGTCGAGGTGGTCTCGGGGCTCTCTGGAAACAATTCCATCCTGATCTTCCCGGAAGGGAAGGTCAGCCGGGACGGGCGGCTCCTGCCGCTGAAGAAGGGAGGCTTTCACCTTGCGATCCGGACGGGTCTCCCGATCGTCCCTGTCCGGATCGAAGGCGCCCGGAAGGTCTGCCCGCCCGGCGGATCGGGGCACTTCCATAAAGGAGTGATTTCGGTCCGGGCGTTCCCGCCTCTGGAGGTTTTCGGAAAGACGGAAGCGGATATCCCCGCCTTGATGGAGAAGGTGTGCGGCTGCCTCACCCTCGATGGGCCGGGGTGAGCTCTGCGGCTGGTGTAGGGGTTATGCGGCGCGGTGGAGCTCCGGGTACCGGTGGCGGACCGCCAGGCCGACGAGCAGGCTGGCGACGGCGAGGGCGGCGAGGGCGGCGGGGGCGGAGGTCATCGCGGCCAATCCCCCGAGAAGAAGGCTCCCCACCCTCAGGAAGCCGAGGAAGAGGGAGACGTAGATCGCCATCACCCGCCCGCGAAGGTGATCCGGCACCAGCTCCTGCAGGAGGGAGTTCGCGGGGGCGTTCTGCAGAACGAACGCGAACCCGACCCCGACCAGGAGCAGGATGGCGCCGGGGTAGTTCCGGCAGAAGGCGAACGCCAGCAGCAGGACGGGGAACGTCAGGCTCCCCGCCGTGATGGCCGCCCCCTTGCGCGCGCCGACGCGGTGCGACGCGGAGTAGAGCGAGCCGAGGACCGCACCGACCCCCGCCGCGGACATGAGAACCCCGTATCCTTCGGCGCCGCGGCCGAAGATCTCCCGCGCATAGATGGGGATCAGCACGTGGTACGGCATGGCAAAAAGGGCCGACAGGGAGATGAGGACGACGACGGCCCGCGGCAGGCGCTCCTTTTGGAGGTAACGCGCCCCGCCGAGAAGGTCGTTCGCGGATCCGCGCCCGCCGCCGGTGCGGCGGATGAGGGCCACGTCCATCAGGAACAGGCCGAAGAGGACGGCGAGGAAGCTCGCCCCGTTGATGAAGAAGGCGCCCGCGACGCCCGAGAGGGCGATCAGCACCCCGGCCGCGGCGGGGCCGAGGACGCGCGCGGCGTGGAACGCTCCGGAGTTGAGGGCGATGGCGTTCGACAGGTCCTCCCTCCCCACGAGCTCCACGACGAAGGCTTGCCGGGCGGGTGTGTCCAGCGCCTGCACCGCCCCGAGGAGGAACGCGAGGAGGAGGACGTGCCAGAAGCGCACCGTCCCCGTCCAGCAGAGGGCGGCGAGCAGGAACGCGAGGACCATCATCGCGGCCTGGCACCAGAAGATCACCTTGCGCTTCTCGAAGCGGTCCACGATCGCCCCGGCGTAGAGGGTGAGGGGAACGAGAGGGATCGCCCCGACGAAGTTCACAAGCCCGAGGTCCCGCGCCGAGCCGGTGAGTTCGTATACGAGCCAGTTCTGGGCGATCGTCTGCATCCAGGTTCCCACCAGGGAGGTGAGCTGGCCGAAGAACCAGAGGCGGAAGTTGCGGTGGCGCAGCCCCCGGAACGTCGAGGCGATCACTTATCTCTCGGGCAGGAGGAAGAGCGCCCCCAGCGGGGGAAGCGTGAGGGAGACGGAGTGGGGATGCCCCATCCACGGGACGCTCTCCGCCGCGACGGATCCGCCGTTCCCGGCGTTGCTTCCGCCGTAGGCGGCGGCGTCGCTGTTCAGCGCCTCGCGGTATCGCCCGGGCCAGGGGACGCCGACGCGGTACTTCTCCCTCGGGGCGGGAGTGAAGTTGAAGACGCACACGGTGGCCGCGTCCGGATCCTTCCCGCGGCGCAGGAACGAGACGACGCTGTTGTCCACGTCCCGGAAGTCGATCCACTCGAAGCCCTCGGGGCGGAAGTCGACTTCGTGGAGCGCGGGGACATCCCGGTAGAGTCGGTTCAGGTCGCGGACGAACCGCTGCACCCCCTGGTGGGTGTCCCAGCGCAGGAGGTCCCAGGAGAGCGGGCGGTCGTGGCTCCACTCCTCCCACTGGGCGAACTCCCCCCCCATGAACAGGAGCTTCTTTCCCGGGTGGGCGTACATGTAGGCGTAGAGGAGGCGGAGGTTGGCGAACTTCTCCCACAGGTCGCCCGGCATCTTGTCGAGCATCGCGCGCTTCAGGTGCACCACCTCGTCGTGCGAGAAGGGGAGGACGAAGTTTTCGTGGAAGGCGTACAGCAGGGCGAAGGTGAGCTGGCCGAAATGGTATTTCCGGTGGATCGGGTCCTTCTCGATGAAGGAGAGCATGTCGTGCATCCATCCCATGTTCCACTTGAGGGTGAACCCGAGCCCCCCGAGGTACGTCGGCCGCGACACGGCCGGCCAGGCGGTCGACTCCTCCGCCACCGTGATCGCGCCGGGGTGCCGCTCGTGCACCAGCTCGTTCATCCGCTTGATGAAGGCGATCGCTTCGAGGTTCTCGTTCCCCCCGTGGACGTTCGGGACCCACTCGCCCGGATTCCGGGAGTAGTCGAGGTAAAGCATCGACGCCACGGCGTCCACCCGCAGACCGTCGACGTGGTACTTGTCCAGCCAGAAGAGCGCGTTCGACAGGAGGAAGTTCGCCACCTCCCGGCGTCCGTAGTTGAAGATGAGCGTTCCCCAGTCCTGCTGCTCCCCCCGCCGCGGGTCGGCGTGCTCGTAGAGGTGGGTCCCGTCGAACTTCGCCAGCCCGTGGGCGTCGCGGGGAAAGTGGGCCGGCACCCAGTCGAGGATCACACCGATCCCCTCGCGGTGGCACCGGTCGACGAACTCCATGAACTCCGCCGGGCGGCCGTGCCGCGACGTCGGCGCGAAGTACCCGAGCACCTGGTATCCCCACGAACCGTCGAACGGATGCTCCGCCACCGGGAGGAGCTCGATGTGGGTGTATCCCATCTCCTTGACGTAGGGAACGAGGTCGTCGGCCAGCTCCCCGTACGAGAGGTACGGCCCTTCCTCGCCCTCCTTCCGTTTCCAGGACCCCAGGTGGACCTCGTACACCGCCATGGGGGCCTCGAGGACGCTTCGTTGCGCGCGGCCCTCCAGCCAGGACGCGTCTCCCCACTCATGCCCCTCGATGGAGCAGACGATCGTTCCCGTCCGCGGAGGGAGCTCGAACCGGAAGCCGAACGGGTCGGTCTTTGCCAGCAGTTCGCCCGTTCTCCGGGAACGGATCTCGTACTTGTAGACCTCCTCCTCGACGACGCCGGGGAGGAAGATCTCCCAGATCCCGGATTCTCCCCGGTTGCGCATCGGGTGCACGCGACCGTCCCAATGGTTGAAATTGCAGATGACGGAGACGCGCTCCGCGTTGGGCGCCCACACCGCGAACGCCGTGCCCCGGATCCCGCCGATGTCGACGACATGGCTTCCCAGCTTCTCGTACTGCGCCAGGTGGCTCCCCTCGGACAGGAGGTGGATGTCGAAATCGGTGAGGACCGTTCCGAACGCGTAGGGGTCGTGCTGCGTCCACCGGTAGCCGTCGCCGCCGGTGATCTCGAGCCGGTACGGGAAGATCTCCGTGTCGAGCGGGAAGCGGGTCTCGAACACCCCGTCGGGGTGGATGCGGGTCATGGAGGCGCGCCGCGTCGCGCCGTTGTCCCGTATCACCTGGACCTCGCGGGCCCTGGGCTGGATCACCCGGATGGAGACGAACCGCCTTCCTCCTTCCTCCACGATGTGGGGGCCGAGGACGGAGAAGGGGTCCCAGTGACGGGCGCCGACGAGGAGGTCGAGGTCCTGCTTCCGGAGAGTGGTCTTCATCGCCCCTCGATTGTAGCGGAAACGGGAAGGGAAGGGGCCGGCGCGGTGGCCGGCCCCGCAAATCGCATCACCGGTGCACGCGGAACGTGATCTCCTCGATATCCTTGGCGCTTCCGCGCGACTCCACCGAGGCGACGACGCGGTAGTTCCCGGGACGGGCGTTCTCGGGGAGCGTGATGGGGACGACGGAGCGCCAGGTGCCTCCCTCGCGCTCGATGTCGACGAAGGCCTCCCCCACCTTGACGTCGTTGAAGAGGATCAAGCGGCTCTCCCGTACGGGGACCATCACGTCTTCCCGCGGGGTGAGGACGGCGTAGGTCAGCTGGATCTCCACGGTGTCGCCCGGTGCGGCCGTCGCGGGTTTGGTCCGCACCCTTTCGATCTTCAGGCGCGTTCCCTTGGCCGTGTTGTAATCCGCGTAGGCGTGCCGCGTCTCCGCGTGATCCTTCTCCCGCTGGTCGTGGTAGTTGCCGACCAGGCCCCCGGCGAGCGCGCCGAGCAGCCCGCCTGCGACAGCGCCGCGCCTTCCGCCGAGCAGTCCTCCGACGACGGCTCCGCCCACCGCCCC
>Ga0209212_1006534_pt1 | contig 13290 bp, 10 predicted proteins | sample RifGroC2_FD_183996 | JGI IMG/M metagenome (GOLD analysis project Ga0209212, IMG submission 183996) | Groundwater microbial communities from Rifle, Colorado, USA - Groundwater C2 (SPAdes) (version 2) | ecosystem: Environmental > Aquatic > Deep subsurface > Groundwater | place: Rifle, Colorado... | reverse complement strand
GCTCATCCCCAGCGGCTCGCGGATGCCGTCCTGGTCGTCGATGATGAATTCCTGGGGCAGGATGTGGATCACCTCGCGGTCCATCGGGATGGCGATCGCCTTGGCCGCCTCGATCACCCTTTTCACGTCCTCGGGCGAGACCTCGCGGTTCTTGATGGCGATGACACCCTGGGAGTTGAACCCCTTGATGTGCCCGCCCGCGATGCCGGCGTAGACCGACTTGATCTCGCAGCCGGCCATGAGCTCGGCCTCCTCGATGGCCTTCTTGATGGCGGCCACGGTGCTTTCTATGTTGATCACCACCCCTTTCCTGAGACCCTTGGAGGGGCTGGTGCCGATGCCGACTATGTCGATCCCCTCTTCGGTCAGATTCCCCACGATGGCGCAGATCTTGGTGGTCCCGATATCGAGTCCTACGATCAGATTGTCTCTTTTGCCGGACATGCTCCCCCCTTTTGCTACACTTTTTTAACTATGATTTTATCGCCGTAATCAAGATCAATATAGTCCAGTGCCTGCATCTGCGGCTTCAGCTCGGGATAGATGTCGGCAAAGCGGGCCAGCTTCTCGTTGAACCCCTCGTTGCCGAGCTTCACCGGAATGCCCCCCTCCATGGTGAACAGGGTGAAGCCGTACCCCTTGTCGAAATGGATCTCCGAGACGTCCTGCAGGCTGAAGACCGTCCCTCCCTGCAGGGTCCCGATCAGCGCCAGGGCGCTCTTGAGCGCCTCCTTGCAGCCGGCCGGATCCTTGGTCAGATCCTCCTCGCTGAAGCCGGTGATGAGCGGGTAGTCCAGCCGGTCACCCTCCACCAGCGGCTTGAAGAGCACCCCTTTGGCGTCCAGGTAGTAGAGGCAGCCGACGTTGGCCACCGCCTGCGGCGTGCGTTCCGCGAGGGTGATGGAGAGGGTGTGCGGGAAGTAGCGCCTGACCTGGGCCTGCTCGATCCACGGGTTCTTGGAGAGCTGCGCCACCATGCGCGGCAGCTTGAGCCCGAGCATGGAATCCCCGGGGCGCACGCCGGCCAGGGCCAGGACCTCGCTGCGGGTCAGCTTTCTCATGGGCGAGACCTCGATGGTCTCCAGCCTGAGCAGGGTGATTCCCGACACCGTCCGGTACAGATGCCAGCCGCCGAAACCAAGCGCGCCACAGATCGCGGTCGCACCAATTCCCCTGGAGAGCCAGGTGAGCATGGGGCGCCAGTTGATCGGCTTGCGCTTCTTGGGCGCCTTCTTGACCCGGTTATGGGGCACTTGGCGCGGTTTTTTGGCGTGCAGGTCACGCATTGAAGCCACCGTTCGCAGGGAAGAGGGTCGTTAAATGGCTATCTTCTATCATTAAATTATCAAATGCTACTATTTTAATCTAAAAACTTCCTTCGCACTCCGCAAACGCTCGGCAAGCTCCCCCTCCCCTCGCGGGAGGGGGGTAGGGGGTGGGGGCAGGCGCCACATTTGCGCAGTTGGCAGCTTCACCCTCCCCCCTGCCCCCTCCCGTCAAGGGAGGGGGAGAGCGGAGCACGGCACGCCTTAAATCTTGAGTGCAGCCGCCTGGAGGATGCGCTCCACCAGCGGGGCGAACTCGATGCCGGCGCCGCGGGCGATCTCCGGCAAAAGGCTCAGGTCGGTCATCCCCGGCAGCGTGTTCACCTCGAGGAGGTAGCAGTCGCCGGCTTCGTTGACCAGGAAGTCGACCCGGCTGTAGCAGTCGCAATCCAGCGCCGCGTGCGCCTTCTCCCCTTCCCGGAGCACCTTCTGGTAGATGGCCTCGGGAAGGCGGGCCGGGAGGATGTGCTCGGCCCCGCCCTCGGTGTACTTGGCCTCGAAGTCGTAGAACTCACCCTTGGGGACGATCTCGATGGCCCCCAGCGCGCGCCCGTCCAGGATGCCCACCTGGACCTCGCTCCCCTTGATGAACTGCTCCACCAGGATCTCGCTGTCGTAAGAGAAGGCGTCGGCCAGCGCGCCCTCCATCTGCCCCGGCTCGCGCACGATGCTGACGCCGACCGAGGACCCCTCGCGGGAGGGCTTGACCACGACCGGGAGCTGGAAGGCGAGCTGCAGCTTTTCGCCGCGGCGCAGCACCTGGTAAGGGGCGACGGTGAGGCCGGCGGAGCTGAAGACGACCTTGGAGAATACCTTGTTGATGGCCAGGGCGCTGGCAAGGACGCCGGAGCCGGTGTAGGGGATCCCCATCAGCTCCAAAAGCCCCTGGACCGAACCGTCCTCGCCGAACCGGCCGTGCAGCGCGATGAAGGCGACCTCGACCTTTTCGTTCTTGAGCCGGTCCGCCAGGTCGCGCCCGACGTCGATCCCCACCGCGTCGTACCCCTGCGCGACCAGCGCCTTGAGCACGGCGCTGCCGCTGTTCAGGGAGACCTCGCGCTCGGCGGAGAGCCCGCCCATCAGGACCGCGATCTTCTTGGCTTTAAGTTCCACTATGGTCATACTGAAATCCTTTCAAACCTTCTTTGCCATCCGCCAACTCCCCCTCGCCCTACGGGAGAGGGGCTGGGGTGAGGGAAGCTGGGCTTGGAGTTGCGGGGCTGGGCGAACACAAGGTTCGCCCCTACGGATTCACCTCGCCCCTGCGGGATTCGCCCACGGGATTCTATTGGTCTGGTAGGGGCGAATCTTGTATTCGCCCTTCTTTACCCTTCCCCGATGATGCGCACTTCCTCTTCCAGCTCCACGCCGGCGCTCTCCTGCACCTTGAGCTTCACCAGCGCGGCCAGCGCCAGGAAGTCGGTGGCCTTGGCGCCGCCCCGGTTCACCAGGAAGTTGGTGTGCGCCTCGGAGACCTGCGCCCCGCCCACGCTTACCCCGCGCAGCCCGGCCTGGTCGATGAGGCGCCAGGCCTGCCCGCCGGGCGGGTTCTTGAAGAAGGAGCCGGCGCTGGGATAGGCGACCCGCTGCGACTTCCCCCGGATGGAGAGGTAGCTCGACATACGCTCCTCGATGACGCGCCGCTCGGCCGGCTCCAGGCGCAGCCTGGCTGAAACCACGACCTCCCCCTGCTGCAGCTTGAGGTAACGGTAGCCGTAGTTAAGCTCCGCCCCCTTTTGCTCCACGATCTCCAGGTCGCGCACCGTGGTGAGGCTCTCGACCCGGCGCAGGATCTCCTCGCCGTGGGCGCCGGCGTTCATGGTCACGGCCCCCCCGAAGGTGCCCGGGATGCCGCACAGGAATTCGACCCCCGCCAGGCAGCTCTCGGCCGCTATGCGGCAGAGCATGGCGTTGGTCACTCCCGCCCCCACCTCCAGCCGGGCGCCGGGCATCGGCCTCAGGCCGTCCAGCCCCCTGGTGGAGATCACGCACCCCCGGATGCCGCCGTCGCGCACCAGCAGGTTGTAGCCTCCCCCCACCACGCAGTAGGGGATCTGTTCGCTTGCCAGCATGGCCAGGGCGTCCCTCAGGTCGTTCAGGTCGGCGGGCTCTATGAACAGGTCGGCCGGGCCACCCACCCTGAGCGCCGTATGCTGCGACATCGGCTCGTCCCAACGGACCTGGCCGCGCAGTTCCCCTGCCACCCTTTCCAGCCCCTCGCGCATCGGGATCAGGCCTCCCCGCCCTTTTTCAGCCGCTCCAGCATGGTCTCCCCGACCTGCCAGACGTTGCCGGCCCCAAGGGTTAGCAGGATGTCGCCGGGCTTAAGTACCCGCTCCAGGTGCTCGCAGAGCTGGTCGCGATCGGAGATCCAGGTGATGTCGCGCTGGCCGTGCCTGCGGATGCGTCCGGCCAGCGACTCCGCGCTCACCCCCTCGATGGGGGCCTCGCCGGCCGCGTAGATGTCGGTCAGGACCAGGACGTCCGCGTCGTGGAACGCCTTGACGAAATCCTCGAAGAGCTCCTTGGTCCGGGAGTAACGGTGCGGCTGGAACACCACCACGAGCCGCTTGTCGGCCCAGCCGGCCTTGGCTGCGCCCAGGGTGGCCCTGATCTCGGTGGGGTGATGGCCGTAGTCGTCCACCACCATGATGCCGTTCACCTCCCCCTTGAGGTGGAAGCGACGCCCGACCCCGCCGAAGGCGGCGAATCCCTCGCGGATGGTTTCGAAGGGGATGTCGAGCTCCATGGCGACGGCGATGGCCGCCAGGGCATTGAGAACGTTGTGGGCGCCCGGCATTGAGAAGGTGATCTCCCCCAGCCTGACACCCTTGTGGTGCGCCACGAAGCTCGTGCCGAAGCCGGAGTGCTTGACGTCGGTGGCCCGGAAGTCGGCCTGGGCCGAGAGGCCGTAGCTGGTGAAGCGCTTCTTGACCCGGGGCAGGATGTCGGCGACGTTGCCGTTGTCCAGGCAGAGCACCGCCAGGCCGTAGAAGGGGACCTTGTTGATGAACTCGACGAAGGTGTCCTTGATCTCATCAATGCCGCTGTAGAAGTCGAGGTGGTCGGCGTCGATGTTGGTGACCACGGCGATGGTGGGGGAAAGAAGCAGGAAGGAGCCGTCCGACTCGTCCGCCTCGGCCACCAGGAACTGACCCTGCCCCAGCCGGGCGTTGGTGCCGATCGAGTTGAGCCTGCCGCCGATCACGATGGTGGGGTCGATCCCCCCCTTGGAGAGGATGGTCGCCACCATGGAGGTGGTGGTGGTCTTGCCGTGGGTGCCGGCCACCGCGATGCCGTACTTCATGCGCATCTGCTCGGCGAGCATCTCGGCCCTGGGGATCACCGGGATCAGCCGCTCGTGGGCCTCGATCACCTCAGGGTTGTCGTCGTGCACCGCGCTCGATATCACCACCACGTCGGCCTGCGCCACGTTCACCCGGGCGTGTCCGAAGAAGATCTCCCCCCCCAGTTCGGCCAGGCGCTGGGTGATCTCCGAGGCGCGCAGGTCCGAGCCCGAGACCTTGTACCCCAGGTTAAGGAGCACCTCGGCGATGCCGCTCATCCCGATGCCGCCGATGCCGACGAAATGTATCCGCTCTATCTTTCCGTACACGGTATGCTCCTGCTTTCTCTTGAAATCCGTCCCCCTCCCGTCAAGGGAGGGGGGGACAGTGCAATGGGCGAACCCGACACAGTAATTCATGTGACGTCAGTCTGTCTTCGAAACCATCGCCGCGACGATCGCCTGGGCCGCGTCCAGATGCGCCAGGGTGCGCGCGTTCTTCTCGACCTGCTCCAGCCTTTCGGGCTGTTCCATCAGGGTCAGGATCTCGGCGGCCAGCTTCTCGCCGCTTAGGTCCTCCTCCAGGATCATGAAACCGGCATCGCGCGTCAGCAGAGACTCGGCGTTCTTTCTCTGGTGGTCGTCGGCCGCGTAGGGATAGGGGATGAAGATGCACCCCTTGCCGCAGGCGGTGACCTCGGCGATGGTAGTGGCCCCGGCCCGGCAGATCACCAGGTCGGCGGCGCCGTAGGCCTGCGACATGTTGTCGATGAAACTCAGCACCTGGGCCTGGAAGCCCGCGGCCCGGTACCCCTCGCGCACCCGCTCCAGGTCCTTCTCGCCGGTCTGGTGCGTGATGCGCAGCCGCTCTCTCACGCTCTCCAGATGCGGCAGCGCCTCCAGCATGGCGCTGTTCACGCGCTGGGCACCGGCGCTGCCGCCGAAGACCAGCAGGCTGAAGAGGTCGCCTGTGCTGCGCACCCGCTCGTGAAAGCCCCAGAGGATCTCCTTGCGGATCGGGTTGCCGGTCATGAGCGTGTTGTCCCCGGGAAAGAAGCTCTCCGACTCCGGCATGGAGACAAAGATCTTCTCCACCAGGCGCCCCAGGATCTTGTTGGTCAGTCCCGGTGCGGCGTTCTGCTCGTGCACGAAGCACCTGATCCCCATGCCGCGCGCCGCCAGGACCAGCGGGGCCGAGGCGTAGCCTCCCACCCCCAGCACCAGGTCGGGGCGAAACTCCTTGAGGATCTTCCTGGACTGGGCGTAGCCGTAAAGCAGGCGCCCGGCGCTCATGAGCTTCCTGGTGGTCCCCATCCCCTTCATGCCGCTGGCCGAGATCAGCGCCAGCGGGTAGCCCAGCTTGGGGAGCAGGCGCGCCTCGATGCCGCGCTCGGTCCCGACGAAGAGCACCTCGTTCTCCGGGCCGCGCGCCAGGAACTCCTCCGCCACCGCGATGCCGGGGAAGAGATGGCCGCCGGTCCCTCCTCCTGCGATAATGAGCCTCATGCCGCCCCCCTCATCCTGGTCGAGACGTTCAACAGTATCCCGACCGCGAAGAGCGAGATGATCAGCGAACTGCCGCCGTAGCTAAGAAACGGCAGCGCCAGCCCCTTGGTAGGGAGCATCCCGGTTACCACCGCCATGTTGATGAACGCCTCCAGCCCGAGCAGGACCGCGATGCCGAAGGCCAGGAAACGCCCGAAGTTGTCCTCGGCGGCGAGCGCCACCCGGATGCTCCTCTGGACCAGGACCAGGAACATGGAGGCGATCACGATGACCCCGACAAAGCCCATCTCCTCACCCAGGACCGACAGGATGAAGTCGGTGTGCGCCTCGGGGAGGTAGAAAAGCTTCTGCTTCCCCTCGCCCAGCCCCTGGCCGAAGATGCCGCCGGTCCCGAGGGCAAGCCAGCTCTGGATGATCTGGAAGCCCGCGTTGGTCGGGTCCTTCCAGGGGTCCAGAAAGGCGGTGATGCGCCGCATGCGGTAGGCCTCGGTCAGGATCAGGAAGCAGACCCCCGGCAGCGCCACCAGCCCCATCCCCAGGATGTACTGCACCTTGGTCCCCGCGGCGAAGAGCATGACGATGGCCACGGCGAACATGGTAAGCGCCGCCCCCATGTCGTGCTGCCCCAGGAGCACCGCGATGAACACCCCCAGGATGAGCAGGTAGGGGAAGAACCCGGACATGAACTGCTTCAGCTTGTCCTGGCGCTTGTCCAGGGAATAGGCCATGTAGATGATGAGCGCCACCTTGGCCATCTCCGAGGGCTGCAGGTTGAAGCCCGGCAGCCGGATCCAGCGCGATGCCCCCTTGGCGGAGCCGCCGATGCCGGGCATGAACACCAGCAAAAGGAGGATGAAGCAGGCGAAGAAGATCGGCACCGCCCATTTCTTCCAGAAGTGGTAGTCGATGTGCATGGCGAGCGCCATGCCGCAAAACCCCAGCAGGGCGAAGATCGACTGGCGCTTCAGGAAGTAGAAGCCGTCGTGATACTTCTTGGCCGCCATCACCGAGGAGGCGGAGTAGACCATGACCACGCCGAAGCAGGTGAGAATCACCGCCATCATGAGGACTATCATGTCAAAGCCCTCGACGCGCTTCACTCATTCCCCTCCGGTTGCAGCGCCCGGACCGCCGCCTTGAAGCGCTCGGCGCGCTCCTCGTAATTCTTGAACATGTCGAAGCTGGAGCAGGCCGGCGAAAAGAGCACCACCCCCCCCGGCCGGGTCAGCTCGGCTGAGAGGGCCACCGCCTCCTCGAGGCTTTCGGTGAGGTGGGTGTCGGTCAGCGCCCCCAGCTCATTCTTCATGCGCTCCTTGGCCTCGCCGATCAGGACCAGGTGGCTCACCCTCTGGGCCACCAGCGGCGCCAGCGGCTCGTAGGAGCCACCCTTGTCCTTGCCGCCGGCGATCAGGGTGATGCCGGAGTCGAAGCTCTCCAGCGACTTGACCACGCTCCCGACGTTGGTCCCCTTGCTGTCCTCGTAATAGGCCACCCCGCCGATCTCGGCCACGAACTCCATGCGGTGCGGCAGCCCCTTGAACGAGGTCACCGCGGCGTAGGCGCAGTCGCCGTCGCAGCGCATGAGCAGCGCCGAGGCGAGGCTCGCCATGATGTTGTCCAGGTTGTGCACCCCCTTGAGCTTCAGGCCGTCGGTGCCGAAGCGCAGCACCTTCCCCTGCCAGGAGAAGGTGATGAAGCCGTCCTGGTAGCTGATCCCCTGTTCCAGCTCCTTAAGCCGGCTCATGGGGAAGACGCGGGCCTTGAGCTTGTCGGCGCAGGCCGCCACCAGCGGGTCGTCCATGTTGAGCACGGCGAAGTCGTCGGGCCCCTGGTTCTCGAAGATGCGCAGCTTGGCGTCGATGTACTCCTGGTAGCTCTGGTAGCGGTCCAGGTGGTCCTCGGTGATGTTCAGGAGCACCGCGATGTGCGGCCGGAAGCTTTCCACCCCCTCCAGCTGGAAGGAGGAGAGTTCGACCACCACCCGGTCCACGCGCTCGCCGCCCGAGGCCAGCTCGATGAGCGGGTTGCCGATGTTCCCCCCCACGAAGGTGTCGAAGCCGCAGGCGCGGAAGATCTCGCCGGTCAGGGTGGTCGTGGTGGTCTTGCCGTTGGTGCCGGTGATGGCGATCATCGGGGCCTCGATGAACCAGGAGGCGAGTTCCACCTCGCTCACCACGCGGCGCTTCTGGGCCCGCGCCATGGTGAGCGGCTTTATGTCCATCGGGACGCCGGGACTGACCACGATCAGGTCCGCCATCAGGAAGGTGTGGGGCACGTGGCGCCCGAGCTCGAAGTCGATATCGAGATCGGCGAGCTGGGCCAGGGTGTCGGCCAGGAGTTCCTCCTCGCGCATGTCGGTCACGGTCACCCGGGCCCCCTGCTGGGCCAGGAAGCGGGCCACCGCCACGCCGGTCCGGGCCAGCCCCACAACCAATATCTTCTTACCTTGCAGTTCCATCTTTATCCTTTGAAAACCCGCCTGAACGGGAAATTGCTGTCGCCCCGGCCCAGCCAAAAAAGCGGCTCCATGTTACCCGAAAACGCCTGCGCTGAGCGGAAAAAATCGCAGAAAAATCACGAAATTTTCAGGAGCCATCCCAGCCTCCCTCACCCCTGCCCCTCTCCCGGAGGGCGAGGGGGACAAGAGCCAGCCTCCTGCGCACTCCGCCAACTCTCCCTCTCCCCACGGGAGAGGGTCGGGGTGAGGGAGGCTTGAAGAGAAGGTTGTCTTTAACGCATCTTCAAGGTCGAGATCGCCACCAGCGCCAGGATGATGGTGATGATCCAGAACCTGACGATGATCTTGGGCTCGGCCACCCCCTTCAACTCGAAGTGGTGGTGGATCGGCGCCATCCGGAAGATGCGCTTGCCCCGGTACTTGTAGGAGCCTACCTGGAAGATCACCGACAGGGCCTCGACCACGAACACCCCGCCCACTATGACCAGCAGGATCTCCTGCTTGGTGAGCACCGCCAGCGTCCCCAGCCCGCCCCCCAGGGAAAGCGAGCCGACGTCACCCATGAAGACCTCGGCCGGATAGGCGTTGTACCAGAGAAAGCCCAGCCCGGCACCGACCAGCGCGCCGCAGAGCACGGCGAGCTCGCCGGCCCCCGGGACGTAGGGTATCTGGAGGTAGCCGGAGAGCCTGGCGTTGCCGGCGATATAGCAAAAGAGCAGGTAGGTCCCAGCGTTGATGGCGACCGGCCCTATGGCGAGCCCGTCCAGACCGTCGGTCAGGTTGACCGCGTTGCTGGAGCCGACGATGACCAGGATGACAAACGGGATGAAGAGGAGCCCCAGTTCGGGGTGCACCCTCTTGAAGAAGGGGAGATAAAGCTCGGTGGAAAAACCGGGGAGGTTGTAGAGCACGATGCCGACGCCGGCTGCCACCAGCACCTGCCAGAACATCTTCTGGCGCGGCGAGAGCCCCTTGGGGTTCTTCTCGACCACCTTCTTGTAGTCGTCCACGAAGCCCAGGACGCCGTACGCCACGATGACCAGCAGGGTGAGCCAGATGAAGGTGTTGCGCAGGTCGGCCCAGAGCAGGGTCGGGACCACGATGCAGAGCAGGATCAGCACCCCTCCCATGGTCGGGGTCCCCTGCTTCTTCAGGTGCGACTCGGGGCCGTCGGTCCGGATCACCTGGCGCGCCTGCAGCCCTTCCAGCTTGCGCACCACCCAGGGACCGATGATGAAGGAAAGCACCAGCGCCGTGATCATGGCGTAGATGGAGCGGAAGGTCAGGTATTTGAAGACGTTGAACAGTTTGTAGTCGGCGGCCAGAGGATAGAGCAGATGGTATAGCATCAGTTGTCTCCCCCCGTCGCCTCAGGCTTGAGTGCCTGTCGCACGGCCTGGGCCACCCGCTCCATCTTCATGCCGCGGGATCCCTTGAAAAGTATGCAGTCGCCCTTCTTGAGCCAGCCGATCAGATCCCGGGAGAGCTCGTCGTGGTCCTGGGCCACCAGGACGTTGTCCTCGGCGAGCCCCGCTGCCAGCGCACCTTGCGCCATCTGGCCGGCCATCTCCCCCAGAAGGTAGAGGCGCTCGACGCAGCCGGCGGCCAGGCGCCCCAGTTCCAGGTGCGCCTCCTCGGTGCCGGCGCCCAGTTCCAGCATGTCCCCCAGTGCCGCAGCGGCACGGCCGTCCTCCCTGAGATCCCTCAGGGTGGCCAGCGCCGCCGCCATTGAGGCGGGGTTGGCGTTGTAGCTGTCGTCGATCAGGTAGACCCCGGCGTACTCCTCGAGCTGGAAGCGCTTGTCATAGGGGGTGAACTCCTCGAGCCCCAGGCGGATCTGCTCGCCGGAAACGCCCAGGGCGTGGGCCGCAGCGGCCGCCGCCAGCGCGTTGTAGATGTTGTGCCGGCCGAAGGCGCTCAGCACCACGGGCTGCTCCTCCTCGGGGAGGCGCAGGGTGAAGCTCTCGCCCTTCTTCCCCAGGCTCTGCACCGCGGCGGAGCTCACCTCCGCCCCCCTGAGGCCGAAGGTGAGCCGGGTCACGTTGGCCGGCGACGGGCACTTGGAGATGAGCGGGTCGTCCACGTTGTAGACCGCGAAGGCACCCTCCTTCAGGCGCCGGAACAGCTCGCCCTTGGCGCGGGCCACCCCCTCGACGCTCCCCAGGGTCTCCAGGTGCGCCGGAAAGGCGTTGGTGATGATCCCCACCTCCGGGTCGGCGATCTCCGCCAGGCGGTCGATCTCGCCGAAGGCGCTCATCCCCAGCTCCACCACGGCCCAGCGCTCGCGGCCGGTGAGCCTCAAAAGGGTGAGCGGCAGCCCGATCAGATTGTTCAGGTTCCCCTCGGTCTTGAGCCCGGGGCCGGTCTGGGTCAGGATGCGCGCCAGCATCTCCTTGGTGGTGGTCTTGCCGTTGCTGCCGGTCACCGCCACCACCTTGATCTTGAAGCGGCGCCTGTGCCACCCCGCCAGGTCCCCCAGGGCGCGCAGGGTGTCGGGCACCACCACCGCCGAAGAGCCGGCGGGGAGCTGGTTTCGCTCCTGCCAGGCGCGGTCCACCAGAAACAGGGTGACCCCCCTTTGTGCCGCGGAGGCCACGAAATCGTGGCCGTCGAAACGCTCACCCCTCAAGGCCACGAAGAGCTCGCCGGCCGCAACTTGGCGCGAGTCGGTCGAGACTGCGGTGGCCGCTGCCACCGGGTCGCCCAACATGCTGCCGCCTGTGGCCTCGGCTATCTCTTTCAGGGTGAACTTGGTCATGTTTGGCCTGATACCTCTGCTGCCTGCTGGCGCCTCCGGCGCCGAAACCTTTGTCAAAACTGTCACCTGCTTTTCTTTATTTGAATCCGTCAGGCCCTGCCTGCCTGGAGCACCTCCCTGGGGAAAAGGGGGGCCTTCCAAACCTGGCAGAATAGCACTAACGGCATCAAAGTTACACTGTAAACAGATGTGCCGGATTTAACGAGCTTTCCGGGGGTTCCCCCTCCCCCAGCCCCTCCTACCAGGGGAGGGGGGATATCCCATGGCTAGCCTCACTGGCGCAGGGCCAGCGCGGCGGCCGCCTCCTCGCGGTCGTCGAAGTGGTGCTTGACGGTGCCCACGATCTGGTAGTCCTCGTGCCCCTTGCCGGCCAGGAGCACGATGTCGCCGGGGCGGGCGGCCAGGATGGCGGCGCGTATCGCGTCGCGCCGGGACTCGATCACGGCGTAACCCTTGGCGCCAAAACCTTGCGCCAGCTCCTCCAGGGTGTACTCCCTGAGCCCCATCGACTCGATGCCGGCGCGCACGTCGGCGAGGATCGCCAGGGGATCCTCGGTGCGCGGGTTGTCCGAGGTGAGCACGGCCAGGTCGCTGTAGCGGGCCGCGATCTCCCCCATCACGGGGCGCTTCCCCTTGTCGCGGTCACCGCCGCAGCCGAAGATGGTGACGATGCGGTCGGTCTTGAGCTCGGAGATGGTGGCCAGGACGTTCTCCAGGGCGTCGCCGGTGTGGGCGTAATCGACCAGCACCGTGATCCCCTTGTCATTCTCGACCCGCTCCAGGCGCCCCGGGACCTTCTTGTGCCCCTCGATCCCGGCCTTGATGGCGGCGTCGGGGAGGTCAAGGGCCAGCCCTGCGCCCACCGCTGCCAGGATATTGTACAGGTTGAAACGCCCCAGGAGGTCGGAGGCCAGGGAAAGTTCGCCGCGCGGGGTGTTCAGTCGGCAGCGGATGCCGTGCACCGAGAAGTCGACCTCGGCCACGGTCAGGTCGGCTGGGCCGGCCAGCGCGTAGCTCAGCACCGGCGCCGCGGTGGCCGCCACGATCTCCTTGCCGTACGGGTCGTCGAGGTTCACCACGGCACGCCTGACCGGCTTGGAATCGGTCGGCGCCAGCAGGTCGGTGAACAGCCTGAGCTTGGAGGCGAAGTAGGACGCCATGTCGTGGTGGTAGTCCAGGTGGTCGCGGGTCAGGTTGGAGAAGACCGCCACGTCGAACTGGCAGCCGTCGGCCCGACGCTGCTCCAGGGAGTGAGAGGAGACCTCCATCACGGCGCCGCGCGCCCCCAGATCGACCAGCTCGCGCAGGGTCCTCTGCAGGTCGACCGACTCCGGGGTGGTGTTCTCGGCCGGGATGCTGGTCTCGCCGAAGCGGTAGCTGATGGTCCCCAGGACCGCGGCGGGGAAGCCTGCGGCCTCCAGGATCCCCTCGATCAGGTAGCTGGTCGTGGTCTTGCCGTTGGTCCCTGTGATCCCCACCAGGGGAATGGAGCCGGTGGGCTGGCCGTAGAACTCCGCAGCCATGAGCGACATGGCGCGCCTGGCGTCGGGGACCTCGATCACGGTGGCCCCGGCAACGGCGCAGGGGCGATCCGCAACCACCGCGACCGCCCCTCCCTTTACAGCAGCCTCCACAAACTCCGATCCGTCGCTTTTCACGCCGCGCAGGGCGAAGAAGATCCCGCCGGGCGCGACCCGTCGCGAGTCGTAGTAGAGCCCATTTATCTCGATATCTCTGTCGCCCGTTACCCGGGACTCGGGAACTGCGCCCAGAAGTTGCGCGAGTTTCATGCTACCCCCAATCTTCTAGCTAAGCTTTTCTGCATCCATTCCCCCTGCGCTGCCCCATTTTCACCCCCCTCCCCTTGCGGGAGGGGGTAAGGGGGTGGGGGTAGGTGCCATCATCGGTGGAGCTGCCAGCTTCACCCACCCCCCGGCCCCCTCCCGTCAAGGGAGGG
>Ga0209212_1006533_pt1 | contig 13292 bp, 12 predicted proteins | sample RifGroC2_FD_183996 | JGI IMG/M metagenome (GOLD analysis project Ga0209212, IMG submission 183996) | Groundwater microbial communities from Rifle, Colorado, USA - Groundwater C2 (SPAdes) (version 2) | ecosystem: Environmental > Aquatic > Deep subsurface > Groundwater | place: Rifle, Colorado... | reverse complement strand
GTTGATCTTGAGATCGCTGATCGGAACCACGTCCTCGGAGAACTTTACGCCCATGGCACCCTCCACAGCACCTGTTAACAGGTGCTTCCAAGAGCACATCTTATCACGTCACCCCAGTAAATGAGCGCGCTTGAGAAAACGGACAAGTGGGTCAAGATGACCTGCCCCTGGATCGAACCCAGGTTGAGCAATTCGACGATAGGCCTGACTGACCAATCGAGTGCCACGATGTCGTGGCACTCAACGGTTGCTTGAGAGAGCCGCCAGGATCTCGCGCAGGTGATCGATGTGATCCTGGACGTGGTACTCGCCCAGTCCATGGATCATCCCATCAAGAGTGGGGTACTCGCCCAGCGGAGAATCCTTCAGCTTCGGGATATGCGCTTTTCTTGCCAGTTGCTCCCCGGTTAGTTCCGCCGCGAAGTTGGCTACTCGTTGGTAATTCATCTCGCACTCCGCGACAAGCTCACTGAAACTCATGCGCGCACGATTTTCGGTAAAGAACGGATTATCGGTATCGAGATCGATCATCGGGGTATCGCTGTCGACGAAGGCCCTAAGGATCGGCAGGTGTCCCACGTCCTCGGGACCGCACAGGTGGGAAAGAATCTGCTTGGGTGACCACCCGTCCGTCGGAGCGCGCGAGGCCAGGTTCTCGTCCACTCCTTGGCATACCTGTTTCAGGGCTGCTACTTTCTGCCGGATTTCTTGCGCCAACTGATTGCCACGTGAAGTTGCCATGGTGTCTCCTCCTTTTGCTGCTCATCTCCTTTCTTTTAGCGTACTACAGATCGTCCCGTGCGCCGGCAACCGGATGCTGTTCACCCCCGGTTCATCAGGTCCCGTTCCCATGAACCAGACACCGCTCCCGACTGGATGCGCGACTCCCTCGGGTCGACCTCAGGGAGAGAACTTTCCGGGCCTTTAGATGCCATAGTGGAGACGATTCCATAAAATCCTCTCTCGATACCCCACTGATCAACGGAAGCGAAGGCATCGCCGATCTTCTTCAGGCCTTCCTGAACTAAACGGTTGGATAGCAACGGGCGGAATTCCCCGATCAGCGGGTCCATACCACCCGGATAATTTCGGACACAGTAGTCGATATCCCAGGGATCCTTCTCCTTGACTCGATCGGCAACGGCCATACCCTTCATCACGAGGAACGGCACGATGGAAGCGACGCGCACAACAACGGTGTCCCTTCCACCCCCCGGGAGTTGTCCCTCAACGCGTATTTCCGTTGGGGACTCGAACGCCAAGTCGCACCCTCTCGCCTTGTGCGCATGGATTCCCTGCATTTTCTGATGCCGATGACTCCGGCTGGTCCCTTCGTACTCCCCTGCCACCAAATCGACCTCCACGTTATACGTGGCATCGCCGACCATGATCTGCCGCGTGAATTTGAACGGTTGCGATCCCAGCTCGTATCCTCTCCCGAGAAGAAGTTCCCTGATCGTTCGATACCCTTCCTCCTGCAATCTCCGGTGGTCCAACGCCAGGTCAATATCCATGCTGCCCGTGTGGGGTGGCTCGTGCTCCCCAAAGAGAAGTTCCGGAACCCACCCGCCCACAAGGACGATCTCTTCGCGGTACTCGCCGAGGAGATGCACCAATTCGATCAAGACGGATTTGGCCGCGAAGACGGCTTCGGCTCTGTAGTCTCGGCGCGTCACCATTGGGGGCGAATCACCTCGTTAAGAAGTTTATCGGCAGCTTCCTCTCCCCTTCCTCGCAACCCTCGCAGGTCGAGGTACACCTGGATAGGCGACGCCACAATTATTCCGTCGATCTCCTTGGACCCGTAGAAAACTCCCGCGTCATACGGCTCCAGGAGAGTCACGTTCGCACCGCTTGTAACCTCCTTGAGGCCGAGGGAAAATGTGAGTTTCTCCGAGATCTTCTCAACGTACGCCATCATCCGGGGAGATCGCACCGCCGGCGCCAGGCGCGCCGAGGCGGAAAAACCGGTCAACGCATACCGCTGCTTGTTTTCGACGCACTCCTTCGCGAGATCAGCCTCAAGGTCAGCGACAGCCGTAAGCGAGAAAAACTCACGCACGGTGTTCTTGCGGATGGAGTAAGTCTGCGCCCATTCCGAGAGGAGTTTTTCGGGATCGCGAAGCTTCAGTCCCCTTTCCGTTTTCTGGGTCCACTCCTGATCCTCCAAGCGCATTTTCACGTTGGCCACAAGCCCCAAGCTCACGTCGGCCTCGCGCGCCAGATCTTGCACTTTCCAAGCAACGCCGGGATTGGCGAGGAGAACCCTCAAAATCCGCGACGACTTGGGAGAGTAAAGCGAGCGGAGAGCACGTTTTTCCGAGAAGGGATTTGGCATGCCTTGCCGTTCGACAAAAACATTGTCGAAGACAAGTCTGCAATTCCCGGCGAGATCAACATAGCTGGTGCTGTCCTGCTTGCAAATCTCCGCAGTCTCCGGGGATATGTACGGGGCCATGAACACCGGGACGACACCGGGGAGATTCGCCCAATAGCGCCAGAGCTGATTGACGGCTTCGCGCGCCCCGCGAGGTTGCCCTGCCGCCTTTACCTCTGCAACCAGGTAACGTAGCCCCGCTGGCGTGTTGACCGTTGTGACAAGATCGGCAGTACGCCCCTGGAAATCACCTTTGATCTGAACGTCCTTGATCTTGACAGACGGAACATCATCGAGGCATGCTCGGATCGCCTCCGCCGCTTTCTGCTCGAGTTGCTCTCTCGACAATTTCATCGAAATCACCATTTTCAACATTTGTTGAAAATCCCATAAACAATGAAACTCACCCAACAGCTGAATGATAGCAGTTCACGTTTCATCCTGCAAGCTATTTTCAACATACGTTGAAAACAATCGCTACAGTGAAAATTCCAGTGGCAGTTTACAGGCATTCTGCGCAACAGATCTTCCATTGGCGCAAGCTCATGCGAGAAGGGGCTCTGGTCGCGGTTGGGTCCGACGAGAACGTGGTCCCCGCTGTGGACACGGGATAAAGGAAATAGGGCTACGTTTTCCCGTGTCCCCTTTATTTGATATGGTGGCGGGGCCAGGATTTGAACCTGGGGCCTTCGGGGAACGAACCCGACAGTCACCGGCGGCAATTCGGGCGCGGACCCTCGGGTTATGAGTTTCTGTCGTAAGTATTTGAAAGTATTTAATTAATTAGCCTTTTCGCTCTTCATTGAAGAAGTTTGCCAAGAAATTCTTCAATGATTATGATGGCTTACGAAGGACTTTGAACGACTTTTATTCCTCGTGGGCACAATTTGGGCATACCTTTTTATTGAAATATAACAACACTCGAACGTAAAAACTGGTGCCAAGTCGGGTGAGCCCTCGGGAAGCACCGCCCTGGGACTCTCCTTCCCGCTAGAAACCGCTCATCGCAAACCCGCGCCAATCGGGCATTGAAGTGGCCAAAAAACCCGAAAGGTCCTCCCATCCCTATCCCGAATCACGGTGACCCACTCTCCCCTCGAAAAATAAATACTTGCTTTGTAATTAAGCGTCATTTATAGTGCGCTTAATGCGCCCTTTAAATGACATGATACTCCCCGGCAACTTTGAGGAGGCATTGCATCTCTTGAACGGAAGATTGGCCCTAGACAGAGCGCCTCGATACAACCTGGTCGTTTGCGGAGGTACAGCACTCAATGCAACCGGACTGATTTCCCGGACCACGAAGGATGTGGATATCGTTGCGCTGATGGGCAGAAACCAGGCATTGCTCGATCCCGCTCCCCTCCCCCAACCACTTGTCGATGCGGCTCTTGTTGTGGCGGAGAATTTGAGATTGCCGAGCGATTGGCTTAACAACGGGCCTAGCAGCGGAGATGGTGGCTTGTTCCGGCTCGGTTTGCCTGATGGAATTGCGAAGCGTCTGATCTGGAAAACTTACGGTAAAAATCTGCGGGTTGGATTTATCCACCGGTTCGATCAGATCCATTTCAAATTGTATGCGGCGGTCGACCAGCCCGGCAGCTATCATGCAGACGACCTCCACATGTTAGCCCCGACGGAAGATGAACTGTTGGAAGCCGCGCGATGGGCGAAAACCCATGACCCGTCGGAAGGATTTTCACAAGGTCTGAAGTGGTTCCTCGAGGAGTTTGGCTATGGACACCTCTTTCCTCGAATTTAGAACGTCCATTCTGGATCATTTGCTCGGCCTCCTTTGGCGGCAGTGGTCCACGTTGGGCGTTCCCGGGCAGACCACAACGGAAGAACGGCGGGTGATCGACCCGGAGTCCCTCCTGCTGCTTTCTATGACGATATGCCGGTACGACGCCCGGTTGTTCGATGAAATCCTGGATTGGCTGGTGGTCAACGGGGCATTCCTGAACGTGCAGCGGCTCAGGAATCTTATGAAGCGATTCGATTTCCAAAGCCAGGCTCAGTTGAGCGCCATTTCAGAACTTCTCATGAAGAAGTCGAACGATCCGCTCAAATGGAAGCGACTTGCCGCTCCTCGCTCCCCGCGGAATCCCGAACCGCTTTTTTTTCTGAAGAGCGGCAAACCGCTCCCGATGCCGGATGATAAAGCACCCGAGTTCAGCGCCTGCGGTTTATTGCGCGGGCCGATCAAATTGCGGGGGCATGCGCAACTCTTCCCTACCAAGGGGATGCCATCCCTTATCCTGCGGTTGAGAGCCTTACTTGGAGTCAATGCCCGTTGCGAATTGCTCTGCCTGTTAGCCGCGGCGGAAGAAATTCACCCCGCGGATATCGCAAGGCAGGCAGGGTACTCACCCCGCACTATACAGAATACCCTTGCCGAAATGGCTCGATCCGGGGTCGTCCAGGTGCGAAGCGGAAATCGGGAAAAATGGTATTGCCTCCAAAACGATGCGCTCGATCGATTATTAAAACCCGAAGGCAGCCCACCACCATGGATCCATTGGGCACCGCTGTTCCGCGCTTTGGAAATACTGTGGATCGGGTTTATCGACCCCAAGCGACAAAACCTTGACCCATTAACGCAGGCGTCTGAATTGCGGCTCCTGGGCAAGGAGATACGACCGTTACTCGCCGATGCCGGATGGGGGGGGCGGCAATTTGAAGACGACAGTTCTTTTCGGGGAGCTGAGTATTCCGCTGTTTTTATCCGGAATATCAAGGGCATCCTGAATCAATTGAGCCAATAATTATTTTTCGGTCACAATACGGTCACAGGCCCAGGCAACAAATCGGGTACTCTCTCCCTTAAGACCGCTTGGAGACAGTGACCTTCGGGTGGGTTGCCCGACGGTCATTGGAGGTGAGGACCTTCGGGTTATGAGTTCGACCTAAATAGTTGTTTTTGTTGATTTTATTGGCTTTTTAGCTTCCCATTGAGGATTTTTTCCCTCAATGATTACAATGGGTTACAAAGGACGTTCAACCTCTCAACTTTCCTCGTGGGCACGTTTTGGGCACACTATAATTGCGACCGACTTCACGATAACCCGAAGGTATCATTGCGATTCATTTCAACTGCACCCGCAATCGACCGGGGACCGATTTCAAAATAACCCGAAGGTCCTGATCTTCCCTTTGCCTGCCCATCCGACTTCAACATCCCGGGTACGATGCAGGAGATCAGGAAATATCCCGGGTGAGCCCTCGGCTCAACCAGAAGTTAACCGACCACCGATTCGAGTTCCCCAACATCGATATAGACGTCTATGACGTATGCCGATAGCTTGTGCCGATTAATTCCTAGAAATTTATGCAGGAGTTTTATCGCGCCTTCCCATTCCTCCCGAGTCTTAGGTCCTGTGACATCTGCTGCATTCACAAAATAGAGGAACACGAGGTAGGCAGGGAGTCCATTCAACTCACGTAGGAGGTACAAGTGCGCCAAGCGGTTCGTGTACTGATAAAAAGTGCTGGCCCAATCGTGAAGGGACTTTGAGCCCAGGAATTTTTTGGTATCGTCTAAGCTCTTACGAATTTTCGGAAGTGACGCATCCCCCGCTGCCGTCGGAGAGGAGACCATTTCTGCGATATGGGCCTTTGCTTCTAGAAGGATTAAGCCTCCGCTGCTTGTGCTTCCGAGTCCATCCCAAACCGGTCCCCGCTTCGGCCAGAACATCTCGATCGATTTTTTTGGAAGTTTGATATTCAAGCGTTCAAGAAATGCATCATCGGAATATTCCGAGAATCCATCATTATCTATAGGGGAGAGCCAAGATATTTTATCCCCAGGAGCAAGTCCTAACCGCGGAGCCAATTCACTTGCTAATATCTCGGGTTGGAAATTGACCAATTGTTGAAGCCACTTCTGACTTCCCTTTTTCGCTAGTTGTTGCACTATCCGAGGCATATTTCCTCTCGTATTTCTAGTCGCGGCGTCTAACGCTCAGGCTAAGCTGCGGGCACTCAGGATTTTCGCCAGGTGAGCCGTCAGCTTCAGCCTATTGTTAGGCCTACTTCATTATTTTGAGATATATACCGTCAGCTCCTATGCTTGGCTCGTTCAAATCAGCCGACACATCCTTAAACTTGATTAAATTTTTAGCGACTGAATATGCATTATGTGAGTTTTCGAATATTCTCGACTCAAGACCAAGCCCTATTAAAGAATCATTGGTATGGAAATATGAAACTTTGAATTCCAGGTCATCAAGACGGACAGATTCCATGTTCTTACTGCTCACCACTGATTTAACAATTCGATAATACCCATTTATGAATTCACTTTCGTCCATTTCGAATGTTGTTATATTCTTATTGTTACCTTCTGGGTCCCACAAATCTATCGCTATTGGATTTTGGTATAATTTTACGATACATGCGGAATTAGACAGTGGGCGGATTCCATTAATGCCTGTTATTCTTGCTGCCTGTCGTTTCGCCTTAGTGAATAATCCTGTACTTGGTGGACTAGAGCGACCTTTTGCTTCTAGAACATGCCAATCCTTTGAACGATCTCTTCCGACCAAATCTCCTCTTTCGTGTGATCCTTGAGTCAGTTTGATGACGCCCAATTTCATCATTAATTCCACATGCGCCAGCCAAGGAATGTCGAGTTTCTTTTCCGCAATTATTTTTGTGAGAGTCATGCCTAACTTGTAGCTTGCGTCACCCATTTCAGAGGAATCCATATTCGAAAAAAAATCAGAAACAGATAGATTTCCCGACCTATTATCAGTAAATATCAACAAGGATATCGAATTCACCATGTGCCAACCAAAACTTCTCAGGCCATGTCTTACAAGGTCTCCGAATCCAAGAGCGCCGACTGTTATCGCTGACCTTATAAGATCCGTTCTGCCAACGTTCAGTGTCGATATTCCATTAATACTCGCAAGGCGTCCTCTAAAAAAACGACAATTGACGTTTACATTTGGCACTAATTCCTCCTATAAGGCCTAACGCTCCGCTTCAACTGCGGGCGATCAGTCCTCATTAATGGCGAGCCGTCAGCTACCAACGATAGTTAAGCCCTATTTCGACTTGATAATTATACTTCTCTGTTAAGATTGTCTTTGATAAAACTTTTCCCTTCCGGTGACCCTATGAATCGTGAGAATGTCCATTCCTTATAGGCGCAGTGTTTTTCAAAATATCTGTCGAGCATTGATAAACATGTTCGCTTAACTATATCTGTGTCAGGGTTAATAAAATATATGCTCTGTAGAATTCTGTTTTCATTTACCGCAAGGCCTAACAGGCTCTTCACATATATATCTGTCTCAGGAAAAGAACAGCCAATAACTATTATCCGCCTCGCTCTCACCAGTTCTTCATATGCTTTATACCAGAGCAATCTAATTTGCGAATCTGATTTATTCCAAGTCGGTGGGACAATAAACGTTCTGCCGTCGTCCGTCGTCTTCCAATTTATAGAACCGTGGAGTTTAAGAAGTTTTATGGCAATATCGTTTTCTGAGAACACAGATTCGGGTGGGAAATAAGAATTTGGCCGATTTATTTTGAAACAATTACCAATATGATCCGCAGCGATATTACTTTTTCCGAATGTTGAATTGAACATTAAGTAGTTCTTTGGGTTTCTATTAAAACGACTTACATTATCGTTGCGTTTCCAGTTGTATATGGATGCCGCACCTTCGACAATTAGATCGTAATTAAAGCTAATGATTGTATCGTCGTATGTTGCGACATGATATTTATCGTCCTTTATTAATAATTTTAAGAAACACAGATACGGATCATAGTGTTCCATGTCGGCCCGTAAATTTCCTTCCTTGTCGTTGTAAAACGGACATGGGGTCTTATTAATTAGTACGTCGCATACCAATTTTATAAAGTCATTTTTTATATCAATTAAACTATCATCCTTTGAATAGAATATATTCATTTCAATCAGGTTAAATAGTTGTTCCAGGTTTAATAACGGATAGTTCAGATATTTTTTCATTTTAGTTAATCTATCCTGATATTCAAATACTCTTTGGAAATGTTCATATTGGGTTGGATCTTTGAAATACACTTCTTTGGCAACCAACAAAAAATCATCTTGCAGTGGAAGACCTGCTTCTCGTGAAAATCCAGCTCCCAGCAAATATACATTCTTGTCATTATTTAAGTCTGGCATTTTTCCTCCTTTAACGAGGGCCTAACAGTTGATTAGACGGCAGCATGGATAAAAGTGTATTTACAGCAGCTGCATAGTACCGTTGTTAGGCGGCGGCTGAATAGCTTGTCTGAGAACATGCGCCTTTCTGGCGGATTCCCTTTCCATGGATTTTTACCAACTCGAAGATCTTTATCTAAGACCAATACCTCAATGCCCAGGATAGGCTATGGGCGCTCAGATCGTAACAAGCGCATACCGCTAGTTTCTAACCGTATTTAGGCAATAATAATCACAAACAGCCACCAAAATACTGGAGTAGATGCAATTATAAACGGGAAAAAGTACTCGGTAATTAATCTTGTTCTAAGACAAATATGTATAAATGCTTGTATTCTAACACGAAGACCTACGCGCCAAATTGCAGTTTCGGTTTTTTCTATCGTAGAACCGGTAACAGATATATTACTATTTTTTACATTAATTATATCTACGGGTACCTTCATGTCAATCATCGCTGCTAATCTGTCATGCCAAATCCTCTTAGACTCATATTGTTTAAATTCGTATTTTGTTCCTTTTGTGTCTTTACGGCTATCTAAATATTCCTTTTTTATTTTTCTGAAAGCCCACTCGCTAATAAGATAATTTATCCTTGTATTGTATATAGTTCGCACTCCAGTATCGCCTAAATCGTGATAGTATTGATAATAGCGAACGAGGAAATAAGCATACGCCACCCAAATTGCGACGGATAAGAATTGCGTCTGCTGTACAAGAAATTCATTCCCTAGAATACTGACCTTCTCAATTTTAAGCCCTGCTGTTTGGAGAAGCAAAAGCCCGAGGCTGGACACGATAAGACTTCGCCTTTGACGGACAAGCCCTGTTCGTATTTCCGATGGGTTATATTCTTCAGTCATCTTGTCACATCTGGCTTTCTAGAATTAGACGGCGTGTTGGCAGCCTAATTTATTACCGACCCGAAGGCCTCTATCTGCTCAATAATCTATTATTCACCCTGCTAACGCTCATACTAAGCTGAGGGCACTCATGATTTTCTCCGGATGAGCCGTCAGCATCAGCCTTTGTTTAGGTTCATGAAATCATCGATGAAAATGACAGTGACCTCTATATGTTTTAATTTCACAGGGTTTACCTTCTTTTTCCCGGCTTCGACAAGGAGCGCCACATTCATGCCATTCATTACCGATATAACTATAAATTTCACCCAAACGAGTTTTGACATCCATTTCTGTAAATTGTTCTTCCATTATAGGCAAAGAATTAGATTTGGATTTTATAAATAATAAACCATCAGACATTTGAATATATTCATGACCTTTTCTTCTCTCATATTTATCATATGACACGTAGCTTAGTAATTTTTGCTCATTTTTATTATTTATCTCATTAAGTATGTCCGCATCCACTCCCAAAAAATATTTCTCTTTGCCAATATTTTTTGTTAATAATTTATAAAGTTGATCCAGATTTTTTGAATCTCTTGCGTAACGATAAATATTGTCAATTATTAATCTTTTATCAAAACACTGGCCAAAGTATTTCTTCCCATTGTATTCAAATGAATATTTTATTTTATCTATCTTAATGATAGGCATTTTATACCGTGTTGTATTTTTTAAAACCCTAACAATCTTATTGTACTGTGGATTATCTAGGATAAAGCTAAAGTAAATTTTATAATAACTAATATATTTATATACGCCATCATGTGATGGTTCAATGTTAAAACTTTCCGGATCCGTAACATAGATTTTACTATCATTGCTATCTCCTGCTTTTCGCAATAATGTTACGAAACCATACCTATTAATATTTCCAACTTTGCCTTCTTTCTTTTTATGTATATCTTCTATCATTGCATTAACATGGTGGCTCCCTGTAGTTCCCTTCGTTTCAACTTCGATTTTATTTCCATTATAGTTTATTGTAAAATCGAGCCTCTTCTCTCTATTGCCTGATAATCCTATCTTACTTATATCTCGTTTCCTGAATTTGAATAATGTTTTTGCAGTTTTTAAGCCTACAGCTACTCCGACAATTTCCGATATTATTTTTGCGGCTTCTCCAGGAACCTTGCATATAATTGCCTGTCTTTTATCTGACATATCTATATGATCATCATACAATTCATAATACGCAGGTACTTTACTTTGCAGATATTCAAAATCATATTCTCCAATTTTATCTGGAGGAATCTCGTGATTAAATACACCATATGAAAATATGTCTTGCTTGACAATATCTATAAATTTAACATCCTTTATCTCTCTATGACATCGGCATGTTTCATCAGTTATTAATTTCAATCTAGCCATGCTTGCTCCTTCATGAACCTAACGTGTGCTTAACCCGCGGGGTCACTGGGCCAGAAATGGCAGCCGTCGGGTTCAAGCACTTGTAAATCTAAAATTTCAAGTCTTCCTTTTCCAAGAACCGTTCGATGGTCACGCATTTGACATCAAAATGTCTGCATACTGTTGGAATTCGAGCCGCATTATCTTTTAGAACCTCGCGGGTTACAACAGTGCCTTTGTGAACCTTGGCCGACGCAACAACAAAAGGATCTGCCACGGGAAGACCTTTCAGTATATTTTTCCTCCGAATCAAACCCAAAAATATTGGTATTTTAAAGATCTGAGCAACGACGTCCATTTCCACTGCGTCTGGCTTTTTGAATACCTGCAAATTATTGGCAAGCCACTCTTCGATGTGTGGAAATGGACAATTATTTTCCAGTTCTCTTCTCACTTCCCGGACAGACCACAAACGACCGTCCGAAACCAAGCCGTTTATATGCGTCCATATCGTTGGAAACCGACTAGGGTAGTAATGACCCAAAGTATAAAAAGCACCCGTGTCAAAAACGTAGGATGACCTCACCGTAAATATCCTTGGAACTTTGCAAGATTCTTTGAATTTATGTTTAAATGATATCCAAGTTCAGTTTCTGTAAGTCTACCCCTGTGGTAATTCTCAAATGCGATTTTCGTATATCCCTCGCCAAGGTATGCGAGTCGCGTTAGATAAAAATCTCCTCCTCCACGGCCTTTTTTACCACGCCCAAAATAATCTCGGTTCCATTGATTCGCCTTCGTTTCGTAATATTCCTTGGTAACCACGTTATGGTCAAGTAACCGCCTGAGGATCACCTCCCGACTGACAGAATACTTGTCCGCTATTTCGGAGATTGATTCTGGACCGGCTGTCTTATAGTGCCTTATGTACTCGGTGAAAGATTCTTCTGGAACCAAAAAATGACTAGCAAATTTGTTGCACTGTATTTCCAGGTGACGATCGCTATTGGCCATAAAGTTTATGTAGGATTCGTCAAAATCGGTAACGCCACTTACGCCGTACAAAATATGTCCGAGTTCGTGGATAAGTGTAAATAGCTGCCTTGAAAAGGCATTAGAATTGTTGATGAAAATCACGGGGTATTCTCCGTCAAGGAGGCTGAAACCTGAAATGAATCGGTCTTCAAAGGAATCCTTAAAAGTAAAAATCGAGGCATCCTCAAGGGAATGCCTCCATGCTTTGAACGCCGACTCGCTTGAACGAAATGAAAACTGTTGGTTCAAATCGATACCGAAATACTTTCTGGCTATAACTGCAAATTCGGGCGGCGCCATCTCTCGCGGAGACAGATCACGGGATATTACTTTTTCCTTGTGAAAACCTTCAAGTAATTCGGCCAGCGATTCTTGGTAGGCTTGCGCGAGACGAATTTTTTGACGCGTATCAGACGAGAGCCGTGTTAATTCATGATTCGATAAACGCCTGAAGTTTCTAATCGGATCCTCTATTTCGGGAGGCTCAGGGAAGAAAAATACAGCCAGCGTCACCTTAAGGTATTTATACGCCAGTTGTTCAAGCACAGGATAGGAGGGGACTTCATCTCCCTTTTCCCATGATCTAATCTCTTCAGGAGCACGACCCATTTTTACCGCAAGGTCTTCTATTGAAAGACCAGCTCTTTCTCTTGCCCAACTGATAATTTTCGGATTCATCCTAAATTCTCCAAGATTTTAGGCAAGCAGTTGATTAGACGGCGTCCGGTATAATCTTGGGTATGCAACTGCTGAATATCCAAAATTATCTCGGATGGCATATAGCAAGGACTTTGTACTTTTCGGAATTCCAAAACGGTAAACACGCGGGGACTTCGATTGATTGTGTCGATACAGAGAGACGTGGTTCCGGAAATCAGTCCGAGAAGGAGTGGCTTGAGCCATCCCCGCAGCCTCTCAAACATCACGGCTAACCTGAGAAAATCACAAGTGTACATTGCTGGGCAATCGAGCTTGCGGAACGGATAAGGGTAAGGTCGCTACGACTGGCAACTCGGAGGACCTTGGGGACTTCCTTGCCACGCTCTCCACCTCGCCTGGCATTGCCCTCTGTTTGAAGGTCTAAGCGGCAGGTTCCTTGAGGGATACTTTTTGAAGAATATTTGATCAGAGTACCGTTGTCTGTTGTATCCCCTCTTCCACTCGTTCTGTTACAACAACCAACAACTCATTGGGTCCATGTGAATGTCTCTGTATACAACGGCCTGTCGGTATCGTCAATGTTTGCTGAACACAATGCGGTCACAAAATGGGCACCCTCCGCGGGCACCCATCGAATTATCTTTCAACCCAGAGGGCTTGAGGTATTCGACCTTCGGGGTGTTGGCTCGTAAGGCTTTGCCGAGAGGCACTCGGCGCCAACCCTACTACCGGCACTTGTCGTACTGATCGAGGTTGT
>Ga0209212_1006531_pt1 | contig 13298 bp, 10 predicted proteins | sample RifGroC2_FD_183996 | JGI IMG/M metagenome (GOLD analysis project Ga0209212, IMG submission 183996) | Groundwater microbial communities from Rifle, Colorado, USA - Groundwater C2 (SPAdes) (version 2) | ecosystem: Environmental > Aquatic > Deep subsurface > Groundwater | place: Rifle, Colorado... | reverse complement strand
CTCGATATTCTTGACCGCGTCTTTGCAGATTGCGCCGTCCTTGATGACATGGACGTCAACCGGCATCAATACGGTACGGTACCGGTCAACGAAGTTTGACTGATCAGCCAAAATGACAGACGACGCTGGCCCGTCCTGGTAAGCCGCGTACGCCTGGGCGGAGTCGAACCAGGTCTCGCTAATACCGTCAAAAAGCAATTCACCCTTTTGGTAGCCTTGCGGCAGAGCGCTGGACTGCACATGCCGGCGGACCTGTGCGCACCCGGCTACGAGTAACCCATGCTTGTGCCGCCAGTAATGCTGAAAATCCTCGACTGACATCCCCGGCTTGCGTTTGAGCAGGGCAATGACCTTAAACATGCTTGATCCCCGCTGGAAAGCCTGCAAACAGCCGGCATGTCTTCAAGACGATGCGCCGGATCAGCGAACCGCCGACTATCCGGCCCGCCCCTTTCACGAGGCGCCTCTCGGTGAAAGCTGCCGGGCGCGACGCTCGAGCCACCACGCGTACTGGTCGGGCCACTCCTTCCAGCCGGCCCCCTGCTTGAGCGCCACCGCCGCCTGCGCAGCCCAATTCGGATTAAACAGCATCTCTCGTCCAAGCGCGATGAGATCGGCGTCGCCGGCGCGAAGCACCTCCTCGGCCTGCCGCGGCTCAAGGATCAAGCCGACGGCAATTGTGGGTATGCCCGTCACCTGGCGGATATGGGCGGCGAACGGCACCTGGAAGCCGCGGTCGCGCGAGGCCAGCGCTTGGCCGCGCGGCAGCTTTACGCCACCGGAGGAACAAGCAATGGCGTCGATTCCACGTGCAGCGAGCGCCTTGGTGAAAACAACCGAATCTTCAATCGACCAGCCGATGCCGACACCGTCGACTGCCGAGATACGCACAAACAGCGGACGATCCTCCGGCCATTCGGCGCGCACGGTCTCGGCGATGCGCAGCGGCAGTCGCATGCGGTTCTCGAGGCTGCCACCATATTTGTCATCGCGTTTGTTCAGCAGCGGCGAAAGGAACGCGTGCAGGAGATATGCATGCGCGCAATGCAATTCAAGCACGTCGAATCCCGCCTCGCGCGCGCGTCTCGCGGCGCTACGGTAATCAAGTACGAGTTCATCCATGTCGGCTTCCGCGAGGCCGTGCGGCGTCGCCCAGCCCTCGTCGAAGGGCAGCGGCGATGAGGATACGATGGGCCAAGGATATTCCCGCCGTTGCGCCGCGTCCTCGGGCCCCAGCGGGCCGTTGCCGTGCCACGGACGCTGCCCCGCGCCTTTGGGACCGCTGTGCCCGAGCTGAATTCCGGCAGCGGATCCCGATCGGTGCAGAAAATCGGTGATTCTCCTCAGGTTCGGTACGTGCGCGTCCAGCCATATCCCGTTGCAGCCATGCGTGATACGGCCGTCGCGACTCACCGCGGTCGCCTCGGTTATCACAAGTCCAGCGTCCCCCAGCGCGAAGCGCCCCAGGTGAACGAGATGAAAATCGTCGCTGAATCCCTCATGCGAGCTGTACATCGACATGGGCGAAACGACGACCCGGTTTTTCAGCGTGATCCCGCGCAATGCCAGCGGCTCGAACAGCCTGATGTCCGTCTCACTTGCACCGATTGATTCGGCCGGCATTAAGCCGCCCGACGCCGGTCGATTCTGGCAAGACCCGCGAAACCCTCGCGGCGCGAGGCGATCGAAAATCCATGCATGGCAAAATTCCTCGCCTCGACACTCAAGGCGGCACTAACGCTTGAGTGTTCCGCGGCGCAAACAACGAACGAGCGGTGAGGGGTGATTCACAATTCATCTGTTACGTTAATTTATTTTAATTCCCCTGTCAAGGCGCAGCCGGCGGGAAAGTCTGAAGACGGCCGCCTTCACCTCGTCCAAACAGAACCGGCAAAACGCTAGCCGCTTGCCCGCGGCCACGCGCCGCCGTCACGCGGCTTGCTTGCGTGCCTTCAGGTACCAGTCGAGGATCTGCTCGCCGTTCCAGTGGAGCACCCCGCCGAATTTCGCCATGTAGTCGTACACCGCCTCAAGGTACTTGATGCGGAACGGCTGCCCGCTGATATACGGGTGCAGCGCGATGGCCATCACGCGCGGCCGCTCGGCCCCCTCCTGGTACAGACGGTCGAAGCTGTCGATGCATTTCTGCGTCCAGTAGGGCGCCTCGTGGTGCTGCACCATCATCACCGGAATGTCGTTGCATTCGACCGTGTAGGGCAGCGTGACGAGCGGCCCGTGCTGCGTCGAGATTTCGGTCGGCAGGTCGTCGTAGACCCAGTCGCCGATGTAGCGGATCCCCGCTGCGGCCAGGTGCTCGGGCGTGTCCAGCGTCTCGGTCAGGCCCGGGCCGAGCCAGCCCAGGGGGCGCTTGCCGGTAAACCGCGCGATGGTGGCGAGCGACTTCTCGATCATCGCCGGCTGGTCCTTTTCGTTGTGGATCGCCCCCTGCTCGTAACTATGGCCCATGAACTCCCAGCCGGCGTCCTTGCACGCCTGCGCGACGCGCGGGTAATCGACGCACACGCGCGCGTTGATCGCCAGGGTCGGGCGGATTCCCAGCCGCTGGTAGAGCGCGTGAAAGCGCCAGAAGCCCACGCGCATGCCGTACTCGTGCCAGCTCCAGTTGGGCACGTCGGGCAGCGGGCTCACGCCGGTGGGCGCGGGGAGCACCTGCCGCGCCATCTGACGGGCGATGTCCCACACCTCCAGATTGACGATGGTCCAGACGACGATGCGCGCATCCTCCGGCAACTTCATCACCGGCCGGTCGACGATGGCGGAATACTTCACTCGATCGCGCGGCTGCGTCATGCGGATGGTTCCTTTCCCCCGGGGCGGCATACTGACCCCTTGCGCGCCCTACTATGCCTTGGCACGGCGATCGCTGTCAAAGCCGGGATTGCCGCTACCGGCTTCGCACATCTTGTTGACATGCTGTTGACGCGCTGTTGAAATGCGCCGAAACGCAGGATCGAAGCAGCGCGGTCGGCCTGAACGTCAACTCTTATTGCGGCGTCAAGCTCTAAAAAGGAAAACACAATGCCAGCCAGTCAAGTTGGAGTGATCGGCCTTGGAATCATGGGATCGGCAATGTCGGCCAATCTCGTCCAGGCCGGGTTTTCGGTGTTCGGATACGACATGGTCGCCGCGCGCCGGGCGGCGCTCAAGCGCGCCGGCGGACGTCCCGCGGCAAGCGGCCGGGAGGTCGGCAGACGCGCGCCCATCGTTGTTACCTCGCTGCCCTCGGCCGAGGCGCTGGCCGAGGTCAGCGCCGAGCTCGCCGCGGCCGGGCACGCGGGCCAGATCGTCGTCGAAACCAGCACTCTGCCGATCGAGGTCAAGCGGGCGGCGCGCAAGCACCTCGCCGCAGCCGGCGTGACGCTGCTCGACTGCCCCCTGAGCGGGACGGGGGCGCAGGCGCGAACCAGGGACCTGGTCGTCCTGGCGAGCGGCGAGCGCAGCGCCTACCGCAAGTGCATCCCGGTGTTCGAGGGCTTTGCACGCGCCCATTATCTGATCGGAAAGTTCGGCGATGGCTCGAAAATGAAGTTCATTGCCAACCTCCTGGTTGCGATACATAACGTGGCCGCGGCCGAAGCCCTGGTCCTCGGGATGAAATCCGGGCTCGATCCGGCGCAGGTGCTCAAGGTAATTTCCAACGGCGCGGGCTCCTCCCGCATGCTCGAGGTGCGCGGCCCGATGATGGTCAAGGGAGATTATTCAGATGCCACAATGAAAGTCGCGGTGTGGCAGAAAGACATGAAAATCATCGGCGAGTATGCGCGTTCGATCGACTGTCCCACGCCGCTGTTCCTGGCGAGCGCGCCGTTCTACACCGCAGCCATGGCCATGGGCCGCGCCGACGAGGACACGGGATCGGTGTGCGCGGTGCTGGAGGAAATGGCCCGCGCAGGGCGCCGGCCGGCACGCCGCGGACGCAAGCCATAGCGTGCCCGGCGTGGCGGGGCCGCGTCCGCAATGCGCCGATCCGGAGTGCCTGCCGCGCTCGCATGACAGGAGGTCTGCATTTCGGGGATAATCGTCGCTGAGACAGCACAAATGTCGTCGCAGCGCGCAGCAGAAGTATCTTGAAAGCTGTCCCGGAAGCAGCATCCGAACGCACGCAGCAACTTCGCTCCAGGGGGAGCGCCGGGGTCGCTCCCCTTTTTTGCCACGGCATTCGAACGCTTGCACCTGACAGGGAGACACCAAGATGGCAAACGTAGGCATGGTGGGATTGGATTGGCAGACGCGCGTCGACTGGGACCGGCTGCGCAAGTACCGCCTGGAGCGGGCGCGAGAGAGGATGAAGGCCCATGGCCTGGGCGCGATGCTGCTGATGTACGACGAGAACGTCCGCTATGTGACCAGCACCCTCACCCCGGGATGGAACCGGCTGAAGCCCGGTCTGCGCTACGCGCTGCTGTGCGGCGACGACGCGCCGGTGCTGTTCGAGCAAGGCGACATCGGTCTGCACATCCAGAAACATTCACCGTGGATCCCGAAGGAAAACATCCGCTATTCCTACGCCTGGATCAAGGGCGCCGCCGGGCCCGCCTCGCTGTCGCAGGTAACGAAATTCACCAACGCGATCAAGCAGGAGATGAAGAAGCGCGGCGTGGAAGGCATGAAACTCGGGGTCGATTTCGTCGACATCAACATGATTCAGATCTTCAAGGATCAGAAGATCGACTGGGTCGACGGCATGACGCCGATGATGGAAGCGCGCGCGGTCAAGAACCAGGACGAGCAGGAATGCATGCGCCAGGTCGGCGCCATCGGCGATGCCGCGCATTGGGAGTTCATGAAATTCCTGAAGCCCGGGCTCACCGAGAACCAGCTTACGGCACACATCATGCAGTTCCTCTACAACATCCCCGGCATGGAAGACGTCGAGGATGTCATCGTCTCCTCGGGGCTGAACACCTGGCCTAACTGGCGCAACTTCTCCGACCGCATCATCAAGCCGGGCGACATGGTCTTCATGGATCTGGCGGCACTCACCTGGAACGGCTACAAATCGTGCTACTACCGGACCTACATGGTGGGCCGGGAACCGAACCAGGAGCAAAAGGACTACTACGCGACGGCGCTCAAGTGGCTTTACGACTCGATCAAAGCGGTGAAAGTGGGCACGACGACCCGCGAGATCGCTTCGCAGTGGCCCTCCGCCAAGGAAGCCTGGGGTTACGAGGAAGAAGACCAGGCCGCAGCCAACCTGTGGGGCCATGGCCTCGGGCTCGCCCAGTACGACCAGCCGGTGATCTCGCGCATCTGGTCGCTCGACCATCCGATCGAGATCAAGGAGGGCATGGTATTCGCGCTGGAAACGCAGCACGGCAAGCCGCACCAGTGGGGCGTACGCATCGAAGAAATGCTGATCGTGCACAAAGACAGCATCGAGATCGTGTCCAACTTCCCGGTCGAGCAGATTACCGTGGTGGACCCGATGCCCGGCTACTCCGATTACGCCAAGTTGCCCGGCACCTAAGCCAGCCGAGTTGAACAAGCGCTCGGCCTCAGCTGGGAACGCGAGGCCGTCGCTTTTTTTGCACCGCCGACCGAGCCCATGCATGCACTGATCGTTCCCCTGTCCGCGCCCGAGGCCACCGACGCCTATCGTTTTGGCCCAAAAGCGGCGAATCTCGCGACCCTGGGCCAGGCCGGTTTGCCCATTCCCGAGGGTTTTTGCCTAGACGCCCGGGCCTATCGCATCCAGGTTGCGGCGCTGGGACTGGAACACGCAGCACGCAACATTAACTCTCCCGAACCGGGCAAGGCGCGGCGTGCCGCGCTCGACATGAAACTCGGCCTGCTCGACCGGCCCATCACGCCGGAGGTGCTCGAGCCGCTGCTGGCCGCGCGGCGAAGTCTGTTGCAGGCCGCCGGTGGCGAACCCATCGTGGTGCGCTCCTCCGCGCTGGTCGAGGACCGCTTCGGTTCCAGCTTCGCCGGCCAGTTCGAAAGCTACCTCGACCTGGAAAGCGAGGCGGATTTCGTGACGGCCGTGCGCTCGTGCTGGGCGGCGCTCTGGTCCACCCGCGTGCTTCGCTACATGGCCACCCACGACGCGAGCCCGGTGGAAACGGCGATGGCGGTCCTGGTACAGCGGCTCGTGCCGGCGCGCGTATCTGGCGGCGGATTGAGCCAGACCGCCAACGGCGACATGATCCTCAATGCAACCTGGGGGCTGGGCTCAGCGATCGCCCAGGGCGAGGTCGTGCCCGAGCGCGTGGTGCTGACCCGTGAAGGCAAGCACCGGGACACTGCCATCGGCCGCAAGTACCACGCGGTCGCGTGCGTGCACCATGGACGTCCCCTGTTGCCGCGCGCGCTGCTCTCCCAGCCCTGCCTGAGCAAAGCACAGGCCGTTGAACTTGGCCAAATTCTGCGCAAAGTCGAGACCGTCATGGGCATGCCCGTCGAAATCGAATGGGCGCTCGACGACCGGGGATTCAAGCTGCTGCAGGGTCGGCCGCTGCATCTCGCGCCGGCACCTGTACCTGACGAGATCTGGCTGCGCCACCCGGGGCTCACCGGTCAGCCGGCAGGCGTCGGCTGGAGTTCGGGACGTGCCTGCGTGGTGAACTGCGAATGCGAACTCTCCCGCGTCGGCCCGGGTGACATACTGGTGACCAAGGTCGCCGGACCCGCGCTCTCCCAGATCCTGCAGCAGGTGGCCGGCGTGGTCGCGGAACTCGGCGGCAGCACTTCGCATCTGGCCTCTCTTGCGCGCGAGCGCGGCATTCCGATGGTCCTGGGCGTGCTCGATGCGACGACGCGCATCCCCGACGGCGTTCAGGTCGCCGTCGACGGCGTCGCCGGCGTCGTGCGCTGGGTGCGTTAGGAAACCGTAGCGACATGAGCCGTCCACGCGTATTCATCACCCAGCCGGTCGCGCAGAGCGCCATCGAGCGGCTGAAAAGTGTCGCTGAGGTGGAGTGGAATCCCGACCCGGTGCATATCATGGGCAAGGAGGAGTTGTGCGCAGCCGTCGGGCGGCACGACATCCTGTTCTGCCTGCTGCACGACCGGGTGGATCGCGACGTGATTGCAGCCAACCCGCAGCTGCGCGCCATCGCCTCCATGAAAATCACGCCGTCCGACGTCGACGTGGCCGAGGCGACATCGAGGCGCATCCCGGTGACGGTGATCCCGCCGCTCGTGACCGAGGCGACGGCCGACATTCACTTCGCCCTGCTGCTCGCCGTCGCGCGGCGCCTGGTCGAAGGCGACCGCCTGGTGCGCGCGGGGGTATTCCCCGGTTCGCAGTCCTCCTACCTGGAAGGAGTGAGCGTGTGGGGCAAGACCATCGGCCTCATCGGCGGCGGCGGCCGCATCGGCCGCGCGGTCGCGCGCCGCGCTCTCGGCTTCTCGATGCGGGTCCTCTACTGGACCCCGCGGCGCAAGACGGAGAGCGAGGAACGCGAAGCCGGTCTCAGCTACGTGCCCCTCGACCAATTGCTCGCGCAGTCCGATTTCGTGTCAATGCATGCGCCGCTCACTCCCGAGACGCACCATCTGATGGGCGCACGCGAGTTCGCACTCATGCGGCCGACCGCCTTTTTCGTCAACACGGCGCGCGGCGCCGTCGTGGATGAGGCAGCGCTTGCCCACGCGCTCGCTGAGCGGCGCATTGCCGGCGCCGGGCTCGATGTGTTCGAGCATGAACCGAAGGTGGAGCCGGCGCTGCTCGCCATGCCCAACGTCGTGCTCACGCCCCATCTGGGAAGCGCGGTCAGGGAACTCAGGGAATCGATGGCCCACGTCGTGGTGGACAACATCGTCGCGGTATTGGAGGGCAAAAGGCCGCCCAATTGCTGGAACCCGGAAATCTATCCCGCGCCTGGCTCGGAGTAGTGTAGTTCCGTTGCGCAGATGTTGTTGTGCGCCACGGCGGCGCCGGTCAGTGCGCAGCCAATGCGCTTGTCTGCGGCATTGGCGCAGCACCGGCGTCTGACGCCGAGCGGTACCCGGGATCGCGGTCGCAAGGTGGAGTATCCTCGCCGCGAATTTGGGTTCACGCGCCGGACCTGCGCTTCGCGGCGCCCAGCGAGCGGTGATGGCGGGCGAACCATACCGACAGGTTCCAGCTCACCGGGACGGCAAGCGCCAGCGCGAGCGCGGCTACCGCGCCCAGAGGCAGGATCGCCAGGGACAGCGCAAACAGGCCAAAGCCGATGCCAAGCATGCCCCACAGGCCGTTGGCGATCACCGCCGCACTCGCCCGCCCGCCGATCCGCGTGTGCAGGATGAGCATGGTGCAGGACGTCGAGATCGGGTACACGCTGAGCATGCCGGTTGCGCCGGGACCGGCCCAGTTGCTCAATAGGAGGACGCTCCCCATCAGGGCGCATACCAGCACCGTGCGCAGCGGCAGTTCGTACCATTGTCGCGCGACGCGCGGCACCTGGAACTCGCGAAAGCGGCGGCTGAGCTTCAGGCAGACCGAAAACACGACCAGATTGGCCAGCGCGGCTCCACCTAGGGTCCAGGCAATCGAATGCGCGAGCCAGGCAAGGCCGATCCAGCAAGCGATGGCCGTCAGCAGGCTCACGATCAGCCCGCGCGTTTGCGCCAGCACGAGGTAGACGAGCATGAACACCCCGTTTGCCACGTTGACGGCGAGGCCGCTCTGGGCGCTCGCGGCGAGGTAGATCGCGTCGTGGTCGAGGGAAAGGAATACGTAGGCGGGCCACACCGTGACCGGCAGGGTCACGACCAGCGCCCCGATGAGCGGCCCGGCGCGCTCGACCACCACCGAGGCGGAGACGACGATGCCCGCGGTCAAGACCAGCTTTAGTCCGAGCGACAGCCAGAACAAGAGATCGTTTGAAATGGCGCGATACCCTCTAAGCAGTCCGTTGCAAGTTCATTTTGCAGCGGGTTCCCGGTCACTATTTCGTTCGTCGGTTCACCAGCACGATCCCCGCGCCGACCAGCAGCGCCGCGCCCATGAAAGCCGCGCTGAGCGGCTCGCCCAGCAGGATCACGCCGAAGGCGACGCCGAATAGCGGCGCGAGAAACGAGAATACGGCCAGCCTGCTGGCGAGATAGCGCGTCAGCAGCCAGAACCAGGCGAGGTAGCTGGCGAAGGCGACGATCACCCCTTGATAGATGACGCTCGCTACCACCTTGGGCGTGAGCGCGATGATTCCGGGTTCGCCCGCGAATAGCGATGCGAGCGGCAGCAAGAGCGCCGAAAAACCAAGCTGGTAGAACAGTGTCTTGGTCGCGCTGGCCGAAGCGAGCCTGGTTGCGCGGATCAGCACCGTGACTGCAGCCCACAGCGCCGCTGCAATGACGCCGAACGCATCGCCGATCAAAGTCGAACCCTTGGCCGTGCTGAAGCCATCGGCAAAGGCGAGCACCACGCCCAGGAACGCCAGCACCACGCCGGTCCACTGACCCGCGTTCAGGCGCTCGCCCGGCACGAACCACTGCAGCCCGAGCGCGGTGAAGCAGGGCGCGAGGTAAATGAACACCACCATGCGCGAAGCCGTGGTGTGGACAAGGCCGGTGTAGATGAACACGAACTCGCCCGCGAACAGCGCGCCCGCCACCATGCCGACGGCGAGCGTGCCGTCGCGCCCGAACAGCGGGATGCGGCGCAGACGCACCCAGACGAGCAGCACCGCAGTAGCGATGATCGAGCGTATTCCCGCCTGCATGATCGGCGAAATTCCCGCGGTGGCGACTTTGATCGTGATCTGCTGGAAGCCCCAGCACATGCACAGCACGATCATCATCGACACCGCCAGCGCGTCTGCGGGTTTGCGCTCGGAAAACACTATTTATATTTTTCCCGCTGGTGAATTCCGCGTTATGCGCCGCGCTATTTCAAGCCGGACTGTACCCCGGTCGGCCAGGCGGGATGATGCAAAGCGATCGGCCCGGCATAATCCCCCGAACCGGCGAAGGCGTAAGCGTAACAGTCTTACCACTCGACCCACCCCGGCGTGACCGGCTCTCCCCGCCGCACCCGCTCGGCCTCTGGCAGCACGTCGCAATTCGGCCACAGACCGTCTTGCAGCGCCAGCGCAAAGCGTTCGGACAAGCCCGTCTGGCGCATCTTCTTGGCCGCCGTCGCGAATTCGTAGTCAAGGGCGTGGTGCTCGATACGCAGTCCGCCGCGTCTTGGCACGATGGTGCTGTACCAGGTGCGCGACGTGCCATCGTTGGCGGGCATGCCGATGGCGCCGGCGTTGTGCCAAAGGCGGCCGTCGACGACCTCGGTGAAGGGCAGGCCGCAGTGACCGCCGAGTACGCCGTCGCAGCCGGTAAGTGCGATTTCCTCGCGCTTGACCTCGGGCGGCGTCGAGGCAAAGATGTAACGGCCGATGCTGCGCGCGCCGCCATGTATCACGGCCAGGCGGCGCCCGCCGATATCCAGATGGATGCGGCGCGGCAGAGTGCGCATCCAGGCACGGGCGTCCTCCCCCAGCATGCGGTTGGCGAAGGCGTACCATTCGGCGGCGAGCAAGTCGCACGGGCTGCCTTTCTCGAATCCGCAACCGCAGTCCTCCAGGTTCAGGCCCAGCGACTCCTCGCAGTTTCCCATCAACACGCGCACGCCGCTGCGCCGCATGATTTCCACCGTCGCGAGCGGGTCGGCGCAGAAGGCGATGACGTCGCCCGTGCACACCACGTTGCCGGGGCCGATCCCCAGGCGCTTGGACTCGGCCAGAACGGCGCGGGTGGCTTCGAGATTGCTGCAGTTGCCGCCGAAAATGAGCACCGGGCCGGCGATGATGTTGTCGACGGTGCTACGGACCTGGCGGTTGATCTCCGTCTTGGCTTCGACCGACTTGCCTTCTTTCAGATGGCCAATCACCGGATTTCCTCAGATCTGTCTTTCGCTCAAAAGCGCTTGCCGTATCTCACTTGATTGCCTGTGGATTGATCGGCGAGCCCACCGCACCGGTAATAGGCAAAGGCGGTGCGCAGAAGAAGAATTCGTAAACGTGGTCCTGGGCGCAATCGTCGGCGAGATCCTTCAAATAGAAAATCTCGCCCATGGTAATGCCGATCATCGGTATCACCACCCAGTGCCAGGGCTGCGACGCGTCGTCCGTCTCGTTCGGCCGGACCTCGCATCCCCAGGTATCGGTGCAGATCGAAGCGATTTCCTTGCGGTGAATCCATTCCGCCGTTTCGAAGGCAAGACCGGGGGCGTCGCCTCCGGCGTAGCCGCCCCACGCGCCCGACGCGAGACGCTGCTCCATCTGTCCGGTGCGAACAATGACGAAATCCCCGCGCCGTATTTCGACGCCCTGCGCCTTCGCGGTCGCGTCGAGATCGGCGCAGGTGATTGCCATGCCGTCCTCGATGAATTCCACGCCGCAGTGGCGTGCCACATCGAGCAGGACGCCGCGCCCGATCATGCGATTCCGCGTCTTGTGAATGCCGTTCTTCTTTGCGCCGTTGGAGTCCACCAGCCGCGCATCGTACCCATTCCACATCCTGTCGCCATAGAAAATGTGGCCCAGGGCATCCCATTGCGTGCCGCACTGCAGCGGCATGCTCACCGAATCGTCGGCGTAGCGCAGCTTGCCTGCATCCTGGTTTCCCGACACGGCGTCGGTGCCGGTGGCAAGCATCGTGTGTATCGGGTTGTAGCGGTTGCCCCACAGGCCGCTTTGCGGCCCCTTGCGGTCGAAGTTCAGGCCGAGCGAAAACACCTTGCCGCGCCGGACGAGACGGGCGGCGCCGGTGATGCTTTCCGGCGTGATGAAATTGAGCGTCCCAACCTCGTCGTCCGGACCCCAGCGGCCCCAGTTCTTACACTTCTCGGCAGTTGCCTTCAGGTGATCCAAACCGAACTTGCTTGTGTCGAATCGTCGCGGCATGTTTTCGCTCCTTTGCTCTGTCATTTCGCAATCAAGTTACGATCGTTGCTGCCGGACTCGCTGTTCCGGCAGTTTGACCGCTTTCGCCCATCGCGACCCGGCGATCGATGACCGGGTCGGGAAATTATGACCGGGTCGGGAGGTTTCCGGCAGTTTTTGTTTTCCAATAGCTCCCATAACAAAACGGTACTGTTGCCGCGAATCCCAACTTGCTAGTGTGGCCGCATCGGTCGAGGGCGATCAGGCCACGGCTAACCACGCGTAGAGGAGATGAACACCATGACAGACGCATATGGCAAGTCCCCACCGTTCCAGCCGCAGGACTGGCTCGAACCAGTGAACATGAACAGCCTGCGCATCGGGCGGCTCAACCGGGCGAAGAAGGAACTGTTTGAGAAGGGCAAGTTCGGCGCGTTCCTTTCATTGAACGAGTGGAACACGCGTTATATGACCAGCACCTACACGCCGCCGTGGACGTCGGGGAACTCCGGCCTGCGCTACTCGCTGCTGGTGCGCGGGGACGAGCACCCGATCGTGTTCGAGCAGGGCGACATCGCCTATCACACGCAGCGCAGTTCGCCCTGGCTGCCTGCCGAGAACGTGCGCTACGCCATCACCGGCATGGGCTGGATCGCGCGCTGCATGGGCGACAGCGCCCACAAGGCGGCCGTCCTGCGCTTCGTCGACCAGATCTATCCCGAGCTGAAGCGCGCCGGCGTGCAGAAGGAAGTGCTCGCGATGGACTTTTTCGATCCGTTCATCGGCGCCGCGTTCGAAGCGAAGGGCGTGAAAGTCAGCGGCGAAGGCTTCATGTCCATGCTGGCGGCGCGCAAGAACAAGCTGCCAGAGGAGGTCGAGTGCCTGCGCAACACCTGCATGATCGGCGACTCGATGTTCGATGCGCTGGTCAAGACTGCCCGGCCGGGCGTGAGCGAGCATGAAATTCTCGGCGAAGCCTTCAAGGCCTGTTACAAGAACGGCGGCGAAGTGTATTCGGGGGTGTTCGTCACCTCGGGGCCGTACAGCTGGCCGAACCTGCGGCACTCGACCGGCCGCCGGCTCGCGCATCGGGACGTGCTGTACATGGATGTCTACAACACGTCCTGGAACGGCTACAAGACCTGCTATTACCGAACGTTCAGCATCGGCGAGCCCTCCAAGGCGACGAAGGCTGCCTACAAGCGGGCCTATGACTGGCTGTACGACGCCATGAGCGTCATCCGGCCCGGCATCACCAGCAAGGACATCGCCGCGCGCTGGCCGGCGGGTCCAGACGTCTGGGGCGACATCGGCGTGGTTCACGAGGACCAGACCGCCGGAAACAACTGGGCGCACGGCATCGGGCTCACGCTGTACGAGCCGCCTCTGGTCTGGCGCGGCTGCTCGATGGATCATCCCATGGAGATCGAGGAAGGCATGACTTTCGCGATCGAGACGCAGGAAGGCGAC
>Ga0209212_1006530_pt1 | contig 13300 bp, 12 predicted proteins | sample RifGroC2_FD_183996 | JGI IMG/M metagenome (GOLD analysis project Ga0209212, IMG submission 183996) | Groundwater microbial communities from Rifle, Colorado, USA - Groundwater C2 (SPAdes) (version 2) | ecosystem: Environmental > Aquatic > Deep subsurface > Groundwater | place: Rifle, Colorado... | reverse complement strand
GGCAGTCAAGACAATCGCGGGCAGCAGCCGGCTGCTGCCCGCGGAACCTTCGCCGCGGGGCGGCCGGGTTTGTTCAAGACAAAAATTCTAATCAAGACAGAATTTTTTCTCTATTCCCTAAAAAATAACAAATTTCGAGGCCGAGAGCGGAGCCACAACGAACGCAAAAAACTAAAAGGTAGTTTGGTCGTCCGGCGATTCGAAGGCCCCTTAAAACGCGTTATATGCATTCGAAAATTCCAATTTTAAATTTTATAGATTTTAAAGGATCGGGAACGGTCCTTTTGGGGCGGGCGGCGCGACGATAAACCCGCCTTATGTAAAAGCGAGCCGCACGACGCGGCGAGCGTCTGAGCCCGGCCGCCAGGACGGGCGAAAGTTTACATAAGGCATGGTTTATCGGCGAGGCGGCGGCGCTCGCCGTTCTCGGCAAGACAGAAAAGAGCCTAGGGTTGACTTTGTTTTTAATTATTAAAATTTATTAATGATCCTTATCGATTACTTTTTCTGACGTTAAGATCATCGTCTAAGTAATCAAGCCATCGAGCATTAACGCCTTTAAAAAAGCTTGGACTGATATTGTTGAGAATTTTTATATATTTTTTAAGATTTTCTCTATCATTAAGTTCTTGATAACAGTCTAATAGCGTATCATAACCAAAAATATTTAATTTCCAGCCAAGCGGAGACATTAAATTATCATACTTTTTTATCCACTTTTCAATTTCTTCAATACATTTTTGCGGTTCTTTTTTGTAAATTATTGATAATTTATTTAATTCAACAAGAGGAATAGCCGGATGATCGGGATACTTTTCCAAAAACTCGTTAATGTATGGCAATGTATTTTCACGATCATAAAACAACATCATTGTTATTAGTGCCGTTATTTTTTTATCGTTAATGGCGTCTTTATTTTTCTTCAGTATTTCAATGATCCTTTTTATATTTTCTTTCGATTCTTCGGGCGAACTAACATCAATGGCCGCGCCATAAAAATTCATTAACATGAGTTTTTCTGCCGTGTTTGTGGATAGATCATCAATGGTGGAAAAATATTTTTCTTTTAATTCAGAATATATTTTTTCAATTTTTTTATCAATCGTATACGTATCAAACATTGTAATAGCTCCCAGAGCATCCATAGACCATGGATTAGTTTTTATTATTTCGATTGAGTAATTCACCGCAACATCCATTTTTTCAGTATTCATGCCCATAACAATGTTAAAAACATCTTTTGACAATTCATTAGTTGATACCTCTTCAGATGTGTTTTGAGCATAAGCAGGAAAGTTAAACACTAATAATAAAATAATAGCAATATAATAATATTTCTTCATGTTTTTCACACTCCGTTATTTTAAAAATATTATACCTTCATAATCTTCTGTTTCTTCTGTGCGTCCCCACTTTTTAGTTTCTTTTTTTCCGCCTTTATAACACAGATCATCGTATATGAACGTATAAAATGCGGCATAATACTTACTTGCTAACGCAAACATTCCATAATTATCGCTTATTTTTCTGTTATATTCACACCATTTATTGCCTATTTCTTCGTGTGATAATGTAGTTCCTACATTCTTTTTAAGAAGTTCATTATATGCAGCAAAGATATCGTCCCCAACGTAATTACTGACATCGACATTATAACCAAGAATGATGCCCTTTGGCAAAACATTATGCCAAGCTCTAATATTTGCACCATTATTGAGAACTCCGCAGGCGGTAAGCATTAACACGTCAACATCTTCGTCATATCTAGACGTTCCGTCTTCTCTTATTAGCCCGGGAACATTAACATATTTATTCAATATCTCGTCAAACACAATTTTATCTTTTCCTGGCGTGACTATGATAGCATTTTGATCAGGGTTTTCTTTAGTATATTCCATTCCTATAGAACCAGTATCGGGGTTTCCGTGCCCATAAAAAACTATCCAGTCGGCCTGATTTTTAACAAACATTGCTGAAATTACGCCATCGTATTCAGCTTGAAGGCACTCAACGCCTCCTGCCTGGAAAAAATCGTAACTCAATTTGAAAATCATATTTTTAAAGTCGACTGCAGTGTTATCAAATGCTCCAAACCCAGATTTATTTTTGAAGTATGAATTTTGATAGATGCTCCACATTGAAGGCGCACCGCCGTCTGCTCTTATTAGAGCAATACTTTCCTTAAACGCATCCGCTTCATTATTTATCAAATTCTTTATCGCATCTTTCGGGTCATCGGTTTCGTTTGGCTGAAATACCGCATAATAATTTCCCTTGTCAAACCAATCTTTTTTAAGTTTGAGTGTTTTAATTCTTTTGTCTGTTCCGTTTGCCGATACCGATATTGTGCTAACTACATCCTGCTTAAATGGATATAACGGGCCTTTAGAATCGGTCACGCATCGCAAAGCTAGATTATCCTTGGGATTTGGTATATCTTGCGAATCAAGTTCTATATTTTCGGTTCTTGTAAAGTACATTTTTGTTATATTTCTGTTCTGACTGTAATAATGATCGCTTGTTTCTGAAGATGAAAATTTATTGTCAATTTGTTCTTGAAAATATTTTAATGTTTCAGGACTGCATTCTTCGTTGTCAGAAGGTACGTATGCTTTAACTTTATCGATGTAAGAGTTAATATCTTTTAAAACTTTTTCACTCGATTCTTCGTCAATTTCACTATAATTGCCGCCATTACTAACATATGATTTTATTGCCGCAAAATAACGCTGTGTGCGTTTTTTAATATCGTAAGTTTTTGATTGTTCAACTTTTACATATTGTTGAGTAACTGGATTAAAGACTTCTTCCCAGTATTTTACTTTAAATTTAGACGGTGTTTCAGAATAATATTTTTCCATTTCAAGCAATTTACGCTTTGCTTCTTCGTATTCACCTTTTTGAAGATTGGATGATATAATTGTATCGTACGATGAAATATTTTCGCTATAAACAGTTTCAATCCAATCTTTAGTCGGTGCATCGTTCTCGGATGAATAAATAGTGTCTTTCATTACGTTTATATAATTGTTAACGTCATTTATGTACGTATCAGCCTCATTAATTCTTTTGCTCATTTCATTATTTATAAATAAAACCATTGCGTGCTTTCTATTTAAAGCTAAATCTAAAATTTCGCGGCAGCATTCATTATCGGACCTGTTTGCATAATATGTTTCATAAATTTGGGCAAACTTTTTTTCTGCCGTATAACTGGCATCAAAATATCCTAAAATATTCACTCTCATTTCCGTGCAATAAAATTTCAACATTGCACATATATAAGGAAATTTAGAATATGCAACACTAGCTTGTGAAATTAAGCTCTCTATTTGAACCATTTTTGTTATCATGTTCGTAAAACTGTCATTATAAAATTCGGGATCATTAATGATTTGATGAAGCGCTTTTACATCGCCAATCGCCTCTAACTCGGTCGTATCTTTTGTCTCTGGCGGAAATGAAGAAGGTAACGGAGATATCCAGATTTTAGCCGCTTTTGATTGTTCGGCTTCCAGTTTAACAGGCAACGTTTTTTCTCCTATACGTTTGAGTTTGTTTTTGGGTTTTTTAAGAAACTTTAAAAGAGCATCTTTAAGCGCCCTTTTTTTAAGGTTGCATTCTTTTTTAAATACCGTTGAAGTTTTTATTTTTGTAATATATTTCTCAATATCTTTAGGCGAATTAAAAGGCTGTACTTTCAATTGCTTTGATATATTGCTTTTTTGAAGAATATTCATCTTATGAGCAGATTTAATAAAATTTTGAAATTTGGTTGTTGTTTTATTCGTAACAGTTGAATTCCGCGGCACATCAGAAATATCTGATTGCTGCTTTGTTTGCTCTATCGTAGTTGAATCGATTTCGCCTTTATTTAACGAATCTTTCAACCCGGAAAGCCCGCCAGCGTGGATCGCCGGGGTGAGTCCGAAAATCAGGGCCGCCGTGACCAGCAATAAAAATATTTGTTTTATAGATAAATAAGGTATTTTCAAAAGAATGCTCCTTAATTTCAGGATTTAAAAACTTTTAACCTCAATCATAACCTAAAACCAGGCGTTTGTCAATCGGTTTTTTCGGACATTAACAGGATTAAAAGTGTTGTGTTTGTTGATGTGTGGGGCTTAAAACAAGTATAATATGATTAACCTCTAAAACGATAAAACCGGCCATTCAGGCCGGTTTTTGGTTTATTCGTGAGAATAGGAGATTTCGTGGTTAGGCGGGTCGCCGGTAGGGGCCGTGAATGGGCGGTTTGGCGGCCTGAGCGGGTTGTTTTGGGCTTTAACGGCGGGTGAAAGTCGAGTCCTCTAAAACATTGCCCTGGCGGTAGGAAGGTTAGCTTTTCTTTTTTCGGCCTGGCTTGTTGACAGCGGCCTTAACCATCAAGCCGGCTTCGAATAAGACTATCGTTCGTGCCGGGCGCTTGATCGGCTTCCCAGTCTTCGGATGTATGATCGTCCTGGCTTTTTGCTTTTTGGTCTTGAATACACCGAACCGGCGAAGTTCCACGGTTTCGCCCTTCACCAGGCCGGACACTATTTCATCGAGGTAGGTTTGGAGGACCGCTGCGGCCTGGCGGACGGTCAGACCATGTTTCTTGATGAGCGCTTTTATGATGTCAGCTTTTTTCATGGTCATCAGTGGGTTGATATCCATTTCTGGATCAGAGTCGAAAGGTCGGCGGTTTCTTTAGCGGTCAGCTTTTCAAGTTGGCGGAACAGATATGGAAGTTCGGATGTCGAGCCGGTGACAGCTGTCATCGCGGCTTTTACATCCGCGGCCATGATCGTGGTTCGGCCGGTGGCCTGAGCCTGTTTGGCGGCTTCTTTCGTGATCGAGAGCGCCAAAGAGTCAAGTTGTTTCTGGAATTCCTTCAGGGCGTCCGCGGCGATCCGTAGATCGGTATTTGCTTTCATAAAGGTTTCGACCGTGTTGGGCTTGGTTATGCTTATCGATTCTCCCATTTTCAACGCTCCTCAATCTGCTATACTGGCTTCCGGGCTGCCTGGTGGCTCGCCGGATTCTGCCTGATTCGGCAGAATTTAGCCTTCCAATTCGTTATATTTTAACTGAATTGGGCGGTATTGTCAAGGAAAAGCGGAAATATGTTATGTAAGTGTCGATTTAATCGATAGATAGGTGACCGAGACACATTACTTTCTTGATTTGATAGGGGATTGCGGTTCTTTATATGCGCGGTATGTGTTTCTCAATATTGTGGCTGGGAAAGGGCTGGCTGGTTCGGGAAGATTTTGAACGTACCTTCTCTATGCAATTGACCATCATACGCGCGTCAATTGAAGTACACATGGTTAGGCATGTAAATAATACTTCTATATTGGTATAAATTATCGAGAATTTGTTTAATGTTTTTTTACTTTATGGCTTTGGTACAGAATTATCAGTGGGTGGGCCCACCCAATAAAGGAATAACTGTAACTAAAAACGTTAAAATACATACACTCCACCAAAAATTACGATACTGAGGAAAAACATATCCTATAACCGAAGACACAATAATACCCCAGATTCCAGCTTGAATGCTATAACTGCTAGAATGGTCTTTCAACCAAGGCCAAGGCAATTTGTAAACGAATAATTCAAACACAACAATTAACAATAAAATGAAACAACATGTAGCTACTATTTTTAATTTTTGAGTATTTCTTTCTGCATCAACCAACTTTTCAGATATTACAGATAATTCATCAGTCAATTGCTCTTTTTCTTTATTAACTTGTTCAACTTTACGCACCGCACATTTGTTGTCAGTTTTCAATACATCAACTTGTCGTTCCATTACAACGTATTCTTCCATAATAGCAGATTCTACTAACATCTTAAATTGCTCTTCGTTCTCTGCATCTCGTAGCTTATCAATTAAAACGTCGTTTGAAAGTAGTTTAATTACAGTTTTTTCCGAAATATTTTTATAAGCTGCTAAAAGACTAAGCATTTTAGAACTAGCTTTTGAAGCACCATTTCCAATAGTTCTAAACTCTGGAATAGCAAATGTTTCTGAAAACAAGCGATTAAAATTGTGATTAACGGAAATGAAAGGCCTAAGAATCTGGCATAATACATTTGGTAATACCACAACTGCACGTGTCTTGTGATTTACAAACTTCTCGTTATCAAACCGATACAACATATAATCACAAGTTACAAGCAAGGCTCCTAAATCCGTCGATAACTCAGTTTGTTCTCGAAGTAATCGAACACAATCGAGCAATTCAGCATCATGGGATATTAATCCGTGAGATTTTTCTTTTCTGAATTTTGCTGCGTATTCTTGATATTCCGTCTCAATATTGAAACGTTCTGTAAATCTTTTGTCTTGTGATTTATAAATTTCAATTTTGTGTTCCTTTAAGAGAACATCTACATGTTGGTACGGTCTAAAGAAAGTTTCAACATCAATGTCATTTTCAGCATTTTTTTGGTGATATTTCAATTCAATACCAGATATATTGATTGAAGTAGATGCAGCCCTGCTAATTGCTTTTGTCCACCTGTTTTTACGAAGAACGTCTGAATGATACGATATCGAATTTTGTAATTCTTGAAGTGTTTTTTCGTGACAACACAACGTAATAGGCAAATTATACTGCTCTATAACTTCAAGCAAATACTTTGATACTTCTTCTAAATGATGAACGTGGAGATCAAGAATACCAAAAAGAAAATTGGTATCACAAAATAACTTGAAAGGGACTATATTTTTTTTTAATTCGAAAGCAACTTCTGGTGATATTTCTAGCGAAAAATAATTTGCTGCTCCTTCAGCACATTCAGCGATAAATCTTGCTCTATCCTCGTTTTCACTTACACTTGCAATGAAATCTGAAATTGCTTTTTTGGCATATTCTTTAGACTCCGTTGTGAATTTTGCTTGCACTGCATTGGAAAGAAGGGTTAACAAACTTTCAGAGTATTCTGGCAACTGTTTAACCAAAGGATCTAAAAAAACAACAACTTGCATCCCATGTCTCAAAAATGCTTTTGCAAGATAATCCAATAAAGCGGCCCATACAACAGCCACATCAAGATCAGGAAATTTCACAATTAATTCCGTTGCCCATTGCATCTTAACTCGTTCTTGAAGTTGGACCGCTTGATCGATTTTAGTCTTGATTTTCCTACGTGTGTCGGGCACAAGAGTATAGTTGGTTCCAAGTGGACGAGTAATTTTTTCTTCTAATGTTAATTTATCCAACAAATTTTCAATTTGATGATTTGGTGCATTTACTCCAAATTTATTTTTTAATATTTCTGCTATTTCATTAACACAAGAAACTTTATTTTCTTCAAAAGTAAACAAAGCATGAATAATTAATTCACATAAACTTTCAGCAGGATTCATTGTTTCTGAAATTGCTGCGTAATTAAAAAGTTGCTGTATAGATGTATCTGGAGCCAAAACAGTTATTTTGGGTTCAGTAGTTACAGACATGATATGACCGCTCCCTAAAAAATTTTTAATTCAAGATCTTTATAATAACTCATTACTTTCTTGGTTTGATAAGGGTTTGCGGTTCTTTATATGCGTGTGGTATATGTTTCTCAAGACCGCAGCTGGGAAGGGGGGGCGGGTAGGTTTTGAATGAATTATTATATACAGCCTTGCTTAACAAGTCTTCGGTAGTGCTCTCCAAGTACCGTAAGCTTGCATGATTTACTTTGCATTGCGGCATGCCACATATGCGGTGCATCTACAGGTACAACGAGATTGACACGATTGTATTTCTGTAGAATTGCAAATTTTGCCGTGTTTACCGGATTTGGAACAGGGAGTGCCGGATTCGTAATTTCGCGTTCCGGTTCGAACGAAGGATCAAGACAAAACTCGAATCCAGGAGACGGGAAAAACTCGGCGATACGCTGAAGTTCCGTAAGACTGATCGGTGGTTGAACCTTCCGCAAGGATACGAAGCTCTTCACGTTGGTTTTAAATACTGGCCGTTGTTCCCACGGGCCAAGAGACTGATCGATGTGTGCATAAATACTACCTGGTGTGACATCTCCCACCAAATTGCACGCCGCTCCATTTAAAGCGTCAATAAAGAGCATTGTAAAAATACCGGCGCCATTTTCTTCTGTCGCGTATTGTTCGGCCGTAGATGCAGTAAGAATCGTGAGTCCTTCACTGAGTTCAACAATGCTCGGTGCTGACTGGCTTGTTCCAGCAATCCCAGAATGGCAGCTGTCCAGCACTATGATTTTATTCCGGGCTTTGGATTTATTGGCAAAAGTAAGCACGTCGCTCAATGGAACACCTTCATCACCTTGTTTTGAATCGCTTGCAATAATGTATCCACCGGTTGCTTCAATATGGCCATGCCCGGCAAAATAAAAAAGTGCGGTTTCAACATCGCCTGCAAACAACTCTTGAATCTGTTCCTTCAACTGCGCCCGTAAAACCATGGCTGTGGGTCCTGTGCCCGAGAGTAACTTGACTGCGAAATTTACAGTGCCGTCGCTATTTCTTTCAAGAACGCTCTTCATTGAATATGCGTCGTTGACACATCCACATAAACCGGAACTATGTTCATAATAATTAATACCCACAACCAAAGCTTTTCTCAATTTTCATCAACCCCGTCTATTTTATTTGCACAAATCCCTAATTGCCGCAACAATCGATTCTGTATTCCAATTAACCAATTGATCTGCTTTTTCACTTGCGCTTAGTGAAACCTTATCATTTCCAAATGGTTTTATTGCTAGTAACGGTTTGGGTATAGTAAATTCTTTTTTTGCAATAGTAATTTCTTTATCAATCCACTTACTATATGAAGCATAGACCCCAGCCAAAATTATCACTAAATGGCAAGGACTGATTTGTTTTTTAATTGCTTCATATAATTCGGTCTGATTAGAAGCGCTATGAATAGGATCATTCTTTGGAACAGAATAATCCTTAAAATCAAAATATTTTTTTTCATTCAGAAGATTTATTAAACGATCATATTCATTGCCATAAGTCCACGAATGACTGATAAAAAGATTAAATGTTTTACTCATAAATTCCTCCTTAACTTTTTATAAATATTATAAGCTATTCTTTGCTGTTTGTCAAACTTAACCGTTACTTTCTCAATTTGATAAGGGGTTGCATTTCTTTATATACGCGGTATGTGTTTTTCAAGACCGCGGCCAGGAAGGGGCCGGGCAGTTCGGGTAATTTTAATACTATTTTTGCGCCCGCTGCAGAGCCTGAATTAGCCTTCCAGCTGAAGTTTTTTAACCGCCCAGGCTTGCATCTGAATTTTAAGATTTTTCATCTCGCGATACTTCGCGATCGCCTCGAGGTCGATCGTTACGACCTTTGCAAGCTCGGTTTCGAATAGTTCAAGAATCTGCGCTTTCGACATCACTATCGTTTCAATGCCGTGCTCAATGCTTTTCTTGCCGTTAACGCCGCCCGTGCGCGCGGCCCACTTCGCCGCCTGGCCGGACTTGCGGACTGAGAGCGGCAGCCTGTAAATGCGCTTGCGCTGCTCCGGATCCATGTTCGCCGGTATAACCAGATCGCGGCGCTTGAAATTTTTATAGAATTGGCCGGCAAACGTTTTAATGTGTTTTATGCCGTTATCATCGAGGTTGTCTGTAAAATTGGTCGCTATGATGTCGCCGGCGGGATCGAAGTCGACTATCGAAAAAATTATGAACTCTTTCGCCAGGTCTATGCCGCGGTCGGAAAGTTCCTTCACAAAATATTCTACTGTAAGATATGAAGATTGGCCGCCAACGGCTATTGTCGTAATGTCGAAGTTGCGATTGACTTCATGAAGAAGATCGGTGTAAGAAGTTTTTTCGGCGAAGAGCATAACGTGTGCATACTTGCCGCCAATCCAGCGGTTGCCCTTATCGTCGTCGTCGAAACCGAAATCGCGGTATTTGAAAAGGCCGGATTTGACCATCAGGACGAACATATTCGAAACTATGTTGTATGCGTCGCCCTTCTTGTTGGCCCCTACACGGTCCATCGTATCTTTTATATAATACCAGAACGAACGAAGATTGCCTATATCAAAAGGCTTTTCACCCGCTTTTATATATTCGTATGTCTGCCAGATAACGTTTTTAATGAAAAGCGATTTGTTTATGTTCTTGGCGCTTTTCCCGAATTCTTTTATCAGCTCATTGTTCGGCATCTTCAGGATCGGTTTTTTATAATGCTTTATGCCGAGCTTTTTCAGGATTTCTTCGGGATCGAGGCGGGCCAGTTCCCTGGCATAAGCTATCAGACGGGAGGTATAATCTGTTTTCGGGTTCATCAGGGCCGCTCCGCTGTCGAAAGGTCTGCTATGGCCTTCTTTACGAGCTCTAATAATTGCTGATCAGTGAGGGTGGAAGTGTCTACGCCCTTTGATTCAAGCCATTTTCGGAAGTGATAGCGGGATTGAAGTTTTGCAAACTCGTCAAAAAGCGCGTCGGGCGGCTTGACCGTGTTTTCCGATATCCAGCGGTCTATCGCCCATTTTGGGAAGCGCAGCAGCGTCCCAAGTTTGGTATAAGGGATCTCGTTGTTCGATACTTTTTTATAGATCGTGGCTTCGGTTATGTCGAGATATTTGGCCAGCTCTTTGATCGTCATAACTTCGATGGACATAGCGACTCCTGTCAGGCGGCTTTTCTTAAATGTTTTGTCGTTTTCTTTACGGTGGCTTTTGGGTTTTCCTTATCGATTTTTTCGGCTTCCTTCGTAACGTATTCGCAATAAGTTCGAAGATTATAATCGCACTTTTTATATGTGGCTTCCCTCGTTTTTCTTATCTCATCAACGGAATCAATATTTTTTTTCATCTTTTACCCCCATAAACATTTTTGGAGTTGTTATTACGACGTTATGAATCTTGTTTTTCACGTTAAAATCAATAAGCTTGCGTATATTGTGGCTGTTCACTATATGCTTCATGTTCCATGAAAGAAGGTAATCCATCTGGTGAACGCTGGCCACGGCTATATGCAAAGCGTCGACCTCCGCCTTCTTCGGAAGATGCAAAGCCTTAACATATCTTTCGGCCAATCTGATCGTTGCCTCGTCTAACGGCAGCTTCTCTATATTTTTCGCAAGTTCTAGCCTGGCCGGTATCGCCTCGATGTCACCTTTTGATATTTCATCGATGACGGCCGCGGAAATGTATATTTTATAACGCCTGGCGGCATGGTCCCAGAAATGCCATGTCGCTAGCTGCTCGGAATATTTTTCGTAATCGCGGCTCGGTTTGGCCGTGATAACGCTTATTACGCTGGACTCGACATAAATTTTTTCCATATATCCTCATTATACCATAAAATATCTTAAAAATCATTAGGTTAACATATTGTCTGTTATCAGACTCATCCCTCAGGCATAAAATTCATGCTTTACAACACTTTTCAGAATATTCGAAAAATATTTTTAACCCTTCTATATCAGCCCTGAAATATATTTCAGGTTTTACGCGCTTTTTCAGCCGCGCTGCGGCGGATCCTGGCGCCGCCAAAAAAGGCCTTGAAATCGGGGTTATCAAAACAATTCAGGTTTAATGGTATTTTTCGGTTAAACGCCTGATTTATTTAAAACAAATTGCTTTCGCAATACTTCTGTATATGGCTGTATTATATGCTATATTACTAAAGTATTGCTATGGCAATGTTAAAATACATGGTATTTTTCAGCAAACTCTATTAGTGCCATGCCTAATAAATCTTGATGTTTAAACTGAGGATGTTTTTCAGCAAATTCAATAAACTTTTTAACAGCCTTCTCACTGACCTTGAAAGTTTTGGTTATTATAACTTCTCCCAATGCTTTGCTATTTATCTTCAATTCAGGGATCTCGATCACATTTTTGTGTTTTTTATGGTACCAATCGAGCATTTCCATTAATCCCGGCGCCGCCTGGGCAACATTCATAATATTATGCTTGAGTTGTGGCGTGAGCTGCATATCAACCATATTATTTTTCGGCAATACTTTTGCAATACTTTTGCAAGTTTCTTTGGTTTTAGGGTTTATTGCCGAAGTATTGCTTTCGCAATTATCTTTTTTATCCTTCTTTATTGCTTTCGCAATACTTTTGGAATTAGTGTTTTTGGTTTTATCGGTCAATGTTTTTTTCTTTTGAATCCCCTTTGTTTTATGCTTTATTGCTAAAGTATTGCTTTTGGAATTAACTGGCATATATTATCACCCCCTGTTTAAAATATCGGCCTTTTTTGCTTTATCTTTAAACGGCCTCGGCAGTACCGGCATAAATGCTGTAATTGTTATAAAGTTCTTCAATTGCTTCGACTTCCGGAACGAATAACGGGTTATAGTTCTTGAGTTGGGCCACGGTTAACTTTGCTTTTGCCAGCAGCGCTTCGAAATTTTCTTTGAAAAGGTTCTGTAAATATCTTATTTTGCTCAAAAAAACTTCCTGAGCGTTTTCTATTACTTTCAAAGTCTGCTGCGTTAAAGTTTTCTTTTCCTCAACTTCATGTTGTCTTTGCTCGAGATCGATCTCGGCTTGTGTTCTGATATCGTACGGAAAGTTAGGATTATCCATTTTATGATAAATGCTCATATTGCCGAATAATGCTGAGTGTGAGTAATTTTTAATATTGAAAATAGGCTTGTATTTTGCATTTTTCATGTTAGATGAGGTTTTGTTAAATATTATGGATCGGCAGTAATCGTCTATAACGGCAGTATCTATATTTTTAGATTTGGCCTTATGTATAAACTTATGTATGTTTGCCTGATCATCCTGGCTATATTTTTTGAACTCTGGAAGTTGCTCCATAGCCTTAATATATTTCTTGTCTATGACAGGTTTAATATTTTTAACTAAATTTGATTCGTTCATTCGTTCATTTTGTATTTGCTTGTTGGTATCAGACAGAATGAATGAATTTTTAGATATATCTTCAGGACGATTATTAACGTCTTTATCTTCTTTAGATACCCTTTTAGATATATATATAGGGGGAGCTACAGTAGCGCTCTGGGTCGCGTTGCCAGGTTGCTGGTCTGATACGGCCGGTTTTTCGAGGAACGTTATTTGCGGAAATAAACCGACCTGTGTTATGTTAATAACTTTATAGTTATTAAGTCGGTTAATTATTCTTTGAATAGGTTTAAAGGCTGAATAAGATTTGGACAGAAGCTTTAAAAGTTCGTCTTTAACCGTTCCGGTTAAAATCAGAAAATTTTTGTTGCTGTAGGTAAGTTTTCGCAAAGCGCAAAAAACTTTAAACTCAGAATAAGAAAAATCGAAAAGATTTTCGATGTTTGGAACCGTAAAAAAGGAATGAACTTTGGAAT
>Ga0209212_1006527_pt1 | contig 13307 bp, 16 predicted proteins | sample RifGroC2_FD_183996 | JGI IMG/M metagenome (GOLD analysis project Ga0209212, IMG submission 183996) | Groundwater microbial communities from Rifle, Colorado, USA - Groundwater C2 (SPAdes) (version 2) | ecosystem: Environmental > Aquatic > Deep subsurface > Groundwater | place: Rifle, Colorado... | reverse complement strand
CGCGCCACGGTGGATCACGACCTCGAAATCGAAGCCCGTCCCCTGGATGTTCTTGCCGAGGAGCCCCGCCTCGTAGGTTTCCCGCACGGCGGCGCTGAACACGCGCCAGGGCTCCACGTACTCGCCGCGGATGTAGACGAAGCCGAGATGCGAGTCGATGGCCCGCGCGGCGATGAGCATCCCCTCGATCAGCGCGTGGGGATCGCGGGTGAGGAGGTACCGGTCCTTGAAGGTGCCGGGCTCCCCCTCGTCGGCATTCACCACGAGGTACTTGGGCGCGGTCGAGCCCTTGGGAATGAACCCCCACTTCATGCCCGCCGGGAATCCCGCGCCACCGAGCCCGCGGAGGTTCGACTTCTTCACCTCCTCGGTGATGGCCGCCGGCTCCATCGCCTTGGCCTTCTCCCAGGCCGCGTAGCCGCCGCGCTCGCGGTACACGCGCAGCGTGTGCGAGTCCGGCACGTCGAAGTTGCGCGAGAGGATCTTCTCGGTCATTCCCCGTTCACCTTCCTCACCGCCTCGCGAGCCTGGTCCCGCTCCCCACGAGCTCCTCCCCCTGGCGGCTCAGATCCAGCTCGACGTTCTTCAACGACCTTCCCTTGCCGGCGTAGACAACATACTTCAGCCGCACGCTGTCCCCGACCACCTCCCAGGCGCAGTTCTCGGGGCGCACCAAGGCGCCTGTCGGACTCTGAATGGCGCACTTGCAGGGTCCGTCCGGGCTCATCTCGACGTCCACTCGCGCCACATGACCACTGTGCTCCTTCGACGCGATCGTTCCGTTCCACCGACCGACGAGCCACGTCGCGTCAGGCGCCTGGGCGAGGGCTACGCCCCCCCCCACACCGCGATCAGGCCGCCGAGCACCAGCGCCGAGACGAGCGACGCAATCCTCATGGGTACCCTCCCTCCAGATCCGGGCCAGTGATTGCAACATCACGCCAGCATGCGAAGTCGCCTGAAGCCCACGAGGTCGAACCGCTTCACGACATCGGCGTCGTAGTACCGCTCGCCGCACCCTTCGCACACGTGGGCCGGCACGCCGTCCATGACGACCAGCCCTTCCCCGACACGAACCTCCTCCCGGACCCTGCCACGGCGAAGCCGTCCGGAGTCGCAGAAGTCGCATCTCTCGCCCGTCAGGGGCGCTCCCCTGCCGCCTTTCGGGGCCGGGCGAGGCATGCTACGATCTCGCCAGACGCACGGAGGGAGCCACATGCCCGTTGTGCTCAAGCCAGCCCACACACGACTCACGGCCATCATCGAGCCAGCGGATGGGGTCTTCGTGGCGCTCTGTCCGGAGCTCGACCTCGCCACCGAGGGCGAGACCCCGGAGGCCGCGCTCGACGACCTCATCGAAATGGCCCTCGACTACTCCGAGCAGTACATGGCCGAGTTCACCCGCTTCAGCCAGAGTCACAACCGGGCGGCTCACGCCCCGTACATCCGAGCGCTCAGGGAGAACCCGACGCTCGCAGGAGTCCGCGCGCTCTTCGAGCCCTAGATGCCGACGGCCACCTACCGGGAGTTCCGGGTGGTCCTTCAGCGCTCCGGCTTCCGCCTCGTCCGTAGCAAGAAGCACGAGACCTGGGAGAAGACCCTGGATACCGGCGACATCCTCCAGGTGCGCCTCAGCCACCAGATGCGTCGAGACCTCCCGACGCCGCTGTTCCACCTCATGCTGCGCCAGGCCCGGCTCACCCAGGCGGAGTTCGTCGCGGTGCTGCGGGGGGGTTAGGGCGGCCCGGTTCACTGCAACCCCTCCAGAATGCGGTCCACGGTCTCGGGCGTGAGGCCGCCCTCGTAGCGGTCGTCCACCTGCATCATCGGCGCCTGCTCGCAGGCGCAGAGGCATTCCACGGTGAGGAACGTGACCTTGCCGTCCGGGGTCGTCTCGCCCGGCTCGATGCCGAGCCGCTCCCTCAGGTGGTCGATGATCGTCTTGGCGCCGAGCAGGTGACAGGAGAGGTTGTGGCAGACCGAGATGACGTGACGCCCCTTGGGCTGCTGGAAGAACATCGTGTAGAAGGTCACGACCTCATGGACATGCGCCGGGGTGATGCCGAAGAGCCCGGCGATGTACTCCTCCAGCGGCAGCGAGATGTAGCCGAAGGCGTCCTGCGCCAGGTGGAGCACCGGCAGCAGCGCCCCGCGCCGGTCGGGATAGAGCGACTGCAGCCGCCGCACCTCGGCGAGCTGCTCGGCAGTGAACTCGGGATGCCGGGCGTCAGCAGCCATGAAGTAGGCTCAAGCCGGGTCGAGTGGCGAGCCAGACGAGGCCCGAGGGAGCCGCCAGCGCGAGGCGTACGTGGGTGTACGTTGAGCGCTGGCGGCGACCGAGAACGAAGTATGGCGACGCCAATCGGCCCGGCGTCATCGGTCGAGCTCGCCGCCGATCATGTTCACCGAGCCGAAGGTCGGGATGATGTCGGCGACCATCTGTCCCTCGATCATCCGCGACATCGCGGCCACGGGCGGCAGGCAGGGCGGCCGGCAGCGCACCCGGTACGGGCGATCGGAGCCGTCCGAGACGACGTAGAAGCCGAGCTCGCCGTTGGCCCCCTCCACGGCGAAGTACGCCTCGCCGGCGGGCGGGCGGATCCCGTACCCCTCCATCACGAGCATGAAGTGGTTCATCAACCCCTCGATGGACCCGTAGCTGTTCTCCTTCGGGGGCAGGACGACGCGCTTGTCGGGCGCGTTGACGCGCTTCTGGGCGTCCCGACCCTGGCCCTGGAGGTTCGGCGAGAGCGCGATGGGCACCAGGAGCAGCCCCTCGGTCTTGCCCTGCTTCCCCCGGTCCACGTAGGCCGCCGGGTCCACGGCCTTCCCCTCCCAGTCCACCTGGATTGAGCCCCCCGGGAGCCCGCCGAGCGCCTGCTCGACGATGCGCATCGATTGCTCCATCTCGGCCATCCGCACGAGGTAGCGGTCGAAGTTGTCGCCGTTCTTGCCCTGCGGGATCTCGAACTGCACGCGGTCGTAGGCCCAGTAGGGCTGGGCCTTCCGGACGTCGTACGGGACGCCCGCCGCGCGCAGCAGCGGCCCCGTGATGCCCCAGGCGATGGTCTCCTCGGCCGACAGCGCCCCCACGCCGACCATGCGGTCCATGAAGATGCGGTTGCCGGTGATGAGGGTGTGGACCTCCTCCAGCACCTGGCGCGTCTCGGCGAAGGCCGTCTTGACCTTGTCGTCGAGGCCCGCCGGCAGGTCGGCCTTCACCCCGCCCACGCGGCCGTAGGAGATGGTGAGCCGCGCCCCCGTCACGTCCTCCACCAGCTCCCAGAGGAACTCGCGGGCCTTGATCATGTAGAGGAAGACGGTGAAGGCGCCCAGCTCCATGGCGCTGGCGCCGACGCAGGTGAGGTGGTCGCAGATCCGGGAGATCTCGCCCATGATCACGCGGATGTACTTGCACCGCTCCGTGATGTCGATGCCGAGGAGCTTCTCCACCGCCGAGCAGTAGCCGAAGTTGTTGATCAGGGGCGAGACGTAGTTGAGCCGGTCCGTGTACGGCATCGCGTTGTTCCACGGCCCGGCCTCGCAGGACTTCTCGAAGGCGCGGTGGAGATAGCCGATCTCCACCTCTCCCTTGACGACGGTCTCGCCGTCCAGCTCGGCCAGGATGCGGATGATGCCGTGCATGGCCGGGTGCGCCGGCCCGATGTTCACCGTGAGGTTCTGGGTGCCGCCCCCCGGGCCCTCGCCCAGGAACAGCTCGCGCGTGGGGCGCTCAGCCACGGTCGGTTACCATAGGCGCGGGCCCCCGGGCTGGCGCCCGCCCGCGCCTCGCGGCTCGCTTCGCTCGTCCCCGCCCACCGGCGCGGGCCCCCGGGCTGGCGCCCGCCCGCGCCTTGCGGCTCGCTCCGCTCGTCTCCGCCCAGCGGCGCCGGGCACCCGGGCTGGCGCCCGCCCGCGCCTCGCGGCTCGCTTCGCTCGTCATACTTTCGGTCCGATGAGAGGGTGGCGCCGCTCGATCGGGTAGTCCTTCCGGAGCGGGTGCCCCTCGAACTCCTCGTAGAGGAGGAGGCGCCGGAGGTCCGGGTGCCCCGCGAACCGGATGCCGAACATGTCCCACACCTCGCGCTCCAGCCAGTTGGCGATGGGCCAGAGGGAGGTCGCGGTGGGCACGACCGCGTCGTCCTGCTCCACGGGGACCTTGAGCCGCAGCCGGTGGTTGTGCGGGATCGAGTAGAGGTGGTACACGACCTCGAAGCGTGGGCCGTCCTCCCGCCCGGGGAACTTCAGATAGTCCACGGCGGTCAGGTCCACGAGCACGTTGAAGCGCAGGTCCGGCTCGTCGCGGCAGAAGCCGAGGGCCTCGATGATGCCCTCCCGCGCGACCACCGCGGTGTGGTCCCCGCGCTCGTCGTGCGTGGCGAGCAGCCGGCCGCCCAGACGGCGTCCGAGCCGCGCAAGCATGGCCTGTCCATCCATCGGCGTCGTATCTCTCCTCCGAGCGAGCGTGAAGGACCGCCGCGGGCGGGCCCGCGGCCGGGCGCTAGTACCGCTGGGCGCCGGTCGCGATCTTCTCCTGGAGCTTCATGAGACCGTCGATGACGCTCTCGGGACGCGGCGGGCAACCGGGGATGTAGACGTCCACGGGGATGATGGTATCGATCCCCTGGACGGTCGCATAGTTGTTGTAGAAGCCCCCGGTGCAGGTGCAGACGCCGAAGGCCACCACCCACTTGGGCTCGCACATCTGGTCGTAGATCCGCTTGAGCACGGGGGCCATCTTGTGGCTGATGGTCCCCACCACGAAGAGCACGTCCGCCTGTCGGGGCGAGAAGCGCGGCAGCCCGGCCCCGAAGCGGTCCACGTCGTAATGCGAGCACGCCGTGGCCATGTACTCCATCCCGCAGCACGCCGTGACGAAGGGGTACTGGAAGATGGAGAACTTCCGCGCCCAGCCGATGGCCTCGTCGAGCTTGGAGGTGAAGAAGCCGCCTACTCCCATTCGAGCCCCCGCTTCTTCCAGATGTAGAGGAAGCCGAGCATGAGCACGCCGAGGAACACCATCATCTCGGCGAAGCCGAACCACCCGAGCGTGCGGTAGATCGTCGCCCAGGGCCACACGAAGAGCAGCTCGATGTCGAAGATGATGAAGAAGATGGCGATGGTGGAGAACTTGATGGCAAAGCGCCCCTCGGGCAGCGCCACCGGGTCCTTGCCGCACTCGAAGGGCTCCTGCTTGACCGGCGAGGTCCGCCTCGGAGCGATCAGCAGGGGGATGCCCATGAGCGCGCCGGCCACCAGGGCCGCCACGGCGAAGACCATGAGGATCGAGACGTATTCCACGCTCAGAGCCCCTGCACCTGCCGCTTGGCGTGATACGACGACCGGACCAGCGGAGCCGACTCCACGTGGGCGAAGCCCAGGTCGAGCCCGATCCCGGCCAGCTCCGCGAACTCCTCGGGGGCGTAGTACCGGGCCACCGGCAGGTGCCGGGGTGAGGGCCGGAGGTACTGCCCCAGCGTGAGGATGTTGACGTCGGCCTCGCGCAGGTCGCGCAGGGTCGCCACCAGCTCGTCACGCTCCTCCCCGAGCCCCAGGATGAGGCCCGACTTGGTCAGGAGCCCCGGCGCCGCGCGCCGCGCGCGCCGGAACAGCTCGAGCGTGCGCGCGTAGCGACCGCCGTGGCGCGCGACCTTGTAGAGCCGCGGCACCGTCTCCGTGTTGTGGTTCAGCACGTCCGGCGCGGCGTCGATGACGGCGGCGAGCGCCGAGGGATCGCCCTGGAAGTCCGGGATCAGCAGCTCCACGCGACAGCGCGGAGCCGTCCGCCGGATGGCCCGCACCGTGGCGGCGAAGGCGCCGGCGCCGCCGTCGGCAAGGTCATCGCGGTTGACGGAGGTGATGACCACGTACTCGAGCCCCAGCTCGCCGACGGCGCGCCCCACGCGCTCGGGCTCCTCGCGATCCTCCCAGGTGGGCCTGCCGTGGGCGACCGCGCAGTACCCGCAGTTCCGGGTGCAGATCTCCCCGAGGATCATGAAGGTCGCGGTGAGGTCCTGCCAGCACTCGCCGATGTTCGGGCAATGGGCCTCCTCGCACACGGAGTGGAGGTTCCACTGGCGCATGAGCCCCTTGAGGCGGATGTAGTTCGGCCCTCCCGGCGCCCGGACCCTGAGCCATGGCGGCTTGGGTGAGGCGACGGGCCGGCGGTCATCCAGGAGGGGGAGCGAAGTTCCCATCACCGCGTGTCCTAATTCCCCGTTGGCCCGCGTCATTATGCCACAGCTTTCACAAGCCACCAAGCCGACGAGGAACGAGCGACGGGCCCCGCGCTTCAGGGGCCCGCGCTGTGGTGCGCGGGCGTGGCGACAGCCCGGGTGCCCGCGCTTGGTGGTGCCGAAGGGGGGACTCGAACCCCCACGGGTTGCCCCACACGCCCCTCAAACGTGCGCGTCTGCCAATTCCGCCACTTCGGCGCCAGCGAGAGAAAAGTATGCCGCCAAGCCGCGCGCCTTGTCAACGCCGCGGCCCGCCCGATGCTACCGGCGCGGTCGCGCGAACCGTCCCACGGCCTGGCGGAGCCGCGGATCGAGAGCGTCCCGGATGCCCTCGCCGAGCAGGTTGTAGGAGAGCACGGTGACGAGGATGGCCAGCCCGGGGTAGACAGTCATCCACCACGCGATCTCGATGGAGTCCTTGCCGTCGTTGAGGATGTTGCCCCACGTCGCGTACGGCGGCTGGACGCCCAGCCCGAGAAAGGACAGGCCGGACTCGGTGAGGATCGCCGCCGGGATGCCGAGGGTCATGGCGACGAGGACGGGGGCCATGGCGTTCGGGAGGATGTGCCGGAAGATCACCCGGGAGGCGCTGGCGCCCACGGACTCCGACCAGATGACGAACTCCCGCTCCTTGAGGGTCAGGAACTCCGCCCGGACGAGCCGCGCCACCCCCATCCACCCGGTGAGCCCGATCACCGCCATGATGGTCCAGATGGACGGCTGGAGGAAGGCCAGCACCGCCAGGAGGAGGAAGAAGCGCGGGAACACGAGCATCAGGTCCACGAGGCGCATGATGACCGCGTCGGCCAGGCCCCCGTGATAGCCCGCCGTCGAGCCCAGGACGATCCCGATCACCGCCGCGATGCCCACCGAGATGAAGCCCACCGCGAGGGAGATCCGGGCGCCATAGAGCACGCGCGACAGGACGTCGCGCCCGATCTGGTCCGTCCCCAGCCAGTGGCTCGACGAGGGGCCGGCCAGGATCCGGCGCGTGTCGGGCTTGTGCGGGTCCGACGGCGCCAGCAGCGGGGCCAGGACGGCCAGGACGACCAGGATGCCCACCACGACGCCCCCGCACAGCGCCAGACGATTGCGCTTGAAGGTGCGCCAGAAGACGCCGAACTCGCCTCGCCCCCGGAGCGCCGGCACCCTTACCGCCTCCTCCGGCGGGCGGCCATGCGGATGCGCGGGTCCACGACACCGTAGGCCAGGTCGGCCAGGAGGTTCGCCGCCAGGGTGAGCCCGGCGACGATGACGAGGTTCCCCATGATGAGGGGGTAGTCCCGGGAGAACACGGCCTGGACCATGAGCTGGCCCATGCCGGGGATGGCGAAGATGGACTCGACGATCACGCTGCCGCCGATGAGCCCCGGCAGCGAGAGACCCAGGATCGTCACCACCGGCAGCAGCGCGTTGCGGAGGGCGTGCTTGCCGATGACGACCTGCTCGGGGAGCCCCTTGGCCCGCGCTGTCTGGATGTAGTCCTGGCGGACGACCTCCAGCATGCTCTGGCGCATGTAGCGCGAGAAGCCGGCGAGCCCGCCGAAGGTCGCCACCGCCACCGGCAGGACGAGATGGCTCAGGAAGTCCCACTGCTGCGGCCAGAAGGCCAGGTACTCCCAGTTGAGCGAGCGCAGCCCGGAGATGGGCAGCCAGCCCAGCTGCACGCCGAAGAGGATCATGAGAAGGAGCGCCAGCCAGAAGTCGGGGGTGGCGAAGCCCACGAACACGAAGACGGTGGTGACCTTGTCGAAGAGGGAGTACTGGCGCGTGGCGGAGAGCACGCCGATGGGCACGGCGCAGGCCAAGATGAGGAACATCTCCACCACGTTGAGGAGCAGCGTGATGGGGAGGCGCTCGCCGATCTTGGCGAGCACAGGCCGCCCGTCGGGCTGGAAGGACCGGCCGAAGTCGAGCTGCGCCACGCGGGTGAGCCACTTCCAGTACTGGACGTGGAAGGGCTTGTCGAGGCCGTACAGCTCGCGCAGCGCCTGCCGCGCCTGGGCCGTGCTGTGCACGCTCAGGTCCCCCGTCTGCACCTCCGTGGGCTCGCCGGGCGCCAGGTGGATCACGAGGAACGACACGAAGGTGATGCCGACCAGAAGCGGGATCGCCAGCAGGAACCGGCGGAGCGCGAAGAGGGCCATCTAGCCGGACGTGTACCGCTGCAATTCGCGCGGGACGAACCACTCCGTGAAGTTGTGGAAGATCCCCGCCGGCGCCGGCTCCACCCCGCGGACACGCGAGGCCACCACGGGGAGCGCGTCCCGGAAGTAGAGGAAGATCACCGGCAGGTCCTCGGCCATCACCTCCTGGAGGCGGTGGTAGTAGCGGAGCCGGTCCTGCTGGACGCAGGAGGAGCGGCCCGCCTCGAGGAGCGCGTCCACCTCGGGATTCGAGTAGGAGATGTGGTTCAGCTGGTCGGGCCCCATCTGGGAGGAGTGCCAGACCACGTACTGGTCCGGATCGGTGCCCACGCCCCAGCCCATGACGATGGCCTCGAAGCGCTTCTTCTTGATGAACTCCTTGAGGAAGGACGACCACTCGAGGATCTGGATCTCGGCGCCCACGCCGATCTCCTTCAGGCGCTGCTGGATGATCTCGGCGACCTTCTTCCGCTCCTCGTTGCCCTGGTTGGTGCGGATCGTGAAGGTGAACGGGCGCCCCTCCTTGTCCTCCACCAGGCCGTCCCCGTCGCGGTCCTTCCACCCCGCCTGGGCCAGGAGCGCCTTGGCCTTCTCCGGGTCGTGCTCGTGGCGCGGCACGCGGTCCGTGTAGGCCCAGGTCCCGGGGCGGAGCGGTCCCGTGGCGTCGCGCGCCATGCCCAGCACCACGCCGTCGATCAGCTCCTGCTTGTTGATCGCGTGGGCGAAGGCCTGGCGCACACGGCGGTCCGCGAAGCGCGGGTCCTTCAGGTTGAACCCGAGGTAGGTGTACCCGCTGGAGGGGTAGCGGTACTTGCGGTACGCCTTCCGGAACGCCGGGTACTCCGTCTGGCGGAGGTACTGGAGCGCCGTCAGCGAGGCCAGGTCCACGCCCCTGGCCTTCAGCTCGAGAAAGATGGTCCCCTGGCTCGGGATGATGCGGTACACGACGCGCCCGAGATAGGGCCGCCCCCCGTAGTAGTCCGGATTCGCCACGAGCACGATCTTCTCGCCGCTCTTCCACTCCTGGAAGCGGTAGGGACCGGTGCCGACGGGCCGGCTGTTCTGCGGGGACTCCTTGAGCTTGCCTTCGGCAACGTACGGCTCCAGCAGGTGCCTGGGCAGCACGTTCATGGCCCAGCTCTGGAGCGCGCGGGCGTGGGGCCGCGCGTAGGTGACGCGGAAGGTGTAGGGGTCCAGCACCTCGGTGTCCTTCACCACGAGGAAGTCGTCCTTGTAGGCGGTGGGCGTCTTGGGATGGATCATGGTCCGGTACGTGAACAGCACGTCGTCGGCCGTGAACGGATGCCCGTCGTGCCACCGCGCGTTCTGGCGCAGCTTGAACGTCAGCGTCATGCAGTCCCGGCTGAACGTCCACGACTCGGCCAGCTGGCCGACCCAGTTGAGGTTCCGGTCCGTGCGGATGAGGCCGTCGTAGACGAGCCCGCCCACGTCGTGGGAGGCCGAGTCCGAGGTGATGTTGGGGATGAGGCCGGCGATGTCGCTGATGGAGGACTGAATGAAGGTGTCCCCGTAGGTCGGCGCTCCCGTTCCGACCGCGGGCTCGTCGGCGCGCCCCTCCACGCCGCCCCCGCAGCCGGCGAGCGCAAGGCTCCCGAGCAGCAGGAGCCGCCACGCGCCGGAGCCGGCCCGCCTCATCCGGCTACTTGGGCGCAGGCGCCGGAGCCGGCCCGGGAGCCGGGCTGGCCGCGGGCGCCGACGGGGGAGCCGCGGGCAGGATCGGCACCGGGGCCTTGTGCCCCTGGATGGCCAGCCAGAACGAGGTCAGCGCGAAGGCGAGCGCCACCCCCGTCGTGAGCTTGCCCAGGAGCGTCGGTGTCCCCATGGACCCGAACACGGCCTGGCTGCCGGCGCCGCCGAAGGCCGACCCGATGTCGGCCCCCTTGCCCGCCTGGAGCAGCACGAGCCCGATGATGATGAGACAGACGATGACGTGGGCGATTACGACCAGCGTGAACACGCTCGGGTCACTCCTTTGAGGCGCCGCTCTTCGCGGCGGACTTCTTCGCGATGGTGATGAAGCTTGCAGCCTGGAGACTGGCGCCCCCGACGAGCGCCCCGTCGATCTCCGGCTCCTGGGCCAGCGGCCCGACGTTGTCGGGCTTCACGCTGCCCCCGTAGAGGATGCGAACGGACTGGGCAACCTCCTTCGACGCCAGTTCCGACAGGAGCCCGCGCAGATAGCCGTGCACCTCGGCCGCCTGGCCCGGGGTGGCGTTGAGTCCGGTGCCGATGGCCCACACGGGCTCGTAGGCCACGGTGCAGCGGGCGAGGTCCTCGGCGCCGAGCCCGCCCAGCCCCGCGCGGAGCTGGCCCTCCACCACCGTGAAGGTGAGCCCCTGCCGGCGCTCCTCGGCGGTCTCGCCAACGCACAGCACCGGCTGGAGGCGGTGGCGCAGCGCCGCGGCGACCTTGCGGCGGATCTCCTCGTCCGTCTCGCGGAAGATGTGGCGGCGCTCCGAGTGGCCGAGGATGACGAGGCGGCAGCCGAGATCGGCCAGCATGGCGGGGGAGACCTCTCCCGTGAACGCGCCCGTGTCCTCCCAGTGGCAGTTCTGCGCCCCCAGCAGCAGGGGGGAGCCCGTGAGGATCTCGGCGACGGCGCCGAGCGCCGTGAAGGGCGGGCATAGCGCCACCTCGACGCCGCGGGGGCGCTTGAGCCCGTCGCGCACGGCCTGGGTCAGCTCCCGGGCCTCCGCCAGGCGGCCGTGCATCTTCCAGTTCGCCACGACCATCGGGGTGCGCATCAGCCGGTCGGTCTCACGCGGCGTCGCTGAGGGCGGCAACGCCCGGGAGCACGCGGCCCTCCAGGAACTCGAGGAAGGCGCCGCCGGCGGTGGAGATGTACCCGATCTGCTCGGTGACGCCCGCCGCCTGCGCCGCGGCGATGGTGTCGCCACCGCCGATGACCGAGAAGGCCCCGCACGCCGCCACCGCCCGGCCGACCTCCACCGTGCCGGCGGCGAACGGCTCCCGCTCGAATACCCCCATGGGCCCGTTCCAGAGAACGGTCGCCGCGCCCTTGAGGGCCTCCCTGAACCGGGCGACGGTGGCCGGGCCGATATCGAGCCCCATCATGTCGGCGGGGATCTCCCGGATGCCGACCGTGCGGATGTCACCCCGGCTGTCGATCCCGGGGGCGGCAACCACGTCCACCGGCAGCCGCACCTTGACGCCGCGGGTCCGCCCGTGATCGAGCGCGGCGCGGGCCGCCTCGATCCGGTCCGGCTCCAGGAGAGAGCGGCCCACGCCATGGCCCAGCGAGGCGAGGAAGGTGAAGGCCATGCCGCCGCCGATGAGGAGGCCGTCGACGCGATCCAGGAGGCTCTGGACCAGGGCGAGCTTGTCGGAGACCTTGGCGCCGCCGAGGAGGGCGACCACCGGCCGCTCGGGCTTCTCGAAGATGCGGCCGAGCGCCGCGAGCTCCCGGCTCATGAGCAGTCCCGCCGCCGCCGGCGAGAGATACCGCGTGATGGCCTCGATGGAGGCATGCGCCCGGTGGGCCGCCGCGAAGGCGTCGTCCACGTAGACGTCCGCGAGGGCGGCGAGGCCGCGAGCGAAGGCCTCGTCGTCGGCCTCCTCCTCCGCGTGGAAGCGCAGGTTCTCGAGGAGCAGGACCTGTCGCGGCCCGAGCGCCCGCGCCAGCGCCTCCGTCTCGGGACCGACGCAGTCCGGCGCCAGCGCCACGGGCTGGCCCAGGAGCTCTGCCAGTCGCGTCGCCACCGGCCGCAGGGAGTAGGCCGGATCCGGCTTGCCCTTGGGCCGGCCGAGATGCGAGGCGAGCACGACGCCGGCGCCGGCCCGGAGACAGTGCTGCAGCGTCGGCAGCGCGGCCGCGATCCGCGTGTCGTCGCTCACGCGCCCGTCCTTCAGCGGGACATTGAAGTCCACCCGGAGGAAGACACGCTTCCCCGCAAGGTCGAGCTGCTCGACGCTGAGCTTGGGCACCCTAGAGTGACTTCGCCATGTAGAGGATCAGGTCCCGCACGCGGCAGGAGTACCCCCACTCGTTGTCATACCAGGCCAGCACCTTCACCAGGCTGCCGTCGATCACGGCCGTCGAGGGCAGGTCCACGATCGACGAGTGCGGGTTGCCGTTGAAGTCCACCGACACCAGCTCCTCGTCCGTCGCGTCCAGGATCCCCTTGAGCGGTCCCGCGGCCGCCGTCCGGAAGGCGGCGTTGATCGCCGCGGCCGTGGCCGGCTTGCCCAGCTCCACCGTCAGGTCCACCACCGACACGTTCGCCGTCGGCACCCGGATCGCGATCCCGTCGAGCTTGCCCTTGAGCTCCGGCAGCACCAGGCCCACCGCCGTCGCCGCCCCGGTGGTGGTGGGGATCATGCTGAGCGCGCCCGCTCGAGCGCGGCGGAGGTCCTTGTGGGGGAAGTCGTGGATCGGCTGGTCGTTGGTGTAGGCGTGCACCGTCGAGGCGAACCCGCGCTTGATCCCGAAGCTGTCCAGGAGCACCTTCGCCACCGTCGCGAGGCAGTTCGTCGTGCACGAGGCATTGGACACCAGCTCGTGCTTCGCCGGGTCGTAGCGTTGCTCGTTGACCCCCAGCACCACGGTGATGTCCGGGTCCTTGGCCGGGGCCGTGACCACCACCTTCTTGGCCCCCGCCTGCAGGTGCTTCGACGAGGTCGCCTTGTCCCGGAACACCCCCGTGGACTCCACCACGATGTCCACGCCCAGCTCCCGCCACGGCAGGGCCGCCGGGTCCTTCACCGAGCACACCCGGGTCTCCCGGCCGTCGGCGAAGATCGCCTCCCCCTTCACCGCCACCTCGGCCCGGAGCCGGCCATGGACGGAGTCGTGCTTGAGCAGGTGGGCCAGGGTCTTGGCGTCGGCCAGGTCGTTGACCGCCACCACCTCGATGTCCTTGCTCTCCAGGGCCGCCCGGAAGAA
>Ga0209212_1006526_pt1 | contig 13307 bp, 13 predicted proteins | sample RifGroC2_FD_183996 | JGI IMG/M metagenome (GOLD analysis project Ga0209212, IMG submission 183996) | Groundwater microbial communities from Rifle, Colorado, USA - Groundwater C2 (SPAdes) (version 2) | ecosystem: Environmental > Aquatic > Deep subsurface > Groundwater | place: Rifle, Colorado... | reverse complement strand
AGTCTCGCGAGCTGCTCGGGCACTGCGCCCTGCCAGGTTACGAACCTCTTCAGCCACCACCGCGAAACCCTTACCTTGGCGTCCGGCGCGAGCAGCTTCCACCGCGGCATTCAAAGCAAGAAGGTTGGTTTGAAATGCTATGTCGTCAATCACCTTGATAATCTTGGCAATTCCCTTGCTGGACTGCTGTATTTCATCCATGGCCTTCATCATATCTGCCATTTTGCTGTTACCAGATTCTGCTGCAGCACGAGTTTGCGTTGCCAGCTGATTGGCCTGGGCAGCATTGTCAGCATTTGCCCGAGTCTGGCAATTGATATCGGTTATCGAACTGCTGATCTCTTCAAGTGACGCTGAAGACTCGGTTGCGCCCTGCGAAAGCGCCTGGCTTGCATCAGAAATCTGGCTCGAACTGGTTTCAACCTGGGTTGCCGCTTCACTGACCTGGCCAAGAAATTGTGACAAAGATTCAACCATAGTGCGCAAAGAAATGCCAAGAATATCACGGCTGGAAACCAGTTCTACCTCAACAGTAAGATCACCGTCGGCAACACTTTCGGCAAGCCTTGACTTGGTTTCGAGCGCATCGGCCATTTTATCCATAGCCTGAGCCATTTGCCCAATTTCGTCATTTAACTCAAGATTCAGTCGCTCTGAAGAAATGTCGCCACAACCAATTTTTTCGGCGAGATCCGAAGCCTTCTTCAATGGAATCGAAATTCCCCGCGAAATTTTAAAACCAAGAAAAGCTGTACAGAGAAAGGCTACAACAATTGCTGACCAGGTGGCCTTTTTGGCAAAAGCGATGTTAGTAGCCATATCGGCAACGATCTGATGGTCAAGTTGCAGGGCTTCATTCTGGGCCTCATCAAGAATCTGGGTAACCTCTTTCAAAGCCTGATTGATATCGCTTTCAAGCACTGCCAGAGCTCTGTTGTGAGATTCTTCATTATTCAGCTGCCAAAGCCGGTTAATTGCGGCAGCACCGTTATGAATGCGCGTATGCGGATCTTTTACACGTTCAAGAATGCTTACTATCGATGGAAACAAAATGCTCATATGTCTGAGCCCATCACCGTAGAGAAACTGCCCAAACTGGCACTTTGTCGAGTCAATCTGCACTTCCAGCTTGTCGGTTTTGTTGACAAAAAATGCATATACGTTTTTGACCCATATGTTGTGAGCTGCTACAGCGCTGATCAAAGCCTGCTGGATATTCTCGATTTCATTTGATCGGTTAACCATTACATCGCGACGTTCGCTCATTAACAGGTTAATACCGCCAACAAAAGCCACTAATATTGCTACTATTAAAAATGCTCCGTAGAGTCGTGTTTTGATCTTCATATATTATCTCCTACAAAGTCGATTATGCTTCAGTGCTGCTGACAATGCGGCTCAAATGCTCATCAGAAAGCAGTTTGTCGATGGCCAGCAGAATAATGACTTCTTCATCCATTCTGCCGATACCATTTACGTAGCGGCCCATCTTGCCTTTGCTCATCTGTGGCGCCGGAGAAATACGGTCGGGCAGTATCGACACCACTTCTTTTACCGTGTCTACAACTAATCCGATCGGTGATTCCTCAATCGTGACGACGATGACACAGGTTCTGTCGTCATATTCAAATGGCTGCATCTTGAACATCAGCCTTACGTCAACAACCGGTATTACATTGCCGCGAAGATTGATTACGCCCTTCACGTAATCAGGCATTTCTGGCACTTCGGTAATTTTTTGTATGCCGACAATCTCGGTTACATAGCGGATCTCGATACCATATTCTTCTTTGCCAACGCGAAATGTCAGAAATTTGTCTTCCTGAGCGTCTTCAAATTCATCAAAAGCGTCATCAAAATCATTTTTTACAACTTTTCGCTGAAACTCGGTCATATTGCCTCCTGCATCAGCTTGTAGTTTCCATCATGGTGCTTGCCTTGTCGATAAGACCGCCGGTGTCGAGAATCAGGCTGACCGAGCCATCACCCAGAATTGTGCAGCCAGAAACACCGTGAACGTTGGCCAGATAAGGTGATAGTCCTTTAACCACCGTCTGCTGCTGGCCTAGTATTTCGTCAACAAACAATGCGATCTTTCGGCCCTGGTCTTCGACGATTACCAGAATTCCTTCGTGCAGCTCGCTATACTGAGGTTTCTTGTTGTGCAGCTTATAGAGCCTAACAACAGGAATAAGTTCCTCGCGCACTCTGACCAGTTCGCTTTTGTCAGGTGTTCCGGTGATACTGCCGGCTTCGGCCCTTATCGACTCCCTTATCGCCAGCAACGGAATGGTGTAGCATGAATCGCCAACTCGAATCAGCATTCCGTCAATTATAGCGAGCGTCAGGGGAATCTGCAGATAGATCGAAGTGCCCAAGCCAGGTTTGCTGCGCACAGTGATCCGGCCTTTCAGCTTCTCGATGTTCTTTTTGACAACATCCATGCCAACACCGCGCCCGGATATTTCGGACACCTGCGCTGAAGTTGAAAAGCCCGGTTCAAAAATAAAAGCAAAAACATCTTCGTCACGCAAAGTGCCGGGATCACCGCGGACAAGCCCCTTTTCCTGAGCTTTTTCGAGAATACGCACACGGTCGAGCCCCTTACCATCGTCTGAAACAATTATCCAGACTTCGCCGCCTTCATAACGAGCTTCTATGGTGAGGTTGCCGGTCTCAGATTTGCCGTTGCGCACACGTTCTTCAGGGTCTTCGATTCCATGATCGACCGAGTTTCTGACCATGTGCAGCAACGGGTCAGCAATCTGCTCGGTCATGGTTTTATCAATTTCAGTTTCTTCGCCGACGAGATTTAACTTGATCTTACGGTTCTTTTTCAAAGCCAGATCATGCACAACTCGCACCAGTTTCTGAAAAGTAGCCGATAATGGCACCATTCTGATACTCATGGCAACATCCTGCAGATTGCTGGCAACCCGGCGCAGATGATGCACTGACTTGTCAAAATTCTCCAGCGCAAGCCCCTGCAAATCGGGGTTTTTAGTGACCATGCTTTCAGCTATCACCAGTTCGCCGATAAGATTCACCAGCTCGTCAAGCCTTGCCAGGTCAACACGAATATCAGTGCGCCGGGTGGTTTTTCCGACTGCCATCTGGCTGGTCTGCTTTTCGAGAGCCTTTTCAACTGTTGAGTTATCTACTGCCCCCATATCGACCAGTATTTTGCCAATGGGAGTCTTCTGCTTTTCCAGAGCCAGATTCAGCTGTTCTTCGCTGACCTTGCCATCTTCGACAAGTATTTCACCAAGTTTGGGAGAGTCTCTGAATGGTGCGATGCCTCTTTCGATCTGACCAAGCAGATCGAGCATCATTTCGAGCCCTTCAACAGTGCCTTTTCCACCCTGAGTAAAATCGTTGGCGCCCTGACGCAGGGAATCTACAACCATCAGCATCGTCATTACATGTTCGGGAGCAAATTCAAGTCCTGGCTTACAGAAAGCTTCGAGAACACTTTCGGTTTTGTGGCTTAACTTGCTCAGGTCAGCAAGAGCCAGAAAACCGCAGTTACCCTTAAAGCTGTGACAGCTCCTGAACAATTCTCTGATCAGACGCTCCGGGTTATCCGGCGGCTTCTCAAGTTCGATTAAGATCTTTTCAGCCAGGTCAAAAAATTCATTAGCTTCTTCAATGAACTGTCTGTTTATATCGGATTCGTCCGCCACCACACTCGTTGCAGTCGCAGCAGCTTTTGCCGCCGCTGATCTTTCACTGCTGCGCGTAACCAGATCTATTGCCAGGCCAAGCTCTTCTTCAAGTATTTTGCGCTCAGCTTCTTTGCCGTTGTCATTGCTGTCCCTTTCGATCATATCAAGAAAGGAACCGGCGAGCCCAAGCTCAAACTCAGCCTTCCCACCGCGAAAGACGTCGAGAAGCGTTTCGGCTTTATGAGTTAACGAGGCGATGTTGTTGAGGCCGAGACTGCCGGCACTACCTTTCATTGAGTGAAAGAGTCTGAATATCGCATTAACCGTGTCAGAATCTATCTCTCCAGTCTCAGTCGTATCCGAATGAATTTTGATCAGCATCGGCTCGACATCATCTATCATCTCGCGGCTCTCGCTGACGAAAACCCGCAAGAATTCCTGTTCCATGCCTTCAAACATCTGAATACCCCTATTCTTTGCCGTGAGGCTTGCTTTCACATCGAAACATCATCTGTAACAGGCCTCATTCGCAAGCAAAATTTTACCCAGCGCTTCGGCAATCCCGGTCATATTTTTTTACTTCCTGATCCTGGAATAAGAACGGTTACTTCTGGTTTGCCAACCTCTACCGATACTGAACGAATCAGACAGTCGCCAATATCTTCAGCGACAGGCCAGAGTTTGAGAGCCAACAAACACTTTTTTACAGCCAGGTAATTACGCTTGCCAATATTGAAAGATGATACAGAATCAATTATCTGCGCGCCACCGGTCAGCTTGATTATTATGTCCTGTGGTCGGCAGCCCCTTTTCAGGAATTCATCAATAAACAACGGAATCCCGGTGTCGGCAAACAATCCCGGCTTTCGCGCAGCAAGCTCTTCGTTTATCGAGCTTTCTGGCAGTTGAACATGAAGCAGACCGGCAAATGAACTGGTCTTCGAAATGGCAACAATACCTATACATGAACCAAGCCCCTGGGTCTTGATCATATCGCCAGGGTGCAGCGAAACTGCGTATTCACCGACTCCGACATTTATAGTTTTACTTGTCATTATTTTTGTCAGACTCGCCACAAAAGCTGCGCCTTCTCTTCAGATGCATGCAGCACGGTCATCAAACAACGCCTCTGCTTTGCAGATGCGAAACATATTTTTTGTCAGTTCGCATGATATGGCTGGGCAACCAGTCTTTAATAAAGTTGAAAGTCTCGATGCCAATGCCACTTCGATTAGCCTTAAAGCCCTGAAAAATGTCTTCAAGTTTTTGGACAAGCTTTGTGTGAGCCGCTTTGTGAGAGACAAAATCAGGATACCCAGACTGCTGCATCAGCTGCTCTTCGTAAGAAAAGTGCGTGCGCGTATAATCGGCAAGCTCTTCGAGAATCGGCTGTAACGCTGAGCTGGCCTGGCCCTCACGCAAAGCATGGTAAAGGTCGTTAGCGAGTATTACCAGGCGGCGATGTTGGCTGTCTATCTTGTTTATGCCGATCATCAGCTCTTTTCCCCACTTGATCGGATCACTGGCCAAACCGCCGCTGGTAATGTGTGGGTCAGCCTCTTCCTGTTTGCCGGTTGCAACTATGAATTTGCTGACAATCTCGCGCAGGTTTTTCACCTGACCGGTCAACTCTTCAGCGGCAGCGGCCGTCTCTTCAGCATAAGCTGAATTCTGTTGAGTTACCTGGTCGATCTGGCTCAGACCGATCGCAACCTGCGACACACCTGCGGCCTGTTCTTTTGAGGCAGCAGCAATCTCACTCAAAAGTCCGGCTGTCTTTATCGAACCATTTTCGATTTCACCCAGTGCTTTAGCGGTTACTCCTGCAACTTGCGCGCCTCTCTCAATGTTGCTGTTGGAATTCGACACCATTTCAGCAGCTTCTTTTGCCGCCGCGGCGCTGCGCCCTGACAGCTTTCTGACTTCTTCTGCAACAACTGCGAACCCCTTGCCGTGCCGACCGGCACGAGCCGCTTCGACGGCAGCGTTCAATGAAAGCAGGTTGGTCTGAAAGGCTATGTCTTCAATAATCTTAACTATTCGTGTGATCTGCTTGCCGGAATCATGAATCGAACTTACTGCCTGCGTCATGTCAGCCATATTTTCAGTGCCGGATTTTGATGCACTCATGGTCTGATCGGCGATTTTGCGAGCCTCATCGGTATTCTGAGCTGTTGTAGAAGTTTGTGCATCGATTTCAACCATGGTTGACGAAATCTCTTCCAGAGATGCCGCAGATTCAGACGCGCCCTGAGAAAGAGCCTGACTTGAGTCAGCAATTTGCACAGACATGTTTTCAAGCAGGGCTGCACCTTCGCGGATGCTGTTAATCAAATCGTTCAGATTTTCGACCATGCTCCGCAAGGCAATTCCGAGAGTATCTTTCTCTGAGGCCAGACTGAAGTTAACAGTCAAGTCGCCACCAGCAATTTTTTCGGCCAGTCGGGCCTTTTGTTCAAGTTCATCAGACATTCTGTTAAGTGCATCTGCCATCCGGCCGATTTCATCGCTGCTGTTGACTGGCAGACGGTTTGACAGGTTTCCAGCACAGACATCTTCAGCCAGCCTGACCACCATGCCTACAGGCTGCAAAATGCCATTAAGAAGCCTTATCGAAGCAAATATCGTGATAAGTAAAGCTCCTGCGGTTAACAGAATCGAGCTTAACAGGTCGTTGATCCCCATATCCGCAGCTTCGTCCGCCTCCTTTGCAATAACAGCAAGCTCACGTTTGATGAGGGGCGGCCTCATTAAGATAATCGCCAGACTCAGCCTTAGACATGATTTCCGCCAGAGCGATCTCCATTTCTTTCCAGTCGTCGCCGGCACGCAACGCATTGATTGCAGCAACCGATTCTGCCTCAAGATAGATCACTCGCGAATCAAGATTTGCAAGCACTCTGGCCCGAAATTCGGTCAGAGCGAACAGCTCACCCTGCTCAACAGGCCGGTCGCTCTCAAGAATAGACGAACCAACCGCCCTGAGCTGCCCAAGACTCTCTTTTGCAGCTTCAACAAGCAACAACGAGTTCAAATGCCTCAGAGCTTCAGTTGAAACATCAGTTCTGGTCAAACTGGCTTGAAAATCAAGGATTCTGGCAATCAGCTGCGAATATTCCCGGCGAATTGCATCTGGCGCCTGACTTGCGAGCGTCATTTCTCTAACCCGGTCGATATCCATGGTGATGGCACCGGCCAGCTTTCTGTCTATTTTCCCTACGCCAACAAAAGCTGCAAGAATGAGATCGCTGGACTTTCTCTGGCTTTCCACTTCGGCAAAGTTATCGCCGCCACTGGCATAGATAGCCGACAGTCCCCGCTCTTTCTGCAACTCATTGATCAGCTCTGATGAGTGCATAAAGATCCCGGTGCTGCTTTTTAGAGTCATTGCTGAGACATAGTCAGCATGAGTAAGTGTTAACAGTTGCCAGCTATCAATAAGAAACGCCAGCAGAGGTATACCGACCAACAGCAGAAGTTTTTTAGATAAATTCATAAGCTATTTCTCAACTATTGCCATACCGCTGCAGCAAACCATCTGCAACGTCGTTTTCGCAAGAAAATCGTCAACCTGACCCGATAAGTCACTGATAAGATTTCCAAGAAGGCAGGATTTGGCAACACAGCGCGGGCTATTCAACAAACAACCCGGTCTCTCCGGTTCGCCATCTATAGTAACATATATATTTCTGAGGAAAATTGTTGCCGGGTCAACAGCCAGTTTATATCCGCCATTTGGACCACGTACCGCATTGATAAGCCCGGCACGCCGAAGTCTTTGCAACACCTTCGACAGGTGAGCCTCTGAAACATGGATTATCACAGCTATATCATGCCTGTGCATCTCTTTTTCAGGAAATCTGGCCAGCAAGACCATGGCATGAAAGCCTATACTTGCTGCCTCCGAAAAGTGTACGATATTCGCCATACCTTTAAATACCTGCTTCAAATTAATAATCTTCAATAATCGTTTTTAATTGCCACTAAACAAATATACCACAAACAGTTACATTGTGGTATATAAATACCACAATAATTTTTAGTGAAATGCTTTTTGGATTTGCACAGACAAATAGCTGCGCAATCCTTAGCAATATTGGCTATAAGCGGCATTATGCACTATCGGCAGCGCCTGAACAACTATCTGCGGCCGCCGCGCACGGCTGATTATTTCTGATCGTTTTCAGCAGCTGCGTAAAACACTTACCCAGAGCTGCGCCGACCGCAAAGAGCCGGCAACCATTTTCTGAGTCTGCCGATTAAACCTGTCAGCGCGGGTGTTGATAATAATGCTTCAGACTTGAAGGAATCAGCGCCGGATTATTGATCGCCTGCTTTATCTCGGCTTTTTCACTGACAAACTCCCAGAGCGGCTGCGGCAGCTTATCGACCTGCGTAAAAACTTCGCGAATCTGGGCATCCCATTTCTGATGATGAATCTCGGGGTCAGAAGGTCGAACAACTTCGCGACAGTTGGTTGCCCCGCACGAGCAGGGAAAATCTTCATCCATGTTCAAAAGGCCATAATCGCAGGTAATCTGTTCACCGGGCTGAATGTCACAAACGGCGATTTCGCAGTCATAACCAGGCGCAATACAGTTTGCCGCGCAGCAATGGTTGACAAAACGCCCGTGATCCCAGCAAAGAATGCGCCGTCCCTGACCATCAACAAAACAGTATTTATAAAGATATTCTTTACGCTGACCGTGGATTTTTTCGTATGCGTCCGGTTCGAAAACCATATCCAGCGAGTCGCGCACCCAGGTTATGGTGCCTTTCAGAATCTTCCTGGTGGCAACCAGTCCATAACCAATAACCGGGTTAATATAGGTCAGTTCAGTATCCGGATGAATCAAGGCAGATCTCCTGTCGCATCAATAATCGAAAACGTTATAAAACCCACGTGGGCCCATCACATTAAAATCAATAATCCGGATAATATACCAGGCAGTCACTGCCGTCAATAAAGCCGTTTAACAGAAATAGCCGGCCAGCAGAAATTATAATCCCAACCAGCTGCAAAGCCAGAGTAAAACACTGAGAAATCGGCCAGACTATACGATTAAGTAGTTTTGCGAAGAAGCTTAAGATCTTCAACCGGTTGAATCTGAATCATTAAAAGTTCCTCAACAGGCTCTTTTGGCGGTTATTGAGCAACATATTGACAGATAATTCTCCTGAGGTCATTCCTCGGCCAGAGCTTCCTGAATTTCTTTAAGGGTCTTACACGTTCTTTGGTTATGGTCTGGAAATGTTCAGCAGCAATTTCGGTTTATTTAACCAACAAGAAAACAATTGCCGGCAAGCGCTCAATACTGCGCTTTACCTGCCTGTTCAGTGGCAATGTATCAACCCTGTAAAGTTCGGCAAGGTCAGAGTCGAGCATAGCACGCTTTGTAGCAGAAAAATGATTTCGAGAATTGCATGCAAAAGCGATTTGATTCGCTTTGCAAAAAGGTTTCATTAGATGTAGTGTAGGAAATAACTATTGCCATGATGGCAAAGCAACAGAGAAATAAGAATATGGATAAATTGAAACCATTGCTTGGTGTTCTGGCTGGTGTTCTGTTGGTTGCGGCGATTATTGCTGCTGTCGTGATGCGGGTAAAAGTGATTAGCCCGCGTGTCGACAAGCTATGCAAAGAGGAGCCATATCTTGCGCTACAGGCGACGGGCGAATTTCGCAGCGCCTACGACAAGTTTACAACCGCCGACTATCAAAAGCAGTTTCCCTTCGAAGAGGTCTTGCGCTTTCACGAAGAACTGCTTGCCAAAAACGGCAAGGTGACCGGGAAAGAGTTTGTGCGTGACTCAGCCCCATTTTTCGAAAAAGAAGGCGAGTCGATATACCAGATTTCTTACCGTGTTCTTTACGAAAAGGGGTCGGTGCGCGTTATCTTTGAGCTGGTGCCGACTCAAGGCAGTTACCGTATCATCTCGACCAACGTCGAGGCAACTCCCGGCAGTCTGCGCCTCAGGCCTTACTGACAGAAGTATCGAGAGCAAATTTTACAGAAAATTTGTAGTGGGAAGCGACTGTGAAAATTTATCCAGAGATCCGATTTGGTCAGGACAAGGTTAACGACAGGCTGGTAATTGATTTTGGGGCAGAAAGATCTTTTCTGGCGACACTGCCTTTGTGGCTCTTACTTCCTGCCGGTTACTGTTTTATGATGACAATAATGCCGTCGGAACAGCAGGGCATTTTCGGGATGGCGCATGGGATTTTTTTGCTGGTGCTGGCGCTCGTGCTGACGGCAATTGCGCAGTATTATTTTGTTGACAGGGTTATTTTCGACCGCAAAAGCCAGGAAATCTGGCAGGAAACCCGCTGCGGAAGGTTTTCGAGGCAGGCATTCCGGCTTTCTTTTGCCGAGGTCGCGGGCATCGGGCTGAGTGGAAAAAAAGTAGCTGCTGACTACGGTTCGTATTTAGAATTTAAAATTGTCCTGGTTTCGCAAGCGGGTGCTGTTATCCCGGTATCATTAGGGTTTCGCGAAGACAGACAGAAACACTACGTCGAAATTGCCCGCACCATCAGTTACTTTATCGGCTCCGAATTTGTCGAGCCCAATCCCAGACTTCCCCGCCTTGTTCTTGAAGATTCAGGCCAGCAAATTTACATCACCTACCGCGTTGCCAAAATTGGCTAGAGCCTGTTTAAAGAAACCCGGGCCCATTACTCCTCTGGCGCCTGAATAAGTCTGGCCTTTACAGAAAAATTTTGTAATCGGTATTGAATACCTGTGCGAACTTTTTCGCAATAGTTTTACCAATGGGACGGGAGCCATGCTCCATTTCAGAAATATGACTCTGCAACATACCTGTTCTTTTCGCGAGCAAAGATTGCGTGAGATTGTCACGGGTTCGCAATCCTCGCAGAACTATGCCGGGATGTCTTTCCGGGAAACTGTCGCGCCAGTCCTCTGTCGAGGAGTCAGTTTCCTGACCACCAAGACAGGCAACAATACGTTTGATGTCTTCAAGCTTATCAGCCGGAACCTGAAAGCAGACAGCCACCTTTTCGCTTTTCTTTTCAGTGTGCAACATGCAACGCTCCTTGATAACCAGCCGCCTTACATAAACTTTTTGTAATCAGCCTTTTCGTGTGTTCCAACATAAAGAACTTCAACAGTGCCGTCGGCACATTCCCGCCAGACTGCCACATAGGTTGGATTCCCCTTTTTGAGGTGACAATGATGAACACCCCTTGCCAGTTTGCTGTAATTTGGCCAGTCGCCACGCACCGGTCCCATCAGTTCAATCATGCTCATCAAGGCATACAGAGAATCGACGACTCGCTGCGGCAATCTGGTCAGACCATTCTTAAGCTTCTTGTTGAGCGGTTGAATCTTAAACGGCATTGGTAACTCTTTCAGCAACCTCTATTATTAATATACCAAAAAATGAGATATTTGTCTGTAGAATATTTCTTTTGTTCATCACGAATTCTTTGTCCAGATACGATAGTTCTTGCCATACTCGACATGTCTTGCCACATCGGTACTCGCTTTCTGATTTATGATGCATTCTTCTTGGCATAAATGGACAAAAAGCTCTGTGTTAATCAAACTGCGCGCTCTCCTAAAAAGAAAAGCGCACCCAACAGGATTCGAACCTGTGACCTTCTGCTCCGGAGGCAGACACTCTATCCAGCTGAGCTATGGGTGCAGCAACAGGTTTTAGCTTAGCACAACGTGTGAGGTTAGGCAACCTTTAACACGACTACATACTCGCCAGTCTGGCGACAAGACCGATTAAAGCAGGGGTCAGAAGTATTCCCCAGCCGATCAGCACAAAAACGCAGGACGGAGTATTCGGGTCCATTGGCGCTGCCCGCCGAGACATCCCGGCGCCGAGCCCGTCAAAGAACTTTGCCATCGAGGGAAACCAGATAAATGACAAACCGACCAACGGCAATAACAGGAGAGTGACCTCTCTCAGCCTTATGGCGAGCCCGACATAGACAAGAAAAATCAGCAGCGAAAATATTCTGTTATAATTCATTAGTAACATCACCTTTCCGGCTGGTATTCTGGTCGGTGAATAACCTTGCCATAACAGATTTTATCATGATTTTATCTGAGGAGTTACCAGATGACCAGAAGTTCGCTGAAAAAATGCTCTTTCGTCCTGTTTTTTCTGATGATAACACTGCTGGCAGGCGCAACCGAACTGCCGGTAATCAGCATTCTGGCAACCGGCGGAACGATTGCGGGAAGCGGCGCCAGCGCAACCGGCTCAGCTTACAAAGCAGCAACCAGCCCGGTCGAAAAGGTTATCGCGGCGGTTCCCGAGCTTAACCAGATCGCCAGGATTCGCGGCGAACAAATCTGCAACATCAGCAGCCAGGACATGAAAATCGAATACTGGCTGAAACTCGCAGCCAGAATCAATCAGCTGTTCAGACTTGGTCTGGCAGATGGCGTGGTGATCACGCACGGCACCGACACTCTGGAAGAAACCGCATATTTTCTCAACCTTACAGTTGCCTACGATAAACCAGTTGTGCTGACCGGCTCAATGCGGCCTGGTTCGGCACTCAGTGCCGACGGCGCCATGAACCTGTATAATGCTGTCGCCGTCGCGACGGCAGAGAATTCTCGCAACAAAGGCGTGCTGGTAGTCATGAACGACCGCATCTACTCGGCCCGCGGCGTCAGAAAGTGTGACACCATCAACCCGGCAGCCTTTGCTGACCATGAAAACGGCCCGCTCGGCCGGGTCAATTACGGCAAAGTCAGTTTTAACACAAAACCTGATAAGCAACATACTTATCAAAGTGTCCTTAAACTCGGCATTTTCGCAGCAGCACTGCCAGAAGTAGCCATTGTCTACGGCTATGCCGGAATCAACCCGCAGATCGTCGAAACCGTCTGCAACAGCGGTATAAAAGGACTTGTCTACGCCGGCGTCGGTAACGGCAATCCGTCAGAAGAAGTGCTTGCGATTCTCGCCAAAGCCTCTGCCAACGGTGTAACCGTTGTGCGGGCAACTCGGGTGCCAGATGGTCCGGTGACTCTCGACGCCGAAGTTGATGATGCAAAATACGGATTTATCGTTGCTGACAGCCTGACGCCGCAGAAAGCACGAATACTTCTCATGCTGGCACTGCAGAAACAGCTGCCACGCAATGAAATACAGCAGCTGTATTTCGAATATTAAATAGCACAGAGGACAGAATTGAGCAGAAGATCGGATTATTTTCTGGCAGCGGCATTTGTGCTGTCACTGCTTCTGCTGCCGGCCGCCGGCTACTGGGACAGGTATCAGAAACAACTCGCCGATCAACAGTTTATCGTTGAAGCCGAAGAAGAGGCCACGGCGCTGGCACAGCAGTTCAAAGCCAATTGCCCAACCGAAACCCAGATTCACAAAGGAATTCTTCGCGCACAGAACCTGCTTGAAAAAAGCGCCGACCCTTTTTCTGAGAATGGCACTTATGTTAAAAAAGCTCTGCTCAAGGGCCTGTCAGAGAACTGGCTGGCAGATGATGCGATATTTTTTGCCTGCAAGTTTTCACCGACAGGAAGCCATGCTCTTACCGGCGCGGGGCTCGAGCGCATTGCCTCGATTCTCCAGGATGCGGACACCAATTACGACACGGACCTGTTTCAGGACATTATTTCCAAGACGGCTGAG
>Ga0209212_1006523_pt1 | contig 13313 bp, 13 predicted proteins | sample RifGroC2_FD_183996 | JGI IMG/M metagenome (GOLD analysis project Ga0209212, IMG submission 183996) | Groundwater microbial communities from Rifle, Colorado, USA - Groundwater C2 (SPAdes) (version 2) | ecosystem: Environmental > Aquatic > Deep subsurface > Groundwater | place: Rifle, Colorado... | reverse complement strand
GTTTCTGTTTCTCTCGCCATGCCTCTATTTCTTTATGATGGCCTGATAACAGCACTTTCGGCACTACATATTGCTTTCTGCCTACTTTATATACTTCTGGCTTGGTATATTGAGGGTATTCTAGAACTCCGGGCTGGCTATGGGATTCATCTTTATTACTTTGATCATTGCCTAAGACCTTGGGTAGGAGTCTGGCAATGCTGTCTATGATAATAGCGGCGCCTAATTCACCACCCGTTAGCACATAGTCGCCTATTGATATTTCCTCATCAATGAATTCCTTAACTCTGTCATCCACGCCTTCATAGCGTCCGCAGATTAGAATAAGTCTATCCAACTTACTATATTTCTTAGCTAGTTGTTGATTCCATAATTGACCTTGGGCTGACAGTAAGATCACCTTCTGTTTATTCTTGCTTAGTAATTTTTTACTCTTAGCTTTAACTGCTTTGATAGCTTGGTAGAGAGGCTCTATTTTCATAACCATGCCAGCACCACCGCCATAGGGTGTATCATCCACTGTCTTATGCTTGTCAGTTGTCCATTGTCTGAGATCGTGGGCTTGAATGGCTATCTGTTTATTCTTTTGGGCTCGGCCTAAAATACTCTCCTGGAAGTAGGGGTCTAACATTTGAGGAAAGATAGTGATAATATCAAAACGCATATTGTTTCATTAATAATTGATTATAATTTATTGGGCTATATGTTTATATAATTATAGTATACCTTAACAACGATTTAAACAAAAAACCACAGCTCAGTAGTTGTGGTTTTTTGTTTATATCTTGTCTATATTATTATATGGTCAAGTCTTCTACGGAAGAAGTGTCGATTTCATTAGCAACATCGCTATTTTGCCTGCTGCCTCTGTTTTCCCTATTCTGTCCCTCTGGTTCATAGATCTTCAAGTTAACGCGAGCGTTATTCTTGGCACCAATGATTTTCAAGAGAGTGCGAATAGCCTGAGCGGTTTGGCCTCGTCTGCCAATTACATAACCCATATCGCTGGGGTCCAGCTTCAGAGTTAAGAGCACGCCCATTTCATCCACAGTTCTGTCAACTAAGACCTTGTTCGGTTGACCGACAATGGACTTCACAACAATTTCTAAAAATTCTTGATCTTTGTAGTCTGCCATAATTTTGACCTTACGCCTTTTAAAGAGACTACCCTAAAGAGTAGCTAATTAAAAAACTTATTTATTAGTATTAAATATTATATGTAAAATAATGGTAATTGTCAAGGGTCGCTAAGTTTAGCTAAAAACGCCTCTTTATTCGCCAATAGTAGGCTAAGGCGCCGATAATATTCAGTAGGGTAATAACTGTTAACCAACGATTGCGTCCGGGTAGATTACGGTTTAAACAATCTCTGAGCATGAGTACGGAAAAAATACCGCAGAGGGCAACCAAAACTGAAACCACAACGACTAGGGTGGCGAAGATGACAAACAAAAATTGGGGTTCGAGAGCTGGCATAGGAATTAATTAAAGGCGTGACAGGACTAAGCTAAAAACATAGCCTAGGATCCAGACGGTTACCAAGAGCATGGCTAGACTGCCGATAGCCAAACCAATGGTCATCATACCTAAATCACGGTCCGACAACTTGCCATATTTTTTATACTTCTTGAACATAGACTACTGGACTTACTTATTTAGCATTAGACTGTTTGCGTATTTATACTTTTCATTATATCACAAAAGGCGTTGTGCTCACAACGCCTTTTGGTTAATAGACAAATATAAATAGCCAAAGTAAAAAATAATAAACAAAAATAACTAAAGACAGAAATTTAAAACACTAATTCTTTTTCTTGTGCCTATTCAAATCAATCTCCGCCACGAAAAATTCTTCACCTTTTTCTGGATCAAAGCGGACATTGACTGACTCCTTAAGTAAATTATGACTAATAATTTCACCCTTGCGTCCGTCCACATTCACTCTGGCGCCCAGCGGAGGCATCTTACCGGATTTTTCCTGATAGCCTTCCACCTCATAGCTCAAGCAACACATCAGACGACCGCAGTTACCAGAGATACGATCACTGCCCCGACTGGCTAACTGCTGAGTCTCAGCCATATCACCAGTCACGGAAGTAAACTTAGTCAGATATTGACGGCAACACAAATCACGGCCACAACGACCAATATCGCCTGTCAGCTTGGATTCATCGCGAATGCCAATCTGTTGTAATCTAATATTTTTGTTGAAATGGTTAGTTAGCTCTTTAACTAATTCACGGAAATCCACTCGGCCATTGGCCACAAAAGCAAAGGTTAAACGGGAACGATCCCAGGTATAGTGGACATCAATTAGCTTCATGTCTAAAGACAGATTCTTAATTTGGTCATAGCCATAGCGCCAAGCCGACTGGCGTTCCTGATCAGTCGGCATGGCTACTAGGTCTTCGGCTGTCGCTTTTCTAATAATCTGAACATCATTGTCCAATTCGGTAGCTTCCGGCACAATATCCAAAACCCTAGCTAGATCCTGACCAAAATCAGCCGCTATGATTAAACGGTCTTGTAATTGATAGTTAGAGCCCTCCCAGGAGACATTGTAGATTTTGTCCCAAGGAGCACATTGTAATTGTAATACAGCCATAGTTAGAGACTAAAGCGAACAAAGGTTTCCACTTGGACTGGGCCCAAGATATCAGCCACCTTTTTTTTGTCGTCCTTAATATATTCCTGCTTAATTAAGCAGACTTCTTCATAGTATTTGTTAACCTTGCCCGTCAAAATCTTTTCAATCATTTCGGCTGGCTTGCCTTCATTGCGTAACTGTTCACGGTACACTTCTTTTTCTTTATCCAGTTCAGTAGTAACTACTTCTTCTGGCTTAATATAGCGGGGGTTGGAGGCAGCTACTTGCATAGCTATGTCATAGGCTAAGGCGTCTTGATCAGGTTGGTCAAGAGCCACTAGTACACCAATGGTACCACCGGCATGAGCATAGCTAGCCACGGTGCCTTGGCTGGTTACCACCGCCACATTCTTGATATCTAATTTTTCACCAATGGTGCCACTTAAAACATCTAAATTAGTTTTAACCGTACCGTCAGTCATGGGCAAAGCTAAAAGAGCTTCGCGATTAGCTGGCTTCTGTTCTTGCACAATGGCCAAAACTTGATCAGCAAAATCTTGGAACTTTTGATTGCGTACCACAAAGTCAGTTTCAGCATTAACTTCTACCAGGTAACCTATCTTGTGATCAGCGCTGAGGGCTAGCTTAATAATACCTTGGCTAGCTTCGCGATCTTCACGCTTAGCTGCCTTGGCAATACCTTTCTTACGGAGAATTTCTACAGCCTTTTCCATGTTGCCCTGAGATTCATCTAAGGCAACTTTGCAATCGCCAATACCGCAACCGGTGAGCGAACGCAACTTTTTGATGTCTTCCATCATATAATTTATTTTAGAGAGTTATATAGTACAATTAATTATTGTTTACGGGTTACTGAGCCGGCTTGTTTTTCGGCTTCCGCCTTGCCTTCCACGATAGCTTCTTTGACCAAGTCTAAAACTAACTTAATAGTCTTGGAAGCATCGTCATTGGCCGGAATCACGTAATCCACGTTTTCTGGATTAACATTGGTGTCGCAGATGGCAATGATGGGGATCTTGCGCTTGTTAGCTTCAGCCAAAGCAGTCTTTTCTACTTTGATATCCCAGATGAAAACGGCGTCTGGCACAGTGTTTAGAGAAACCAAACCACCTACTGAGGTATCCAACTTGGCAATCTGACGATCAAACTGCAGTTGTTCTTTCTTAGTGTACTTAGTTAACTTGCCCTCCGCTTTTTTCTCACTCAAATCAATGAACTTGCGAATGGACTTCTTGATGACTGGAAAATTAGTCAATAAACCGCCAATCCAATGTTCGCTCACAAAAGGTGAACCACATTCCAAAGCAATCTTTTTTAACAGACCACTCACCTGTGGCTTAGTGCCAACCAAGAGAATTTTCTTGTTCTGAGCTGACAGCCGAGTAATGAAATCCAAGGCTTGGCTCAGCTGTTGCTGACTCTTTTCTAAATCAAAAATGTAGATACCCTTACGGGCTCCAAAAATGTAGGGCTTCATCTTAGGGTGCCACTTAGAAGTGCGGTGCCCGAAGTGCATGCCAGCTTGTAGCATTTCTTCAATGCTAGGAAGTTTTGTCATATTATTTTTCCTTTAATCCTCTGTTTTCAAATACCTTAGCCAGTAGCTAAAGCAAGGAAATTAATGCGAAAACATGAGAAATATTAATTAAACTATAATCAGGGCCTAACAGCCATGATTATTGACTAAGATTAGGATATAATATATTGGAAGATTTGTCAAATAGTGATATAATATGGGTATGAAAAGCTACCAAACCAAAGCAAGAAAGTTAACCGGTACAAATTTTTCAGAAGTACAAAAAGTAGCTCTTATGTTTTATCAACAAATTAAAGGGCGAACAAAAAGACAGCCATATATTCGATCCGCTTATTTTAAAAAAGATAAAATATTTCTTAGTTTATATTGGCGACATCTACATGATAAGCTAAATCATAGAGATAAAACACGTAGAGTAAAATACTTTCCATGCGCTATTGAATTAATACGTCACTCCACATTCGAGCCAGTATCTAAAGAAAACCCCAATAGACGATCAGAAATATTTCATCGTTTTGGAGGCACTACCGCTGAAAATGATCTTTTTTTTGTGCAAATTAAAGAAGATAAAAAAACAGGACAAAAATGGTTAGTATCAACTTTCCCCTTAGGAGATAAGTAAAAAATAAAAAAAGACATCCCGCCAATTTGTAGTTTATAAACTACGGCCGAAAGCCTTTTCTTATAATTTATAATACCATAGTTAAAATATTTGTCAATAGATTTGCGCAATATTCTCAAAAATGACCAAATTAGTCACTAAATCAGCCACTCTTGCCAAAATATAACAACTATGATATAGTCTATTTATCTGTAACAACAGGTATTTTTTATTACCAACACTATGAAAAAGGACATCCACCCAAAATATAACAACAAGGTAACCGTGAGCTGCGCTTGCGGTCATAGCTTTGACACTGGCTCAACTGATTCTGACATCAAGACTGAGCTGTGTTCAAATTGCCATCCTTTCTATACTGGCAAACAAAAATTAGTTGATACCGCTCGACGCGTTGAGAAATTTCAAGCTAAGATGACAGCTGCCAAAACCATTGGCGCCAAGACTTTATCCAAACGCACTAAGAGAGCAACTAAGGACGCCAAACGCGACAAATAACACAACTAAAGACGGCTTGGCTTGTATTTTTATTTAAGATATAATAAAACTACAAGCTGAGCCGTCTTTTTCTATGTTAAAATTATGTACGAAGATATTAAACAAAAATTTGTCGCTCTCGAACAACAGCTGTCTGACTCAGCTGTGGTTAGTGATGTGCAAAAACTTAAGACTATTTCCAAACAACATTCTGAAATAAAAGAAGCCATGTCCTTGATTACCCAATTAGAGGAAGCTAACAAACAGATAGCTGACAATCTTAGCCTGTTAAAAAATGAAAAGGATACTGATCTCCTAGCTATGGCCAAAGCTGAATTAATAAAACTGGAAGCCCAAAGTAAATTACTCACTAGCCAAATTGATGAAGAACTTCATCCTGCCAATCCTCTGGACAAAAAAGACGCTATCATGGAAATCAGAATTGGTACCGGCGGAGATGAGTCTGCTCTGTTTGCGTCTGATCTCTTTCGTATGTATTCCCGCTTTGCTGAAAGTATGGGTTGGCAAGTGGAGATTATTAGCTCCAGCCAAATCGGTATTGGCGGGTTTAAAGAAGTTATTTGTGCTGTCCATGGTCGTGATGTCTATGGCTGGTTAAAATATGAAGCGGGCACCCATCGTGTCCAACGTGTACCAGAAACTGAAAAGGCTGGTCGTATTCACACCAGCGCGGCCACTGTGGCTGTCTTTCCTGAAGCTGAAGAAGTAGACTTAGAAATCAATCCCCAAGATATCCGTATTGATACTTTTTGTTCTTCTGGCCCCGGTGGTCAGAGCGTCAACACTACCTATTCAGCTATTCGCATCACTCACTTGCCTACGGGTTTGATTGTTTCTTGTCAGGATCAGAAATCCCAACACCAAAACAAAGAAAAAGCCCTGCAAGTCTTACGTTCTCGCCTTTTACAAAAAGCCGAGGATGCCAAACGCGCCAAGGAATCAGCTGAACGCCAAAGTATGGTAGGCAGTGGCGACCGTAGCGACAAGATTAGAACTTACAATTATCCACAGGACAGAATCACTGATCATCGTTTAAAACAATCTTGGCATGCCATGGAAAATATTCTCAATGGTCATTTGCAACCAATTATTGAAGCTTTAAAACAAGCTAGCCAACATCATGACCATTAAACAGGCCCTAGACTGGGGTCAGCAACAATTACTAACCAAACAACCAACCAGTTATCAACTGGATGCTGAACTTCTTTTAGCCCATTGCCTAAATCAAACACGGGTTTTTATTTTATCTCATTCGGAAATAGAGCTAAGTGAGGAACAACAACCAGACTATGAAAGATTAATTAATTTACGCCAAGAACACTGGCCAGTAGCCTATTTACTGGGTCAGCAGGAATTCTATGGCCTAAACTTTACAGTCAACCAAGAAGTTTTGATACCACGTCCAGAAACCGAGTTGATAGTTGATAGTATTTTAGCCACCAAAGAAAAAATTGATAGTCAAACAACGATTATTGATATTGGCACTGGTTCCGGCTGTATCATCATTGCCCTAGCCAAACATTTAGCCAATCTTACTCCGCATTTCATAGGTACTGATATTTCCCAGACAGCCCTAGCTGTAGCTGAAACCAATGCCCAAGCTCATCAACAAAATATTAAATTCTTGGCTGGCAGTTTGCTAGAACCAATTCTGCAACAGCCAGAACTAATTACCAATGATTTAATTATCACGGCCAATCTGCCCTATCTAGACAAAGATTGGGAAACTTCTCTGCAGTTTCCGGATAGCGCTGGCCTACAGTACGAACCGACTGTGGCTTTGACTGATCAAGCTGATGGTTTGAAGTACTATCGCCAACTAGCTGAACAAATTCAAGATCTCCTAATACTTAGACCGGAAATGACTATAAAACTATATTGCGAGTTTAATGAAGGACAGTCTCTAGGTTTGCAAGCCATCTTTGCTCAACAGACTGTAACTATTGTTAAAGACTTGGCCGGTTTAGACAGATTAGCTATTATTCAATATTAACTTGAGGCAATAGAAATAATTAATGATAACAAAAAATAGGCCAAAATGACCTATTTTTTGTTTACTCACAATGATGAGCTATATCGTCTTGTTATTTACTTTTTTTGTCCTTTACCTCACCCTGAGCTTTAACTTCACCTTCAGCCTTAGCTTCACCTTCAGCAGGAGTCGCTTCGCCTTCAACAGGAACAGCCACAGTTTCGGTGGTTTCTTCCTTGATCTTGCGAGGAGTAATAGAGGTCACCAAAACCATGCGGGGATCATTCTTGATTTCCATGCCAGCTGGTATAGTCAGGTCTTCTACCCTGATAACATCACCCAGCTCTATTAATTTAGACAAGTCCACTTCCAAATAGCTAACCAAGGCACTGGGTAAACATTCCACATCAACCTTAGAAGCATTGGTCGCTAAAATAGCTCCTTTAGACACAACGGCGGGAGAAATATTGATTTGTTTAAGTTGCAATTGAGTCTTGATCTTAGTATCAGGATCAATACACAACAGATCAACATGAATAGCTTTGTTCTTCAGAGGATCACGTTGTACTTCTTTAACTAAAACCTTAATGATCGTTTGTGCATCAACCTGCAAATCAATTAATTGTGATTTGGCAGCCACGGCCAAAATCTTGTCTAAAACATTGGCGGCAATGGCCAAATGTAAATTACCGGCCTTGGGCCCATAGGCTTCGGCTAAGACATATTCTACATTGGGCAACATCTGGTCACGACTGACAGCGGCTAGTTTAATAATTTCTGACATCATATAATTTTTTAAATAATTAATAGTTCTTTAATTTAGACCTGACCACGATGCTTTGCATAACACCAATAATAATCAGATTAGAAATCATGGCGCTACCGCCATAACTTAAAAATGGCAAAGCAATACCCACCACGGGTAACAATCCCATATTCATACCAATATTAATAAACATTTCAATAAAAAGCAAGCCAGCCCCGCCTAACATGAAAAAAATACCAAAATCATTGTTAATCTTAGGTAAATTAACCATAACCCGATAGAAGAATAAAGAGAAGCACAACAGGACCACAATGACACCCACCAAACCCAATTCTTCGGCAATCACAGCGAAAATAAAGTCGGTATTAGCCTCAGGCAGGAAGCGCAATTGAGACTGGGAGCCAGAACCCAGACCCTTACCCAGTAATTGACCAGCCCCAATGGCAATCATGGACTGATTAACATTGTAATCCTTTTGTAAAGTAGCCGAGGGTTGAGCAAAGCTAATAATACGCTGTTTCTGATAGTCTTTTAAAAAGAGATTCCAAAAAATAATAGACACCAGCACAAAGGCCGTGGCCATCAACAAGAGATAGCGCTTGGGCAAGCCAATTAAGATCATCATCAACAACCAAATAGCTAAGAGGATAGAAGCCGAACCCAAGTCTGGTTGCAGTAAAACTAAGCTAATAAAGGCTAGGGTGCCTAAACCCGTTACTACTAAATGCCGGCCGGGATTATCCGAGATATAGACAGCGCTGAAATAACGGGCCAAAAAAATAATAAGAATAAACTTAACCAGCTCCACTGGCTGTAAGCCTAGGCCCCAGATATTAAACCAACTTTTAGTGCCGTGGACCGGATCACCAAAAAACAACACAGCTAATAAGATTAGTAAGCCAAAAAGATAAAGAAAATTACTGTGGCTAAAAAAGAAGTAATAATCCACCACTACCAAAATAATCATTAACAACAGACCAAAACCCACAAAGAGTAGCTGTTTGGTAAAGTTTAAAACCTCGGCTCCGCTCTGGCCAGCGCTGATGCTATACAATTCTACCAAACCCAGGCAGACCAAAAGCAAGACTGATAACATCATCAGCCAATCCATGTTTTTTAAACTGGTTAAAATTTTACCTAACATAAAAACCGCTATTGCGGTTATTGTAATTCAGACCAGCCCGCCTGTCAATTTAACCTAGTTAATTAACTATATCCAAAGGGGCAGTCATCTCTTGGTTGAAAATATTAATATCGGGTAAAATCTCAATACGCGTAGCCTCATCAATATCGCTTAACAGGCTTATTTCTATAGTACGTTTCTCGCGGGAAGCAAATTTGTCAATCACATATTGAGCGACACTCACTACTTCGCTATTTTGATAGATAATAATATTCAAAGGCGCTTCATAATAGCTGTAGGGCGTTTGATTCACAATATTAAAAGACAGACTGGCCATTTTCAAATTTTCTGTTAAACCGCTGTCCTCGTAGCCTAGGAATTTTTTATCCTGAATGACAAAATTAAGATACTGTTCTTTGTAAGTAGACCAATCAGGAATCTGGTGACTATCCAAGCGATGCCAACTCCAGTTGTCTATAATCAACTCCACGCTATTGGGTTGGTTGGTTAAGGTTTGGTTGAGAGACAAAAGATAATGCTGTTCTTGAGGCAGAACAAAGCCGGCATGTACGTCTAAAGACTGACCGTCAACCACAAAATAATAATTAAAATCCAACCAATAGCCAGTGTTGGCGTTGGTAAGGGTACCAATTAAATCATAGTTGCCATTAGCTAAAGAAATTAATTTAATAAATCTGGGTCGCACACTGTTTTGATCTAAACGGGTCCCACGCAGGGTAACATCCTCCACCAGACCGCTGACTGATTGCTGTTGGCTAGTCATGCCCCGTAATAAATAATCACCAAAATAATATAGGGAATAAATAAACAAGGCAGCCGCTAGCACGCTGAGAACTCCGACAATGGTTAGAAAGAAATTTTTACGGTGACGAAAATACCATAGACCAAAATTCAGCCTTTGGGTGCTTAAACCCTCAGTATCTTTGTAACGTTTTAATTGCTCTTCTACCTGATCAATTGCTTTGGCTTTTCTTTTGTTTAACAAACCGAACATAAATTATTTTTTTGTTTCCTGATAATTAAAGATGGGACCTACAGCCAAGACCCGACGATTTTGATAGAACTGGACAGATATGAGTAATTTTACTCCCTCCAAGCTTTGCTGTAAACTATAGGGCTGGCCAGAGCTGGGATTAATAAATGCTTTGAGTGTTGTTTTTTCGGCAAACTCATTAATATAATATTGGGAAGTAAACTCATTCAGGAAGCGCCAATCTTCAAAGGTAAATTCCTGATCATTTAATTGTTTAATAGCTAGACGCTTGAGAGCCACCAAATTATTAATCAACTGGGAGAAATCATTATCGTTAGCCTTAACCAAGTCTAAATGGTACATAGTCTTGAACAACATATAGGTATCAGCCAATAATTCATTGAGCAGGGTAAGGTTGGGTTCAATAAAATTATACTTGATAATCAAATCCTCACCTGTTTGTAAACTGGCTTCTTGACGATAAGATAGCTGCCAACTATCCACTGGCAGTTGTGAATTAAAAATAGCTCCCGCTGAGGTATCTAACAATTGGTTGGTCCAAGCCGCGGTATCAGTGTAACCTAGATTGGGCACTTGGCGATTTTGCAACATCTGACCGGACAGCAAGACTGTGGACCAAAAACTGCTGTTGTGCCAGTCTACACTGTCAAAGTCGGCAAAGTATTTACGCAGTTCTGTCATTTTTTGATCGTAATATTGATAATTACTATTCTTGTTGATGTAGGGGTAGGCCACTGGTTCAGTAAAGATCAAACGGATAATATCATAGAGGTTAGGACGACAACGCATGGCTTGAGTACTACTAAGAGAACAAACAGAGATAACTGACTGATCAATAGTTTTAGGATTGTAATTAATATATCTGCCGATAGGGTCAAATAACAGATGATTGAAAACATAATTATCAGGCCAGTAGTGCTGTTGTAGTAAACGCAGGCCTTGGGATGGCCTGAGGGTTGTAACTTGGCGGTCATAACCACCGTTGGCTTGATTAAAGGTATAGGTTTTGATCTGATTATAGAGCTTAACTAAATTAGTGTCACGATCAGGGTTGTTAATAGCTAAAACTTCCTCGACGGTCGCTTTTTTACCAAAAATTTGCTGTAAGGCATCGCGGTAATGTAAATAGGTTAATTCATTGCGTAAGCCAGTGAAGTAAGAAATGGTTTTGTAAATCTTGGCCCATTTGTTCTTTAGAGTCTGATTATTTTCAAAATCTTGGGCCACTAGATGGGCGGCAATGAAACTTATCTCCCAATCATCACGATCCAACAAACAGTTGGGGCAATCTTCGCTTTTGAAGAACAAAGGAAAAACGGAATTGGCCCAAACATTGGCCAGATAGAAATTATAAAGTTTGGCTTTTTTGTAATATTCGGCAGGAATCTTGAAATCATCATAGTGACGATAGTAGCGTAGAGCTGGTGACTGCACTGGCTCCTTAGTCGGTTTAGCCACTAGAATTAATTGTACTTCGGCTGCCACATCCTGTTGCAAGTAATCAGGAATGGTAAAGCTGTAACGCTCGGCTTCCAGTCGGGTAAACTTAATGGGGTCCACATAATCTTGCTTGCTAGGGCCTAATATTTGTTCGGCATTGGGCGTGAGTAAGGCTAAAGACGTGGCGAAATAGGCGGCTTCCAAGCGCTGAGCTTCCAAGAGGGGATCATTAAGGATGCCAACTTTGATTAAACGTTCACGATAGCGTTTGTCAGCTATTATAAAAAGTTCATGATTAATATCCCAAAAAGCTTGATAGAAAACATCAGCTTCAATGCGCTTATACAAATTCTTGAACATGTTTTGATAATAGTAGATCAAGAAATCATTGCTGACGAAGAGGGGTAATTTCTTGGCTTGCAAGACTTTGTAAACACTGTAAAAATCTTTAGCTTCTTGGTAATAGGGATTGTCAATAACTGCAAAGCCATTAATATTCAAATCATCAACTACCTCGTCTAAATTAATGTAACGGGTAAAATCGTAATAATTATCAGCATCGCGTTTTACATTCATGGGCAATTGAACGCCAGGATTTTTAACTTCCACTTTAGAAATCGGCTCACGATAAAAATCACCGAAGAGCAAATCTTCAGCTTTAATTTTATTAAGCTCATCATCATCCAGCAAACTGGCAATATCAATGGTCTCAGCGGTAGGCAGAGGGATGACAGTTTTGTCGCCCGTAGCGGTAGTTGGTTGGGTATTTACCGCTTGGCGATTCATCATTACCAAAGCAATAATCAAAACAGCCAAAAGCACTAAAGCGATCAGTGAAATAGCAGTGATTTTTAAACCGCGGTTGGTTTTGAAAAAGTCGGCAAAACTAGGGCTAGTCGGCACGGCGTCCAACTCACGCAATTTGTCTTTATTAATAAACATAAATTATGTTTATCGGTCTAATCATAAATTTATGTTTTTATTATACCATTTTTTAGCAAAGAGATAAACTACAAGCGATAAATTACGCCTAAAGAGATTATTAAATAAAAAAGCAGTCTTATTAATAAGACTGCTGAATATTTAAATATTATTTAACTGTTACCACTAAATATTAACACCCAAGCTATGATTGTTAAAGCTATGGATAGTAATATTAAGAACGTACTCACTTTTATCGATTTGCGGTCGACGATGTAGATGGCGACGATGCCGACGACGGCGGCGATGGCAGCGGCGGCGGCGGCGATGGCAGCGGCGGCGGCGGCGATGGCAGCAGCGGCGGCGGCGATGGCAGTGGCGGCGATGACGGCGGCGGCGATGACGGCGGCGGCGATGACGGCGGCGGCGATGACACTATTCTTTTTCACCAACAATGTCATCATCGTCATTAATATACCAAGTAACACTAAGGACCAACTAATTATGGCCAATGGAAAAATATACTGTGACGTATACTGACTAGCTTTATCCTCTTGCCAAGTCAAATGCTGCCCCTGTCTGCTAACCAACAATTGATTATAGACAATGAGACTATCCTCATAAGGTAACCACCCCTTTAAAGTCAGACGCTGTTTGCTTGATGATTGCCGTTTAGCAATTATCATTGGCTTCTCTGTAGCCTGTTGACAAGCTGTAGCAATAATTTGTTCTAGCTCACCATAAGTGGCAATGATCCGAAGATCATCCTTATTAATACTGACCGAATCGCTGGTCAATATTTGTTGTTGTGGTG
>Ga0209212_1006522_pt1 | contig 13313 bp, 9 predicted proteins | sample RifGroC2_FD_183996 | JGI IMG/M metagenome (GOLD analysis project Ga0209212, IMG submission 183996) | Groundwater microbial communities from Rifle, Colorado, USA - Groundwater C2 (SPAdes) (version 2) | ecosystem: Environmental > Aquatic > Deep subsurface > Groundwater | place: Rifle, Colorado... | reverse complement strand
CGTAACTGACACGACCACGAAGCCAGTCCTGAATGAAGCGAAAAATAGCAACGACGATCAAGTCGGCAACACGCAGCCCACACTTAATAAACCCGCGGCCGATCCCGATATAGGCGCCCCGGTAACGCCTCAGGCTTCATCCCCCGTCAAATCTGGATCAAGCGCCGGCAAAACTAAAATTATATCGACTCCGGCAAAGACCGAATCTAATCCCGCGCCATCAAAGCCAGCCCAATCTGAAACTCAAGCCAAACCGCAAAATACCCAATCCAAAACAGACGCAGAACCTGCTAATATCATCAAATAACAACTCTAAATCCAGCCTCATTCAACCCGGGCTGGATTTATGTTTGGCAAAAAATTCTCTGAGTAATAGAAAACCGATCGCTTATTCAAAAAATTAAAATATGCTATAATAAGTCCAGCACCTTTTCTGTTAGCGTATTATCAAACCAGGGCTTTGATATTTAAAAAAGTGCCTAATAAATCATAAACTCAAAATTAGGCCGCCAGCCTCAGTTATTAATTATTAATTATAAAATTTATGCTTATGTCTAAAAAAATTTTGCTTCTGGGTCTAACCGCCCTCTTGGCCGTTACGGTCATTATGGCTGTCAGGGTTTTAGCGCAAGAGACTATGGCAGAAAGCGAGGATGTGACTCTGGACGAAAATGTTACCGCCACTGACTTGGGCGTGTCTGAACCAACGGATGGCCTATTTGGGTTTTTAAAAAATATTGCCGGTAACGTCCGATACGCTTTAACTTTTGATCTGGTTAAAAAAACCGAATTAAAACTGGAACACGCTAACACGGCCTTGTTAAAAGCGGAACAAGCGCTGGCGGAAAATCCCCAAAGCCTGAAAGCCCAGAAAAAGTATCAAAAATATCTCCAAAAATACGAAGAGAGGATGAATCAATTGCAGGCTAAAATTGAAAATATCCAGGAAAAAGCCGCTGACAATCCCCGAGTGGAACGATTGCTCAACCGCCTGACCGATAACGCTCTCAAGCAACAAAGACTGATGGATAAAGTCGGAGGATATCTGACCGACGACCAAAAAACCGCTTTGCAGGAAAAACGCGAAACAGCACTGACCACCGTCGGCGAGGCGCTGAAAAAACTGGACGAAGCCGATCGTCTGCCGGCCCGGCTGGAAAATATAATGGAAAATCAACAGGGTAGCAGTTTAATCCATTTAAAAAGCCTGGAAGTCATCAATAAACTTAAAAACCGACTGCCGGCAGAGGCCGCCCAGGGTTTAGAAAACGCCGCCGCCAACATCCTTAAAAAAATAAACCAAACTGCGACGGCCATGGACCCGGCGGAAAGGCAGGAACGCTTTAAGGCTTATTTTGAAAATTCCAACTCCGATTTGCTCTCTCAGGTGGAAATTTTGCAACAACTGGAAGGAGCCCCGGCTGATTTGGCCAGCCTGAGACAGCTCAAATCCAAAATGCAGGAAATTAAAAACGACGAGGTGGAAAAAATGGACAGAATAATTGAGTCCGCGGAGAGCGTTGAAGCCAGAATAAAAAATCTGGAAAGAATCAGGAACGTCGCCGACCCTAAAACCAAAATTTTACTTAAACAGATTGAACAAAAATTCGTCAGCCCCGAAGCCGCTGACAACACTCCCTTAAAATCAGAAGATCTAAAGGAAGCCTACCGAGAAAAGCCGGACGGAGACGCCAAAGAAATGAGGTCGGACAACAACGAAAACAGCCAAGTGAGAATAAACCGGACTGATGAAACGGACGGCGATTTGAAACCTGAGACTTCAGCCGAAACCAGAGCCATGGAAGTCCGCAATCCCAAAATTATTGACGATGAAAAAATGCCGAAAGCTAAAAAATTGCCCCGAGTAAAAATTGATGATATTTTGGACAACAATCGCCCGGCTCCCGACTTGCCCGAAAAACCAATGGCTAATTAATCAAGTTCCGCCGAGCCTCAGCTCGGCGGATTTTAATTTAGCTAAAAATAAGCTGAACCATAAAAAAATAAGCCCCGCTTGTTTTAATAGTCAACCAAAGGTAAAATAGGATACATGCAAAAATACTACTATCTCTGGATTTTAGGCTGCCAGATGAACCAAGCGGATGGCGAACGCATCGCCGGGGTTTTGGCAAAACTGGGCTATCAAGCGGCTGATCATGAAGATCTGGCCGATGTAATCGTGACCGTGGCCTGTTCCGTCAGGCAATCGGCCATTGACCGCATCTATGGCAAGGCGCAACGCTGGCAAAAACTCAAAAAACAAAAACAATTAACCACCGTTTTAAGCGGTTGCCTGCTGCCGGTTGATCGTCAAAAAATGTCCAAAATTTTTGATTTTATTTTTGACATCAGCCAGCTCTCGCGGCTGCCGGATTTTTTACAAAATCAAAAATTCAGTCTGGCAGATCGCGATTACTGGACCATGCCGCTAAAACGCTCAAACGACTTTCAGGCTTACGTGCCCGTTTCTACGGGCTGCAATAATTACTGCACTTACTGCGTGGTGCCTTACACCCGCGGCCGGGAAAAATCCAGGACTAGCGCTGAGATAATTAATGAATGTCAAAACCTGATTAATCAGGGCTATCAAGAAATCACACTCCTGGGGCAAAACGTCAACAGCTACGGCCAGGATTTGCCTAATGATTTAACCTTTCCCGAACTGTTGCAGGCCGTGGCCGGGCTGGCGCGCAAAGTCTGGATCAGATTCATCACCTCCCACCCCAAAAACATGTCCGACCGGCTGATACAGGTTATCGCCAGCCAAGAAAACATCTGCCATAACATTCATCTGCCGGTGCAATCCGGCGACAATGAGATACTGAAACGCATGAACCGGCAATACACCCGGGAACATTATCTGGAACTGATCGCCAAAATCCGCCGAGCCGTGCCGCAAGCGGCCATTTCCACCGATATTATCGTCGGCTTCCCCGGCGAAACCAAAAAGCTTTTTCAACAAACAGCAAAATTAATGAAACAGGCTAAATTCGACATGGCTTATATCGCCCAATATTCGCCCAGAGCCGGCACGGCCGCCAACCGGCTGGAAGACGATGTCAGCAAAAACGACAAAAAAAAACGCGAGCAAAAACTGACCAACATCTTGAAAAAAACGGCCTTAAAAAATAATAAAAAATACTTGGAGCAAACCGCGGCAGTCTTAGTGGAAAAACAAAAAGACGGTTTCCTGATCGGTAAAACCAAAACCGGCAAAGACGTCAAAATCGCCGGCGGGCAAAATTTAATCGGCCAGATAATCACGGTTAAGATTAAACGGGTTCAGAGTTTTAGTTTAGAAGGATTTATTGTAGAATAAATCCAGCGCCTTTTCTAGAGGGAATTCGTAAGCACCAGAGACTGGTGCTGGGCTTGCCGCAGGGTATTAGAAAAGGTGCTGGATAAAAATATATAAAAATTATGGCTCAGCCCAGACTAAAACTGACTAAAGCGGAAAAACGCCAGCAACTGGCCGATAAGGCCAAAGCGGCGCCTAAAGGCGGAACCCTGGCCGGGCAGGTTAAAAAAATACGAACGGCCAGAAAATACGCGGGAAAAAAGAAATAACTTCAGCCGTAAGCGCCTGACTGTTGATTAATCAGTACTTGACTTTTAGTCTGTCCCTCTTTAACATCGCTACGGTAAAGTGAAGATTCTTCCGGTGATGGCTAAATGGCTTAATCACTTATTACCTCACCTTATCATGAATAATAAACTTATCGCCATTGTTGGCCCAACCGCGGCCGGCAAAACCTCTCTAGCCGTCAAGCTGGCCCAAAAATTTAACGGGGAAATCGTCTCGGCGGATTCCCGGCAGGTTTATCGGGGCATGGATATCGGCACCGGCAAAGATCTAGAGGAATACGGCTGCGTGCCTTATCACCTGATTGACGTAGCTGATCCTCAGGCACAGTTTACTTTAGCCGATTTTCAAAAACTGGCCTATCGGGCGATTCAGGACATTACTAACCGGCAAAAACTGCCGATTTTAACGGGCGGCAGCGGTTTGTATGTTCAGGCCGTGGTTGACGGCTATTTGCTGGATGACGTTCAGCCCGATGAAAAACTCCGCTTTAAACTGGAAAAAAAATCCTTAAAACGCCTGCAAAGGCTGGTTAAAAAATACAAAATCACCTTGAACCAGTCTGACTTTAACAATCCGCGGCGGCTGATCAGGGCCATAGAAAAAGCCAGGGCAAAAAAACAAAACGGATTGTTGGCTAAAAAGCCGGTAAACTCCAAAAATGACCAACCAAAATTCAATTGTTTAATTCTCGGCCTAAACCCGCCCCAAAAAATTCTGCACCGTCAGATTGATCAACGGCTCAAAAGCAGGCTGGAAAAACAGGGCATGGTGGAAGAGGTAAAACTGCTGATCAGGCAGGGCGTTACCTGGGAACGCCTGGATGATTTCGGTTTGGAATACCGCTTTATCGGAAAATACTTAAAGGGCGAACTTAATTATGAGGTAATGGTCAGGCAATTATCCCTGGCCAGCCGCCAATTTGCCAAACGTCAGTTGACCTGGTTTAAAAAAGATGCCAGAATTCATTGGCTGGACAATCAAGCCGAGGCTGAACATCTGATTACAAATTTTATAAAATAATTTTTGAGCGATAATCAAAAATCCGCCTCCAAGGAAACCGGAAGGCGGTTTTAAAAATGTTAAAAATAAATCCGGCAGACCTCTAGGGCCTCGTTCACCTCTAACCGGGGTTGTGAATTTTTTCCCTAAAAATTTCAGCCAATTTTTCCGGATCGCCCTTGCCTTTGGTCGCCTTCATCGCCAAACCGATAAAAAATTTAAGCAACGGCTCTTTGCCGCCCAGATACTGCCTGACCTGCTCGGGATTATCTTTAATAATCCGCTCAATCACGGATGTTAAAGCGCCGGCATCGCCTATTTGAGACAAATCCTTTTCTTCCATGATGTGCGAAGGGTCGCCGCCGCTCGCGTACATTTCCTTAAGCAAAACCTGAGCGGCGGAGGAATTAACTTTTCTCTGATAAACCAAAGTGACAAACTCCGCAAAATTTTCCGGGGTGATTTTCACTTCCTCAATTGGCTGGCCCGCTTGGTTCATCAATTTAAATAATTCGGAAAGTAGCCAGCCGCTGACCAGCTTGGTCAGTCCGGCCTTATGTCTAGCCCAGATTTCCTCGCTGGTGCCTTCGGTTTCTTCCAAAGTTTCCGACCAGGTCCGCATTTCCATCATGACTTCCTCAAAATAATCGGCCACGGCCTTATCTTCAATTAAAACCTGGGCATCCTGCAACTTGAGCCCGTACTCCGTGATAAACCGCTGTTTCTTGGCCTGAGGCAATTCGGGCAAGGCCGCCTTGATTTGTTCAACTTCCGCGGCGCTTAAAATAATCTCGGGCAAGTCCGGCTCGGGAAAATAGCGGTAATCAGCCGCGCCTTCCTTTTTTCTCTGCTCAACGGTCTTAAGCTGATTTTCGTCCCAGCCGCGGGTAGACTGAAAATTAACCGGCGTCCCCTTTTGCCATTCGTCGGTTTGTCTCTTAACTTCGTACTCCAGGGCGCGGGCCACGGCTTTAAACGAATTCAAATTCTTGATTTCGGTTTTTGGATACAATTTATCCTCGCCGGCCGGCCTTAAACTGATATTGGCGTCGCACCTTAAATGGCCCTTTTCCATGTCGGCGTCCGAAACGCCTAAATAACGGGCTAACAGCCGTAACTCCTGCAAAAAAATCTTAGCTTCTTCCGGCGACCTAAAGTCTGGTTCCGTGACGATTTCCATAAGCGGCGTGCCAGCGCGGTTGTAATCCACTAAAGTCTGGTCCGGCGCGTGAAAATTCTTGGCCGCGTCCTCTTCCAGATGCAAACGGGTTATGCCGATGCGGTACTTTTTCTCTTTGACTTCAACGGTCAGATGGCCGTTTTCCGCCAGCGGCTCCTCAAACTGCGAAATCTGATAACCCTTGGATAAATCGGGATAAAAATAATTCTTGCGGGCCCAAACTGACTTTTTCTTAATCAGACAGTTTAAGGCTAAGGCCATCATCACGCCTAATTCAACCGCCTGTTCATTGGCCTGAGGCAAGGTGCCGGGATGCCCTAAACAGATCGGGCAAATGTTTGTATTGGGCGCCGCTTCATCACTCTCATTGGAACAACTGCAAAACATCTTAGACTTGGCTTTCATCTGAATGTGTATTTCCAGCCCAATGATTGGTTCTAATGTCATAAAATAATTTAGTATAGCGCCAACAAAGGCAAACATTCGCTGACCGCTGATAAATATCATATTCGCGGTTTGCGTCAGTTCGCGTCATATTTGCGCTTACTATAAATTAATTAATTTATTAATCTCCCTTACCCTTTCTTTCATAGTCAACAGCATATCCAGCTAACAATATTTAAAGCTTAGATTTTTAGCCAAAGTTTTATGCTGATCAGGAAAAATCCTACTTAATCTTCTTTCCAATGAATCAAGTTTAAACTCCCGCTCAGGATCAGCTTCTGCCCTGTCCAGACAACGCCTACGGCAGATTTGCGGATCAAGCAGACAGAAAACCAGGCAAACGGAAAATTTATGAGACAAAATTTTTGGGTTTTCCAAATTAAATTCTGGATGGCCAGTGCCGATTTCCACGATCATTGACTGATTCATCCGCCCCAACTGCTGATAAAATTTCTGATAGGCCAAAATGGTCAGATTTTCATCAAGAATGCCTTTTTTGTCCTTCAGCTGCTAAATAAAAGGATAAATGTCAAGCGCCTTCGGCTTACTCCGGTGCCAAGCACCGGAGCTTGATCTAATATTATCTTTCCTCAGATTGCTCCTGGATGTATTTCTCGATTTGCTCTTTGGTCAGGCCTGGGCCGACACTTCTGACGAAGTAGCCCTGAACCCACACCTCGCCGCCCCAATACTGGCTTTTCAGCCAAGGATAGCGTTGAAACAGCATTTTCGTGCTAACGCTCTTGAGAATCTGGGCGGCTCGGGACGGAGCAATCCTCGGAGGGGCGCCGAGCGTCAGGTGGACATGGTCAGAAAGAACCTCAACCTCGCCGATGGTCATGTCATACTCTGCCGCAATCTTTCGCAAAAGCTCCTTGATTTCAGCTTGCGTCTCCGGGTTCACGAAAATACGCTTGCGGTACTTGGTTGACCAGGCGAAATGATACCAGAGGTCATATCGGGCATGGCTGGAGTGAATAACTGCTGTCATGCTTCAATCATAGTGGAATCTATGCTTTTGCTCAAGATTACGGGTCGCTATCCTTCCCCAATGCCAAGCATTGGGGCTTGACGCGACGCGTTGTCAAGTCGGAAGCTAAGCTGCCTCCCAATGATTATCTCTTATATAAACCCCAACAACCGGCCACCCCCAATCACCAATCCGCCCGCTCACCCGATCTAACCAACCTACCCAATCAACCTGACCTCGTCCCCTTCGCCGATAAACTCCACTTGATCGTCCTTGACCAGAAGTCCCTGGCCGTCTTTTAAAATTCTAACCGGATAAGCTGAAGTCATAACGCCAACAGCCAAAATATCCCGCAACTCTTCAATATAATGAGCCACGATTAAAAACGGCACCAGATTTAAAGCCTTAAGATCGTCTAAACCGAAAGCGCGATAATCCTCGCCGCGCTTCCAGGTGGCCATGTCCATGGTCGGGCAGGCCAGATAAGCTCCGGCCGAAGCGCCGGCATAAACAACGCCTTGGCTGACGAGCGCTTTGATGACTTCGGCAAAACCGCTGTCTCTGACCGCTTTTAATAAATAAAAACTATCGCCCCCGGCCACGTAAACAACGTTTTTGTCAGCCAAAATTTTTGTAAGCTCGGCTTGAGTCTTGCCATTAACATCTATTTCTTCTACCTCCAGACCCTGATCTGTCATATTTTTTATGTGCCCGTCCAGCCTCTCTCGATGATTTTTATTAGACAGGCGCCCGGCGTCCAGGGAAGCGGTAGTAACATAAGCCACCTTAATTTCCTCAGGCGGCTTGTTTACTATTTTAACGATATGATGGTCAACGACAGTGCCGTTTGAAGCCAATAATAATGTTGTCATATGTTTGGTTATTGATAGGTCGCTGATCAAGCTAAACTTGAAAAATAAATCACGGATGACTCGCTGATAACGAACTGATATCGGTGAATCATCGCTGAATTTATCATTGAATCTAAATAATCCCTCGGCAGTGATCGCATTTTCCGTGAGTTTTCAGAAAACCCTCAAAGTCAAAATCCCTGATTGCCTCAATGGTCTTGATGATTTTAGCCTGCAAATTTTGGATTTCCTTGTCCGTGCCCAAAAAGCTCAACTGGCTGTCGTTTTCCAGATAATAATAAGCCAGGGCGGTGACGATGGACGGTAAAACTGACCGCGCGGCCATCTGATAAATCAACAACTGGGCCTTGCTGTCAGCATCTAATTTTTCTTTGGCCCGGCCAGTTTTATAGTCAATAATTTTATAGCCGGCTTTAGTTTCGTCAATTCTGTCTATCTTGCCGGTTAAAGTGTACTCTCCGACCTTAAGGTTAAAGCCCTTTTCCAAAAAACTGGGCGTTGATTCCAGGAGATGCGGACTTTCATAAAATCGTTTTAAAATCTCCTGGCCGCTCTTAAAATAATCTTCTTTCTGTTTCTTGTTCTGATACCAATCGTCAATCCAGGCCTGCTCATAAAAATTCATTAACTCCTCAAGCTTAACGACATCTCTGATTGCGGCTGAATGACTGTTCTGTTGGTCGGCCCCGAGCGAAGCCCCCAATTTATTGAGGGGTAAAGTTGAAGGGCCTGGTGACTTGGCAGGCGCATCAAACAGTCCGCCCTGCTTAGACCCGCTGCGCCTTTTATATTCTTCATAAAACCTTTGTAAGGTCAGATGAATGCTGGAACCAAAGCTAAAATAATGGTTGCCCGGCAAAGGAATTCTTAAAATGTAGCGATAATAATATAAACGCGGACAGTTTTGAAAATCGGTTATCTGAGTGTAAGAAAACTTTTTCGGCAGCAAATCCTTGATGATCTGCCTGGTTTTGACGTAACTGCGTTTGATCTTTTCCAGCTCCGTGGTGGAAATGGTTTTGACTGCCGGCTGACTAAAACCCATGTTGTTCAAAAAGACCGAAATCTTTTTCTTTCTGGCGCCGCCGTAATCTTCGGCCGAGGAAAAATAAACGCCTTCTTTGGCCCTGGTCATGGCCACGTAAAACAAGCGCCTTTCTTCCTGCAAATGGACGTCGCCTTCAGGAACAATTTCTTTAACCAGGGCATCCGGCAGTTCAATGGCTTCATGGCGCTCGGAGGTCGGAAAGCGGCGATCAACCAGATTAACGATAAAAACATACTTAAATTCCAAACCCTTGGCCGCGTGCACGGTCATGACTTTAACCATGTCCGGACCTTCCTCTTCGCTCAAGGGCGTTAAACTGCCCTGTTCGCCTGATTCCAATTCCAGGCCCAAATTTTTTAAAAAATTTTTGACCGACCGGTCTTCGTTCAGTTCTTCAAATGACTTAATACGCTTATAAAACTGGCCGACGTAGGAAAATTCCTGCCGCTTATCCAGTTCCTCTAAAGAATCAATGTATTTTAAATAGCCGGACTCGTTAAGAAAATCAAAAACAATGCGGCTGGTTTTTTGCTCCTTGCTCAAAGAGGCGTACTTTTGGACGTAACTGATGGCCGTATTCAGGCTTTTTTGAGCGGCCATGTCCACGTTAGTCAGGACGGGCGCCTGCAAGACTGCTTCCCAGAGCGACCAAGCCTTGCGCCGCGCCAGATAAGTCAGCTTAGCCAGTTCCAGCGGCTCAAGCCTGAACATCGGCAAAGTCAAATAGCGATATAAAGCGTCGGATTCATGATAGTCGTCCAAGAGCTTTAAAAAGGCGATTAAATTTAAAATGACCGGCTTGGCAAACAGACCCCGGGAGGCCACAAACTGGTAGGGAATGTTGGCCCGCTCCAAACCCTGGACGAACACATTGGCCTGATCGTTGGCCCTGACCAAAACGGCAAAATCATTCCAGGTGATTTTATCGCTTGACTGAAAAAGCTCCTGAATTTTATTGATGACCGAAGCCATTTCCTCTTCCAGGGTCGGCGCGTGCAAATGCTCGATTACCCCCTGGCCCGGGCGGTCTGACTTTAATTTTTTGGAAAGCTTTTTGTTGGCAACTTTAAGCTTGACTTCCAGGCGATCCGGATTGTTAAGCTGGATAAAATTATAGGACAAATCCAGAATGTTCTGCCGTGAACGATAGTTAGTGTTCAAAAAGACTTCTTTGGCTTTAGGGTAATCTTTTTTAAATTCCAAAATATTGCTGACCGAAGCCCCGCGAAATTTATAAATAGACTGGTCATCATCGCCTACCACAGTGACATTGTTTTTAGGTTCGGCCAACAGCCTGATTAACTGGTACTGGGCGTAGTTGGTGTCCTGAAATTCGTCAACCAAAATATACTTGAATTGTTTTTGATATTGTTTTAAAATTTGCGGACGTTTGTTGAATAAATCCAGACAATAATTTATCAGGTCGCCAAAATCCAGAAGGTTGTTATCCAAAAGCAACTGCTGATACACATCATAGGCATTGGCGATCTCCTCCAGGCGCCTGACTTCCATGGCGGCCTCCTCGTCTTTTCTTAAATCATTATCCAGACGAAATTTTTCGGCGTACTTTAAATAATCCCGCGGACCGACTAACTCGTCCTTGCAGCGCGAAAAATGCCTGACCAAAGCCTGGATGAATTTGGTCGGGTTGCCCAAAGGCTTGTAGTAATCCAGATCAAATTTCTCCAGGTTATTTCTGATCAAGAGCCACTGGCCTGTCTGGTCAACTAATTTAAAATCGGTGGTCAGGCCGATTTCCAGTCCATGGGCTTCCAAAAGCCGCTGGGCAAAACTGTGAAACGTGGAAACCCATAAATCCACGTAGCCGTAAGGCAGGGCTTTATCCACTCGTTCTTCCATTTCCGCGGCCGCTTTTTCCGTAAAAGTCAGGGCTAAAACCTCCTCGGGCTTAAGGTGCTTTTCGGTAATCAGCCAGTTAATCCGCTCGGTGATGACCGTGGTTTTGCCGGTGCCGGCGCCGGCCACAATTAACAGAGGCCCCTCGGCATGCTGGACGGCCCTTTTTTGCTCCGGATTAAGCTTATCTTTGTAGGTCATAGGCCTATTTTAACATATTTAAGGACACAGATAAATCACAGCTGAATCACTGAGATGCGCGGATCTATCAGGGATATCCCCCGATAAATCCGGCGGCGAAAACCAAAGTTACATTAAAGCAAGCGGTTAGTCTGCGGCCTGTCAATGAGCCGGGCCTGGCAGGCGGCAATGCTCTTAGACCAATGATAACAAAAGCGCCGAGTTTAACTCGACGCTCAGGTGTAAAAAACTCTTTAGAGATTAAACGGTGCCAGGGTTGGCAAAACTGCTGACCAAAGCCACGGCTTTGTTTTGAGCATTGACCGCGGCCAGATTAACATCATCCAAAGCGGATTGGGAACAGTCAACGGCCAATTTTTTATCCTCGCGCTTGAGGGTGATATATTTGCCTTTATCTTCGTTATGCATCAATTCTACCAGCCGGCCGCCTTCTTCTTCAACCACGTTATAATCGGCTGCCTTAAGCACTAAGACTAAATTCTCCTGATATAAATCCAAAGTATTCTCGCCGGCATTCCAGGTAAACGCCGGCTCCACCACGGTTTGTGGCGCGGCCGCCTGCTCGGCCGCCTGCCTTAAGCCGGGTTTATTAATCTTAAACAGCGGCACTAAAATAAGCGGCGCCATTAACGTGGTAATTATCGTCATCATAATGGAAACGCCGAAAATTTCCTGATTAATCACCCCGGCGGCCAGGCCGACTCCGGCGACAATCAAGGCCACTTCGCCCCTGGGCAACATGCCGAAGCCGATTCTTAAAGAACCTAAAAAGTTAAAACCGGAAAACAGCGCCGGCAGACCGCAACCGATGATCTTGCCGACAATGGCAAACAAAGTAATAACCAGACCAAAGGCCAGGGCGGACAGCATGGCCTGAAAATTAACGAGCATGCCCATTACGGCAAAAAAGACGGGTACAATGATGTGGGCAACCCAAACTAATTTTTCTTCCAGTTCATGCCCCAATTCGGTCACCGATAAGATGACACCGGTTAAATAAGCGCCGATGATCATGGCTAAACCAAATTCTTCGGCTAGGGCGGCGATCAAAAAACACAGGGCCGCGGCCAGCGCCACATAAGTTTTTCCCTGAAGTTTAAGCAATAATCTGGATAACTTTTTAGCGAACAGCAAACCCAGAATAAACACGACGCCGATAAAACCAACGGCCTTGGCGCCAATCAGGCCGAGCTGGGCCCAGGAAACGCCGCCTTCGCCGCTGCCCATAGATAAAACTAGGGCTAGAACCAAAATGCCCAAAACATCGTCAATGACCGCGGCGGCTAAAATGGAAACACCCTCGGAGGTATCCAGTTTATAGATATCAGAGAGCACCCGAGCGGTGATGCCGACTGAGGTGGCCACCATAATCGCTCCCATAAACATAGCCGGGCCGTCAAACATACTTTCGGCAAAACCGAACATGACCGTACCCCAGGCGCCCAAAAAGAAAGGCAGTACGACTCCGCCGATAGCGACGCCTAAAGCCTTTAAGCCGTATTTTATGAACATCTTGGCGTCCGTTTCCAGACCGACCAAAAACAATAAAATCACCGCGCCGATCTGGGCAAAAATGTAAAGCTCCGGCGAAACAGGCAAAGCCGAAACGTGCCCGCCTACTTGCTCGGCGATGGGAAATAATTTGCCGAAAAACGGCAAATTGATTGAGCCTAAAGCATAAGGCCCAATGACCATGCCGGCAATCAGTTCGCCTAAAACGGACGACTGACCCATTCTTTCAAACAGTTCTCCAAAAATTTTCGCCACCAGTAAAATGACGGCGAGCTGGAGAGTAAACTCAACAAGCAATTCTGTCATAATAATCTTTTAATTAATTCGGCACCCTTCCCAAAAGGCATACATCAGCGCCAATTACTGGCGCCAGGTATCAGACCTGGTGAAAAAAATTTCATCAGGTGAGCCTGTGAAGATGCCGGATAAATAATTAAGTAATTAAAATTAAAAAAGCGTCACAATAACCCTTTAAAAATACCTGGTCAAATAATAACAAAATGCAGGCTCTTATTTTCCGGCTTGCTATAACCGATCACCACATTTTCCCGGACATATTCCACCATCGTTTGATTAAATCTAAAATCAATGGAGGTAATAAGAACCGCCTCGGCCTGATGCTGATCTGCGTAAATAAATTCCAT
>Ga0209212_1006521_pt1 | contig 13313 bp, 10 predicted proteins | sample RifGroC2_FD_183996 | JGI IMG/M metagenome (GOLD analysis project Ga0209212, IMG submission 183996) | Groundwater microbial communities from Rifle, Colorado, USA - Groundwater C2 (SPAdes) (version 2) | ecosystem: Environmental > Aquatic > Deep subsurface > Groundwater | place: Rifle, Colorado... | reverse complement strand
TCGACCAGTCAGTGCTTCTGGCCCGGCAGCTGAAGGAGATCGGGGTGGACCTGATCGATTGCTCTTCAGGGTTTGCGGTGCCGGATGAGCCGGTTCCCTTCGGTCCCGGTTTCCAGGTTCCCTTTGCGGCCAGAATACGAACTGAGGCCGGGATTGCCAGCGGAGCGGTCGGCCTCATCACCGAGCCGGCCCAGGCTGAGCAGATAGTGGCAACCGGCCAGGCTGACGTCGTGTTTCTGGGGAGGCAGATGCTGCGCGACCCCTACTGGCCGCTCCATGCCGCCAAGATACTAAACGTGAATGCGCCTTGGCCGAACCAGTACTTGCGGGCTAAATAGCGCAGACCAGGAAAAAATATAACCGGTCCGTCATATATGGCAGTTATGTTAAACATGACGGATTACCTTTGCGGATTATAATTCCTGCCGCGAAACTGATCCAATTATCTTCATCAAATCAGTATCTTACATTCTCAGAATCTGCAGATTTTATCTGGCACGTTAGTTGCGATGTCTTATGTATCAGGACATTGACTATTGAAGGGCAGGTTGGCTGACTGCACCAATTCTGATTTAAACTGATAAAAGGAGAAACCATATGTTGGGAATAATATTAATCGTTGTCTTGTTTTTGCTGCTGTTCGGTGTACTGCCAACTTGGCCTCACAGTAAGCAATGGGGCTATTACCCGAGCGGCGGGCTTGGCGTGATACTGTTGATTTTAATTGTCCTGATGCTGTCGGGCCGTTTTTAGGCGACCCGAACAATAACAATAACCCACAAACAAAAAAGGAGGAAACATCATGTTAAAACTGAACAACATCTTCAAACTCCTGGCCATCTGCGTACTGACGGTAGCATTCATGGGGTGTGCAGCCACACAAAAGCACGAAAGCACCGGCCAGTACGTGGATGACTCCGTCATCACAACCAAGGTAAAGGCTGCCATATTTAAAGAAGATACGCTTAAATCAATGCAGATCAATGTCAAAACGTACAAGGGCGTGGTTCAGTTAAGCGGCTTTGTCAATTCTGCACAGAACGTTGCAAAGGCTGGAGAGGTTGCCCGGAGTGTTGAGAATGTCGTGTCCGTGGAAAACGACCTGCTTGTAAAATAGCTGTTAAAGAGAGTTAATACCCGCTTCGGCAGGCAAGATTATTCTGCCGGATGCTTAAAAGCAGGGAGATGGCAGCGGCACCGCTGCTGACCACAACCCAGGGAAAGGAGAATGTTATGTTATGGACGATATGTGTGATCCTGATAGTGCTTTGGTTGTTAGGATTGGTTACTTCTTATACGATGGGCGGCTTGATTCACATTCTGCTCGTAATTGCCATTATTGTCTTGCTGGTAAACGTCATTTCAGGTCGAAGGGCCATTTAGGGCTGAATTACTTGTAATGTAAAAGCTTACACAGCATTATTTGTACATGTATCTGATTGACCAATTCCAAGTAGTTAGACTTAAAGGAGAATATTACATGAGATATACAATTGCAGTTGCAGCATTACTGTCCGCGATGGCTTTGAGCGCATGTGAACGTCAGTCCGCGGTTGCTCCTCCACCCCCCCCACCAGTGGTAATAAATGTTCCCGGACCTGCCGGACCTGCCGGACCGCAAGGGGCAGCCGGCGCGCCTGCAGAAAAAGGCGCAACAGGTGCTACCGGGATGACTGGCGCCCAGGGTGAAAAAGGCGGGCCGGGTGATGGTACGATTGTTGTTGTTCCTGTCCCTAATTCTCAACGTTGATTAGTACATTGGAGCATTCGCTGGTTTTTGGCGGACTGGACACAGATAAGCGAAAAGGGTGCATCACGGTGCGCCCTTTTTTATTGGTCGTATTTGTTTCAAGCTGATAGCGGGAAAGTGGGGCACCTGGACAATCATATGAAAAGACAGTTCAATGGGTTAATAAAAGTCATATACTGCCTCTGTCTCCTGGCAATGGTCAGCTGGGCTGCTCTTGCCATTCTGAGTTCAAATCTGCCTGGATTTTTGACCCCATGGATAGCCGGTATCTTCTGTACCGGAAGTCTGGTTGCTCTTTTCGGCAGGTTTAGCAACCAACAGACTCAGTTGGCATTTCTGTCAGTATTTTCAGTTGTTCTTGTCGGGTGGCTTTTCATGCCGCCTTCCAACAACAGGAACTGGCAGCCGGATGTGGCCTTGCTTCCCTGGGCAGACATCCAGGGGGCCAGTGTAACTATCCATAACATCCGCAACTGCGACTACCGGAGCGAAACAGAGTACATCGTTCGCCACTACGACAGGACCTTTGATCTGGACAAATTAAAGAGTATCGACCTGTCCCTGGTCTACTGGGGATCCCCATATATCGCCCACACCATGCTCAGTTTCGGTTTCGAGGGTGGCGGGACCGTCTGTTTCTCCGCAGAAACCCGCAAGGAGATTGGCGAGGCATACTCGACCATCAAGGGGTTTTTCAGGCAGTACGAACTGACCTATGTGGTTGCGGATGAACGTGATCTGATCGGGCTGCGGACCAATTACCGGGGTGAACAGGTCTATCTTTACCGCCTCCATGAGTCAACGGATCTGGTTCGGAAGGTTTTTCTGGATTTACTGCAAGAGGTAAACTCCCTGAAGATTCGTCCCCAATGGTACAACGCCCTCACCAGTAACTGCATGACCAGCTTTCGCATAAACAGCGCACCATATAACCCTGATGCCCGTCTTGACTGGCGGCTTATCCTCAATGGCCTCATAGATGAAATGCTCTACGAGAGGAAGGCGCTTGATACCAGTCTGCCGTTTGCGGAATTGAAAAAACAGAGCCTCATCAATGAACGGGCAAAAGGTCTCGATAAATCCCCGGATTTTTCCCATCAGATCCGCATTGGACTGCCAGGTATGGGTCTTATTCCAATTCATAACAAGACCCTCCCTTCGTTGGCTCCCACCCATGATCTGGAATTGGTAATAATAGTTGATGCCGGTGTGATCAGCCAAATATGACAGACCCGTTATATATGGCGGATTACGTTGGTGCCCTTCCCATGGCCTTGCACGCCTATTTCTGTTTTTACCTCGCATAATCAGATGCTTGCGCTGGCGAGGTCCGTAGTTTCTCTATGGCACGTTAGTTGCGATATAACTACCAATCAGAACACGCGGCGCAAACACTGTTTGTTCAAGAATAGATTCCGCATCGCTTGATAAGGAGAAATATCACCATGGCCAGAACAAAAGATAATCCCCGTTACAATGTCATCTCCATGAGAATCAGTGATGAAGAGCGCAGGCATCTTGAAAACCTGGTGGAGAAAACCCACAGTAGTGTTTCGCATATCATGCGCGAGGCAATCGAATATTTTTCAGCGAACCAGAATATCAAAAAGCCGAAACGCAATACCGCGAAGCGAGGAATATTATCCTAACCCTGATAAACAGGATAAGTACGCAAATTTCTGACTTGATAAAGGAGGATAATATGAAATAGTTCAGTATGGAACTGGCAATTGACGTGCTTATTGATGTGGATGGTTGGTCAACCAATGGAGGTATAAATATGAAAGCAATAACAGCAAAGAGAGTGCTCATTTCAGTAGTCGGCATTTCCTCCATGAGTATGATGGCAGGATGTGCTAATTATGAGGTAAATACGAAACGAGGTAATATTCCGGGACATTATATCCGCTATGAGATGCAGGAAGCGGATCGGGCTGTAGAGTCTGCAAGGCTTGCAGGAAAAGACAAAACCTGCCCGGTGGAATATAAAGAAGCAGAGGATGCCAAAAACAAGGCCTATGATGTTTTTCGTGCATGCCATACCGAGGAAGGAGCAGCACTGGCAAAACAGGCAACTGCAAAAGCCAATGCCCTTTGCCCGCCAAGACCGGTAGCTGCGGTAAAGCCTGAACCAAAGCTTGTTGAGCCTGTTGTGATTCTTGTGTCCGAGCCTAAGGTTGAAGAAAAGGTAATTGCAGTTATTGCTGAGCCGAAGATTGCGGAGAGGGTGATCGTTCTTGCCCTTGAGGACATACATTTCGAATTCGACAAATCAACCCTTACAGATGAAGCCAAGGTGATATTGAAAAGAAATTTTAAGATTCTGAATGAAAATCCTAAAGCCAAAGTTCGTGTTGCCGGTTATACATCAGCTTCCGGTACTGAAGAGTACAATCAGAAGCTGAGCGAAAGAAGGGCCGATGCTGTCAAAAGTTACCTCATAGAAGAAGGGGTCGCTACCCCTGACAGGCTTACTGAAATCGGATATGGCGAAGAAAAGCCGGCGATTATTGAAGCGGCACCGAAAGATCTTTACTCTAATGCGGCAAAAGCTAATATGAGAGTTCTTTTTGAGGTTATTGTCAAATAATGTGATAGGTTGTGACTGCAAGGGGCCGGAAAGACTTTCTGTTAATCCGGACTCTTGCCTTTTAATGTTTTTTATTAAACCAAACAAGATCATCCCTGAATTCAACCAGCTTCTTCTGAAAAACGCCATGTATGCCTGAATCCAAATCACTACAATCAATAAATGGTGTCAAACCATGCCACGGCGCTATTCATGCCCTTATCGCATTCCTGGCCCTGTGGTTTGTCATTGCCGTGCCTGCATATGCGGCTGAACCGGTCGAGATTGTCATTACCGGCATCGAGGGCGACGCGCTGAAAAATGTGCAGGATGCCCTCGTGCTGCCTGTTGGATTGGTACTCGAAGGAAAAGTTGACAGGATCTGGCTTGAACGTTTTGCCAAGCAGGCGGAAGAAAAAACCAGGACCGCGCTGGAACCGTTCGGTTATTACCACGCCCTGGTCACCGTCGCGGTTGAACCGAACGGTGACGGGCATAGAATACTGGTCAAGGTGCTCCCGGGAGAACCGGTGCGCCTGAGCGAAGTCAGGGTGGCATTAGCAGGGCCGGGCAGCGAGGAAAAACGGCTGCTCAGGCTGGTTGACAGGTTCCCCCTGAACAAGGGAGACGTGCTGCTTCATCAGAAATACGAAGAGGCCAAGGCGAATCTCAATACACGTGCCCAGGATCTCGGTTATCTGGATGCGGAATATTCCCGGCACGAAATCCGCATCGAAAAATCCGCAACAACCGCCACGGTCGAACTGGTTCTGGATACGGGTGAAAAATATTATTTCGGCGAAACAGACATCCGGGGGGCGCCCGACTATCCGGACGGTTTCCTGGGACGTCATCTGACCTACCAATCCGGCGAGGTCTTTTCCTATACCAGTCTCGGCGAAACGCAGCGTAACTTCAGCAACTCGGAGCGCTTCACAGAGGTGGTCATAACACCCGAAAAACAGGACGCCGAAGAACATAAAGTACCGGTAAGCGTACAGCTGAAACAGGGGCCGCGCATAAGCGTGCGTCCAGGCATAGGCTACGGCACGGACACCGGGGCGCGTTTTACCGTCCGTTACCGCGATCTGAACTTGTTTCACCTGGGGCATGAATTTTTTTCGCATCTTTACGTTGCGGAACGGCTCCAGGGCCTTGTGACCGGCTATATCATCCCCAGCCCGAAGGATGTCAGGACCTCCACGACGCTGCAGTTGAATCTGCAGCAGGAGGAAACCACAAATTATTTCAGTCGGATACTGGCCCTGGAGCTGGCTCGTAACCGGAGTCTGGGTAAAGGCAAGATGGTCACCGCTTATGTTAAGGCCCAGTATGAAGACTATTCCGTGGGTGACCAGAAATCCGTCGCCCGGCTCCTGCTGCCGGGTCTGCGTTATTCCGATGATCGTTACGACAACCCCATACGCCCCCGTCGGGGGTTTCGCTATGCCCTTGAGCTGCGCGGCACGCACCAGATGCTCGGCTCGGACACGGCCCTGGTACAGATCCTGGCCGAAGGCAGCTATCTTCTGCGTCTCCCCTGGCGCCTTTCCCTGCATACGCGGCTAAAGGCCGGAACAACCATGCTGCATGACAGCTTCAGCGACATTCCACCGTCATTGCGCTTTTTTACCGGCGGTGACCAGAGCGTGCGCGGCTATTCCTACAAATCCCTTGGTCCGCGCGATGACAAAGGCCAGGTTGTGGGGGGTAAGCAACTCTTTAACTCCAGTTTTGAACTGGAGCGGGCGCTATTTAAAGATTGGGGCGTTTCCCTTTTTTATGATACAGGCAACACCTTTAATTCATTCTCCTCGGTCAAGCTGTTCCATGGAGCGGGTGTCGGGCTCCATTACTATACCTCGGTCGGCGCCTTGAACCTTTCCGTTGCCCAACCGCTCGGAGCGGACATACCTTCCGTCCATTTCCACTTCACCGTGGGGTTTGAACTGTGAAACTACTGACCAAAAGGAGTCTCTTTGCGTCCCTGGTGATAGTCCTGGCAGTAACTGTAATTTCTGCCTTTGTCTGGGTCGTTGCAACAAACCAGGGCAGTCGCTGGCTGTTGGAGTCGGTTGCTTCTCTAGGCGGGGTACGCTTCTCAGCCCAAAATATCGAGGGAAGAATCATCGATAAGCTGCGTCTCACCAAGGTACGTGTTGATCTGGATCAGCAACATCTGGAACTGGACACCCTTGAGCTGCGCTGGAAGCCGTCCCTGCTGCTGGCAGGCACCGTTGCCGTCCAGGAGCTGGTGATCAAAGGTGTGCGGATACAGGACAATGCCCCTGTTGATAACAAACCGCCGAATCTGGTCTGGCCGCGGGTATCGGAAAATGCGCAACTGTTTGATGGAAAAATTGCTCGTTTGCTGGTGACAAACATTAGTTATCGGCACATGCAGGAACAACCTGTTCCGGTGACGTCCATCGCCGGCTCCGTAACCTGGCAGGACGGCACCCTGAGCGTCAATGAATTCAAGGCAGAATCCCCTTCAGGCCGGATTAACGGCTCAGTTTCGGCCGGCTTCAAGCAACCTTCCCTTACAGCAGAGCTTGCCATTGACTTGGCGCAGCCCATGGCGGAGATGGATCGATTTTCATTCCGGGCACGACCCGGCACTATTTCCGGTCCTGAACCGTTTGTCGGGACGGTCACGGTTTCCGGCAGTATGGGAACACGGAAAATGCTGGAGCTTGGCGGCGATGTGGGTATGGCGCGCAATGCCTTTAATCTGAGGCGGCTTAGCTTGACCAGACCGGGTCAGAAAGGGCTGATAAGTGCCGATGGAGCACTGACATTCACGAAGCTGGAGTCGATACTGTCTTTACAGGTCAAGTTGGCTGGACTCGATTTCGCCCCGGAGCTGAACGTGCCGACCGACCTTTCCGGAACCCTGAGTTTTGCCGGAACCCTGGGCAGCTATCGTGGAAAATTCACTCTGGACAACCAGGCAAAGGGGTGGCAGTCGGCCTCTGTTTCCGCTACCTATCAAGGTACTCGCGATGGTATGAAACTGGCGCCGGTGACCGGCTCGGTGCTTGATGGATCATTGGCGGGAAACCTTGATATGAACTGGCGCAACGGTTTTATTGTTCAGGGAACGCTCAACGGCAGGAATCTCAATCCGGCAAGATTTGACTCAGCCTGGAAAGGGGTGGCGAATTTCAGCGTAACCGGCAAACTCGCCAGGGTAGGGGAGGCACCAGTTACCGGAAACATCAGCGGTAGCCTTATGGAAAGCCGCCTGCACGGGCAGACCCTGACCGGCGAACTGCAGGCAGACTTTAGCGACAACAACCTTTCGCTTAAACGTCTGCTGCTGCAAGGTAAAGGCTTTGACCTGCACGCCTCGGGGGAACTGAACAAACGCTTGAACCTGGCGGCACAGATCAATGACTTTTCCCTGTTGATTCCCGGATCGGCCGGGACGCTCCAAACCCAGGGGTGGGTGCGTTGGAACGATGAGCAGCTCAGTGGTTCCATCGCCGGAATCGTGAGCAAGTTTGCCTATGCCGGAACATCGATGTCAGGAGCTAATCTGACTGCCCGTCTGGAACAAGGAGCCGGTTACCCCCTGCATGTCACCGCATCTCTGCGGGATGTTGTTTATGACGCATACAAGATGAATGCCGTGACACTTGTGGCAGACGGGACTCTGTCGCGACATGTCGTGAATGCGACATTGAGTTCCGGCAGCAGCGAAGCGCGACTGACAGTTGCCGCCGGATACAATGAAGGGATCTGGAAAGGAGAGCTCAGCCGTCTTAGCGGCAGGGACAACAACGGGCCGTGGAAACTGACCGCTCCGGCGGCATTTTCCGTCAGTGCCGATAATGTTTCGCTATCCACCCTCGCTCTTTCTGCCGGTGCAGGAGAGCGACTCGAAGTTGCCGCGGATTTGTCCCTGAAACCGCTGAACGGTCAAGTCCGGACGCAATGGTCCGGCTTGAACCTGGCCAGGGCCAATTCCTATCTAAAGGATATGCAGCTCAAGGGAAGCAGCAGTGGTAAGGCCCGGTTAGACTTTCAGGCCGGCAAGATGCTTGCTGTGGCAGGAAGCGCTAGCGCTAGCGGGACTTTCACCGGACAAGGACAGAGCATTGCAATCAGGCAGACTCTTGTGAACTTTGATGCTGGCGAACAGGGCATGCAGGTTGACGTTGATCTCACTGAGGCAGACGGCGGCAGATTGAAAGGTTCCTTTACCTCTCCTGCTCCGCTCCGCCTGGGCATGCCTGAGAAAGGAAACCTGAAAGCCGAACTGAGCGGAATAAACCTGAAACTGCTCAAGCCTTGGCTCCCTCCTGATACGCAACTTGAAGGACACATCAACGGTCAGGCCAAAGGGCTCATGCTCACGGGGAAACGCTTTGAACTGAACGGTAATGTCGTGCTTTCCGAGGGTAAATTACTCCGGAAAAATGCTGACGGCGAGATTGACCTGGCCTTCAAGACTGCATCGACTTCGTGGAAATGGCAGGAAGAGACATTGTCCGGCACCATTTCTCTGGCCATGGTCGAGCACGGACAGGCCAGGGGAACCTTTCAGCTGCCGCTTCCGGCGCGATTCCCGGTTGCCTTTAACCAGAAGGGACTCCTCCGGGGAACACTTGTCGGGCAGGCCCAAGAAAAGGGCATTATCACCAGCCTGTTCCCTGAGATGGTTCAGGAAAGCTCCGGAGAGATTGACGCCGAACTTGACATCAGCGGAACCTGGGAAAACCCGCAGGTTGGTGGAAAACTGCAGCTGTCCAAGGCTGGTGCGTATCTGCCCACCGCCGGAATTCGCCTCAAGGATGTGCAGCTCGCGGCCCGTCTGGAAAAGAATCTCATCAGGATCGATTCCTTCCGGGCGGTCTCCGGCTCCGGCCATATCGAGGGGACGGCACAGGTCCATCTGGCCGGCTGGAAGGTAACCAGCTACCAGGGAACCATAGCCGGAGAAAATTTCCAGACAGTGTATTTCCCGGAACTCCGGGTTGTGAGCTCTCCGAAACTCCAATTTGAGGGCACTCCGGAAAAACTGAAGCTGCGCGGTGAACTGCGTCTGCCGGAACTGAACATCATTGGCGCCCAGTCCCGTACTGGTATCGCTCCGAGCAGCGATGTCATCCTGGAGGGAAGGGTTGTTCCGGTTGCGAAGAGTTCTCCCCTGTTATTTGATGCCCAGATACGGGTAGTGCTCGGTGACAAGGTCTTGGTCAAGGTAGCGGGAATCGACGCCCAGTTGGGCGGTGCCATGGACCTCTCTTTCAGCAATCTTGCCAGGATAACCAGCAGAGGCGAGATCAAAGTCGTCAAAGGGCGTTACCGGACCTACGGAGTCAACCTTGAAATCGTCCGCGGACGGCTGTTCTTCGCCGGCGGCACCATTAACAGCCCGAGCCTCGATTTTCTGGCTCTGCGCACCATCGGCGATGTGCGGGCCGGAGTTACGGTAACAGGCAATCTCCGGAAACCGATCACCAAACTGTATTCCGAGCCGGCCATGCCTGATGTTGACGTCCTGGCATACATCGTCCTCGGCCATCCGCTCGGCAGCAGCGGCCAACAGGCCAGTCTGCTGACCCAGGCTGCCGGCGCACTGCTCACTTCCGGCCAGGCAGCGGTACTGCAGGAACAGGTGAAAAATTATCTCGGCTTGAGTACCCTGGAGATTCAGGGAGGTGTGGGCGGCACCAGCAGCGCCATGGGATACAAACCGCTCCAGGTGACCCCTCCGGGAGCCATACCAACGGCGCAGCAGCCCGGAATTACCGAGACCGTGCTCACTGTGGGCAAGTATCTGACCCCGGAGCTTTATATCAGTTACGGCAAGTCGCTTTTTACCGGGAACAACATATTCAGGCTGCGTTACGATATATACAAGAAGTGGCAGATCGAAACCCAGACCGGCGGCGGTGAGAGCGGCGCTGATCTGTATTACAAGCTGGAGTTCAAATGATGCCTGCGCCCCAATTTGGGCTATCTTGATTACATTGTGGAAAAGAAAATTTTACGGGTGAAATAACCATATGAAAAACATCAAGAATATAATTTCATTTTTTCTGGTCGTATCAATCATGAGCCTCGGCAATGGCTGTGCAACCTTGCCGAATGTCTCCGACAAGATAGATGAGGCGCCGACGGCGCAAGGTCAACGTCAAATAGTTTCTTCCAAAGGAGTGCTGTCCCCGCAAAAAAGCAAGGCAATCATGGAACGGCTGAAGTCTTCGGTGAGTCCTACCGATATTCTGGAACGCCACAATATTGTCGTGGAATCGGTCACTGAAAGCCCTCTGACCAAGGGCAACAAAATTTCTCTGCTCGCCGATGGTCCGGCTACCTATGCAGCAATGTTCAAAATAATCCAGAATGCCAAAGACCATATCAACCTTGAAAGCTATATCTTTGAGGATGATGAAACAGGGCGGAAATTTGCCGATCTGCTACTGCGGAAAAGGGCGGAAGGTGTCCAGGTAAATATCATCTATGACAGCCTGGGCAGTGTGAATACTCCTGCTGCATTTTTCCAGCGGCTGCAGGACGCAGGCATACAGGTTGCCGAGTTCAATCCACTGAACCCCCTTAATGCCGGGGATAAATGGAACCTGACACATCGGGACCACCGCAAGATCATGATAGCCGACGGTAAAGTCGCCATTATCGGGGGTATCAACATCAGCAAGGTTTATTCAAGCAATCCCCTCAAACGAAAAAGGAACGAAAAGCCACCGATACACTGGCGTGACACGGATATTCAAATTGAAGGGCCGGCCGTGGCCGAGATGCAGAAACTCTTTCTGGACACCTGGATGAAGCAGAAGGGAGCGAAGCCTGCCGAACGGAACTATTTCCCTGAAACAAGAGAGGCAGGTAATGCCCTGGTGCGGGTAATCGGCAGCACGCCGGGAGAGTCCAACAGGATTCCTTTTGTTGTGTATGTTTCGGCCATCTCCTTTGCAGAGAATTCGGTCCATATGACCAATTCCTATTTCATCCCTGACGACCAGATACTCAAGGCCCTTATTGATGCAGCCGGGCGCGGTGTGGACGTAAAGGTTATCCTCCCCGGGATCACCGATTCCAAGTTGGCATTTTATGCCCAGAGGTATCATTATTCCCCGCTTTTGAAGTCGGGAGTAAAGTTATACGAGCACAGCACGTCCCTGCTCCACGCAAAAACCGCAACCATTGACAATGTATGGTCTACAGTCGGCTCTACCAACATGGACTACCTGAGCCTGTTAAATAACGATGAGGTGAATGCGGTGGTTCTTAATCAAGAGTTTGCCGTGGAAATGGAAAAGATGTTTGCCGGAGACCTCGTGAATTCCAGGCAGATTCTATGGGATGAGTGGAAAAAGAGACCTTTGCTTCCCAGGGTCAGGGAATGGTTGGTAAATCTATTTGTCCGATGGTTGTAACCAATTGTCGAAATTGGAAGTGAATTAATGAATAAGATCAGAACCTTTACGATGTTTCTCCTGCTCGTGGCAGCAGCCGCGATCCATTTGTCTGTCAGAACCGCTTCAGCTGCTGCAGCACCAGGGCAGGGCGCAGAAATCCTGCTCAACACCTATGTCAGGAACACCGCGAAATTGCAGAAAAATAATTTCGGCATTCCTCTCTTTCTGGAATCCTATGAGAAGGATGAAAGGGTACATGTGGATGTTTACGGGATCTTTGATCATCCCTTCAAGGGCATTGTCAATGCGCTCAAGGTCCCGGCAAACTGGTGCGATATCGTGTCCCTCCATCCGAATGTCAAGGCATGTACCTACAGGGACCAGCCAGGCGCCGGGCTGCTGACATTTTACATCGGCAAGAAAGTTTATCAACCTCCGAAAGACACCCGTCAAGTCATCTACAATTACCGGATCGTCAAGCAGCAGCAGAATTTTCTGGATATAATACTCAGTGCCGATGCAGGGCCATTCGGCACTGAGAACCACAGGATGAGACTCGAGGCCATGCCCCTTGACGGCAAAAGGACTTTTGTCCACGTCAGTTATGAATACAGTGAAAGTGATGCCCTGCGTTTCGCGGAAAAGGCCTATTTTGCGACCCTCGGCCGGAGCAAGGTGGGTTTTACGGAGACCGGAACGGATAAAGACAACAAGCCGGTTTATATCGGCGGGCCTCGCGGCGCTATTGAACGTAACGCTGTCCGGTACTATTTTGCGATCCAGACCTTTATGCATACGATGCGCTATCCGGAACAAAAACGTTTCAGCATGAGATTAAGCAAGTGGTATGATCTTACAATGCGCTACAGGAGGCAGCTTTATGACCTGGATAAGAATGACTATCTTGCCTTCAAGGCAACAGAACATAAGAACCAGTTGACTTTACAGCAGCTGATTGCGCCGGTAGTCAAGTAAGCGTCATGACACCCAGGAACAGGCCGTAAGGAGTATTTAAAAATCACAGGACAAAAGAGAGTTGTCAATGGGATTTGACAAAAAGAAGTGTCTGTCAACAATGGTAAGTCCGCAAAATATTGCGGCTCTACGCAAGCGTGCCGAAGATGGATTGTCTTCTCCCGAAGGTGATATGGGAAATCCGGAACTGGCAGATATCCTCGATACCCAGGCCATACAGTCCCTTATGGATGACTTCTATAAGCTCGTCCGCATGCCCATGGCGATCATTGACCTCAAGGGTAAGGTCCTGGTCGGAAAGGGGTGGCAGCAGATCTGCACGCGGTTCCATCGGGTACATCCAGAAACCCGTTGTAACTGCATCGAAAGTGACCTGCAACTCACTGAGAACATTTCTCCTGGTGAGTTCAAGCTTTATAAGTGCAAGAACAACATGTGGGATATGGCGACCCCGATCATGGTGGGTGGCGAACATGTCGGCAACCTCTTTACGGGACAGTTCTTCTTTGATGATGAGCCGCTGGACTACGAACTTTTTAAATCACAGGCAAAGCGATACGGCTTCAACGAGGAGGAATACATTGCTGCTCTTGAGTGCGTTCCACGTCTGAACAGGGATTTTCTTGCC
>Ga0209212_1006520_pt1 | contig 13314 bp, 11 predicted proteins | sample RifGroC2_FD_183996 | JGI IMG/M metagenome (GOLD analysis project Ga0209212, IMG submission 183996) | Groundwater microbial communities from Rifle, Colorado, USA - Groundwater C2 (SPAdes) (version 2) | ecosystem: Environmental > Aquatic > Deep subsurface > Groundwater | place: Rifle, Colorado... | reverse complement strand
CCGACATGAACCTGGTGCCGTTGCCAGATAGCGACTGCACGGCCATCTCGCCCAGGCGCTTGCTTACGCCCATCACGCTGGTGGGGCGCACGGCTTTGTCGGTGGAGATGTTCAAAAAGCGCTCGGTTTTATGAGCGGCGGCGGTGCGCGCCAGTATATATGTGCCCAGGGTATTGTTCTTTACGGCTTCCTGGGGATTGTCTTCCATCAGGCCCACATGCTTGTGCGCCGCCGCGTGCAGCACCCAGGAGGGCTTATACTGCTCGAAAAGGTTCTTCAGCAGGCTCTCGTCGCGTATGTCGCCGGGCACGCTGACTATGATGTCCCCGTAGCCCCGCTCGCGCAGTTCTTTGTCTATGTAGAACAGGGCGGTGTTGTGGTTCTCCAGGAGTATCACCCGCTGCGGCTCGAGGGCGCAGATCTGCCGGGCCAGCTCGCCGCCTATGGTGCCGCCCGCGCCGGTGACCAGAATGGTCTTGCCTTTTACGCCGGCCTTCACCAGCGCCATGTTGATGTCCACTATGCGGCGGTGCATGAGGTCGGTGACGTCTATCTTGCGGATGTCGGGGGCCAGGCGTTGCTTGCTGATAAGCTCGGTCATGGTGGGCAGGGTTTTGAACTCCACCTTGCGGGGGCTGCCCGCCGCGGCGTAAACACCCATGAGGTCCGTGATAATGCGGCCGCGGCTGTGGTTGACGGCCACCAGCACCTCGTCCACCTGTTTAGATTTAATGACCTCGGCGATCTTATCCCGGCCGCCCAGCACCGGCACGCCGTGTATGCTGCGCCCGTGCTTCAAAGCGTTGTCGTCGAGGAACCCCACCACCCTGTGGCTGCCCGGATTGCGCTGCATGTCTCGCAGCACGGCCTCGCCAAGGTCACCGGCGCCGAAGATCAGCATGCGTGAGGACAGGCCGGTATCTTTATAGCGTATATGCCGGGTTCCACGGATAGCGAAGCGGATGCCGCCGATAAAGATGAAAGCGATGAATGGGCTAATAACTAGCACGGAACGAGGAAAATCACCGTGCTTCATGAAGAGCACTATGGACATTATGAAAACCTGGCTGACCAGTATGCCCTTAAAGATGGCGGTAAGGTCAGCCATGCTGGCATAGCGCCAGATGCCTTTATAGAGGCCGAAATAATAGAAAGAGGCCAAGCGCAAGGCGACAACAACCGGCAGGGTTATGAAAAGACTATAAAGGTGGTTGGATGGGATGCGGTAATCGAAGCGCAGAAGGAAGGCAAGGTAATAGGCCAGGGAAACCGCCGCCATATCCCCCAGAAAAACCAAAACCTGACTATGCTTCTCTAATTTCCTGCCCATATGTATATTATCCCAATATTGCAGTCCGGGCCGCAATGTATATTAGGATACCCCCACCCAAATTATACTTAATGGCTTATCCCCTTGGCCTTCACAGTATGCAAAACCGTCATTAAAAGGATCTTCAGGTCCAGGAAGAAAGACTGATTTTGAAGGTAATTCTCGTCGTGCGAGACCTTGGCGGGAATAGGAAGTTCGTCTCGGCCATTTACCTGCGCCCACCCCGTAAGGCCAGGCACCAGGCGGTGCACGCCTTTGGCGGTGCGCAAGTCGATAAGGTCTTCCTGGTTAAACAAAGCCGGCCGCGGCCCTACGAAGCTCATGTCCCCCCTTAAAATGCTCAATAATTGCGGCAGTTCATCCAGGCTTGTCCTACGAAGAAAACTCCCGTAGGGGGCCAGATACTTCTCCGGCTCTTTCATTAAATGGGTGGCCATCGGCGGAGTATCGATACGCATGGTGCGGAATTTAGGCATCCTGAAGAGCTTGTTGTCGCGCCCCACGCGGTCTGACCAGTATAAAGCGGAGCCTTGCGAAGCCAGCCTGACTAAGAGCGCAATAAAGAGCATGGGCAGGCCGAGCACGGCCAAGGCGAAAAGCGAAACTAGGATATCAAACAGGCGTTTCATAAGTGCTTTTGTACCAATCGGCTGTTTTGCTTACCCCCTCGTCGAGAGTAAAGGGAGGGGTCCAGCCCAAGTGATTGCGTATTTTGGAACTATCTATAGCCAGTGATGCCGTCAGCCTTTCCAGCGCGGCAGATTTACCCGCAAGCCTGGCACCGACTTGAAGGAGTTTGAGCGGTAACGGGAAAAGCCGCGCGGGTCGCCCGAGTGCCGCGGCCAACTTGCGCAGAAGTTCAGGGGTAGAGATATACTCGCTGTCACTCACCAGGAATGTTTCCCCCGCCGCCGCTAGATGCACACAGCAAGCCTGAAGCGCGCTCACAAGATTCCCCACATACAAAAAACTTTTAACATTCTGCACGGATTTCAGCGGTAGCGGGATACCGCGAGAGACGATTTTCAACAGGGTTAAGAAATTGCCGGGATTACCCGGGCCATATACCAACGGGGCACGGAGTATAACCACTTCCAGGCCGGTTTCCCTGGATAATGCCAATAGTTGGTGTTCAGCCTCGTACTTGGAGAGCGAATAATCGTTGTGCGGCTGGGGAGTGGCAGTCTCTGTATAGGCATCTTCGCCAGAGTCGTTGCCGTTTACCCCTACCGTGCTCATAAAGACAAAGCGCTTGGCCCCGGCCGTAGCCGCCTGGCGCGCGAGGTTAATGGTTGCGGCGGTGTTGACCTTACGGAACTCGGCTAAAGGATCCGCAGCTCTTTCCCGCATCACGTGCACCCTGGCGGCCAAATGAACGATAACATCTTCTTTTTGAAGGATTGGTTGCCAATCGGTCTCGCCGGTTATCCCCCCGGTAACATATGGGACAACTCCAGCGGAAAGGGAGGCACTCTCATCGGCGCTCATCACGCAGGCGACAACTTTGACCGAAGCATCGATTACCGCCCGGCAGAACTGTGCGCCTATGAAACCTGCCGCGCCGGTGACTATTACGCGCATTTGGCCCTCAGATGCTGTTTGACCCGGTCATAAACCTTGCCGGTGAAGTAGCGCAATCCCAGCGGGACATTGTTTTTCTGTCCTGCCCTGTAAATCTCTACATTCTGATTGAAAATATTTCTGAGGTTCTTGTTTGTCGCCCCGCCCAGCCGCATCTTAACAAGAGTATGCGGAATATATACGGATTTCAAGCGCAGGCAATGCAGAAAGCGCAGCATAAGCTCGAAATCCGCCGCCAGCGGGAATGAAAGGTCGAAGCCGCCGTGCTTCTCATATACCGACCTGCGTACGAAGAAAGTCGGATGAGGTGGCACCCATCCATGCATGAATTTGCCCTCGGTGTAAGCCGAGGATTTCCATATGCGTTTTTGTTGAGAGGTATCATTGGCCGGCACATACACTAAGTCCCCATAACACACATCGACATCAGGCGCGGCGAAAACCTCCGCCACACGTTCCAGCACTTTAGAGTCGGCATAGATGTCGTCGGCATTCAGGGTGCCGACAATATCCCCCGTCACAAGGGAAATGCCTTTATTCATGGCATCATATATTCCCTGGTCCGGCCCCGAAATTATCTTTGAAGATGGGAGAACACCTCTGCGCACTATCCCAAGTGTACCATCCGATGATCCCCCATCAATAATGATATGCTCCACTGGCCTGTAACCCTGGGAACTTAACGAAGCCAGAGAATCAGAAATGGTTGCGGCTGAATTATAGCAGGCCGTAATAATTGATATTTTTGTCATCTATCCCTCACATATTCTACAGGGACATTATGCTTACGCATGACCCTTATATAAACGGCAAGCGTCTCTCGATAGCACTTTTCCCATGAAAAGAGTTGCACCCGAGCAAATCCCTTAGAAATATACTCGGCTCGTAGAGTAGCATCAGTCAGTCTAACAATTGCGTCGGCAAAGCTTACAGGGTCGGGCTTGTCTGTTAATATTGCAGCATCACCAGCTACCTCCGGGATAGACGAAGAGCTAACCGCTATTACAGGGCACCCTGCCGCCATAGATTCCAGAACAGGAAGACCGAATCCCTCATATGAAGAAGGATACAGAAATGCGTGGGCCTTGTTGTACAGGATATTGAGGTCCTCATCCCTTAGTGAAGGGAAATGCATGTGCCGCCCGGGTAATTCCTTGCCCACCATATCACTTTCCACACAAGAAAGAGGCCCACCACCTGCGCTAACCAATAAGAACCCCGGCACCTTGGAAACTGCGCGAACCGCGAGATCAAAGTTTTTATATGAGTGCCTGCCCCCAACAAAAAGCACATATGGGGCATCTTTCCAATGCGGACCCATCAGATTCACTGACTGTCCCTTAATAGGTCGATATGCCTCGGAGACACCAAGATAAATTACACTAATCCTATCGGCGGGGATTTCTGGGCAGAATTCCATCAGATCTCTCTTGGAATTTTCCGAGATGCAGATTATAGCACTCGCCGCCGCAACAGCCTTTTTCTTTTGCAAAGAATGAACGAACCGCGGAAATCCCTTGCGGTACTTCTCATAAGTAAAGTCATACACCGTCATCACGCTCGGCAAAGATCTGTCGGCAGGTAATCTGTAATAACTCGATAGAAACAGTCTACGCCGACCCGGGCTAATTGAGCATGGGAGATATCTCAATAGAGATACTGGAAGTCCTTTTATTTCAGACACAATGCCAGGTGAAACAGACATCTTTGATCTGAAGATATTAGACATTGCCCCGGGATACTCTATAGCCGACAATTGATAGCCATCCCGGCACATTCTTTTGAACATCTCAAACCAATACAGGGATACGCCACCGCCCTTTTGCAGAGAGAAAATGACATTGTCGAAAATAAAACTCATAAATGGGACCTACACATTTCTCTCTTGCTCTCAAAGAAATCCAAAGACCTTATAAATGTCATGATTGCAAACATTCCCAAAGCGACAAATATCCCGTAAAGCGTTAAGCCAACTTCCCCACGGTTAAAATCCACCACATACGATAAAAACACAAAGTATAAGACAGGATACACCGCGGCGCGACGCACCATAAAGTTCATTAACACGGAAAATATGCCGCACACCAAAAAAGGACCAACCCACAAGAAATTCACGAAAGCTTCCACCACAGGTGTATAAGCCGGGACCCCCCAACCTGTATCCTTCGGAACCTGGGCGGAAAGAGAAACGGGCTTGTCCGACCACCATTCCCGAGGCACAAAATAGCCAGGCCATGAAACATAGGTAATTCCCCAGCGGGGGGCCCATTTATTAGGAGTATTGATATACGCCATTAGATTCTGTATCGGTATGCTGAACTCATTATTGGAGAATGTCTGTTGAATCTCCTCAATAAGTGTCTGCTCCGGCAAGAACTTACGCTCGCGGATAGCCCCCACCGAGAACATCCCAATCCCTAATACAAAAAAGAGGGCGACAGCCCCAACCCCAACCCGCAGTTTACGCTGACTATTGTATATCGCTAGCGAAAAAAGCAATAAAGGGAAGAAACTCCTGCGTTCCCCCAATGAAAGCATTGCAAACAACACGAACAAGGAAAAACCAGATAAGACCATTAATCTGGATATCAACTTCATATTGCGAAACTGCCACAACAGGTAATAGATGACTCCCTGCAATACAAATATTAAAACGACCCACGATTGTATATTCAAATGAGAGCGGCCACTTCTATCGATATCAAACCGCAACTCGACCCCAAGGCTTAACGCATAAAATATCACCCCATAAAGCAATACAAGGAGAATAATAATACTTCCCACAAAGTACTGCTTCTTAACATTTTCTCTCAATTCCGGATTCTTCCACTTTGTAGGCCAGAATATTTGAACAATATTAAAAGCCAACAAACCTGACGCATAAAGGAACGCAGCCCCGTATAAGCCCGGGTCGCCAGGATATGTTCCCTGCACACTCCCAAAACCAAACAGTGTTGAAAGAGGGAGCACAACCCCATACAAAAAATAGAACACGAGAAATCCAATCCGGATATCGGAAACATGTAAGCCGTTATTAATTTTCCATTGGATCTGCATGCCAAGAACAAATTGACCGACAAGCAACAGCACCGACGCAAGCAAATATTCCTGCTGACCTATAGAAAACACGCCCCACAAATGCAGGAATATAGCAACAGCTGCTGCCATTGAATTCAGGATAAAGTCTTTGCTATACGAGTACTCTTTTAACTGCATCGAACACCCCTAGAAGAGCCACGCATCAGACGTCAGATGAGAAACTGGATTTCGCATTGCCCGCGAGAATCCGCTTAAGCTGTGAGTATTGCCTCCGGAGGAAATAGCACAACATCCAAAGTGTAATCGGGCCATGAAAGCCACAGTTGACGCGCAGGTAATCCCAATGTTTTTCAACCAGATGCCATGTATTAATAAAATGCCAATATTCCAGCGAGACACGGTTAATCCGCTGCCCACCAGTTGACGAGATGGGGCCCCGCAAATGATAGCAGCCCGTACTTGGGGTAAAACACACCAGGGATCCAGACTCGCTTAGGGAAAGATAGAAATCCGTCTCCTCTCGATGCGCATTACCTTTATACCAAGTATCAAAGCCAATCCTACCAAACAGACTCCTGCGTATTAATGCAATGCTATGCAAATACGGAGCAGAAAGTGGAGCGGGCGGAGATGCCGCAAAGTTTGCAGCGAAGTTCTTAACGTCAAAGATAGGCGCTTTGCCACCGGTATTGAGCGGGGACAGCAAATCGGGAGAAAACTCGCCGGGAACTCTTGCGACTAGTAACCGACCAGCGATTGCATCAGCTCTTAGCTCGTTTGCCTCCTTAAGTAGAACTTCGCAATAATTTGCATCTAACCAGACGTCATCTTCGCCAAAAAGCACCCATTCAGTTGTAGCAGCCTCTATTGCAGCATTCCGAGAATATTGTTGCCCCATTTTCACAGGGTGCTCAATAAATCGCACTGGGATAATGGAGGTGGCCGAAAACTCTCGTATTAACTGACTGGTATCGTCGGTACTCCCATCATTTACAATAATGATTTCCTTAACCTGCTTTGAACACAAATAACTAGGCCAGACAGCCCGCAAGGATTGAGCCCTATTATAGGTCGGTATTAATATAGTTATCGGCTTATCCATAACATGCATACACCATGCTTCGTAATCTTTTTACAGCCAGAACGACACTTCTTGGCAGCATCGATACTAGTATCCAGAAGGTTCTCTTCTTTAAAAAGATATAGGTGCGCTTATCCAATAAAAGTTTACGTGCCGCAGCATTGTTCCCGGATTTAATATTTATAGAAGCCAAATGCAACAACTGTTGCGCAATATATAATCGAACACTCCTGCGCATATCTTCCGGGACCATACCCCTATCGAGGCTACCCTGAAGTCTTTTGATAAAGCCTAATTCATTCAGCGGAGGGTTATTAGCACAGACCCTGTTTTCCGCATTTAAATAATATGTGGCCAGAACTTTAGAGGTAAACACAACTGGGAATTTAAGCGCGATACGGCACCATGTGTCTTGGTCCCCGCCCAGTTTCTCCCCATCAGGGAATAGTCCAGCAACACTAAACACTTTCCGCGGGATACACACCGAGGAAGAGCACACCGGGCCCGCGCCAAGTGTTGCAGCATGGAAGTAATCAGGGACGACCCCCTCCCAATCAGGCGCCGAGATTCCAGCAAATCTTAATTTGCGGGCGGTCCCTTGATGGTCAACAACATCGTACGCAGCAGAGTATATGCCAGCATCAGGATATTTCCCGAGAAGGCAACTAATTGTCCCAAGAAAATCATCCTTCCACGCATCATCAGCATCCAGAAATGCAATGTTTGCACCGCATGATTCTATTATCCCACGATTGCGTGCAGAACACTCTCCTGCATTCTTTTGCTGAACATATTTAATCCTGGGATCCTTGTAACTCCTGACTATTTCTCCGCTATTATCCGTGGACCCGTCGTCAACAACGATTAATTCGTAGTCCCGAAACCCCTGCATCAATACAGAATCTATAGCACGGCCAACGTATTGAGCCTTGTTGTACAGCGGGATGACGACTGATATCAGCATTTCCCCAAAAGCCTCTTTATACGCCTCTTAATCCTTGCAATACCATCTGCAAAGAACGGGCGTGGATTAGAATCAAACAAAAACCCTACCTCACTGGCAGAAAAAGTCTTATCCCCAACCATGATTCCCTCAAACAAACCCTCAAGTATGCGTTTGGTGTGCGGAATATCCGTAAGATGGCAATAATATTCCTTTTGCAACCATGACGCAAAACACAACGCCTCCCGCCTAGACTTCTCTGTATACTGCGAGATAGCTTTCTCAATTAATTGAGCAGAAGGCATATTTTGATATTGATATACGAAGGGCTTGCCGTTTAGAATTCCACGCCCAAGCGCAACTACCGGTTTCCCGCTTATTGCTGCCTCAAAGGCAACAGATGAGTTAATAGACACAACACAGGAACTGACATCTATTGCATCATACACATTGATATCCCCGACTACTTGCCCGACACCGTGCAACAGACTCCTATATTGGCGCAATGATTTTTTCCCCTTCGGATGTGGCTTTACCAATAAGTAATACTTGGTACCCCTAAAACCCTCCGCAAGCCATTTAACAGCAGAGAAGCAGTTCTCAAAATGATTAGAGAACAATATTATATTGGAGTCGTCGTCAATTTGCCCTGGGAAAAAGACTACTATCTTATCTGCCGGCAAGCCCAGGCGAGTCTTCAACTCGCCGGACTGAATCCGGGCTGGCTGTTCCCAGGCGCTGATGCCAGCAGAAGCAATTTTAGAAATGTACTTTATAACTTCATTCTGATTGACATCCGGAAACGTGTTCCTGCACGCTGCAATGCTTAATGCGTTAACTCCAGAACGATCCAGGCTCCAGCTACCCGGCAAGACGCCTTTTTCCGCGTAAAGAATCGGGATGTGAAGATGTCTTGCAACCTGGGCATACACTTTTCGTTTATGAAGCAATCCATTCCAAACAATTACAAGATCCGGCTGCACGGTTTTATAAACGAGGGAGGCCGTATTTGCCCACCCCGTCATATCCCGACATATTTCGTCACCGACATCCTCCAGATTATACCCACGGAATCGTCTCTCAAGTGAGACATCGTCAGGGGTACATATTGCCGCAGAAATATGTTTTGGCCCGCGTATATAAGCCAGAAATTTTTGAGGCAATGCATTTACATCTAAATACACCGATTTAGGAATCCCAAATCGTTCACCTTGCCCCAAAGCAAAGAATTCAATCCCCATATCCTCAGCACACGCTGCTATATCGCTAGCAACCTGCGCTATCCATTTATCTTCTGAGCCATAAACTAATAGAATTCTTTTATTTAGCATAACTATGTCCGAACGACCTGTAATTCTCTATCACCAGGCGAGTAGAAGATGTAGAGCATTACACTCGAAACAATAAATGAGGTTATAACCCGGCAAGTTATAACCCCCCAGACACCCCAATATTTAACCAAAGGGATTAATGCAAGAAGCATAACGAATGAGATAACCCTACCAATCCACATATCCCTGTAACTTTGCCGTGCACGCAAATAAGACTCAATATAAAAATTCGGAAAATCCAACAGAATGACAAGTACCAGCAATTGGGCGTACTCAGCAGACAAGATATATTCAGCCCCATACACCCACTCAAAGAAATACGGGAGAAGGAGATACACAGCAATTAAACCAGGAACAATAACTGCATATGTTTGTAAATATTGTCGAAAATACTTTTTTGCTGAAGCCCAATCGGAACCTGCAAGTCGTGGCTGTATGTATTTCTGAAGTCCGTAGAAAACACTGCTTAGAGCGCCGAACACTCGCTTAGCAAGAGAGTAATATGTTAAAGCCGAATAATTAAGAAATAAGCCTACAACAAACTGGTCCAAATGACTCTGGGCTCCACCAAGCAGAGACATAAACGACAGATTTATAGAATATTTTTTTAGGCCACTGCTACCGACATTGTTCGCAAGCAATCTATTTACATGGAAATACTGTGCCAACTGGACAAGTGATTGCCACAGGAGAGTAACAGCTACAATCAATGCGACAGAAAGCGGAATATACCCCGATTTGTGAACAATCAAATATGAGATAGCCCCAACAGGCACACTTAACGCAAGCAATAGATTCCACCAAAAGCTCGTAGTATAATCTTTTATCCCCACGAAATAACTGGAGTATCCATTAATTACATACTGCCACCCACCAATTACCCCAACCAAGAGGAAACCTAAAGAGATATCTTTCCCTTTGCCGAAAAAATACATTAATAACGAGACAAAAAAGAAAAAAGCAACATATCCGGGGTAGAATCTAAGTTTAAATCTCAATACCGTCGCGAAATCGCCATGTGTATTATTTGCTGCGGAGTTAACAAGGGCGCTGTTAAACCCAGGCAACATTATCAGTGAACCGAGAACAGACAAAGAGAACACATAAAGGTATTGGCCATAAAAGTCCGCGCCAGCTACACGAACGAATAGCACACTACCAAACACCCCTGCTATCGCGAGGGCAACAACTTCTGCCATAATCCAGAAAAGATGGCGAAAGTTAATATTAAGCGGTTGTCCTCGCATATATCAGACACAGAGAATCACTAGAACATAGCCGTAAAGTTGCACATCAGAATCACTTACGAAAAACATAAACATTGAACTGCCCATCATAATTTTTCCGCAGATTCATTTCCGAATCTTGCAACAATCCAACTATTCGCCCCTCTGAGTTCACCTGGTAGGTATCCTGCCCATATTTTGACAAAAGATTTAACCCATTTTTAGCCCCAATTTGTTCAACTTCCACATCAGCATAATGCTTATAATGAAACTTATTAGGATTTAGCCTAAGATCAATTTTTAAACTATTTGGAGTTGAAACCACTAATAACCCGTTCGGCTTTAAAGAGCGTGAGAGCGCTTCAAAGAATAATTCGCCATCTTCAATATGTTCGACTGATTCCAGTGAAACTATCCAATCATATACCCCCACTTTTAAATCGAACGGAAATAATTTGTGATAAAAATTAACATTCGGGGTTTGATAATGCTTTTTCGCGCAAAGAATTGCCTCCTCTGACCCATCTATCGAGTCAATAACACCGCTTGGAAGATTCTTTGAAAGCAAATTCGTTCCATATCCATTTCCGCAGAAGACATCTGCCCCCGCAGTGACTGCGCTAGAATTCTTTATAATTAAATCTAAGGCAAGTTGATATCGTTCGACATGGTCATGCCGTATCCCCACGAGCGAAGTAGCTGTCTGGCGTTCACCACTATCCAAACCATAGTTTTTTCCAAACAAACCAGACATTTCGCTTAGTATCCTCCTAAAAACTCTTCGGGCTTTGCGGATTGGCATATAACAGTTATACCGCCAAAGCATCCCTCCTCTAGAACTTTTATCAAGTGGGATTTCAAGCCGAGGGCTCTCTTTTTTAGCAACGATTCTCAGATTCAACGGCCCAGAAACAGAGTTATCATCTACTTTCTGTATAGCGGTATATCCAATTTCCGTCAACAAATCACTGAGCGACTTTAACGAGTACCCCCATTTATGGACGTCAAAGGGGCTTTTCTGCCATCCGTAAAACCCTGCCAACGCGTGCTCGCGATTACTAACAGGAGTATTACTATAAAGACTATTCCCCGCTTGAGAATATTGTTTTATATGCGCATCAATATCAGGCACTGAAATATCAATAACGCCGCCAACTTTTAGAATTGCATACCAATGCCTGAGTGTGCGGCGTGCATCCCCATACACAAGATGCTCAAGCATGTGCCGAGAATAAATCTCATCCACCGTCTCTCTTCCAAATGGAACCGCCCATGCATTACACACATATTCTGCAAATGCCCTAGGACTTGCATCACAATGTATATATCCCGGCTTTGGAGACGGCCCAGGCCCCACTTCAAGACAGACTCTGTTTTGCATATCAATCACCTAATAGCAGAAATATGGAACAGCGACATATTCATTGAACTTAGAGTGTCCCACCTATAATACCCGCAACTCCCGTAGTAATTCCCGATTCGATCATTAACGAACATACGACTTCCCGGCAGCAAGTATCACTTCTACAGAAGATTTATACCACTCTGTTGCTTTTTTCAGCCCCTCTTCAAAACCAGTACTAGCGTTGAAACCGAATTCTTTTGCAGCCATTGAGGTATTTAACATCCTCCGAGGTTGCCCGTCCGGTTTGGAGGCGTCCCACACCAGTTTTCCCGTAAAACCTGTAAGCTTGGCGATAAGTTCAGCCAGGTCTTTTATGGAGATCTCGAAGCCGGCGCCGATGTTCACGGGGTCAGGGGAGTTGTACTTCTCCGTGGCCAGCACTATGGCCTCGGCGCAGTCTTCCACGTACAGGAATTCGCGGGTGGCTTTGCCGGTGCCCCAGACGGTTATTTCTTTGGCGCCGGTGTTTACGGCTTCCACGCACTTCTTTATCAGGGCGGGGATTACGTGAGAGGTGCCGGGGTTGAAATTATCCCTCGGCCCGTAGAGGTTTACAGGCAGCAGAAAGATGGAGTTGAACCCGTACTGCTGCCTGTAGGCCTGGCTCTGCACCAGCAGCATCTTTTTGGCCAGGCCGTAGGGGGCATTGGTTTCTTCGGGGTAGCCGTTCCAGAGATCTTCTTCTTTGAACGGTATGGGAGCGAACTTTGGGTAGGCGCAGATGGTGCCCAGCGCGACGAATTTCTCCACCTTATTAAGACGGGCCTGCTCCATAAGCTGCGCGCCCATCATGAGGTTGTCATAAAAGAAGCTACCGGGGTTGTCGCGGTTAGCGCCTATGCCCCCCACCTTGGCGGCCAGGTGTATCACCACGTCGGGCCGGGAGTCCTTAAACGCCCTCTCTATGGCCTCGGCCTTGGTAAGGTCGTACGTGTCTTCGGTGGGGATAAAGATATCTTTGCAGCCGCGGGCTTTCAGCTTTTCCTGCACAAAAGAGCCCAGAAAGCCGGCGCCGCCGGTGAGTATTATGCGTTTTGTGGCTAGATCCATAATAATCCTTTAACTTACTTGGCCGGCTTCCAAAACCCCTCAAAGATATACCCCAGCCTCACCCCTAGCGCCGGGCGCAGGGTGCCTGCTTTGCCTGCCGCGTTCTCGAGGTCCAGCGAGGCGAGGCGGTAGTACAGCGTAAGCGCGAAGCCGCCGGGGGCGGTGTCGTACACGTTTTGCTGGTACAACAGGCCGGCGGTGAGCACCGGGGTTACGTAGAAGCTGGTGTCGCTCATGCCCAGGTCGGCCAGGGCGCTGGCGGTGAAGCGCAGGGGCTTGTGGTCGCGCACCGGGGAGACATACTCGCCGCCTATGAGGAAATCGAACA
>Ga0209212_1006518_pt1 | contig 13315 bp, 10 predicted proteins | sample RifGroC2_FD_183996 | JGI IMG/M metagenome (GOLD analysis project Ga0209212, IMG submission 183996) | Groundwater microbial communities from Rifle, Colorado, USA - Groundwater C2 (SPAdes) (version 2) | ecosystem: Environmental > Aquatic > Deep subsurface > Groundwater | place: Rifle, Colorado... | reverse complement strand
CCGCCGCCGGGACCGCGGCCGCCCCTGCCGCCGCCGGAACCATTGCCAAAGCCTTGTTTGACCGGCATTGCGCTTTCATCTATCTCGGAAGCTGCAAAGCCCACTCCCACCACACCGGGAGCTTTTTCCATCAGCACGGCCAGCGGGATCTTAAATTCCAAGACAGGCCGGTTCCTTCTGTTAAGCCCGGATTTAAATTCCACGCCGGCCGAATCCAATGTGCCAAGCGGGCCGTCCGCGTCCACGATGGAGGCTTCATAAGAAAACGTTGAAACCGTCCTCGGCTCTGCCTGCATCCTGTCAGCGGATAGCTCGCCGGGCATCTGCGGCCTGCCCTCTTTTTGCAGTTTCCTTCCGCCCTTGATCTCTAGTTTGATGCCGTAACCTTTCTTTTTTCCGCCTTTACCGTCCAGCCAGAGCGTGAAGGTCTGCTTGAACATGCCGGAAAGCTGCGCGGCCGAGTCACGGTCCGAAGCGGCGGCATAGATATATAGGTTTTTCTCGTCGTTGGCCGCCGAAACCGACAAACCGTCTTTTTCCGTCATCGCAGCCGCTTCCCATTCCGTCCCGTCCCCGTCTATCTTGATCGACGAGTCGTTCCAGGCGCTCGGGATTTCTTTGGTGCTGAAAAGGCCCGCGCAGGCGGTGGATGCCATAGCAAGGGCAAGGCCGGTGGCGGCGCAGAGCACCAGCTTGTGCCTGTCTTTACTAATATCTGAACCCATGTCTTTCATAATGCTCTCCCTTAAACTAAAACTTAACAGCAAAGCCAAGTGTCAGGAAATGTGAAAAACGGCGCTTACGAAAGTCGCCTGAGTATTCCAGGTAGACGGACGTTGACTCTTCATTTTCAACGGAAATCCGGAAATCTGTTTTTATAGCGTTCCTCAAGGAGTCTCCTGACTTAACCGTGAAGGGCGACCCTCCTGAAACAAGCGAAGCCGTCAGAGGCAGATCCTGATCTTCGAACTCGTGTGCCCAGGCGGCGCTTATATTGGCTTTTATAAGCGAGGTCCCGCTTATCAGGGCGTCGGAATAGCGCAGGCCGGCCGACGACCGCAGCGATTTGGAGTCCGTTCCCGCCACCACAAGATTCAGCGAATCCGCCCCCTTCTCCGTGAAAGGGTCTGTTCTGAGGCGGTCATAGTTCACAGTCACGTACGGCGCCATCCGGCCTTCTGTCGTAGCTGTGTGGAACTGATAGGCCAGCCCGGCCTCAAGATTGGTTTCCTTGCCATCAGGAGAGCCCTTTGCCTTTTTTGATATTCCTTCAAAGGCTATCTTTCGCTCTGTCTCAAAAGAATCCGAGGAAAGCCCGGCGTATAAGTTCAAGCGCAAGTCACCGGCTGCCGCCGCCACAAACGCACCGTAGCTGGCGCTGCGGCTGGTAACTAAAGCAGCGGCTGGAAAGTATACGTCGGCCTTTGCCTGGCTGTACCCGGCCGCTAAACCTGCGGTCAGGCCGTCGATTATCAAGTAATCGGCACCCATCAGCAGGCCGCCGCCGGAAAATTCATAGCCGGGCCGTTCGCTTGAAGTCTCCTTCTCTTTCATTTCTTTGCCGATAATTCCGGCCGCAGAGGCAAAGAAACCCCAGGGCTGCCTGCCGACGTCGTATACTTTCTTTTCTACGCTGGCGTCCCTGTTGGCGCGTTTTTTCAGCCTGATAAACTCGCTATAGCTCAAATCTTCTTCCGTCTTGGAACCGCCGCCGGAATAGGTTGCCAGCCCCTTTGGCGCGCCGGAAGCCAGGTCCGCCGTGCGCGCGCGCAAGGCGCCGGAGCGCATATCCGCGCCGCTGAGCGCCAAACCGCGCATGGCTGAAAGAGAAGCGGGGCTTATCTGCGTCAGCGCCGAGCGGATCCCGGCGGCATCAAGCACATAGAGGTTGCCTATTACCGAGGCCAGGTCCCCCGTAGCGTTTACCCGCAGCGGTTCAAGCGCGGCGCCCACGGCCCGCTGGTTGGCGGTAGCGGCTATATCCACAAAAGGCACAAGGCTCGCGGTCAGTATAACGCTGGTGGCGGTATATGTCGGAGTAAAAATAACCGCAGCCGGCGAATAAACGCTTAAAAACGTCCCGGTCAGCGAATCGGCCGTCAACGGGGTAAAGGTCTGCCCGGCAGTTATAAGCTGAGGGCTGAAGGTGGCGTAAAGATAGCTTGAGCCTATTGCTGCGTTTCCGGTTACGGTCAGGTTCGTGACACCGGACTGAAGCTTCATGGCTAACGTGCCGGAGCCTGAATAGGCCGCTATCGTAGCGGTGTGGCCGGCCAGGTTGAGCGCGGCTCCTGAAGCCAGTGTTACAGTGCTTCCCTGAGGGATGGCGTTGTCGGCGCCCAATTGCAGTGTGCCGGAGTTAATCGTAGTTGTCCCCAGGTAGGTGCTGGCGCCGCTTAGTATAAGCGTGCCCGTGCCCCCCTTCTGCAGGCCCCCCGCGCCGCTTATTATTCCTGAAAGCGATAGTGTGTACGAATTCGTGTTGAAAATGCCGCCGCCGGAATTCAGGGTTATAGATCTGGCCGAGGCCACATCGGCTAGTATCTTCAGCGTTCCGCCATCCAGAGACAGACCTCCGGAGGAAGCGCCGAGCGAATCGTCCCCGTCGATCTCCAGAGTACCGCCAATGATGTAGGTGCCGCCGGAATAGGTGTTCTCGCCGGTAAGTACAAGGACCCCGTCGCCGGTTTTGATGAGCGAGCCTGCACCAGCGATGTCTTCATGTATGGTCCAGGTGCTGGAGATGCTGTTGTTGGTAAAAGTAACTGCGCCGCCAAGGGACATCGTATTGGACGAATCCGCTATAACTGTGTCGTAGATGGAGTTTGTGGCGTCCAGCGTTGTGTTCCCGTTTATTGAGGGCAGGTCGCTTAGCAGCGTAAGCGTGCCGCCGGCGCCGTATATCCAGTTTATAGAGTTGGTGCCGCCGGTTGCGTTGGCTATTTCAACCGCCCAGCGGAGGCTGCCTGCGCCGGAATCGGAATTGTTGTAAATAGATATGGTTCCGGCCTGCGCGCCGGCGGCCAGCCAGGCTGCGCTTGTCGCCGCTAACAGGAACGAAAGCAGTCGTCCTTTGCAATATAGGAGGAGGCTCCTGCGCAGATATGCGTAGGCCGCGCAGGAGCCCTGAAAAGACAGGCGGGCTGCGCTCATCTGAAATCGCCGCCGGGGCCCGGCCCGCGGAAGCGGCCTGGCCCGCGGAACGACTTCATTCTTTCTTCCAGCACTTCCATCTTTTGGGCTTGTTCAGGAGTAAGTATCGTTAATATCTCGGCCTGGATAGTCTTGCGGATCATCTCAAATTCAGGGTTAGGGCGCATTGTTTTTTCAATTTCAGGCTCATATTTCTTGAAGATAGCCGACACCTCTTTTTTTTGCGATTCTGTCAGCCCAAGTTCCCGGCTGAACATTTCCATAGGACCGCCTGGCCCCCCTCTGCCGAAAGGCGGAGGGCCGGGAAAACGGTGGAGCATATAAAAGTGGGAAAACGCGGCCCCCAGCAGAAAACCGGCCGCCGCGCCTAACGCGATCTGATTCCATTTGATATTCATTTTTTATCTCCATCAAGCAACATTGCCAACATTTGTTCGTTTCCGCCGCGGCTATTGCCGAACAAGACGCTGGACAGCTTTTGGGCTTCGCTCTGCGCCGCCAGAGCGGACGCAAGGTCGTAACCTGACGGCAGCAGGCCGGTTTCAACGCAGACGGCATAGACCGCGCAGGAAGCCAGCGCCAGGGCCGGTACTTTCCACCAGCCGGCGTAAACCGCCCGCGCGTCAGCCTCCGGGGCGTCATTCATAATGCGAGCCATTACCGCCGTTTCAAACGCCCGTTCTGTTACTGCGGACGACGGGGCAAACAGCGCGTCAAGATCGCGCAACTGGGAAAGTTCTAGATAACATTCAGGACAGATGGCAAGATGCGTTTTCACGGCCAGCATCTCCAAAAACGGCAGTTCCCCGTCGTGATAAGCCGAGAGGTTCTTTTTTATTTCGTCGTGTGTCATTACCGCGCCTCCTTATCTTGTAGACTGGCTGTCGGGGAGAAAGTGTCGCAGGCGGGCGCGCAGGATTATCCTTGCCCTTCGCAGCTTTGCTTTCACCGAATCCACCGAAACCCCCAGCCCTGTTGCAATGGTTTGATAATCCGCCCCCTGCAGCCGCAGGGAGATCGCCGCCCGGTAACCGGCGGGCAGAGACCTTAAGGCCTCTGCCGTAAGTTGTGAAGTATCTTCGCCCGCAGGTTTTTCGGTATACAGCCGTTTTTCGGCGGCTTCCCTTTCCTGTTCGGTCATCCCGTCGAGACTTTCCGTCCGGGCGTTTTTTTTATATTTGAGCAGGGTGCAGCAGTGGTTGTAGGCGATCTTATAAAACCAGGTGGCGAATGACGCGTCTCCCTGAAAATTATCAAGCCCTTTGAAGGCTTTTATAAATATCTCCTGTGCCGCGTCCCGCGCTGCTTCCCTTTCGGCAAGCATTGAGAGACAGAACGCAATGATCCTGTCCTGGTAGCGGCGCACAAGAATGGAGAATTCCTCCTTGTCGCCGTTGCGGACCGCGGTTATGACTTCCGCGTCTTTTTTTCGCGCAGTTAGTGACACAGTTAAACTATCCTTAGCCTTATGAATTTCAGAATCTTCCGCCTATCGCGGCCGCGACCTGCATGTTCCTATCCCTGAAACTGTAGGTCTGGCTGAAGCCCAGCGGCAGCGGAAAGCGCCAGAACCTGTAGAACAACGAGAATCCGGCGCCTTTCTGCGCTGTCGCGGAATAACCCGCCGGATCGAAGGCGGTTTCGGCGAAAACAGATGCCTGTAATATCCCGCGCCTTGAAGTAAAAAGAGGTTTTGAGAACGAGGCGCCGAAGCTCGTTATCCTCGGGGCGCGGAATTCCCTGGCGTATTGCCCCATCAGGCCCGTTTCCCGGCCGGTGGCGAATAATTGACTTTCGGGAGCGTTGGCCGACACAGCGGCGGACCCGCGCAGTGAAACTCTGTTCGAGCCTCCCCAGACGGTGGAATTTTCGACCGAAAGAGCGGTTTTCGAAAATGCATGATCCGACCCCGTCCAGGAACCAGCCTTGGCAATGCTGATACTTCCACGCCAATTATTTTCGGCTTTTGTCCGTTTTTGCATGCGTTTATCCAGGTCGGCCAGGCCCAGGCCGAATATGACGCCCATGTCGTCCAACTTCTCTCCGCGCCGGCCGGCGTTCAATGCAAGTGAAACGCTGGAAGCCCGGCCCCCGCCATGCCGCTCTTTAAGGCCGTCGCCATAGTTGTTCTTTTCCCCGTTGTAACTAAGCGCCGCGTTGAGCGCGGGGATCCCGGCGCTGCGCGCAAGAGGGAAGCCCGCCGAAATGCTGTTAACCTGTTTGCGCCGCTTGTACATACTGTCCAAGGCGCCGAATTCGGAGAGAAAGTCATAAGTACCCGTTCCATCCGCCTTGCGCATATTCTGGGCCGAACTGTACCCGCCGTCCGTATAAAAGCCTTCATCGGCGCTGCGTTCGGAATGCATAATCGCGAGCGAGCGCCCGCCTTTTTCAAAAAAGGCCGCGGCCGCGCCGCCCGCACTGCCTTTAGCGCCGGAAACCGACACCGACTCCGCTTTTTTGAAGACGTTCCGTGAAACAAGAAAAAAACCCGCCGAGCCTCCACCCTGCCCGGAAACCGCGAAAGGCATAGGTATCAGATACCAGCCGTCTTTGGCGGCTATATGCACGTCCGCCAAGCCCTCTCCCGCCGACGAAGTGGAGATCGCCACTGATTTAAAAAGCCGCATGGAATAGAGAGCGTTGTATGTCTCTTCCAGTGTCTGCTGTGTCAACGTGCCGCCTTCTTTTATCGGGATAGCCGCGCGCAGGGTGCTTTCCGAGGTGCGATTTCCGCTGAAAGATATTGTGTTTATTCGCAAGTTTTCCGAGGCGTTGCCGGAAGAGCATAAAATAGGCCACAGGATACTCGAAATACAGATAGCGCGCAGTTCCTTAATCGTTATAAAGCCTCCATATATATATAGACCGCCCTAACGAAATAAAGTGTCGCTTCCCGCCTATAGCCTGGTATGGGAATCATTACTCCGCCTGAAAACAGGGGCCGGGCGGATTTTTGGGGTTGGGGTTGGGGGGATCCGCCCGGCCAGTGATCTATAGCCTCTTATTTCCCGTGGCACTTCGAAGCTTATCCCGTTGCCTCCATGCCTATTCCGGGATTTCCGGCTGATGGGATCTGGGTTTCATGTACTTCTTTTTAAACCACACTTCCAGGTCGTCGAACAAGGTATAGGTGACCGGCGTCATCAGCAGGGTTATCAAGAGCGACAGCGACTGGCCGCCTATAATGACCCAGGCCATGGTGCGGCGCGTGCCCGAGCCCGCCCCGGTGCCCAGCGCCGTCGGGATCATACAGGCTACCAGCGTAAGGGTGGTCATGAGTATAGGGCGCAGGCGGGTCCTGTTGGCCTCGATAGAGGCCTCATGGCGGGCCATGCCTTTCGCCCGCAGGGTGTTGGTGTAATCCACCTGCAGGATGGCGTTCTTCTTTACTATGCCGAACAGCATGAAGATGCCCATGATGCCGAACAACGTCAGGCTCTGGCCGGTTATGAACAGCGAGAGCACGGCGAAGGGCAGCGTGAGCGGCAGGGCTATAATGATCGCTATCGGTGAAACGAAGCTTTCGAACTGGCTCGCGAGCACAATATAAATGAAGATGAAGGCCATCAGGAACGCTGTAACAAAACCCATCAACATATTGTTGAGCTCTTTCGACATGCCGCTGGCGCCGCCGGAATAGCCGGCAGGGGCTTTAAGGTCATTAAAGGCCTTATCAGCTTCTTTAGTCATCTGGCCCAGCGGCATGCCTGTGCTGTTAGCCTCCACGGTGATCTTGCGCTGGCGGTTAAGGCGCTCTATCTGGGTGGGGCCCAGGCCCTCCACCACTTTCGCCACGCTGTCGAGGCGCACCATCCTGCCGCCGTTGGCCGGGACCACCAGGGCCTCAAGCACGTCTTTCCTGTTGCGGTAATCCTTATCGGCCCGCACGCGCACCTGGTACAGGTCATCGCCGTCCTTGAACTTGGTGATGTCTTCCTCGCCGCCCACCATGGTCCTGAGCGAGTTGGCTATATCTTCTATCTTCACGCCCAGGTCGTGCGCCCGGGCGCGGTCTATTTCCACGCGGTATTCCGGCTTGGCGTAAGAAACGCTCAGGTCCACGTCCACCACGCCCTTCAGCGTCCTCAGCCGGTCCGCCACCGCCGAGGCGTAGGTCTGCATCTTTTCCAGGTCCGGCCCCCTGATGACGTACTGCAGGTCCTTTCCGCCGCCGCCCATCCCGCCGGCCGCGGTAACGGCCGTGCGCAGGCCCGTGTATTTCCCCATCATCTCGCGCGCCGAGGCCATGATCTTGTTAAGCGAAGGACGCTTGGAAAGATCCACCAGTTCCACGGTAATATAGCCTTCGTTCACCACGGTCGAACCGCCGCCGCTCATGCCGCCGCCGCCGGAGCCGCCGCCGATGGAGGACAGCGTGTTCGTGACATAGGGTATGGCACGCGTCTCGGTTTCTATCTGGGTAAAGATCTGCTTCATTACCTCCAGGTTGGTGCCCTCCGGCGCTTTTACCGTTATTTTGTACTGGCCGGTGTCGTCCGTGGGCATGAAGTCCTTGCCGATGAACATGAATAGCGGGATAGTGGACAGCATTATGCCTGCGGCGGAGGCTACCATGGTCTTGCGGTGCGACAGCGCCCACTCAAGCATCACTATGTATTTCGACGCCAGGTAGTCGTTTACCCTATCGGTGAACTTCTGCAGCTTCGTCTTTTCACTGCTCTTCGCTTTCAGGAACAGCGAGCAGAGCATCGGCGTGAGCGTCAGCGCCACGAAGGTGCTTATGGCTATGGCGAAGGCGATGGTGAGGCCGTAGCTTTTCACGAAACGCCCGACCATCCCGCCCATGTACGCGAGCGGCACGAAGATCACTATCAGCGACAACGACATGGCGATAACCGCGAAGCCTATTTCCGACGCTCCTTCCCGTGCCGCTTTCATGGGCGAGAGATCATACTCCTCCATATGGCGGTAGATGTTCTCAAGCATCACTATGGCGTCGTCTATGACCAGCCCCACGGCTATGGTCAGGCCCAGCAGGGTCATGTTGTTAAGCGTGAAACCGGCGTAATCCAGGAACAGGAACGTGGCGATCACCGAGGCGGGGATGGCCATGGCCGAAATTATAGTGGACCGGAAATCGCCCATGAACAACAGCACCATAAGGCCCGCGAATACGGCGCCCAGGATAAGGTGCTCTTCAACCGTGCTGACCGAGTCTTTTATGAATTCAGACTGGTCGCCTATTATCATGGTTTCGACGCCGGCGGGGAGCAGGGACTGGAGCTCAGTCACTCTCTTGCGGATATCATTCACCACTTCTACGGTGTTGCTGCCGGATTGCTTCTTTACTACCAGCGTAATGGCGGGCTTGCCGTTAAGGGAAGAGACCGAGGTCATGCGTTTGCCCGTGTCCTCTACCCTTGCAATATCGGAGATATGTATGGGCGTACCGTTGACGGTGGCTATTACAATAGCGCCGAAATCCTTCACGCTCTTTATGCGGCCCAGCGTCCTCAGCACGAAATCTTTCGTCGGCAGTTCGACCGTGCCGCCGGGGGTTTCTATATTCTGCTGCGTGATGGCGTCCTTGAGCTGTTTGGTGGACAGGTTCAGCGAGGCCATCTTCATCGGGTTTATCATTATGTGGATCTCGCGCTCGCGGCCGCCCACGATAGTGACCGAGCCCACGCCGCTGACGGTTTCGATATTCTCTTTTATTTGTTTCTTGGCGATCTGGGTAAGTTCGATCAGGTCACGGTTGCCGGAAACCACGATATTTACCACGGCCTGGGCGCCGATGTCCAGCTTGGATACCACGGGCTGGTCGGTGCCCTGCGGGAGCTGGGCCAGCACCGCGTTTATCTTGTCGCGCACTTCCTGCGCGCCCACGTCGCCGTTCTTTTCAAGCTTGAACTTCACCATCACGCTTGAGGTGCCTTCATAACTTGTGGAGGTCAGCTCCTCTATCCCCGAAATCGTGTTTACGGATTCTTCTATCGGTTTTGTGATGGAAGTTTCAATTTCCTCGGGGCTGGCGCCGCGCAGCGTGGTCTGCACCGCCACATAAGGGAATTCCACGTTGGGCATCTGGTCCACGCCCAGGCGGAAGTAGGAGAACAAGCCGAGCACCACCAGGGCCAGTATCATCATGGTGGTAAGGATGGGGCGTTTAATGGAAAGTTCGGTTATTTTCATAAGAGTTCCTAAAAAGATATCCTGCCAGGCGCCTGGACAAATCCCCTGCGGGGAAACTGTTTACTCCTGCACTTTGATCTTGCTGCCGTCCTTAAGACCGTACAGGCCGAAAGTTATCAGCTCTTCGCCGGCCTTGAGGCCGGAGGCGACCTGGGTGTAATCTTCGTTGGCTATCCCGGTTTTCACGGCGCGGCGCACCGCCAGGTTGTTGATCGGCAGGAAAATATAATTATCCCCGTTTTCGCCCAGGATGGCCGAGGAAGGCACGGCCACCGCGCCCGCTTTGGCGCCCACCACCAGGCGCACTTCGGAGAACATGCCGGATTTCAGACGGCCGCTGGAATTGTCGGCGAGCAGCTCTATTACGGTGCTTCTCGTCTGCGTATCCACCACGGGGCTTACGCGGTAGACTTTACCGGAGAAGCGCATGTCCGGGAAGGCGTCGACTTTGATATTGGCCGGCTGGCCGATGAAGACCTTGCCCATATAGCGTTCGGGCACGTCCACCACCACGCGCACCTGCCCCTGGCTTACCACCAGCGCTATGGGCGTCTGCGCCGTTACATTGGCGCCTGCGTCCTGGTAGATGCGGCCTATCACGCCGCTTAAGGTGGACGGCACCGGCGCGGGTTCGTAAACCACTCCGGGCTCGTCGCGCTCCACCAAAGCCACCGCCTGGTCTTTATTTACGGTGTCGCCTTCGGTGAGCAGGTTCCTTAGCAGCTTGCCGGCTACGCGCGGGTAAAGCACGGCTTCCCCCATGGCTTTTACGGAACCCACCAGGGTGAGGTAATCTTCTATATTCTTTACCTGGGCTTTTTCGGTTTTTACCAGGAACCGGTCCTTCTCCAGATTATTGAAGATTTCCAGGTCTTTGTCTTTGCAGCCCGCCACACAGGCCGCTGCCGCCGCCAGCGCTATAACGAATATTCCGGTTGTGATGTTTTTCATATATTGGTCCATTTGCTTTTCATTGTTGATCCTGAAATTAAAAATATTCCTTATTCCCCCAGCGTCCACTTCAGTTCCGCGTCGGCGGAGCAGGTGTCGTGCTGCGCCTGGATGTACAAGGTCTGTGATCTGTTAAGCGCCAGGGAGGTGTCGTTGATCTCCAGCTGGCTGGCCAGGCCGTTCTTGAACCTGACCTCGGTAGCGACCAGAGCCTTGCGGGCGCTTTGCACGGAGGTAGCCTGGGATTCAAGCCGCAGAGAGGCTTCTTTAAAGCTCAGCCAGGCTTTTTTTACCGCCACCTTGATCTTGCGTTCCAGTTCCCCGAGGTTAGTCCCGGCTATGTCCGCCTGTAAACGCGCCTGCTTTACCTTGGAGGACGCGGAGCCGCCGGAGAATAGCGGCAGCGAGAGGCTTAGCCCGGCGGTGGTACTCCAGCTCTGTCCGGCTTCGCCGGGGAAGCCTGAATCCGACTGGCCCTGGAACTGCCTGGAAGCGAAAGCGCTGAGGTAGGGATAATGCGCGGCATGCTCCACTTTTATCATTTCCAGATATAGATCGCGCTGTAGCCTGGCGTCCCGGTATTCCGGCCTGTTTAAAAGCGCTGTTCTATATAATTCGGTAATTTCTCCGGGGCCATTCGCTGCACAGGTGAGCTTATCCGAAAGACTAATATTTATTTCCGGGTCCAGGCCGAGCAGATTCTTGAGTTCGATGAGGCCTTCCTCGTAAAGGTTCCAGGCCTGGGTAAGCGCCGGTCCGGTGTTGGAGACCTCTACTTCCTGCCTCAGGACCGAAAGGTCGCTGGCGAGGCCCTGCTTGTACTGCGCTTCTATAGTCCGCAAATGCTGCACAGCCAGCTCAAGCGATTCGCGCTGTATGGCCGCGAGGGAGCTGGAAAGCAGCACCTGGTAATACAGCTGCTTCACGGCTTTGGAAACGCTGTTGCGGGCCGTTTTCAACTGCTCGTCGGAATCCTCCGCGTACAGGTCGGCCATCCTGAGGCCGGTGCGTACCTTGCCGCCGGCCCAGAGCACCTGCTGCAGGTCCAGCGACCCGGAGTAGGCGTTCTTAAGGCCGGACTTTATCTTGCTGCCGCCCATAAAAACCGAAGGCGACTCGATATTGCGCGTATATTTGCCATTGGCGCTGAGCTGCGGGTAGACCGTGCCCCAATATTCCGTTATCTTTTCTTTATATATCCGGCGGGCTTGTTCGGCTGTGACCACGGTGGCGTTGTTCTTCCGCGCCGTCCAGCGTAAGGGCCAGCGCACCGGCGGAGACTTGGGAGGCCAGCCCGGATACGAGCAGGGCAAGTATAACGGCTTTGGCGTCACGCTTTGTTATCTTAAGGCGGGCGGCTATCTCGCGCATGGACACGATGTCCGGGCCTTTTTCAGCCATCAGGCTGGTTGCGGTTTCCAGTACACGTTGCCTGGTCCTGTCGCCTTTGGCCAGCTTCGGGGATGCTTGTGGTTTCATAAATACTTTACCTACCGGTGAGTAAATAGCTGCCCGCTAGATCTTCCGCCCGCTCTACTTGCAATGGCCAGCGCTGCTTTTTTATGTGTGAAACGTACCCGTTTATGGCTGCTGTGTGGCGTGTGTTGCTTTAACAAACAGATTATTTATCAACGCAAATATTCAATATGTGAAGTAATCTAGATAAAAAAATTTATCCCTTCTCTTTATTAGCCTTTATTACCCCCGCTATCTTCCGGAACAACGCAATGAATATGTCCTGTTCCTGGGGACTTAGCGCATTAAGATGAGTGCGCACCATTTCAAGATGCCCGTCCATCGCCGTTTTGTAAACCTTGTGCCCCTCGTCCGTAAGAACAACATGTATGATACGGCGATCTTCTATCGAGCGGGAACGCCGCACTATCTTCTTGGCTTCAAGTTTATCAACGATGCCGGTTATGCTGCTCAAAGAAAGCTGGAGCTTGGCGGCGATATCGCTCATGATACACTCCCCCACATGCCCTACCGTCATCATCACATGGAATTCCTGGGGGCTGAAGGCGGAAAAAATGTTTATCAATTTCTTGTCGTTAAGATGGGTCTCCGCCATAATGGCGTGCATGCAGTCGGAGAGTTCGCGTGCTTTGTTTTCGAGGCTCATATGTTTGAAGTATAAACGATTCAATAACTAAAGTATACCAGATATCTCCTGAAATATCAAGGGCTTGGAGCACTTAGAAAAATAAGTGGCAGGTCTTCTTAAATTAACAGAAAAGCACGTCAGGTCTTTATTTCAACCTGGCGCCCTCGGAAACGGGATACTCCGAGTAGCGCTGGTACTCCATATCGGCGTGAGGTTTTTCGCTGAAAAGGTGGTTCCAGGTGTTCACAAAAATAAGCGGCCTTAATTTGCTCCACGCGAGATCGCCGGCGGGGAGGCAGTCGGAATAGTGTTTCGGGAGCCCCACTTCATAGCCCTGGGCCCTGCTGTGAGTCCCCACTCCGCCGAACCTGAAGCAGACCTGCACCGGTTCGCCGGCGCTGTCGGTGTGTATATAAAAACTTTCCAAGTCCAGCCGGTTGATCTTCTTCGTCCCGAGTTTCTGCCGGGCCGCGTCGTAGACGGCGTCCATGACCTTGCTGGGGTGGTCTTCGTCGGAGAAGACGTAGGAATACTGGAGAACGAACCGGTCGGAAAATCTCTGGACGGAATAGAACGCCTTCAGAAGCGCCCCGCGCTGTTCCGCCCGTTTTTTTATTTCCGGGTCGGCGTTCCGGGGCAGCATGCTTTTTAGCGACGCGGTATCGCGCTTGGGTATATTTAAAATCGGCAGGTAACTGAACGGGTCTATCGTGCCTGACAGCGACGAGGACGGGGCTGGCGCCGGGACCGGCACCAGGGCGGGGATATGGGAGACCGGCATATTGCCCGAGGTCACCTCCAGGAATTCCTCAAAATTCTCACCTGTGCCGGCGCAATAGGCGCCGGCGCTGAACAGCAGCAGGCAGAGCGCCGCGAACGCGGGCGGAAAGATCTTCCGGTTATTTTGCATGATTAAAAAGCCCAGCGAGGAGCGTCCTTTGCCCCGAA
>Ga0209212_1006516_pt1 | contig 13318 bp, 9 predicted proteins | sample RifGroC2_FD_183996 | JGI IMG/M metagenome (GOLD analysis project Ga0209212, IMG submission 183996) | Groundwater microbial communities from Rifle, Colorado, USA - Groundwater C2 (SPAdes) (version 2) | ecosystem: Environmental > Aquatic > Deep subsurface > Groundwater | place: Rifle, Colorado... | reverse complement strand
CTACACCAGCGCTGAGGTGAGCGGCGATCTCGCCCAGGGTGCGCAGGGTGCCCAGGTGTTCGGGGCCGATGACCGGAGTGCCTGGCAACCGTTCCTGTAGGGCGGAGAGGATCTCGACCCGCTTGATGGAGTCGATGCCCAGGTCAGAGTCCATACCCATGTCGAGTTCCAACATTTCAATGGGATAGCCGGTCTTCTCGCTGACCACGCTGAGCAGGGTCGCAGTGACATTGGCGTTGGATGTAGGGGCGCTGCTTGCCGCGCCCTGATCGGCATTGTATGATGGGGGTGCAGTATTGGGCGCAGCAAGCGGCGCCCCTACACCGGTGCCCAGGTGGGCGGCGATTTCGCCCAGGGTGCGCAGGGTGCCCAGGTGTTCGGGGCCGATGACCGGAGTGCCTGGCAACCGTTCCTGGAGGGCGGAAAGGATCTCGACCCGCTTGATGGAGTCGATGCCCAGATCAGAGTCCATACCCATGTCGAGTTCCAGCATTTCAATGGGGTAGCCGGTCTTCTCGCTGACCACGCCCAGCAGGGTCTCGGTAATGTTGTTGGCAACAGCCGGCACGTGAAGCGGTGCGGCAGCCGGCTGCGTAAAGGCTGCTGGCGCAGGGGCAAAAGCAGGGGTGGGGAATGACAGCACCCCGGCTGTTCCCTGGATCAGGCGTTGCTGGTGCTCCAGCAGGGTTTGGAATGTTCGCCCGGCTGACTCCTGGTCTTCAAGGAAGCGGCGGTGCAGCTGAGCGGTTTCCTCCTGCATCTTTTGCAGCAGCGACATGCTCTGCTGGGTAACCCGCAGGGCTTCACTCAAGGCATCGTGCGAAGCAGGAGCAGTTGCAGCAGCGCTGGAGGGGGCAGGCATTGCGCCCATGGTCACGCTGCGCGAGGCAGGCGAACCGGAAATGGCAGACGGTTTTTGTGCAACCGGGGGCCGCTTGGGCTTTGGTTTTACATAGTTGGCGCCGCAGATCGGCACGGTCATTGCCGGCTTTTTAGCGCTGGTGCTGCTGTTGGGCTGGTAGCCCTCATCCCAGGAGCCAAGCCGGATGCCATAGCCGAGCACCGCCAGCTGCGCCAGGGCGCGGGCCAGGTCAGCGATGCCGGAGCGTTTTCCGGCAGAGGCGTCCAGGGCGACAGCAGAGTGGTCGCGGGTTCCGAGGATCGCCTTGACCAGGCCGGTGAGGCGCGCCCCTGGGCCGACTTCCAGAAAGGTGTGTACACCGGCGGCGTACATCGCCTCGATTTCGGCGACGAACTCCACCGGACGGGCCAGTTGTCCGGCCAGCAGGGCCTTGGCGGCGTCCGGCTCGGGTGGGTATTCCGCGGCAGTCGTGTTGGCATACACCGGGATGCGCGCCGCGCTGACCTCGATTTCCTGCAGGGCAGCCAAAAACGGCGCTGCGGCATCGGCCACCAGGCTGCTATGGAAGGCAGCCGCTACCGGGAGTTGCTTGCAGGATAGCTTGCGGGCGGTAAATACGTTAGCGGCCCGTTCGATCTCGCGGCTGGCGCCGGACAGCACCGCCTGGGTCGGAGCGTTGCGGTTGGCGATGACCAGGTCCAGCTTCTCATCGGCGAGCACCGCCTCGATGACCGTCAGCGAGGCTGATACCGCCAGCATGCTCCCTTTGTCGCCGCTGCCCTGGCCCATCAGGCGGCCGCGCAGGCGTGAAAGCGTATGAAGTGCAGTTTCGTCGATCCGTCCTGCCGCGCACAGCGCGGTCAACTCCCCATAACTGTGGCCGGCCACGGCATCCGGGGCCAGGCCAAAGGACTCCTCCAATACCTTCAGGGCGCCCAGGCTGGTGGCGCCGATGGCTGGTTGCGCCACCTCGGTTGCCCGCAGTGCTGTTTCCTGGCGCTCGCTTGCAGCGGCGTCAAAGGCGGAGATCGGATAGATCAGGTCAGACAGCAGGTAGTTGTCCGGGGCATCGAAGCCTTCGTTGGCAGAATCCAGGGTGTCGAGGATCTGCGGGAATTGGCAGGCCAGGTCATTGAGCATGCCGGTATACTGGGAACCCTGGCCAGGAAAGAGCATGCCCAGTTTGCCTGGCTGTGCGCCGCAGGCAAAGAAGGCGCCATCCGGCGTGCTCCACGCATTGAGGGGATTTTTGGCAAGCATGGCCCGGGCGTTGGTGACCAAGGCAGCCAGGTTGCTGCGGCCCTGTTCGATGACCAGCGCCAAACGGCAGGGGGCGGTTGCGTTGAAGGCCGCCCGGCTGACTGCGGCCGCGCTCCTGATTTCGTTCCAGGAACCTTCGAGCGGCAGACCGGCCAGGGCTGTTTCCAGTTCCTTGGCATCGGCTCCGCAAAAGGCAAAAATCTGGGTTGCGCCGTCCCACTCGCTGGCTGTCCTGGCGGGCTGGTATTCTTCCAGGACAACATGAAAGTTGGAGCCGCCGAAGCCGAAGGCACTGACTCCGGCGCGGCGCGGTTCCGCACCTCGTGCAAGCCAGGGGCGCTTCTTGTTTGTCAGATAAAATGGGGTCTGGCCGCTGGTGATTTCCGCCTGGGGTTTCTGGATCTTGATGGTGGGGGGCAGCACTTTGTGGTGCAGGGCCAGGGCGGCCTTAATCAGTCCGGCTGCCCCGGCCGCTGCCTTGGTGTGGCCTATCTGGGATTTAACCGAGCCGAGCGAACACCAGGGGTAGCTTGCTTCGCCATACACCTCTCGCAGGGCGCTGACCTCCACGGCATCACCGACCTTGGTGCCGGTGCCGTGGGCCTCGAGCATGCCGATGCTCTGCGGGGTGACGCCGGCCCGCTCATAGGCGTCAAGGAGGGCTTTTTTTTGACCGCCGGCACTGGGGGCATAGATGGCATCACCTTTTCCGTCGCTGGAGGAGCCGATGCCGCGGATAACGGCATAGATGTTATCCCCGTCCCGTTCTGCGTCAGCCAGGCGCTTGATGACCACGATGCCGAGTCCTTCGCCCAGGATCGTGCCGTCGGCGGAGGCATCGAACGGTTTCGCGTTTCCGCTGGGAGAAAGCGCCGGGGTCTTGCTGAAGCACATGTACATGAAGATGTCGTTGAAGGTGTCGATCCCACCGGTGACAACCATGTCGGCCTTGCCCGTGGCCAACTCCATGCTGGCCAGGTGCAGGGCGCTGAAGGAACTGGCACAGGCTGCATCAACGACGCAGTTGGTTCCGCCCAGGTCGTACTGTTTGCTGATCCGTCCGGCAACAACGTTGCCGAGCAGGCCGGGGAATGAGTTTTCCTGCCAGGGTACATAGGAGTCGGCGATCCGCTCGACCACATCTTCGGCGACCGCATCAGCCACGCCCGCTTCTTTCAGCGCTGCCCGCCAGATGGGGTGGCCAAGCCGGGCGCCTAAGGGGATCACCAGCTCAAGGGTGCCGGTGACGCCCAGGATGACACTGGCCCGGCTGCGGTCATAGTCGCGCTCCGGTCCGTAGCCGGCATCTTTCAGTGCGTGGCCGGCTGCAACCAGGCCCAGCAGCTGGGAGGTGTCAACCGCCTCCAGGATATTGGGCGGAATGTTGAACTCCATCGGGTTGAAGGGAACCGGTGAGATGAAACCGCCGCGTTGCCCGTAGGTGTGATCCGGGGTTTTCTGGTCCTGGGAGTAGTAATCCTCGGTGCGCCAATGGGTAGCGGGGATGTCGGTGATGGCATCGATGCCCTCGCGGATATTAGCCCAATAGGCGCTGGGGTCATTGGCCTGCGGAAAAAGACAGCCGATGCCAATGATAGCCAGCGGGGATTCGCTGGAGGAGCGGTCCGGTTTAACTGTATTCTTTTTCACCTAAGGTACTCCTTGATGTGGGCAATTTCGAGCGGCTTTGTGGGCAGATTCTCCGGTGTGATCCGGATTCCCTGGCAGCGCAGGGCGTTGACGCGGGTCAGCACGGCGGCGCCATATAGGATGTTGAGGGCGACCGAGACCACCTTGCGCTGGGCAGGCGCTTCCAGCACGGATGCACTGGCCCATTCGTTAAAGGCGCCCATGGCAGGGCCGCACCAGATCTGGTAGTCGACCTTGCGGGAAAGCTCGCCGTCCTTTGCCCAGTGTGCCGCCTGTCCCAGGTACCAACGGAAAACCAGGGCCATGCGGTGCTTGGGATCCCGGTCGCCCCGCTCTGCCTGGCGCGGGTCGCGCTTGATGAAAAAGGCGCGGGTGGCCTGCCAGATATCTTCCAGCGGGGCATGGAACATGGTCTTTTCCAACTTTTCCAATTCAGCGGGAGGGATTTCGGCCAGGCTGCCGTAACTGCGGTATAGTTCATACAGCTTGGTGGCGCGCATGGGGAACATGGTGCCCCGTTTAAGGACTTGGACAGTTACTCCCATCTCGAACATATCGGCGGCCGGGGCCATGGTCACGTCGGCCTGGCGTGTTTCCGCCAGCATCTCGCGCACTACGTCGGAGGTGCCGGATTCGACGCAGGCTTGATGGGCCGAACCGACCATGATGTAGGCGGCGCCCATGGCAAAGGCGGACACGGCGGAAGCCGGGGTGGAGATGCCGCCGGCCAGCCCGACGCGCAGTTTTCGGCTGTAGCCGTGGGTGGCTGTCAATCGTGCCGCCAGGGAGAGCAGGGTTGGGAAGAGGGTGTTGGCCGGCCGGTTGTCGGTGTGACCACCGGAATCGGCCTCGGCGGTAACTTCCTGGGCCATGGGGACTTGAGCGGCCAGTTCGGCCTGTTCCCGGGTAATTGTGCCGCTGGCAACCAGCTCCCGGAGAAATTTGTCGGGAGCAGGTGAAAAGAACCTAGTGGCCAGCTCTTCGCGGGAAACCTTGGCGATGATCCGGTTGGGGGTGCTAATGCTCCCGTCAGGGGCACGATGGATGCCATGGACCCGGTAACGCACAAGCGAAAGGGTCAGTGCCAGGAAGGCAGAGGCCTCCACGAGATGAACACCTTTGCGGATAAACAGATCAACCAGTGCTTCTTCCAGGTCTGGTTCTTGGGGTGAGTGGATCAGGTTGCAGCCATAGGGTAAATTTCCGTTAGCGAGGCGATCAATTGCCGCTTCCACCGTGGCAAGCGGCAGTCCGGCTGCCCCGAAAAAACCGAGCATGCCAGCCTGTCCCAGTTCTTCCGCCATGGCCACGGAGCTGATCCCCTTGGCCATGGATCCGCCCAGGTAAGGGTAACGCAGCCCCAACTCCGCACAGAACTCGGGGTCACCCAGATTTTCAGGGAGGCAGGGGGGGGCATAGCCTGCCAGTGGCAAGGCGTCGTCTGACGGCTTGTCGCATCCCATTAGGCCATTGCCGCCTGATTCAGGAAGGATGTTTCCATTCCTGTTGACCATGTAGACCGGCAGGTGGATCGAACGCAGGGCCTCACTCAAGCTCATCGGCTGATCTTGCCGTGGCGATGGAGCAGCCTGCCACCAACCGATGTAGCTATGTTCTGCGGGGTAAGCACTAACGCTGCCCCTTGTCTGATACGGTCTCAAGCCGGGATCTCCTGTCGTGAAAATAAGATTTCAAGAGTTAAGTACTATGGCCAGATGAGGAAAAGAGGCGGTGGACATGTGCACTTCATGTTAAAAAACAGCTGGTTCTCTGTTGAGCAGCTTAAATGGACTGGTAGTAATTTTATCAAGTTTAACCAGACATTTTTATCTGAAATCGCAACAAAATGCAACACAAAGGCTGTTATGTTGCATGGCATGAGCTATGTACGGCTACTAACCGGCTAATAACATACCGGTTTCACCTGGTATTGAACGTTTGTGTGTGAGGTGTAGCCGGCAAGTGGCAGGTTGCATGCTTGTCATTACGTTGCAGGTCTGAAAAAACATTTATCATTGTGCCGATTCAAAATAGATAGCCGAGTCCACCCAGAATTACGTCGGTATCCATATTATATTTGGTGATGATACGGTTCCATGATGTTCTGATTGCCCACTGCGGGTGAAGCCGATAGCTGCCGGTTAATGTGAAAATACCGGACAGAACCCTGTTTCTGGTCTTGCCATTGATCAATTCATGGTACTGTTCGATGGCAAAATACCCGCCGCCACCGACACCGAGAACCAGCCGGTCATCAAGGAACGGCCGTACCGCCCAGAGTTGCGTGGTTACGCCGTTGCGCCGGATCAGGTGTTCGTCGCCTTCGTAGAGCCAGGCGACTGTCCAGTCCAGATTACGTGCCAGCCCTCTTCTGTATTCTATGCTTGTGGCAATATCCTGTGAGGTGTCGAGTGTGTTTGTGATGGTCTGGCCGAGGAAAACGGTTACTTCATTGGCCGTGGTCTTGTCCTTTTGGTGTATTTCCTTGTCGCTTGGCTTGGGCGCAGAAGGTTGTTCCAGTTGATAACCGATTCCGGCGACTGTTGACAATGTGTCGAATTTTCCGTCAATTCCAACCCAGTTGGCCCGCAGTTGAAACAGCCAACGGCTTTCCGTGTATAACGTTGCAGAAAGACTGAGCGCGCCCCCCCAGCCACGATCATTTATAGAAGAACCATCGGATGCCTTACTGGTGGTGTCGAAAAAATAATAGGGTCCCACTCCGGCTGCCAGTGAAAGCCTCTGGTCAAGCATTGTTGTCTGTGCCCAGAGTTGAATGGTATTGCCGTCTCGATGATGATTGATAAAATGTCCTTCGTTCAGGTAAGAAATGCTGGCGGCAATATGTTCTCCAAGCGCCTGCCTGTATTCAAGCTGCCATGAGTACGAAAAGTTACGCGCGGCGTTGTTTTCTATGGCTCCGCCAAGCAGAAAGAATTCCTGCGCTTGCGCCGTGCTGGCTGCAAAGACGAAAGCAATGAGCAATAGGGTCAAACGCATTTCGATTTCCTGAAGTCCTTTATTCGTTCTGTATAACAATGAAACGGCCAGGATACCCCTGGCCTGCATTCCTGTGCTGTCGATGTCAAGGCTTGTCCGTATAAGGTCTAGTGTACCGGTAAACTGCAAAATAGCCATGCGTCTGGCCGTATTTGCAGGCCACCTGCCTGGGTGCTGTTTTTTGATTGTGTTTGTCGTGAAGGTCTTTGCGGGTGATGCGTACTCAGGTTGTCGGTTCGTGAGGCTATATAATCAGGATCCCCAGGAGCTGACCCTGATAAGCACGCTACCCTTTAAATTCGGGAAGATTTGTGCTATTAATGTAGCCATGGATGATATTCTTGAAAACTACCGCCACCTGGTGGCACGCGTCGATGCGCTTTGCCACGGGATAGAGAAGGCTTTGCGCGAGCACATCACCTGCTCTGAGGGGTGCAGTACCTGTTGCACTTCGATCACGCTCTTCCCGGTAGAAACAGCCGCACTCAACATTGCCCTGGATGTCATGCCGGCTGAAGAGGCGGACAATATCCGCAGTTACGTGTCGGAACATGCCGATGATGAACGCTGCCCGCTCCTGCATCATCAACGCTGTCTGCTGTATGCTGCCCGGCCGATCATCTGCCGCACCCATGGTCTCCCCATACTTTATACGGAAAATGACCAGCAGCGAGTGGATTGCTGCCCTCTCAACATGGAACAGTGCGAGTCCCTGCCAGGGTCGGTTGTGATTGACCTTGATCGCCTTAATTCCGTGCTGGTCGCAGTTAACGCCCTCTTTCTTTCCCAGACGGATAACCCTGCGGAACTTCCGGAACGTCTGTCAATTGCGGAAGCCCTGACTGGAGGGGTCTTTGTTTCCAACAGGTAATCAAAATGAGACAGTTGATTTGTAGGGGCGATTCTTGTAATCGCCCAACTGCTGGGCAAACACAAGGTTTGCCCCTACATCAATAAAAGGTCATCCAGATTGCATAAACCTTTCCCTTGTCCGCCCAAAAAGGCATATCCATGCTTTCCATAACGCTGAAAAAGAACGAAGACCGTCGCATCAAGGCTGGCCACCCCTGGGTGTTCAGCAATGAGATCGCTGATATCAAGGGTGAGCGCGAGTCGGGTGTTGCAGCTGAACTGTTCGATGCAGGCGGCGCTCTGGTCGGTTGCGGCTATTACAACCCGCATTCACTGATTGCCGTGCGATTGCTGGCGCGGCAGCGGGAAGACATCGACACCGTCGAATTCTACGAGCAGCGCCTGCGTGCGGCACTGGGTCATCGACGGGTGCTTTATCCGTCGCTTGCCACCTTCCGTGCGGTCTATGGAGAGAGTGATTTTCTGCCCGGTCTGGTGGTTGATAAATACGGAGATTACCTTTCGGTGCAGTTTCTCTCGGCCGGCATCGAACAGCGGCGGGATCTGCTGCTGGATGCGCTCCAGAGGGTATTTGAGCCGCGGGGCATCATTGCCCGCAACGATGTCTCGGTACGCACCTTGGAAGGGTTGGAGGAGCGGGTCGAGGTCCTGCGAGGTGACATTCCGGATCTGGTCGAAATGGAGGAAAACGGTCTGCGTTTCCAGGTTGACCTGCGTAGCGGACAGAAGACGGGCGGATTTCTCGACCAGAAGCAGAATCACCTGCTGTTGAAGGACATCTGCCTCGGCAAAAACGTGCTGGACTGCTTCTGCTACTCCGGAAGCTGGGCCCTGCATGCCGGTTTTTTCGGGGCGGCTTCGGTGCTGGGGATCGATATATCTGCCCGGGCCGTGGCGCAGGCCGTTAGTAATGCCGAATTGAACGGCCTGTCCGGCCGGGTGTGCTTCGAGGAATGCGACGCCTTTGACCGGCTGCGTTCCCTGAAGTTCGAGGGACAGCGCTTTGGTGTGGTGGTTATGGATCCGCCCGCCTTTGTCAAGAGCCGCAAAAACATCGCCGAGGCGACCAAGGGCTATCTGACCGTCAACCGCCGGGCCTTGGAGCTGTTGGAACCGGGAGGCTACCTGGTCACCTGCTCCTGCTCCTTTCACATGGGGCGCGAGGCGTTCCGTGAGGTGCTGGCCAGCGCTGCCCGCCAGGCGCATCGCGAGGTGCGGTTGGTCTCCGTTCACTCCCAGGCCCCGGACCATCCGGTGCTGTTGTCGTTTCCAGAGTCGGAGTATCTCAAGTGCATGGTGTTGCAGGTGCTGTGATGCCTTCTCGCTGTTTCGTCATAGGCGACATCCACGGTTGTGTCCGCACCTTTCGGCGCTTGGTGACCGAAGTGATCAAGCTCACTGCGGGCGACGAGCTGTATCTGCTGGGTGATTTGATCGACCGGGGGCCGGACAGCAAAGGGGTGCTGGATTTCATTTTCGAGCTGCGCAAGCAGGGCTTCGCCGTGCTGAGCATCAAGGGTAACCACGAGGACATGTATCTGCGATCCGGCGACAGCCAGCAGGTTATGGACACGTGGCTGGCCAACGGCGGCCGCGCCACTCTGCGCAGTTTCAATGCCGATGGTCCGGCCGATATTCCCTACCAGTACCAGTATTTTTTGCAATCACTTCCGTACTATATTCTTCTCAAAGACTTCGTTATCGTCCATGCCGCGCTCAATTTTTTCCGCACGGATCCATTTGTCGATACCGAGGCGATGCTCTGGCAGCGTGACTGCATAGTTGACCGGGCCCGAATCGGCGGCCGGCGCCTGATCTGTGGCCATACACCGGTTACACGAGAACAGCTTGAAGACTCGCTTGCCGCTGACCGGATCATGCTGGATAACGGCAGCGTCTTTGATGAAAGGCCTGGCTTGGGGAGTCTGGCGGCTTTAGATCTGAACAGGATGGTTGTTTTCTACCAGAACAATATTGATCGCTGAGACGGCATGTCCCTGCCATGTAGTACATTTTCTGCTTACAAGGAGTGGTTACTATATCTATAAGGGAATTGGCGGATTTGCAGAGACAAAAAACGTCAATTGACATGCTGAATTTTGTCATGAATTTATTGAATTCGAGTTGATCTATACGGATTTCGGCGACTTGGCAATTCATTGACCAACGGCACGGATTATGCTTTAATGAACCATAACAATTTGCAAGGTACACGATAATACTAAACCACCTGCGAAGGTGGGACGGAAAGCCCAAGGGTCTCCCCGAGACAGCCGGGTCGCCGAAATATCTTAACGGTATTGGCGACCCGGCTTTTTTATTGCCGGGTCTATCGGCACCGAGCGCGGAATGCTCGGCAAAAGGGGGTAAAGATGGATTGCCTGCGGACAAAACCCATTGGATCGGTTTTGAAACGTACCATGCTAATGGTTGTGCTGGGCCTTCTGCTCTGTCCTGCAGCCATTTACGCGGAATCCTTGAAGTTGTTTTATACTGTAGATAAGGACGCTCTCAAACCCGGAACTGTCAGCAAAATAAACAAAAAACCAGCGGAACTACTGCCGTTTCTTGGTGTGGACAAAGGTGGGGATGTAGTTATCCGGAATGGCAACGTCTCCCTGGTCATGGCGTACAACTCGGCAGATGACGTACATAGATTTCAGGATCGCGTTCGTGACATCCAGCCGCTTGAACGCCCGATTATGAACGGCATCAGCCTCACGATCTGTTGTGTGTTCTGACAAGGCGGCGTAGATGCCTATTGGTTATGAGTAATAGATTCTGTATTTAAGTTGTTGTTCTTGCCGCAGGAGGTTGTTCCGCATACCGAAGCAGTTCGCTGTAATTCTTTCCGGATTCCGAGAGTAATTTGTCGGTAGCCAGCTCTTTTGACGCCGCAGTCAGCAACCCCTCAACCAATCCGCCCAGCAGCATGTACATCATTTGCCTCAATCCATTGAGGTAGTTCTCCCCGATTACGGGATTATTAGCTCCAAAAAACATACCTGTATGAAAGAGTGCTCCATACAGTGTCCCTGCGGATGCCTCGGCGGCATCCCCGGAGATGTAGCGGGACGCATCCAGGAACAGCGCTTCATTGAATTGCGGACATCTGGATTTGATAAACTCGACCCGTTTATCAACGGTCAGCCTTGTCCACCGGCAAATTTCATTGCTACGGGTTTTAGTGAATTTATCCGTTCCCTTGGCTGGTTTGGGGATATTCGACAGCATTGGGATATCGGCTGCGTTATCCAGCGACTCAAAAACTTTTTTCCGGGATGTCAAGCCGTCCTGAATCTTTTGGATGGAAAAATTGAGATATTCTTCCCGGCCTTCATTATCACAGACAATCAAATAACAGGTGTTGACCATTCGCTCCAGATACGTTTTTGCGATGATGTAGCTTTCGGTCATCAGGCCGGATCTGGTCATGAAGATTATCGAATGTGCGGCTGATACGAGTGAACCGAACAAAGGGTACACACTTTTTACATCTTTACTGTCCTTGGAGCCCACGGCGAGTTTGGAAAGCTGCTCGATCAAATTGAGCTGTTTCTGGAAATAGTCATCAAAGGCCCGTAAATCAGCTAACATCTTTTCTTGAGCATGTGCAGTCATGGTTCCTCCTGAATATATCCTAGGGTTGTTCAGCCTCTGGGGCCTGTTTCGCTGCCAATCCTTTAACCGCTGCCAGCAGATTTTCAACCCCGATTCCGCGCTGCTCACATATATCAAGCAGCTCCTTTGGCAGCGGGGCGCAGACGACCAGCGTGCTGTCATTTGGCATGGCCAGGGCTGTCCGGAACGAATGCAGGGCAAAGCCGGTCAGTCCCGGCAGCAGCTGACCACCGTAACGCTTGTCCCCCAAAACCGGATGACCGATCATTTCCAGGTGTCGCCTGATCTGGTGCATGCGGCCGCTGATGGGAACCACTGCCAGCAGACTGCACCCGGACCCCTGCACCAAGATCTCGTAGCGTGTCTCGGACTCCTTTTCGTCCAGCGGTTCGGTAATGATTCCGCTTTCGTCAGGAATTCCCGCCACCAGCGCCAGGTACAGCTTGTCCAGGCCGATCTCCTTGACCTGGCGACCGTAGATGCCGGCCGAACTGGAGCTTTTGGCCAGGATGACCGTTCCCGATGTGCCGCGATCCAGGCGATTGACCGGATAGAGCTTGCAGGTTGTGCTGCGCCAAGCCATGTAGGCCATGCCCTCATCGACCAGGTTTGTCTCCTGTTCGGCGGTGCGGTGCATTGCCAGTCCGGCGGGTTTGTTGACGATGGCAATATGGTCATCTTCATACAGGATATCCAGCGCAGGCCTGTCTTCGGCAAGCAGTCCCTTGAGGGTGCTGCTTTCCTTGAGGGTAACGCTGTCGTGAACCGTGAGAAAGCTGTCGGGCGTGGCGACGGCTCCGTTCAGGCGAACGGCGCCGCTCTTGATCAGCTTGCGGGGATAGCCAGACGGCGACGCCGGCAGGAGCGTGCGTAAAAAACTCTCCAGCCGGCGGCAGTGATCTTGTGGCGTAATTTCAAAAGTTAGCATAGTTCCATTTTCTAGACACAGATCTTGCGATCCCGCATCAGGTTGGCCAGCGAGCGGTCATAGCTTTTTTCGCCGGCCGGGGTGAACATGCAGCCGGTTGCTTCGCCACGGTCGCGGTGATAGGCAACGCACTGGCAACAGTTGCCTTTGCGTGAGCAGGCCGGGGTATAGGTGCACTTGCAGTCGTCACCGGTTCGTGTACATGCCATAAAAATGACTCCTTGTTACACAATACATATGGGACGCGATTTTTTCGCAAGGCCAAGGCGATCGATGGATGCCGCGGAGGCGTAGCAGCGCTACGCCGCACAAGAGCATCCAGAAGATCAACGCCGGGATTGCGGAAAAGGCGCGTTCCTCTTAGATAATCTTGTTGAGCGGGTACTCGATAATCCCCTCCGCCCCCAGTTTGAGCAGTTCCGGCACGATCTGGCGGACATCTTTTTCGGACATGATACTTTCCACTGACAGCCAGTCGGAGTTGAAGAGGTGTGAGACAGTCGGGTTCTTGAGGCTGGGCAGCACCTGGGTGATGGCCTCGATCTTGTCGGCTGGCGCATTCATCTTGAGTCCAACCATCCCCTCGGCGGCCAGGGATGATTTCAGCAGCGTGGCGATCTGCTCGATCTTGGCGCGTTTCCAGGGATCGGCCCAGGCAGCCTTGTTGGCGATCAGGACCGGCACCGACTCCATCAATTCACAGACGATGCGCAGGCCATTGGCCTTGATGGTGGAGCCGGTTTCGGTCACCTCGACAATGGCATCGCACAGGCCGTCCACCACCTTGGCTTCGGTGGCTCCCCAGGAAAATTCCACATTGACCGGGATATTGCGCTCGCTAAAGTAGCGTTTGGTGAAGCCGACCAGTTCGGTGGAGATGGTGGCGCCGTGCAGGTCTTCCGGCCCCTTGACCTGTGAATTGCCGTTGACGACCAGCACCCAGCGGGCAGGGCGGCGGGAAACCTTGGAATAGACCATCTCGCACACTTCCACCACGTCGGAGTCGTTCTCGCGGACCCAGTCCCGGCCGGCGATACCGGCGTCGATGGTGCCGCGCTCAACATACTTGCCCATTTCTTGGGGTCGGATCAACTTGCAGTTCATCTCTTCATCATCCACACCAG
>Ga0209212_1006515_pt1 | contig 13319 bp, 14 predicted proteins | sample RifGroC2_FD_183996 | JGI IMG/M metagenome (GOLD analysis project Ga0209212, IMG submission 183996) | Groundwater microbial communities from Rifle, Colorado, USA - Groundwater C2 (SPAdes) (version 2) | ecosystem: Environmental > Aquatic > Deep subsurface > Groundwater | place: Rifle, Colorado... | reverse complement strand
CTTATTTCCAAGGAATCGAAAAAATGAGACAGGCTGCCTGAAGCCAGAAACCACAACAACATCGGGTCATTGCTTATTCTACCCCTCAGGCTGTCTCACAAACCCGGACCACCTCATATCAGGCGGCATAGAAGCGGATTTGCGGGGCGTCAAGACCTGTTTAACCATTCAAACTATTTATGTATTTTGCCTAACAGAATAATTATTTCAGTATGTTGAAGTTACAGGAAAATGGATGGGTGGTTATCTGGTCACGATTGGGCGGATAAGGCGTTACGGGCAAGTGAAGGCGTGAAGACGTCATGGACGTCAGGGTTGATCAGGTCCAAAATCATGGACGCTGTCAATCATATGGTTTACCACTCGGTAAGAATAGCCTGTTGCATCCAAGGCAATTTGATAATGCTTATGCTCCAGGGGATCTGGTCCAGCAATATGTCAAACGGCTTGCGTTCCACGTTCAGCCTCCAGCCGTTCTCTTCTTGTCGCAGCATCCCCGGACGTTCTATAAAAGAGAAGCGAACTCCGTGAATAGAGGTTTTTTTCAGCACGCTCCATTGGCCGATGACCGATTGAAACAGCGACTCAGCTTCTTCAATATCCTCCTGTGTGAGCAGTCCTGCGCAGACCAGCAGCGGAGTTTCAGGTTGCAGGCCGAGCAATGTTTTTATCAGGCCGAGTTCAAATTCATACAGATCTTTGCGGCCTGTGGCCAGGAAGTGCAGCAGGGTTGCTGCGCGAGGTAAAGCGGACGATCGCAGTACATCGCTGGCGGTATCTTTTACGCCACAGTTTTCGAAAAATCTGACGATATAAGGATGGAGCAGCACCAGCCCGGCCTGCTGAACCAGCAGCGGATACAACTCGTCAATAGGATCGGAGCGCAATTGCCGGCCAAAATCATGGGGAACGGCCGGTTCTCTATTTATTTCGGAAGAAACTCTCAGATGGAGGAGTCGAGCTTCCTTATGGTCTCCCGGCCCCGATTCCTGACGCAACTCTCGGGATAATCCATGACGAGTGCTTTCCGTCAGCTTGGCGTCAAAAGCTCCCGGAGTTGAGACAAACCTCCAGGCAACCGTATCGGTGCCATCCTGCCGGAACGGGGAGGCAACATGACGCGAGCGCGCAGCTAAGAATTTCTTCAGCAGATGTCTTTCATGCAAAGGAACGGCTGCAACTGCAACCTTGAAAAGGGAACGGGCTGTAGACCGTTTCTGCCAGCCGATGCTTTCGGCCAGAACGCCGGCCATCAGGCTCAGGCGTGTGTAGTGGTTGTGGCGGACCCGTTCACTCTTACCATCCAGCAACAGTGTCAGGCATTGCATGGCTACCGCTCTGAATTCCTGCGGAATGGTTCCGGATATCACTCCAATTAGCTGTGCATATTCCTCTTCTGTAAGCAGCTGTAACAGACGGAAATAAAATGGGGTCTCTTCACGGGAAGCCTTGAGATGATCCTGCATTCGCAGCCATTCATCGCGGCAGGTGGCTCTAAAAGCAGCTGCCAGATCGGAAGCACCGAAATTTGCCACTTGCCAGGGCAATGTGCCGGTTTGCAGGTAGTGCAACAGATCTTCAAACCGGTTGCGTTCCGCTGTGATGGTTTCTTTCACCGGAATATGTGCTGTTGTCACGTCACCATTCAGTTGCTGTTGTTCCTTCAGAAGCTTGAACATCACGAGATTCCCTGCAGTAATGACACTGAAGTAAACGTGTCATTGCGACCCCGCCTTTCAGGAATGCTTCCAGAATTTGGAACTCTCTTTTTCCAACATGTTTTACTGATCGTAAATGACGGCCGCGAGTAGTAAAAATCGCTGTTGAGCTCTATTTCAACCACTCCGAAGACACCAGCCTGGGACAGGTCAACATCGTAATAATAGTTGATATTTTTGGTTTCGGCCGGATAATTCTCCGTCACGCAGTATGCGCCTACCGCCTGCCACGACAGGTCGCAAAAAATTGTCGAACCGTCATTATCTGCTGCGATTGTCTCCTTCTGCAGCAAAAATCCGGCTGAATCATTAACCGTTATCGTAACCGGCCGAATTGTTTTGGTAATTTCATGGCTGAGGATTCGTCCAGTCATGACAACATCCAGCGACGGGTCTAGATTCCCTTCTGCCATGGTATTCCGGAAGAGCGTGGTTGTGCCGCCGGTTTCGATGGCGCTACTGAATATCGGATTCAGGAGTTTCATCCCGAACCGCAGTCTCGCTCCCGCCATCGTGGCCAACGGAACACCTCCATCATCCGCTTCATACAGCACGTTCAATTTACCATCAAGCGCCTTGGCAATCAGCTTGCCGGTCCTGAGCAGGCAGGCCGTGTCGGCTGGAATGATAAAATTGAACTCCCGGCACCAATCGCCGTAATGTCCTAGGGCGACATTGAGAGTAAATAATTTGCGGTACGTTGTTATCATAGGCTCTGAGTGGTTACACTGGTTGTAGTCATCTGCAGCTGTGCCGCGGTTTGTACCGCATCGTGCATTCAGTTCCAGTTGCTTGCAGATCAGACCCGAAAGTACAAAACTGTGGCTATATCAATGAATATCCGAATCTAAACAAAAAGGCCGAATTGCAAGGTGCGGCCATTTCGGTGGCTGCGCCCGGCAATCCGGCCAACTTGGGGGGAGATGAAACTGCTTCCGGGTTGGAGGGAGGCCCAAGTTCCGTTGATTTTCCGTCCCTTGATCACTCAAGGTTTGGCAATTTTAATTGGCACAATATCATGAAGTAACCGCCTGTCAAGTAATTTAATAAATAATACCGGCAACATCAGAATATTAACTTTTGTACACACGATCACTGTTTACCGACTTCGCTCTCCTACCACCTTGCCTGTAAAACACCTCAGGACTTGTTATTTAATTGAAGTATGCTAATTTTATAAAATGACAGTTACTTGATAAATACGGCCTTCATAGCATTAATTCGAATTCACATCGAACTCCTGCGTACAACACCTTTCCTACAAATGCAATCGGGAGCTGAATGGTAATAGAATGGACTACGGACGCTATCAGGATTGCAAAGAAGTTGGCAGAGGGTCCATGGGGGTCGTCTACGAGGCTCGTGACCCCAAAATAGACCGCATTGTGGCGCTGAAGGTTCTGCGTCAGGACCGTATTGCAACAGATACGTTAGTCAAGCGGTTCTTCAAGGAGGCAAAAATCATAGGGCGTCTCGCCCACCCCCGCATCGTGACGATTTATGACATTGGGGAGGACAACGGAACTATCTATATTGCAATGGAATTCCTGAAGGGGAAGCCACTCTCAGATCTCATTGGCGACAAACCCTTTAATGCAGAGAAGGTGATTGAACTCGGAACCCAGATCGCCGCCACCCTCGATTATGCCCACCAAGAAGGGGTCATTCACCGGGATATCAAACCAAGCAATATTATTATTAATCCGGACGGACAGATCAAAATCACTGATTTCGGCATCGCCCATATCGAAGATTCATCCGCGACATTGCAAACGCTACCGGGCGAGATCATGGGCACACCGGCTTACATGTCACCGGAACAGGTCGAAGGACACCCGGTTGACTGTCGGTCCGATATCTTCTCGCTCGGCATCATTCTCTATGAACTGATCACCGGAACCAGGCCTTTCGGTGGCGAGGGAAAGGGACTCGCGACCACCTTCAATGAAATCATGCTGACGACTCCTCGAGAACCTTACAAGGAATCACAATCTATTCCTGAAGAGTTATCCAAAATCATCATGAAGGCTTTGGAAAAGGATCCCGACAAGCGTTTTCAGACGGGAAGGGAACTGGCAGATGCACTGCAGCAGTGCCTAAAGGTAAAGGAAAAGGCTGTAGAGGATCACAAACCGCCGCCCAGGAATGCTGTGCGGTTTGGGATTCCGATTGCCGCCACCCTGACGGTTGCTATTGTAGCAGTCAGTATTTATTTTTTATCCCAGCACAAAGATTCATCGCCGAAAAAGCAGCAGACCAGGCCTGCGCCGGAAAGTCCAGCACCCCCGCCTGCGAAGTTAAAAGCTGTCACCGTCAAGCCTGCTCCTGGACCGGTCACGCCTGTTACAGTTAAACCAGCAACTGTAATAATCCCTCCTCCACCAGCACCGCAGCGGACCGACGTGAAGAAGGCTGAGACAAAACCACCCGATATTCCCAGGAAAAACGGTACAAAACCTATCGTACCTTTATCGCCTCCATCCACGGCAAAACCATTGCCCAAGTTTGCCTTTCTAAAGGTCCATTCCACTCCCAAAGGGGCAAGCGTCTATATCAACGGCACCCGAAAAGGGATAACCCCTTTGACCATTAAACTTGGGTTGGGAGAATATCAGGTCCGGCTTTCAAATCCAGGATACCTTGACAGCAACAGCAAAATCAAAATGGTTAAAATGACCGAGTATGCAATTAAGGAAAAACTGAAACCAATCAAATAGCTATAACATACGTTCAAAACAGAGAGTTGTCCTCACGAGGCACAAAAATGCTTCAGCAATATTTGAAAGTCAGCCGATTCCATTGTGCGCTATTAGCTTCCTTTGCCTTCATTCTGCTTCTTTCGGCAGGGTGTGTCAGTGACCCTGCTCCTGCTCCTGCTGCTCCTGCTGCTCCTCCTGCCCCGCCTACTTCAATCACTACAGCCCCACCACTTCCTACTCCCACAGAACGAGAACGACGTTCAACAGATTATGTCGTCCTGACTGCCACGGCAACAGACACCTATGAATCGCTTGCCCGTCACTATCTGGGTGACGCTAAGCTCTCCTATATCATCTCCGAATACAACAAGGATGTAACAATTTCCGCCGGAAAAACGATCATAATACCGTTGAAACCTGTGAATCCGGGTGGAATCTATCCGGATGGCTACCAGACCGTGCCGGTTCTTTGCTATCACCGTTTCAGCACAAAGAAGAGTTCCGACAAGATCACCGTATCTGCAGAAACATTCGACCGGCAGATGGAATACCTGAAGAACAACGGGTACACCGTACTAACATTGAAACAGTTTTACGATTTCATCGACTACCGCCACAGGCCTCCCCGGAAATCGGTACTCCTCACCATTGACGATGGCTGGAAAACAACACAAACAATCGCCTATCCAATTCTAAAAAAATACGGATTTCCCGCAGTTCTCTTCGTGAATACCGACAACATAAGAGAAAAACAGAACTCAATCACCCTGACCTGGAAGGAACTCCGGGAACTGAAGGCATCAGGCTTGGTCGAGATAGAATCCCATTCTGTAACCCATGAGAATCTGACCAGAGTTTCCGAAGAGCAGCTACAGAGGGAAATTGGTGAATCAAAGCGACTGATCAAGTCCATGCTCGGTATTTCGCCCACTGCCATTGCTTATCCCTACGGTATGTTCAACAGCAAGACCGCCGCTACGATGAAGCAATACGGCTATAAATCAGGTTTTACCGTCTTCAGAGGGGGAAACGCCTTTTTCTTCAATCCCTACGCCCTCAAACGCTCCATGATATTTAACAGTGAACATATTGAAGATTTTGTTAAAGCTCTCCATACGTTCCAACAGGATTGACCATGAACGTTTCGATCAATCACTTTCGTTATTCGTATTTACCAGCCTTGTTGCTAATCTGGTGGGGCCTCATGACTGCCGGGTGTGCCCACGTGGAAAAACAGGCCCCTGGTGCCGAAGAGGTTAAAAAACTGGTTGAAACATCGACAACCCTGGAAAAAAGCGGCGACGTCGGCAGTGCCGTGGAAGATCTGATAATTGCCCTGGTCATCGACCCCAATAACAGGAAAGCTCGCGATGAGTTGAACAGACTGACCGCCAAACGCAATAGCGAGGCCGCTCAGCATTACCGGGCCGGTATCGCAGTGCGCAACTCCAACGCACAGGAAGCGCAGAAGGAGCTTCTGAACGCCCTCAGGCTGCGCCCAGACTACGAAGAGGCTATAGCGGCGCTCCGTGAGCTTCACCTTGCAACAACGGAGGCCGTCATTCAGGCAAGGCTGAAAAAGGAAGCGGCACGCACAACTACGCGAGTAAAACATAAGGTACACGACGAGGAAGATGAACTGGACATGGAGGCCTACTCCCTCGACTTCGCCGTTTCAGCATTTGAAGAGGGTAATTACATCGCAGCGATTCGACAATTCAACAAGATGAAGGAACGCTATCCCAATGACCCCGACATCCAGGCATACCTTGATCGTTCCTGGTACAGCAACGGATTAGAACTGTTCAACAAAAAGAGCTACAAGAAAGCGCTTGAGTCATTTTCCAGGGTACCAAAGGGGTTTGACCATGTGGGTGATTACATGGCCAAATGCAGGCAGGCTTTAAAGAGTGATTCAGGCAAAAAGAGGAAGAAATAAACTAAGATACTATCCGACCGGCAAAATACCATGCGCCATCCTGAAAACGGCCACTATTGGCCGCAATCCACTGAGCCATGCTGTCCAGAACACGCATCTGCTCGCTGACAAACTGGTCTGCCTCGAAGGGGAAATCAACGTCGTAACGAATTACCAGCTCCTCGTAGGCCAACTGTCTCACCCGGAACGGGCTTTTTTCCGATCTCAGAGTTTCCAGTATTGTTAATGGAGAATACGCCCTGCCGAGCCGATATCTGATCTGCTGGTCAAACATTGCTTTGTTTTCGCCCCACCATGCTGACCACTCAGTCCGTTTTTGCGAAAGCCGGTTCACATAGGTTCCATAGAGAGATCCGTCCGGTTTACACGGTAACTTGCCCTGCCGAAATGCTTCTTTTTCATCATCCAGCAGATCATCTTCTTCAACTTCATCCGGGACAAAAACCCTTTCACTGAGGCCTGCCCCTGTGATGATCTCGAGTGCCTGGGCGGCCGATTCAGCAAGATCGCCATTCAGTTTTTCCAGGAGTAAATCAATAACCGTGATGTCGCCAAGCATCCCTAGCGCCAGAACAGTGTCAGCGGTCGCATTATCTGATCCGGCAACTTTTGCCAGAGCAGAAACAGCCGACCTGTCGCCACCAAGCGCAAGAGGGATATGAGACCAGCTGGATTCACCGGCAATCCGCAGACAGTGCGGGACAACGGTCATATCACCAATCCGGAGCAAAGCCAGGGCAGCGGCCGAACAGACGGCCTCGTTATCGTGACGAAGATTGGCAAGAAACAGGCTTGCGGCACTCCGTTCCCGCAAGCGGCCAAGCGCCAAAATTACCTGAGACGAGGAATATCGTTTCAGTGTCTGTACAAGCAATTTGCCGGCGGAAAGACGCCGATAAGCAACCAGGGAGGCGACCATATCGCAGAGCTGCGGATCAGTGGAATCAAGTTGTTCAAGGAAATCATCCTGCCAAGCTTCCGGCAATCCATGTTTCAGAGCATCGATAAACGCCAGGTGTTTTTCCTTGTCCTCCGAATCAATCCCTTCAAGCAATTCAATGAACAGATCTTTTCGTTCAAGCCTGCAGAACACCCGCAATGCAGCATACAGATCACCCGGATCACCATCTTTCGCCTGTTGCAGACAAACCTCCAGAGCAGGTTCACCACCTGATACCAAGGCATCAAGGTTCGCTTCCAGGCGCTCCTCAAATTTGTGAATGGTTTTCCAGGAAACTTCAGGGTTGGAGAACAGGGCGATACGCTGGCCATACAAGAAAGAGAGTGCTTCAAGTTGGTCCAGGTATAGTGAATGTATGAAGCTGGCTTTAGACATATTCACTCGATGAAAGGTTAGTCGCTATTTACCACCATTAAGCCTGATATACCCACTTTCTATTATATGAAAAATGTAGACACAACCCAATCTTGTCGAGCATTTTAATCTCACTCGGGAGACAATTGCACCGGATCTGCCCTGACGCCCCGTAGCTGTGCCGTCTCAATGCCTCGCTTTACATCTTCATTGATTATTACAATGGTCGGTCGTTCAAGAAGCCGAAACAGCTTCATACTATGAATTTTTTTAGGATCTATGACAAGCCTAGAAAATTCTCGAGCACCCCGTTCTGATCTTGAATCATATTCAGAACGCTCCATATCCACGCAATCCTTGCTGCCGATAACGTTCACTGCTTTGTAATCAGATGCCTTAAGTCCAGTACGAGGATCGCGAATAATGACATCATATACATCCAGATTATCCACACCTGCTTTACGCAAAACGTCGACAAGTCGGTCTGACCAAATGGGGATGTACTCGTGGTACGAATCAAGAAGATTGGTCCCGAAGTCTGGATTCAATTCAACTTCGATCGGAGTGGGTATCGCCTTGGAATGTCGCGTACCGGAGATCCAAGACACAAAGACAAACGGTAGCTTCCAGATTTGTGATTGCGGATAACCAAGGTCTTCATCCGCTAGCATGTCGTTGAAAATATAGTATTTATTGTCTGGCAATTGACATCCCTCTAGATTTTAATATTTTATTCTCCCTCGAAAGGGTTTTTTCGCGAGATCGGTAAAATCCTTGGCGTAATTTGAGACCCATTGGGTCCAACTTCTGGGAGAATTACGAGGCATTATGCTATGTTCCATGAACCTTGACTGGAGATTAATTCGCTCTACAAGACCGTAAGGAGGGTTCAACTTACCGTTCTTGTCAAAGGATTTCTCACAAGCAGATATCCAGAATGTCAACAGAAGATTGGTCAACAGAGTCAACCTGTCACGGCAGGCTTGATCATATCCTGTACCCTTGTGATCACCAATATGAGCCTGACCCCATCGTTCCTGAATAATGTTTACAATAGGGATTTTATGTTCTTCTGGCAGCTCTGTCGCAACACCAGACTCAACAGGAACATTATCTGCACCCCACATATACTTGCTTATATCGTATCCTTTAAACGCTCCCCCATCAACCTCAACAGACTTGTTTTTGTAGATATCCGGAAAAGTTGGCAGCCAGATGCCATTCTCTTTGCCGTTGATGTCGTAGCCGATGTCCTCCAGTAGATTTTTGTTAACTTCGGTGGTTGTGAAGTTTTCGATGGGATGAGAATCCATCGCTTGGTTGCCAGGAATGAGATGATGTGCAGCTGGTGCAACATTAACAGGAAACTCTTCGAGCAATCCCTTCTCTAATATGTAGGTAGGTTTATCTCCTAAGTTTGTAGCCAGTGTAGAAGACTTGTTCTCCGATCCCTTATGAGTTTTCAAACCTCTCAATATTGGATCTGTACCTTGACAGAATGGACACGTGGAGTCATGCATTCCGCTACTCGGTGGCGAAACTGATTCTCCAATTTGCATTATATCTCCCAATTTCTTTAATCAATAAACCACGCAATGGTAGCTAAAATATGGTCGAATGTTATTTCTTCCTTTGGCACATTGGACAAGCAATCTGCTCTAGAAATAAGAAGCATGATTAAAGTTGTAGCGTTAACTCTACCCCATAATATTCTTCTTATTATGAAACATCGGATCACCCAGCCGGCAGACATTATTCCCCTCGAACTTGACATCAAACGAAAACATCATGAACTCTGCCTCACCCTTGAAGGAACTGCTGATCACTCCACCCGCAGAACCAGCTTCATCGCCGCTGGTCATGGAATACTTGGCGGTCTTGACCATCGGCATCTCACCATCGGCCTTGACCGTTGACGGGCCACTGGATGTATCCGCCGATTTGCCGATGTTGGGATACGGAATCGGGATCGGCCCCCCTGGCGACGGAGTCTTGCAGACATCAGGAAAAACAATGCTCATCCCGCCGCTCCCCTTGTGGGCGATCCCCCGGCAATTGACATAGGTTGACTGGCTCATCTGCTCCTCCTCTTCACAGTGTCCCCAAAACAGCCACGGCCCCGCAAGCGCCCCGGTCCGATGAGCAGGTTACCAGTGCCGGACTGTGACGATATCCCTTTCCTATGCCGATGGCGGCCATTATGGCCAGAATAATCCCACTGGCGGCCCCGGTATCACCTATGCAGTCGGCAGGGTGGTGCATACCGTATGAAGGATCAAAGGCGGTGCTGTTCCTGACAAAGGCCACTCCCACTTCCTTGGCCCAGTGATTTTCCCCGTTCATGGCCGAATACAGCTCACGTATCGGCTCATTGACATATCCTGCTCCAAAGAATTCTTTGAACGTACTGGCCAGACCATCGCCCTTATATGGCTGCTCGCTGTACAGATGGCCGTTCTCAAAGCCCATGACAACCGGAGACAGGAATCCGGATATTGGCTTACCAAAACTTGCTGCCCGGTTTTGACTGGTCAGCAGCAGAAATGCAGCACCCTCACCAGGGACGAAGCCGTCCATGATGCCCGGCCCCAGGACCCGGTTCTCCATATCCATGGTACCAAGCAGGTACAGATCAAGAAAGGTATCCACCCCGCCGACCAGAACCGCCTCTGCCTTTCCTGCTGACAAGGCGTCCATAGCCTCCTTGAGGGCAACGAGACCGGCGGCCCTGCCTGAGGGAAAAACCCTGCTGGCGGCCAGGTCAATCTCTACCTCGGTCTGGATGCCGAGCTGCCGCAGAAACGGCTCCGTTATCGGCGCGGGACGGTTGGTCAGCGGCTCCGCCCCCCCCAGGTAGAGAGGAATGCTCTTTATCCCTGTGAAACCCTCAACCGCCTCCTGCAATGCCGGCGCCGCCAGCCTCAGCATCCTTATCTGTCGGGAGGTGAGCCCCACGTTCTTCTCCAGCTCCGGCGACAGGGGCGGCAGCACGTCATCGGGTAGGATGGACATGACGAACGGCTGAAACCGCTTGTCATGGATCGATGTCTCCGCAAAGCGGTCGATCCCCGATCTCACAGACGCGGCACTTTGCGAGGAATTCAGCCCAACGGCGGTTATCATGCCAGTTCCGATTATCGCCGCGCTGTTACCGGTCATGCCGCATCCTGTTCAAGTCCCGATTTTTTCAAGGTCACATCCACCTGGCGTATCTTGAGGACCTTCTTGTCGCATTCCACGACACCGCGCCAAAGCAAGGAAAGCCGCTGCTCATCAGGTTCGATCAAAACAGTTTCCATGTTCATCGCCGCAGCCATCTTATCTTCATCAACCTGCACTGATACGTCAAACTCGCACATGGGCAGGTTAAACTTCAGCGGGCTCTTGCTGGACATATTGGTTATGGTCACCGGCTCACCACCGCGCAGATAACCGGGATAAACCAGATCCGGATGCGCCGCATTGAAGTAGCGGTTCTGAAAATCCTCCGGAAGATACGGTGCTTTTTCAACCTGCCAGCGTTCGTCATATGTCCCGGTAAAAGATTTCCTCGGTTCCCACGATGAAGCCAGAAAACCGAAACAGGCCGGCGATGGCTGATCCTCGGGCTTTTTAATCAATTGGGATGGATCCTCAAGATTGGGCAACAGTTGCCCATTCATGTCAACAGGAGTACGGCCACCCTGGAAGCCCCTGCCTACTGGATTGCGCGGATCGAATGTGGTCTTCGCACTATCCTGAACAACTTCGTGAACCCCGCCATACGCTCGTTCGTAGATTATCGGCATGGACACAAATGGTGACGGAGGCGATATGCGCAGCTCTTTTTCAGCCAGATACCATTTCCGGTCGCCAAATACTCTGATTGTTTTACCCTTATTGCCCACCTGAACAGAAACATCCAGAGCTGGAACCGGTTTGCCGTCCTGGGTGCAGGCTGTTCCAATAACAATTATGTCCGTGGCCGACTTGGATAGATGCACCTCTGATGCGTATTTCAGGCTCGATTGACCTGATTCGCCCCAGAATTCATCGACCATCCGTACCGGCAACTGTTGCCCGGCAACGGTTACGGACCGGCCGAGATCAAAGGTCGCCTTGATGGCAATGTAAAGCGAATCCACTCCCCGTTCATTCGGAAAAACAGCCATTGAAGCCTGAAAGGGGCTATGGTTTTTCAGCTGCAGCATTAAAATCTCCGAAAATCACTGAATCCGCTCCGCTGCAATCAATTGACATTGACGCTCGCTCCGCGAATCCTTTGGGACCCAGTGGAGTGGGACAGCAGATCCGTGCCCTTGATAATGATCTTGCCGTCTTTACGGATCAGGATGCTCCCCTTGCCACACTTGAGCAAAACCTCGTCTTCGGCTTCTATCGTAATCTGCTTACCGTCAATCAGTACGTGCTGAGGTGCGGAAACATTCTCTTTTGCCACCTCAAACGAAATAATATCTTCCAGCCGATCTTCCATCAGGCCTATGATAACCGGTTGTTCCGGGTTTCCTTTCTCAAAGACAAGGAGCACCTCTCTTCCCCGCTGACCTGAGCCGGAAATTTCTTTCCTGTTGATCCCGGAGAGCAGCTTTGCGGGAAATGGACCATACCCTTCATATTCGACCAGCACCTCCCCCTGGAGGTTGACCCCTGCCAAGCGGCCGATACACGGGGTCGACAATAGCGATTCCGTGACAATCTCTTCTCTGTAATGAACCTTATTATGCATGATGATCCTTCTGCACTAATTACTTGAAACTTTTGACCCTTTGATCGTTACATTACCGCCGGCTTTGGCATTGATTTTACCGGAGCCATTCAGAGAGATGTCTTTCCCTTTGATGGTAATGGTACCGTCTTTTTTCATGGTAATGCTGGAACTGCCGGTTGTCAGCGAAATCTGCTCTGCAGCAGTTATGTTCAACTTCTTGCCCACATCTATCACCATATTCTCACCAACCGAGGTCGAGCTGTTCTTGCCTACCTGGATCGACATGTCTTTCCCGACGGTTGTGTCGGATTTTTCAGCAATATCTTCGGTAAAATTTTTGCCGATGACAATGCTGACATTTTCACCCACGGAAATTGTTTCATTCTTACCGACGTCAATACTAGCGTTCTCTCCAATCGACTCCGTATGATTCTTGCCAACCGTGATTGTCTTGTTCACCCCGATTGATTCACTCTGGTTGTTCTTGACATCTTTGGTCCGGTCATGACCAACGTCAAGGGTCTCGTCGTGGCCAATGGTCTGGTTCTTGTCATTCAAGATCTGGATCGTCCAGTCCTTTTGGCCATGAAGAAAGATCTCCTCGTTCCCCTTCTTGTCCTCGAAGCGAAGTTCATTAAACCCTCCGCCGCCGGGAGATGAGTTTGACTTTATGGTACTTTTGGTTTTTTCTGCCGGCAGATTATATGGCGGCATGTTGGTAGCGTGATAGACACGCCCGGTGATGATCGGGCAGTCAGGATCTCCTTCGAGAAAGTCTACAATCACCTCCTGACCGATACGGGGGATATACATGGCGCCCCAACCCGTTCCTGCCCAGAGCTGACTCACCCTGATCCAGCAAGAGCTATGCTCATTATTATCTCCCTCCCTGTCCCAGTGAAACTGCACCTTTACCCGGCCATATTTGTCTGGCCAGATC
>Ga0209212_1006512_pt1 | contig 13326 bp, 12 predicted proteins | sample RifGroC2_FD_183996 | JGI IMG/M metagenome (GOLD analysis project Ga0209212, IMG submission 183996) | Groundwater microbial communities from Rifle, Colorado, USA - Groundwater C2 (SPAdes) (version 2) | ecosystem: Environmental > Aquatic > Deep subsurface > Groundwater | place: Rifle, Colorado... | reverse complement strand
TCCGGTACTTGAGCCCTGAGTCTTTTTCCTGCCGGTTCATATTCGGTTGCAAAGAACTGTGCCGCGAAAGTTTGACTTTATAGCAAAGACCTTTTCTGCTGTCAATGCTTTTTTGTCAGTCAGGCGCTTTCTGTTTTGCTAGAAGCGCCCCTTCGTCAGCGGAGTGTGGTTATAGCAAAAGGTTTAAGGAGCGTCAACGGGTTTATTATTTCTTTTCTCCAATGCGAGAAAGGGGTGACCGTAGCCACCCCTTTCATGCACATTCTGCCTGTGGCTCTTTTACTGGAATCTTACCTTGGCGAAGCGGCGCTTGCCGACCTGGATGACATACTCACCGCTGCAGGCGATCTCCAAGTTCTCATCGGAGACCTTCTCGCCGTTGATTTTCACTCCACCCCCCTGAATGCCACGACGTCCCTCGCCGTTAGACTTGGTCAGGCCAGCTTCCGTCATGACCCTGCAGAGCAGAACTTTGTCCCCCTCGGGAGCAAGAACGAACTCGGGCATATCGTCCGGGGTCTCGTTATTCCTGAAGCGCTTGATGAAATTCTCGTCGGCCACGTGAGCCGCCTCGATTCCGTGATAGCGCCCCACCATCTCGCGGGCAAGCTGCTTCTTCGCCTCCATCGGATGGACGCTGCCGTCCTTGAGCCCGGTTTTCAGCAGCTCCAGTTCGGCAAGGGTCAGATCGCTCAGCAGCTCGTAGTAGCGCAGCATGAGCTCGTCGGAGATCGACATGATCTTGCCGTAGATCTCGTCGGCCGGCTCGTTGATGCCGATGTAGTTGCCGAGCGACTTGCTCATCTTGTTCACGCCGTCCAGCCCTTCGAGAAGCGGCATGGTGAGAACGGTCTGGGGCGCCTGTCCCCATTCCCGCTGCAGTTCGCGCCCGACCAGCAGGTTGAACTTCTGATCGGTCCCCCCGAGCTCGACATCGGCCTGAAGCGCGACGGAGTCGTAGCCCTGAACCAGCGGATACATGAACTCGTGGATGCTGATCGGCATCTGGTTCGCGAAGCGGTTACTGAAATCCTCGCGCTCCAGCATACGGGCCACGGTGTACTTCGAGGCCAGGGCGATCATGTCGGAGGCGGAGAGCTTCCCCAGCCACTCGGAGTTGAAGACCACCTTGGTGAGCTTGGGATCGAGGATCTTGAAGACCTGCTCTTTGTAGGTCTCGGCATTCTTGAGGACGTCTTCGCGGGTCAGCACCTTCCGGGTCTCGGACTTCCCGGTCGGGTCGCCGATCATGCCGGTGAAGTCGCCGATCAGGAAGTAGACGTCGTGCCCCAGCTTCTGGAACTGACGCAGTTTGTGCAAGAGCACGGTGTGGCCCAGATGCAGGTCGGGCGCGGTCGGGTCGAAACCGGCCTTGATCTTGAGCGGCACGCCGGTCTTGATGGATTTCTCGAGCTTTTCGACGAACTCCTTCTCCACCAGGATCTCGACGGCTCCCCTCTTGATTATCTCCATCTGCTCTGCAACGGTCATCGGTTTCCTCCAAAAAGCTTTATAGCAAACACATCCTGATCATCAGGTGTTAGCAAACTGAGTCCAACTCTTCCAAACTCCTCCCTCGCCCTCCGGGAGAGGGTCCGGGTGAGGGGTCTTTTTTTCTCCAAAACCTTCCCTCACCCCTGCCCTCTCCCACGGGGAGAGGGAGAGTTGGAACGAGTGGTAAGGGGCTTGAAAGTATCACCCGCAGGCGATGTTGATTCTCTCAATCCCCAAGGCCAGGCCTGTCTTCTCATCCACCTCGACAACCACCCCGTTGATCCGGATGTCCTTCTTGGCGATCTCGAACTTGGCGGGACGCTGGGTGATGAACTTCTGGATGGCTTCTTCCTTCTTGACGCCTATCACGGAATCGAACGCCCCGGTCATCCCGGCGTCGGTCATGTAGGCGGTGCCGCCAGTCAGTATGCGCTCGTCGGCGGTCTGCACATGGGTGTGGGTACCGATGACGGCGCTGACCCTGCCGTCCAGATACCACCCCAACGACGCCTTCTCGGAGGTCGCTTCGGCGTGGAAGTCGACGAAAATGATCGCCGCCTCTTCCTTTAGCTTGGCAATTTCCCGATCGGCGCAGCGGAAAGGGCAGTCGAGGTTGTTCATGAAGACCCGCCCCTCGAGGTTCAGGATGCCGACCTTCACGCCGCCCGGGGTCCTGACAATCGCACTGCCTTTGCCGGGGGTCCCCTCGGGATAGTTGGCGGGACGAACGAGGCGCTCCTCCCGCTTGATGTACTCCAGCGATTCCTTCTTGTCCCAGATGTGGTTGCCGGAGGTGATCATCTCCACGCCACACTTGAAGAGCTCCTGGGCCGTCTCCGCCGTAAGCCCGAAGCCGCCGGCGGAGTTCTCGCCGTTGGCGATAACCAGGTCGACCCTGTGCCGGTCCACAATCCGGTGCAGCTCGCGCGAGAGCGCGTCACGTCCCGGTTTCCCGATGACGTCGCCGATAAAGAGCAGCTTAACGGGCATATTCGGTTGCCCTGGTTTCCCTGATCACGTTCACCTTGATCTGGCCCGGATAGGTCATCTCGCTTTCGATCTTCTTGGCGATGTCCTTGGCCAGGAACAGTGCCCGGTCATCGGACACCAGGTCGCTCGACACCATGACGCGGATCTCGCGGCCGGCCTGGATGGCGAAGGAGTTGATGACGCCGTCGAACGAGGTGGCGATCCTCTCCAGATCGTCCAGGCGCTTGACATAGGTTTCCATCATCTCGCGACGCGCGCCGGGGCGTGCGCCGGACAGGGCGTCGGCAGCCTGCACCAGGATGGCGAGAACCGTGGACGGCTTCTCGTCCTCGTGGTGGGCCATGATGGCGTGCACGATCTTGGGGGACTCGCCGTACTTCTTGGCGATGTCGGCGCCGATCACGGCGTGCGATCCCTCGACCTCGTGGTCCACGGCCTTGCCCAGGTCGTGCAGCAGCCCCGCCCTCTTGGCCTGTTTCACGTTGATGCCGAGCTCCGCCGCCATGATGCCGCACAGGAAGGCGACCTCAAGGGAGTGCTGGTAGACGTTCTGGCTGTAGGAGGTACGGTACTTGAGCCGACCTATCAGCTTGAGTATCTCGGGGTGGATGCCATGCACGCCCAGGTCGAAGGCGGCCTGATCGCCGGCCTCCTTGATCGCCTGCTCGATCTCCTCCTGGGATTTGGCAACCACTTCTTCGATGCGCCCCGGGTGGATACGGCCGTCGGCGATCAGTTTCTGCAGCGAAAGCTTGGCGACTTCACGGCGCACCGGGTTGAAGCCGGAGAGGATGACCGCTTCCGGGGTATCGTCGATGATGAGATCGATGCCGGTGGCCGCCTCAAGAGCGCGGATGTTGCGCCCTTCGCGGCCGATGATGCGCCCCTTCATCTCGTCGGAGGGAAGGGTCACCACCGATACGCTGCGCTCCGCCACGTACTCGCCGGCGTAGCGCTGCATGGCAAGGGCCAGGATTTCCTTGGCCTTCTTGTCCGCAGTCTCCTTGGCTTCCTCCTCCATCGCCTTGATCAGCTTGGCGACGTCGAGCTTCGCCTCGTCCTCCATGGAGTCCATCAGGAACTTCTTGGCTTCGGCGGCGGTCATGCCGGCGATCTGCTCCAGCTTCGCCTTCTGCTCCCCCACCAGCGCGTCCAGCTTCTCCTCTTTCTGGCTCAGCCCCTGCTCTTTGGTGACCAGCCCCTGCTCCCTGACAGCCAGTGCCTGCTCCCTCTTCAGGAAGTCGGAATCGCGCTGGTCGAAAAGGTTGGTTTTTTTGTCGAGATTTTCTTCCTTCTGCTGGAGTCTTTTCTCCAGAGCCTGCAGATCGCGGCGTTTTTCCCGGGTTTCCTGCTCGAACTGCCGTTCCAACTCCTCTTTTGCCTGGTAAACCGCATCCTTGGCCTGAACTGCAGCCTCCATCGCCATGACTTCGGTCTGGCGCTTGGCGTCCTCGATCATCTTGGCAGCAAGAGTCTCGGCGTTGGCCACCAGGGAGTCGGAAAGCCTCTTGCGCAGCAGGTTGCCAACCACATAGCCGATGCCCGCGGCCAGGAGCACCAGGATTATAGTGATCGTAATGTCAACATTCACGTTGCGTTCCTCCTATCTATATATTTTTATTAACGCGAACCACCCGAAGCTCTGTGACGATCAGATCCATCGTCACGTCGTGCGGTTCGCCGACTATCGCCTCACTTAGCTGAAAATCATAACAAAATGCGACCAGCTTCCCGCTTCCTTCCAAAAGGTGCAGCGAGCGGTCGTAATAACCTTTGCCGTAGCCGATGCGTCTGCCGAACATGTCGAAGGCCACACCGGGAACCACGATGAGATCGGCATCGCACGGGCGGCAGGGCTCTCCCGTCGGCTCCAGGATGCCGAAGCGCCCGGGGACCAGTTCGCTCAGCGAGGCCACCCGGCGAAACTGGATATCCTCCCCCTCGACAGCCGGATAAAGCAGCGATTTACCGGCCGAAAGCGCCTGATGCGCCACCAGCGAGGTCTGCGCCTCGTGCTGGATCGGCGAGTAGAGCGCAATGACCCGGGCCCGATGGTACTCGGGGAGGGCCAGGAAGCGGCGCTGCAGTTCGAGACTGTGCGCGCTTACCTGCTCCGGCGTCAACTCCCGCCGCCTGGCGAGGGTCGCGGCTCTAAGGGCGCGTTTGGGCATGACTTGCTGTTTCCGTTTAGCGGTGCAGAAGAGGCGGACGGCTGGGCGCCCGTAGAGACAGGTACTCTGATGTGGGGATTCTGATGAAGGGACGGGTGATGCGTTGACAGTATCGATAGAAAGGGCCGCGTTCAAGTGAAGCGCCATTTGAACTCTATGTTATGCAGCCATTGACCTCAGGACATGACTTAAGCGTCTTTAGGTACCTATCAGCAAACGTGGGTGCATCTGAAATCATCCCACGCCAGGTTCTGGCAAAGCTTTGCAACCGTACAACCATCAAATATATGGTGAATCTCCCGCAAGAGACCTGAAACTCCGACTAACGTCGGTCCAACCGTTCGAGCAGCCCGGCAACCCGTACCGAGCAGGCCTGCCGCTCGTCTTCGAGATCTTTTTTGGCCGCAAGATATGCCTCGGCCAGATTCATCATGGCGAGGATGACAACCACCTGGCTGTCGGCGCTGTTAACTGCTGCACCAGCCTCTGACAGCTTCTCGTTGACCAGGGCCTCGACCTGCGCCACATGCTCAGGGGGCGAAGCACTCTTCACCTGGAGATCCCTCCCCAGTACCCTGATGCCATGCGTCGAGATCACGTCAGACCCCTTCCAACCTCTTCAGTATCGAGTCGATGCGGGACTTAAAGCCCCCTCTCTCCTCGGTGAGACGGACGTTCTCCTCTTTCAGCCTGTCATTTTCGAGCTTTAACTCGTTAAGGGCAGCCAAAAGAGCAGTGACCCGTAGCTCCAATTCGTCAAAGAGTTCAGCGCTCATCACTCCACCTTTTCCGGCGAAATCTTATGCAATAAGTACGCAAAAGTCAAGGCATTATTCGAAAAGCGCCTCGACGAACTGGACCGGGTCGAACTCGCGCAGGTCCTCGACAGACTCGCCCACCCCTATGAAACGTATCGGCAGCGCATGTTCATGACTGACCGCGACCACGATACCACCCTTGGCGCTGCCGTCCAGCTTGGTGAGGACGACGCCGGTTACGAAGGCAGCCTCCTTGAAGAGCTGCGCCTGGGACAGGGCGTTCTGGCCGGTCGCGGCGTCCAGCACCAGAAGCGTTTCATGAGGAGCGTCGGGGATCTCGCGGGTCAGCACCCTGCGGATCTTCTTCATCTCCTCCATCAGATTGACCTTGGTGTGCATCCTGCCGGCGGTGTCGATGATCAGCACGTCGCAGCCGCGCGCCGCGGCCGCTTTGCAGGCGTCGAAGACCACGGCCGACGGGTCCGCCCCTTCCTTGTGGCGCACGATATCGGCGCCTACCCGGTTGGCCCACAGCTCAAGCTGCTCTGCGGCGGCAGCGCGGAAGGTATCCGCTGCGCCCAGCATGACCTTTTTACCCTCACCGACATATCTGGCGGCGAGCTTTCCGATGGTGGTTGTTTTGCCCACCCCGTTCACCCCGATGACCAGGATGACGAAGGGCTTCTGGCCGGAAACGACCAGCGGCGAGGCATGCGCCATGAGGCGGAGCTGAATCTCCTCCTTGAGCGCCTTCTTGAGCGCGGTGCCATCCTGCAGTTCGTTCCTCTTCAGGCGCTGCTCCAGAGTCCGGATCAGGTCCACCGTGGTTTTGACACCCAGATCGGCGGTGATCAGGATCTCTTCCAGCTCCTCCAAGGTATCGGTATCGATCTGCTTCTTGCCGAGCAGCAGGGTATCCACCCGCCCGATGATGGTCTCATGCGTCTTACTGAGGCTGCGCTTCAGGCGCTCGAAGAAGCTCGGCTTCGCCTGCTCCTCGGCTGCCGGAGGGACGGGGATCGGGGCGGCAACCGGTGGCGGAGCAGGAGTCGGGATCGGTGCGACTACCGGAGGCTGAGCAGGGGCCGGAACAGGAGGAGCCGGCGTCACCAAGGGTGCGGGCGGAGTCGGCTCCGGGGCCACAAAGGGTGCCGGAGGAGGCGTCTGCGCAGGGGCTTGGGACGGAGTCGGAGTCGGAGTACCGTAGCTCGTCTGAATGGGGGTCCATGAAGTATGTGCCGGCGACTGCCCCTCGGAGGGGGCCTGCTCAACTTTCGGGGTTTCCTCATCGGCCGGGGCCTCTGGGGCTCCTATATCTATACCGAGCTTTTTGAAAAGCCCTTTGAAAAATCCCTTGTTTTCCTCGGCCATCTAGTAGATCTCCTTATGCAAAAGCTCTGCGGTCTCCCGGAATTTCTGGAGCGCCAGGAGAGGCAGGGCGTGTCGGGTCAAGGTCATGACAAGGGAGTAATCGTCGCCGATCGCGCCTATGATGACATGCTGGTCGTCGGTGCTGATCACGCTTTGCAGCACCGGGCCGGTGCCGTATTGCTCGTGCACCCCCTTGAGACGGGCCAGCAGGATGCCCCAGTGAGCGGCGGTCACCTTCATTTCATAGCTATCGCCCTGAGTATGCTGCTCAACGGCTTCGCCCTCCCAGTCGGCCAGGATGGCACCGCTCGCCCCGGGCACAGATTCAACCAGTGTAGTCAACATTGTCTTGAACGGCACGTCAAGCTCCTGAGTCTACTAAAATTCTTTGTCATTCGTGGACGATTTCAGCAGTTAAGCCTTACCGAAACCAGCTTCGACACCCCCGGCTCTTCCATGGTGACCCCGTACAGCGTATCGGCTACCGCCATGGTGGCGCGGTTGTGGGTGATGATAATGAACTGAGAGGTGGCGCTCATCTCACGCACCATGTCGTTGAACCTGCCGATGTTGGCGTCGTCCAGCGGCGCATCGACCTCGTCCAGCAGGCAGAAGGGCGACGGCTTGATCAGGAAGATGGAGAAGATCAGCGCCACCGCGGTAAGCGCCTTCTCGCCACCAGAGAGAAGCGACACGTTCTGCAGCTTCTTGCCCGGGGGCTGCACCACGATCTCCAGGCCGGTGGTCAGGAGGTCCTCCTCGTCGGTCAACCGCAGTTCCGCATGGCCGCCACAGAAAAGCCTCGGGAAAACCTGCTGGAACTTCTCGTTCACCAGGTGGAAGGTCTCCAGGAAGCGTTTGCGCGTGGTGCGGTTGATGCGCTGAATCGCCTTCTGCAGCGCGTTCATCGATTCTTCCAGGTCCTCTTTCTGGCTGGACAGGAAGGCGAAGCGCTCCTCCATCTGCTTGAACTCGTCGATCGCCATCAGGTTCACTTCACCCATCTCGTCGACCAGCTTCTGCAACTCGGCCTGACGGGCGCCCCGCTCGGCCTCATCCCATTCCATGGGACCGTAGGTGGCCAACGCCTCAGCGATATCCATGCGGTACTTGTCACGCAAAGTCTCTTCCAGGTGACCCAGCCTCATGGTGACCTCGGAATGCCTTAGGCTTTTGGCGTTCAGTTTATCCCGAACCGCGCCCGCCTCATTTCGTTCTCCCTTCAGGCGCGTTTCCATCTCCTGGACCAGGGCGGACTCGGCCTCGTAGCGCTCGCGGACCACGAGAAGTGCCTGCTCGCTTGCCAACTGGCGCGCCACGATCCCCTTCAGCGCCTCCTCACCTTCGGCGATCGCGCTCTCAAGCCGGATGCGGTCTGCACCAGAGCCTTCGAGTTCCTTGGTGCGGGAGGCTATCCGGGCGGTGAGATCCGCGCTCAGTCCCTCGACACGCCGCTGCGCTCGCTGAGCGGACTCCCCTTTTTCTTTCAGCGCGGCAACCCGAACCTTGAGGGACGTCACAAGTTCGCGCGCCTCCTCCATCTCGAAGCGCGAACCTTCCAGACGCGCCTGAAGCGCCTCGACCTTTGCCTCCATGCCGAGCCTGAGCTCTTCGGCCAGCGACTTTTTGCCCTCGGCCTGTGTCAGCTCGCCGGAGACCAAGGCCTGCTCTTCGGCCAGTTGCTCCTCTTCCATCTCCCGGACGGCGCCGCTCTCCTCGATACGGCGGCACTCGGCGCTGGCGCTTTGCAGGTCCTTCTCGGTGTTGAGGATCTTGATCTCCAGACGGTGCAGACTCTGGCGCAGTTCCACACGATCCGCCTCAGCCTCTGCGATCTGCTGTCTCCTCGCCTCGCGGGCCGCGGCAAGCTGCTGTACTTCCAGGGTGAGCTTCTCCACCTCGGCGCCCAGCGCCTTGATCTCCCTCTTCTTGTGAATGATCCCCTGCTGAGCCGGCTCGGCGGAGCCGCCGTTCACGATCCCGCCGGCATGAGCCAGGTCGCCATCCAGGGTAACGAAGGTGGCGGAGGGATGGGCGCTGGCGAGGGTAACGGCGTGGGCCAAGTCGCGGGCAAGATAGGCCCCGGACAAAAGGGGCTCCACGAGCGGGGCGTACTGCGAAGGGACAGTGACTCGATCAATCAGGGGAGCGGCGTCGACGGGCTTGTCGGCAAGCGAGCCGCGCCAAGGGGCGGAGGTGACGAAACTGCAGCGGCCGCCTGCGCTTCCCTTGAGGTGCGCGACCGCCTCCAGGGCCGATTGTGCCGAGCCGCAAAGAAGATACTGCAGCCGTTCCCCAAGCACCGATTCGAGTGCAACCTCGCACTCCTCCTCGACCTCGATGGCATCCGCCAGCATGGTGAAGGGGGCATTTTTAAAGGGCTCCGCCAGGAGCAGGTTGCGCACCCCCTGGCCATAGCCGGCAAACTGAGCCTCGAGCTCCTGAAGCGACTTGAGCCTCGATGCCGCCGCGGAAAACTCGTCACGGCGCTTCTGCAAAAGCTTCTCGCCCGCTTCCTGCTCCTGCTTCAGGGCAGCCTCGCGGCTGGTGATGAGTGTGAGTTCCTCGTCCGTGACGGCCTTCTGGCTGGAAAGCTCCTGCGCCTCAGCCTTGAGCGCATCCACCTTGCCGCTCGCCTCGGCCAGACGCTCCCCAAGCAGCACCCTTTCCCTGGCGCTGGCCTGCAGGCGCTCACCGATCGAGGCCAGGCGTTTGACGGCGGCGGCATGCTGGTTCGACGCCTGGGCTCCCTCGGAGAGTGCGGCGAACATGGCGCGTCGCGCCTCGTCCAGCTCGCGGGTGGCCCCGGCTTCGCTGGCCGCCATCTCCTCAAGCAGCGCCTCCCTGTGCTCCAGAGCCTCCGCCTCCCGGGACAGCTCCTCGATGAAGGCCCCACGCTGTTCCTGCAGGGTGACAAGTTCTCGTTCCGACGCTGCCAACTGCTCCTGCAGCCCCTTCAACTCCTCTTCGAAGCGGGCGCCGTGGCGTTCAAGATTGGCAAGTTCACGGCGCTGGAACTCAAGCCTGTTTTCGCCACCCTGCAGCTCCCCCTTCCAGTGGAAGATCTCCTCTTGGGCGATTGCCAGTTGGCGCTCAGTCTCAACTAGAGTGATCCTGTTCCCCTCGATGGCAAGCTCGGACTCGTTCAGCCTGTTGGCAATTTCGCGCACCTTCTCTTCGAGGGCGGCCATCTCAGTCTCAAGGCCCAGCCGCTCCTTCTCTACCGCGGTGTACCCCTTTGCCGCGAACAGAAGCTCTATTTCCTTGAGCTCCAGCCGAATTTCACGGAAGCGCTCGGCCTTCTTCGCCTGGCGCTGCAGGCCGTTCATCTGCCTCTTGATCTCGGCCACGATGTCGCCGATGCGGAGCAGGTTCTGGCGGGTCGCCTCGATCTTCTTCATGGCGACCACTTTGCGGGCCTTGAACTTGGTGACCCCGGCGGCCTCCTCGATCAGGAAGCGGCGCTCCTCGGGCTTGGCGTGCAGTATCATGCCGATCTTGCCCTGCTCGATGATGGAGTAGGCCTTGGCACCGATGCCGGTGTCCATGAACAGCTCGGCGATGTCGAGCAACCGGCACGGGGTCTTGTTCAGCAGGTAGTCGCTCTCGCCGTCGCGGTAGAGGCGGCGGGTGACCTGGATTTCGGAGAAGTTGAGGTACTTGGCGGGAACGCGGCCGTCCTCGGTGGAGAAGAACAGGGAGACTTCGGCCATGCCGAGCGGCTTGCGGAATTCGGTGCCGCCGAAGATGATGTCTTCCATCGACTTGCCGCGCAGGTTCTTGGCGGACTGCTCCCCCATGACCCAGCGAATGGCGTCGACGACGTTGGACTTGCCGCAGCCGTTGGGGCCGACGACGCCGGTGATGGCCTGGTTGAATTCGAGGACAGCTTTATCCTGGAAAGACTTGAAGCCCTGTATTTCGAGTCGTTTGATCTTCATGAACTGGCGATATTAACAGAGAGTGGGTTTTACTGTAAAGGCAAAGATGGCGAGGGAGGGGCGGGAAAGGGCCTTTGACCGGTTCAGGCCCAAAAAAAAGAGGCACGGTTTCCCGTGCCTCTTTTTACTTGTTCTTTGTGACCGGAGCCTAGACCTCTTTGGTCCCTTCAGCTGCGGCGGTCTCTTCGACCGCCTCTGCTGCCGGTGCCTCTTCGGCGGCTGCCGGTGCCTCTTCTACAGGCGCGGCTACCGGAGCTGCCTTGACAGCCTTGGCCGGAGCCGGTTTGGCCGAAACCTTCTTCGGCTTCATTTCCGCTTCCACCAGTTCGAGCACGGAAATCGGAGCCGTGTCGCCCGGGCGGATGCCGAGCTTGATGATCCTGGTGTAGCCACCGGGACGCTCGGTGTAACGGGGTGCGATCTCCGTGAAAAGCTTGGTCACAACCTTTTTGTCGCGGATGTAGGCGGCTGCCTGCCTGGTCGCGTGCAGATCGCCCTTCTTGCCCAGGGTGATCATTTTCTCGGCGATGGAACGGAGTTCCTTGGCCTTGGCGTCGGTCGTGGTGATCTTTTCGTGCTGGAGAAAGGATGTCACCATGTTCCTGAACATAGCGATCCTGTGGCTTGTGGTCCTTCCTAATCTTCTACCCGCGCTGTTGTGACGCATATCTTTTCACTTCCTTTCTATCTATAAATGAAAATCCAGAGCTGACTATTCTTCCTTCTGCTCGCCCCTGAGACGTCTCATGATCTCCGGATCAGGGAAGTTTTCCAGCTTCATCCCCAGGGTGAGACCCATGTCGACCAGGATGTCCTTGATCTCGTTGAGAGATTTCCTGCCGAAGTTCTGGGTCTTGAGCATCTCGGCTTCGGTCCTGGAGACCAGCTCGCCGATCAGCTTGATGCCGGCGTTCTTCAGGCAGTTTGCGGAGCGTACCGAAAGCTCCAGCTCGTCAACCGAGCGGTACAGGTTCTCGTTGAAGCGCTCGCGCTCTTCTTCCGGCTCCGCTTCCTCCTGGGGCTCCACATCCTCGTCAAAGTTGATGAAGATGGAAAGCTGGTCCTTGAGGATCTTGGAAGCGTAGGCCACAGAGTCCTGCGGCTTCACGCTGCCGTCGGTCCAGACTTCGATGGTCAGCTTGTCGTAGTCGGTGATCTGACCCACGCGGGCGTTGGTGACGGTGAAGTTCACCTTCGAGATCGGCGAGAAGATGGCGTCGATCGGAATGGTGCCGACCGGGGCTTTCTCGTCGCGGTTGCGGTCCGCAGGGACGTAACCCTTGCCGACCTTGACCGTCAGGTCCATCTCCAGGTTCGCGTCCTTGGAGCAGGTCGCGATGTGGTGCTCCGGATTAAGGATCTCCACGTTCTGGTCGGTGATGATGTCCTTGGCCTTGACCACCCCTTCACCCTTCTGCACGATCCGGATCATCCGGGAATCGTTGCCGTGCACCTTGAGGCGCACCCCTTTCAGGTTCAGGATGATGTCGGTCATGTCCTCGGTGACGCCGGGGACAGCGGAGAACTCGTGCAGCACGCCCTTCGCCTTTACGGAAACGATGGCGGCTCCCTGCAGACTGGAGATCAGCACCCGACGCAGACCGGTCCCCAGGGTGGTGCCGAACCCCCTTTCGAACGGCTCGGCGAAGAACTTACCATATGTATTAGTGAGCGTCTCTGTCTCAACCTGAAGCTTCTTCGGTCTGATCAGATCGCGCCAGTTTTTATACATTTAGATCCCCCTGTATCGGTTGTAGTCAGCCTTTACTTGGAGTAGAGCTCGACGATTAACTGCTCCTGAATCGGCATGGTGATGTCCTCACGCACCGGCAGCTGCTTAACGGTGCCCTTGAACGCATCCTTATCCAGTTCGAGCCACTGCGGGATACCGCGGCGGACTACAGCTTCCAGAGATTCGGCGATGACTGCGATCTTGCGGCTCTTCTCGCGAAGCTGCAGCACGTCGCCAGCCTTCACCTGGATCGAGGGGATGTTGACCTTGCGCCCGTTCAGGGTGAAGTGGCCGTGGCGCACCAGCTGACGTGCCTCGTCGCGCGAGGTTGCGAAGCCGAGACGGTAGGCGACGTTGTCGAGCCTTTTCTCCAGGATGAAGAGCAGGTTCTCGCCGGTCACGCCTTTCATCCGGTCCGCCATCTCGAAGTAGCCGCGGAACTGATTCTCGAGGATACCGTAGATGCGACGCACCTTCTGTTTTTCGCGCAGCTGAACGCCGTAATCGGAAACTTTTATGCGACCCTGACCGTGCTGTCCCGGCGGATAGCTTCTTCTCTTAATGGCACATTTGTCCGTGTAGCAACGCTCGCCTTTAAGGAAAAGCTCAACACCTTCGCGTCTGCACAGCCTGCATGAGGGCCCTGTATACCTAGCCAATGAAGACCTCCTTGATCATCTTCTAACTGATGGTTCGTAACTCCAGGCTTGTCGGTAAAGATACCGGCCTAGACTCTTCTTCTTTTCGGGGGACGGCAGCCGTTGTGCGGGATCGGCGTGACGTCGCGGATGAAGCTGACGGCGAAGCCGGCGGCCTGCAGCGCGCGCAGCGCGGACTCGCGGCCGGAGCCGGGGCCCTTCACGTAGACC
>Ga0209212_1006511_pt1 | contig 13327 bp, 6 predicted proteins | sample RifGroC2_FD_183996 | JGI IMG/M metagenome (GOLD analysis project Ga0209212, IMG submission 183996) | Groundwater microbial communities from Rifle, Colorado, USA - Groundwater C2 (SPAdes) (version 2) | ecosystem: Environmental > Aquatic > Deep subsurface > Groundwater | place: Rifle, Colorado... | reverse complement strand
CACCCTCAACTACGTCAAATACCTTGAAAAACCGCCCCTGCTTTACTGGCTTAATGCAGCTTCCATAAAGATCTTCGGCACTTCCGAGTTCGCCGCCCGCCTGCCTTCTGCCCTCTGCGGTCTGGCAACTGTTCTGGCAACCTACCTGATCGCCAGAAAACTTTACGACCGCCGGACAGCACTAATTTCCGCCATAATTCTGGGCACCTCGGCCGGCTTCGTCCTACAGTCGCGCATCATCCTGACCGACATGCTGCTGACCTTCTGCCTGACAACGGCGCTGGGGGCCTTCATCGTTGCGGCACAACAAGAACGTCGACGTGGCAGCGTACTCCCCTGGTATCTATTCTACCTCTTCTGCGCACTGGCGGTGCTGGCCAAGGGATTGATCGGCATCGTCTTCCCGGCCGGAATCATATTTTTTTACCTGCTGCTGAGCAGGCGCTGGAAACTGCTGGCCGAGATGCGATTTGGCACCGGCCTGCTGCTGTTCCTGGCGGTTACTATCCCCTGGTTTGTGGCGGTATCGCTCAGGAACCCGGAATTTGTCAATTTTTTCTTCATCCACGAGCATTTTGAACGCTTCGCCAGCACCGTGCATGGCCGCTACCAGCCGGTCTGGTTCTTCCTGCCGGTCCTTTTGGGGACCATGCTGCCTTGGTCGTTCTTTATCCCGGGCTCACTGAGCAGAGCCTGGCGAGAGCGCCACCACGAAAATGGCAGCACGGGACTTTACCTGTTAATCTGGATTATCGTTATTTTCCTGTTCTTCTCCAAATCCAGTTCCAAGCTGGTCCCCTACATACTGCCGATCTTCCCGCCTCTGGCCATTCTTATCGCCCACCGCATCTGCGGCCTGATGGAAGGGCGCGGCAGGGAACTGAAAACAGCGGTTGTTCTGCTGGGTACAACCCTGATCATCCTGGGTGCGGCGGGCCTGGGATATTCCCGCCTGCCCCAGGCAGCAGCGCAGCTGACTGACATCGTGCCCCGGCTGGCAGCCCCGTTACACCAGTTTGTAACCCACGCGCCGCAACTTTCCACTGCTGCCTGTATGTCGATCGGACTGCTGTTTCTGCTGCAAGGCTTTGGTATACTGGCCTCTATCGACCGCAGACCTGTCAGGATGCTTGCGATTATCTGCGTATGTTCCTTTATGCTTGAAATCCTAGTCCCCAGGCTGATAATGGATACCATTGCCCAATCGGAATCACCCAGACAACTTGCCTTGAAGGCACGGTCACTGGCTGGACCGGATACCCGCATCGTCACCTTCGGCCCGATGCAGGCGGTTTCCTGGTATACCGGCAGGCGGGTCATGGTCACCGGCAAGACCGATGAACTGGAATTCGGCCGCAGGCAGGGGGATCAATCAGCCTGGTTTCCCGACCAGCAGACCCTGCTCAAGCTATGGAACAGTGACAGCCATGTGCTGATATTTCTCAGAAAGAAAGAACTTGACGAATTGTTGCCGGGGCTGCTCACCACCCCGATCATTCAGGGGAGATCCGGGAATAATCTGCTGATCAGCAACCGCTAGATTCCGGCATATCCGCAGGGGTAATCAACATATAAGGAGCTGAAAAACATGCGCTCAACCTTTCTCCCTTTTTCCACCCCGACTATCGAGGATGCCGAGATCAACGAGGTAGTTGATTCCCTTCGATCAGGATGGATCACCACCGGCCCCAAGGTGAAACGTTTCGCGGAGGACTTCAAGTCCTATGTCGGCGCGCCCTATGCCGTGCCGCTGACCTCGGCCACCGCCGGACTGCACCTGACACTGCTGGCCCTCAGGATCAGCGAGGGGGACGAGATCATCACCACCCCCATGACCTTTGCCTCTACCGTCAGCATGATCATCCTGTGCGGCGGTACGCCGGTTCTGGCCGATATCGAACCTGGCACACTCAACATAAACGTCGATGAAGTCCGCAAGAAGATCACGCCGCGCACCAGGGCCGTGATCCCGGTGCACTTCGCCGGCCAGGCCTGCGACATGGATCCGCTCCTTGCCCTGGCCAAGGAACATGGCCTGACGGTGATCGAGGATGCAGCCCATGCCGTCGGGACAGAGTATAAGGGCAAAAAGATCGGTTCTCTTGATACAATCTCGATCTTTTCCTTCCACCCCAACAAGAACATCACCACCGGCGAGGGAGGCATGGTCTGCACAGCGGACGAGAATCTGGCCGAAGAGATCTCGCTGATGAAGTTCCACGGCATGAGCCGCGAGGCGTGGAAACGTTTTTCCACCAGCGGCAGTCCCAATTACGATATCCTGCTGCCAGGCTTCAAGTACAACATGATGGACATCCAGGCAGCCATCGGCATCCACCAGCTCCCCAAACTGGACGATTTCATTGACAAACGATGCGCAATTGCCGAATTCTACAACCGGGAACTTGCCGATGTGGTAGAGTTGTCCCTTCCTGCTTACGCGCCTTACGACCAGCGCCACGCTTGGCACCTCTACACGCCGCTGGTGAGGATCGAACTGCTGAACATCGACCGTGACCGGTTCATGGAGGAGCTGAAGAAGCGCAACATAGGCTCCGGCCTGCACTATAAGGCGATCCACCACCATGCCTGGTACCGGGGGAACATGGGGATTGCCGACAGCGATCTGCCCAATGCCAGCTACGCCTCGGAACGGATACTCTCCCTGCCGCTCTTCCCGAAGATGACTATGGGCGATGCCCGGGATGTTGTTGAGGCTATCAAACTCGTCATTGCATCACACAGACTATAATCGGAGTACATGAATGAGCACTGCTGAACTGCGCAAACTCCCCCCCCAGAGCCTGGAAGCCGAGATGTCCATCCTGGGTGGAATCCTGATCGACAACGACGCCATAAACCGGGTGCTGGAGGTTCTTACCGCCGAGGACTTCTACCGGGAAAGCCACCGCAAGATCTTCCAGGCCATGATGCGCCTTTCGGACCTGCGTGAGCCATGCGACCTGATCACCTTGAGCACTATGCTCAAAAAGCAGGCGGAACTGGAAGAAGTGGGCGGGGCATCCTACCTGGCCACCCTGGTGGACTATGTCCCCACGGCTGCCAACATCTCCTATTACTGCAAGATCGTGAAGGAAAAATCCATCAACCGCCGCTTGATCAGTGTGGCTACCGAAATTGTCACCCTGGGATTCGATGAGCAGTCCGATGTCAACGACCTGCTGGACATGGCCCAGAAGAACATCTACGAGATCTCCGAGAACAAGCTGCGCCCACAGTACGTGCCGGTGCAGGCGGTCCTCAAAGAGGCCTTCACCATCCTGAAAACCCTGCACGATCGCAAGGAGCATGTTACCGGCACCCCCACCGGCTATGTGGATCTGGATCACATGACCGCCGGCTTCCAGCCGGGTGACCTGGTCATCATTGCCGCCCGCCCCTCCATGGGCAAGACCACCCTGGCGCTGAACATCGCCGAGTATGCCAGCGCCGATCCACACAACAAGAAGAAGGTCGCCTCGGTTATCTTCTCCCTGGAGATGGGCAAGGAGCAGCTGGTGATGCGCTTTCTGGCCTCCATCGCCAAGGTCGATTTCGGCCGGATGCGCACCGGCCATTTCCTGGACTCGGACTGGCCCCGCTTGACCCGAGCCGCCGGAATCCTGCACGACTCGAAGATCTTCATCGACGACTCCCCCGCCATCAGCGTGCTGGAATTGCGCTCCAAGGCCCGCCGCCTGAAAAGCGAGCACGATATCGGCCTGATCATCGTTGACTATCTGCAGCTCATGCGGGGCGGACCCAACCCCGAGTCCCGCCAACAGGAGATCTCCGATATTTCCCGCTCGCTCAAGGCGTTGGCCAAGGAACTGGGTGTGCCGGTGATTGCCCTTTCCCAGCTCAACCGCGAGCTGGAAAAACGGGCGGACAAACGCCCCATGATGAGCGACCTGCGCGAATCAGGAGCCATCGAGCAGGATGCCGACGTGATCATGTTCGTCTACCGCGAAGCGGTCTACTGCGAACATTGCCGCAAGCGTGACGGAAGCTGTACCCAGAATCACGACCGCAATGCCGAACTCATCATCGGCAAGCAGCGTAATGGTGCCATCGGCACGGTCAACCTGGCCTTCTTCGGCGAGCATACCCGTTTCGAAAACCTGAGCGAGCGCAGCGACATGTAGCGGTGAGAAGGCATCTGCGGCAATTCCGGTTGACGCTGTTGCGGCACACAAGTAAAATATCACCACATTTGATTTCTGGAGGACGCCATGTCCGAACTGTTACGCAAAGGATCCCTGGGGGATATTCTCTTCACCTCGCAGATCATTACCGAGTCCGACATCCACGCGGCCCTGGAGGAGCAGAAACGTTCCGGACAACGCTTTGGCGAGGCGTTGGTCAATCTGGGAATCGTCACCCAGGAGGATATCGACTGGGCCCTTTCCAATCAGCTGGACATCCCCTACATCCGCCTGAAAAAGGAGATGATCGACCCGGAGGCCATCCGCCTCATCCCGGCCCGTCTGGCCCGCACCTACAATTTCATCCCCCTGATCCGTGCTGCCGGCGAGCTGAGCATCGCCATAGCCGATCCGCTCAACCGTCCTGCAATCGAGGCGATCGAAGGCCAGAGCGGATTGAGTGTCAACATCTCCGTTGCCCTGATTCGGGAAATCCGGGAAATGATCGACCAGTGCTATGGCGAGGACGAGCACGACAGCATGGGTTTTGCATCAGCAGCCTTCTCCGGGAAGGTTCTCGAGACCATCAACGCCGACCTTTCCGGCGGCAAACTGCTCGACTACCTGCTGATCTTCATCATCCAGAATCGGCTTTCCTCCCTGTCACTGCAGCCATACGGCGATGTGGTGACGGTCTGCTGCAAACGGAGCGGCATGGTCAAGACCGTCGGCACCCTTGCCCCCAACCACTATCCGGAGTTCACGCTGCGCCTGCGCAAGGCAACCGACACAGCACAATCTTCCAACCTGACCTCCAGCGGGATCCTCACCTTCTCCTACCGTTCTCAACCCGTGGCGTTCCAGGTGGCCACCATGCAGGGACTTGGCGGAGATTATATAACTATTCGGCTCCATATCACCTCACACGTTCCCCAGCGCCTCATCGAACTGCACCTGCCCGAGGCCCAGGAAACGGCCTTTGCCCACATGGCCCGGGCCAAACAGGGGATTACCTTCTTTGCCTCCCGGAACATCCAGGAACGCTGCCGCTTCATGGACCTGATGCTGGAAGAGGCAGACACCTCCGGCAAACAGGTCCTCATACTTGGTGAAGGTCCTGGCAGGGGCAGCAAACATTTCCCGCGCATCCCCCTGCCACAATCCGAAGCGGATCGCGCCCGCCTGATCATGGATGCCCTCGATCACGACCCGGACATCCTGGTCATCGAGGACGCTACAGAGGGGATGCCGTTCACTGCGGCCTGCCGCGCCGCCATGAGGGGGAAACTGGTGCTTGCCGGGCTTGAGATTCGCGGCACCCGCAACGTCCTGCGGCACCTGCTGCTTTACCAGCAGAAAAACTACTTCCTGCCGGTCTTTGTCAACGGGCTGATCTCCTTTAAGGGGATCCAGATCCTCTGCCCGGACTGCCGGGTGAGCTATCTCCCGCCTCAAGAGGAGATGACCGCCATGAACCTGGAGCAGCAGCCGCCGGACTTTTTCCGGTCAAAGGGTTGTGACAACTGCGGCCAGAGCGGCTTCCAGGAACGTCGCTTCCTGCTGGATGCGCTGGTATTTGGAGATGAGTTTTTGAGGATCTTCGAACAATCCAGCGATGTGGCGGCCCTGGATAACTATCTGAAATTGATCGGCTACCATGGAATAGAGCAGGAGGGATTGGCTCTGCTGAATAGCGGAGACGTTTCACCGGAAGAGTATATTGCCTCGGTGATACTGTAATTTATGAAGTCTAAATCCAATTTCAGATCAAGGATGATATCAAGGCGGCGAGGATTGAGGCTGCGAGGCGTACATGGCGGTACGTTGAGTAGCCGAAGACGAGCCAACGAAGATAGGGCCTTGATATGGAATTGGTATAAGTCTACCTTTGGAGTTACGCCATGGCACGCATAGACGCACTATTTAATATGATGAATGAACAAGGGGCATCAGACCTGCACCTGTCAACAGGCAACCCGCCCATCTTCCGTCAGCGGGGCGAAATGGTGCGCCTCAATTTCAAGACCCTGGCACACGATGAACTGAAAGCGATTCTGTTCGAGATACTCAGCGAAAAACAGAAGGCGCACTTTGAAGAAACCAAGGATCTGGATTTTGCCTATGAGGTGCCGGGGTTGGCGCGTTTTCGCGGGAACATCATGATGCAGTACCGGGGGATTGCGGCCGTGTTCCGCATTATCCCCTCCAAGATTCTTTCCGCGGACGAGTTGGGACTGCCGGAAGGCGTGCGCCGCATGACCAACTTCAAGAAGGGGATGGTGCTGGTCACCGGGCCGACCGGATCGGGCAAATCAACGACTTTGGCCGGCATGATCGATCTGATCAACTCCACACGCAAGGAACATATCCTGACCTTTGAAGATCCGCTTGAATTTATCCATGAAAACAAGATGTCGCTCATGAATCAGCGGCAAATCGGCGAGCACACCGAGAGTTTTGCCTCTGCCCTGCGTGCGGCCCTGCGAGAAGATCCGGATGTCATCCTGGTGGGTGAAATGCGCGACCTGACAACCATTCAGCTCGCCATGAGCGCTGCAGAAACAGGGCATCTGGTCTTTGGAACCCTGCATACCAGCACTGCGGCCAAGACGGTCGACCGTATCATCGACGTTTTTCCGACCGACCAGCAGGAGCAGGTTCGGGCCATGCTGTCCGAGTCGCTGAAGGGGGTAGTCTGCCAGCAGCTGTTAAAAACCGCTGAAGGGAAGGGCCGTGTTGCTGCGCTGGAAATCATGCTCGGCACCCCGGCTATCGGCAACCTGATTCGCGAAGGGAAAACCTTCCAGATTCCCTCCATCATGCAAACCGCCAAGAAGGATGGCATGCAGTTGATGGACCAGCATCTGCTGGATCTGCTCAAGACCAAGAAGATCAACCCCGAAGAGGCCTACCGCTGCGCTGTTGACAAGAAACAGTTTGAGCAGTACCTGACCCCCCAGGCCGGGTAGATTGGCGGGTGCAGCGTGAAAGATTCGAAATGCAGGCAGTAAAGCTTGGTAGTTAGTCCTTCAAGGGCTTTGTTTGTCGTGTTCGAGTAGCGCCTTGAATATCCTGGTCTTTCTTGCCGGCTGCTTTTGGCTTGATCTTGGCACATATATCCGTGCACTCTACATTGCCCGTTGTCTCCAGCAGTCGCAGGAACAAGACCGTCCGGTAGCCGGCATGGGCTGCCAGTTCGGCCCGCTGTTTCAGATGCCGCTCCGTCGCAGCCAACCATGTCACAAAAGCACGGCCTGCCGGGCGCTGCTCCGCCAACCGTGCCAGGGTCATGACAGCCAGCCATTCCGAAAGTTCCTCAAAACGCTCCTTGTTGAACCATTTCACCCCACCGCTGGTATGAACCTGCATAAAATCGCAACATTCGGGCTGTGCGAATGCCATTTCCCTTATGGATGACTCTTTCTTCTTGCCGGTGCCGTCTGCAACCCGGCATGTCAGCATAGCCCTGAGCAACTGGACCGCGCGCTGGGAGTCGATGGTCGGCAGGCCGCCCGCCGCCTGTGTCAGCATCCGACCCAGGGTGTAATCAAGACCAAAGGCATTCGCATCAATCCCTGTTTCGCGCAATAACAACCAGGCCAGCAGCAAGCGGGTGCCGGCAGCTGAATCCAACAACTTCAGCAATCTGGCCTGGAAGGCCTGTGCATCCTTCGAGACAGTTTTCACCGTCCGGATCGACGCCAGCAAGGTCAAGCCGGCAGGTATAGCGTTCAACGTGGCATCGACTGCGCCGGCATCCCCTTCAAGCTCGGCATTAAGGACCACCAGGAAGCGCTGGGCCGCATGAACAAGTTCCTCCGCCCTCTCGGTGGTTGCCGACAGCACGTCTTTGTCCGACTCCGGAACCAGCGCCAGGCAGGCCTGGAAAGCGCTGTTCAGGGAAGCGTAACGCTGCTGCTTCAACTCATCCTCAAGATTCTCCACACCCCGGCCGTTCAGAGCCGAGCAGAGTTTGCCCCACCTGCCGTCCATGTCATCGCAAAGCTCGCGAAAATCCATGAACACATGGAACTGGTACTCGCCCAACTCGGCGTAAAGCCCTTTCTCGCGCATTTCTCGGCCATTGCGCAGGTATTCCAGGCCGGAGGTCGCGTCACGGAAGGCATGGAATACCCGGGCGTCATCATTGAGGCTCAGTGCAACACCGAGTGTCGTCCTTTGCAACTCCGTATCACCATTGTCAACCTTTACAGCAAATGCTGCCGACTCCCTGATCCAGCCGGCGGTTGTGGCGTGACGGTTGTGGTACAGCACCAGCGCCCTCTGTTCACCCACCCGGTTGGAATAGGCAAAGACGTTCTCGTCAACGGTGCTGCCGGCATGGAAGTCATACAGGACAAAGTTCTCCGACCCTGAAAAAAGCCAGCGAAGACGGAGCAACGGAAAGATCCACATCTCATGGCCCCGCACCAATCCGGCATCCACCGCCTCATCCCAATAGGCGCGTTTGTACTCCATGCCATACTTTTCGTGATACCCCTCGATCTGTCCATGACCGAACATGGGCAGGCCAGGCATGGTGGCCAGCAGTACACAGGCGCCAAAATACTTCCCCTGGGTACCGAACTGTTCCACGGCAGTCTTCTCGTCCGGGTTGTTCATGAAATTTACAAAGCGTTTGAGCACCTCGGGATTGAATTCCAGTACATTTCTGATGGTCTGACGGTATTTGGCGTTCTCCTCGGTCTTGAGCATGTTCATGAAAGCACTGTTGTAGACCCGGTGCATCCCCAGCGTCCGTACGAAATAACCCTCCATCAGCCAGAAGGCCTCTGCCAGCAGGAGCGTATCAGGCACTTCGGCGGAAACACGGTCCACTACCTCGCGCCAGAACTCCGCCGGAAAGACGGCGTCGAACTCTTCGCGGCTCATGCCATGCTCGGCACGGGACGGGATTCCGCCCCCAAGACCGCGCACCGGATACCAAAGGCGCTGATAATGTTTCTTGGCCAGGGTCATGGCAGCGTCAAAGCGGATAATCGGGAAATTGCGGGCCACATGCAGGATGGTCTGGATGACCGCTTCGCGCACCTCGGGAATCAGGTAGTTAAGTTGTGCCGTATCATTCCAGGGGATGCTGGTCCCGTCATTGCCATGATAGATGTAACGTGTTCTGCCATCGCGACGGTCATGGTGCTTGAAAACAACCGCAGCATCGCTCTTGGTCCAGTAGCCGTCTTCGATCTGGATGCAGATATCCTGGTCATGGGAAAGATCTTCGCCATTGAACTGATAGGTGGGAAAAGGGGGATAATCCGTCTGGACGAACCAGTGCGGGTGCTGCACAACCCATCGGGAATAGATGCCGGTGTGATTTGGGACCATGTCGCTGGCCAGGCGGATGCCGCGTTTGAGTGCCCTTTCCCGCAAGCTGCCCAATGCTGCCCAACCACCCAGGTCGGCGGCAATTTCGTAATCAAAGAGCGAGTAGGCAGAGGCAATGGCATCTGGGTTGCCGCACAACTGTTTGATGCGCTGGGAAGCGGGCGAACGCTCCCAGACACCGATCAGCCACAACCCGGTAAAACCTGCAGCTGCCATGCGGTCCAGTTCAGCATCAGGCACTTGGTCGAGTCTGACAATTGAATATCCATGATGCCTGCTCAACTGCTCCAGCCAGACATAGACCATCTTGGCCATCATGACCACGTTGGACATCCAGTCGGCATCCGGGGAAAAATGTTCGTACTCGGGATAATCGTAGCCGGCAAAAACCGAGCTTCCTCCGCCACCCACACCTCCCGCACCGCCGTGCCGTCCAGGAAGGCCGAACTCCATTACCGGGGGCGGTCCTGGTTCGCCGGCTCCGCCCCACTCCCGTTCCTCCTCAAGGAGGATATCAAAGGCAATGGCTACCTCTTGCAGCAGTTCTGCCGGGAGCAGTACATTCCAATGATCGCGGATGTAACCGACCTGACCGGAGAGGGAATCGGGTGAAGCCTTGATGGGTGCACGCAGGGCTTCAACAAGAGTCATGTCAAACCCCGGCAATAACGGACCGCGAGCCAAAGCGGCACCCATTCCGTCCACCAGCTTCCGGTATGAAGAAACCTTTGCAAGTTCGCGGTCATCGAGTATCCCACGGAAGCTGTCGATGGCAGGGTTCCCGGCAGCTGTCCTGAGCAGCAGCAATTCCCTCAGTACTGCCCGCTGCCGCTCAGTGGCCGTGTCACTGTGGCCAAGCCAGCCGTCAGGATCAACGATGCCGGCCAGGACAGCCGCCGGAGGAAAGATTTCTACAAAACATGCCAGCACCTTGGCAGCCTCAGCCCCTCCAGGATTCATGCCGGCACGACGGAGGGCATCATGAAGCAGATCGGGTTGTTGGGACTCTGCCAGCACGTCGATAAGATGGCGATAGATCTTCTGCAGCGTGACATAAAGATTGAGCTGGCCGGCATGGACTAATGGTTGGCCCGAGGTACGCTGCCGATTCAGCTTCAGTGCAAGTTGGCGATAAAAGATAATATCCGGAATGCCGCGCTCGGTGATGGTACGCGAAAGCGTTCCCAGATCCAGGGAGCGCCAGTGCTGTGAAGTTATCTGAATATCATGGGGAAAGTACGGGGGTGTACTGCTTTTTTCTGTCATATCAGTGTCCAGGCATCGGCGAAAGGGGTACGGCGGCGGACACGGCATGGGCAATCCGTTAATGCCGAACCGATGAACATGTCATAGGAAGTTGCGTTAAAAATGTTACCAGTTCTGACTTTACAATGTAAGATTACTGCTGTTTCTTGGCTTTCGCTTTGTCTTTGGCAGCAGGTTTTTTGGTTTTGGAGGTTTTTACGCTCTTTTTACTTTTCTTGCTTTTCTTGGACTTGCTTTTTTTGATCTTTTTGCTTTTCTTGGACTTGCTTTTTTTAATGATCTTGCGTGGCTCGGGACTGAACTCATCTCGGATATTGTTCAGAAGGACCGAACTCTCCTCCTGGCTGGGATCCGCCTTCTTGGCCATTTCAAGGACATCTTTTGCCTCGCTGAGCCTGCCGGTCTTCATATACAAACGCCCCATGGCATTTAGGGAACGGATATGATCCGGCTTTAACTCTACTGCCTTTTTATAGCTGGCAATGGCATTATCATATTCCTTCTTGAAATCGTAGATCAGTCCCAGCTTGTAGTGGTTGTTAGGATCGTCCGGAAAAAGCTCCACGGCCCCTTTGAGCAGGTCGGTTATCTCATCATATTGCTTGTTTTTGACATAGATCGAGACCAGGGAATTGCGTGTCTCCATGTCGTCCTTCTGCTGCGCCAGAACCTTTTTAAAGTGATCAGCAGCCTTATCATTCATCCCCTTGGATTTGTAGAGAATGCCTATCTCACGGTTGGCATCCACATTATCCGGGTAACGATTCAGCACCGACAGATAGGTGTCAATGGCCAGATTTGCCTCTTTGTTCCGGGCAAAGATCCTTGCCAGTTTGAGCTGAATATCAGGGCTGTCCGGCTTTAATCTGAGAAATTCACTGTACTGTAATACAGCCTGAGGCTGGCTTCCGCGAGCCAGATAGATATCGGCAAGCCGCAGGCGGGCATCGGCATTATCAGGCTTGGCCTGAATGGCCCGCCGGTAGGCTACTGCAGCCTCATCCAGCAAAGACCGTTTTTCATAGAGTATACCCAGATTCAGATAAACATCGCTGTTGGTGCTGTTGAGATGTGCTGCTTCCCGGTAAGCGGCGATAGCCTCGGTGTCTTTACCTGTCGCACGATAAAGGTTACCAAGCTTCTCATAGGTGTCAACCAGATCGGGTTGTTCCTTCAGAGAATCCTTCAGGATCTTGATCGCCTTTTCATTATCCACCGGCAGGTTTGATGCACCCGAAAACGGCTGAGAAGCAGACGTGACCGGTGCCGTACCCTTGCCTTTGCCGCCCAGCAGGTATTCGTATTCCGCAAGCTTGGCATCGCCCTTCTTCTCGTAGATGCCGGCCTTCATCAGGTGGATCTCCCGATTTTGCGGATTGGCCATCTCAGCCTTTTTCAGTTCCTCCAATGCCTTATCCAACTCATTGCGCCCCAGGAGAATCGTCGCAATACCAATGTACCCCTTTTCGTTATTGGGGTCGGCCGTCAACGACCGCCGATACTCTTCCAGCGCTTTGTCCGGCTGTCCGGTGGCAGTGTAGATTTCTGCCAGGCCGATAAAAATTCCCGGGTCACGATTCAGTTCACGAGCAGCCTCGTTGTAGTGGTAAATGGCAAGAGGGAAAACCTTGCGCTCTGCCAGGATACGGCCCATTGCCCGGTGATAATTGGGATTGGGAACGGCGGAAAGCCCACGGGCCAACTCCACCGAGGCCTCATCGTTCAGCCCCTTCTGCGCATAGAGCAGTCCCAGGTTGCCGCTGGCCAGGGGAAAAGTACGTTCCAGCTGCAGAGCCTTGCGGTACTCACTTATGGCGCCATCCACATTTCCAATTCTCTCAAACTGCAACGCGGTAATATAATGACCGGCTGCGCCATCAGGACATAGGGACTGTATTCTTGCCTCGGTCTGGCGCTGCAGGGTCTCGTCTCGTTGAGTTTCCAGCTTCTCCACAAGCTCCATTGCTTCCTTGCATGTGTCCTTGCCAAAACCCCAGCTAAAGCCGGTCAGCAGCAGTGCTGCGCACAATAGCGCAACATAAGTTCGTAATATTTGCATAGATTGGATTCCTTGGAAGGTTCTGTGATGGGCCGGGATTATACATACCATTCTCCAAAAATTCAATTATTTAGGCTAATATCTTGATTAATTGGATTTTTTTGTGCGATAATGGCCGCATTGTTTCAGGATTACATGGTGGATGTATCCATACAAGGGTACAAGGAGCAAAAGATGAATCATGAGCTGGAAACGTTGATCATGACCGCCAGCGACCTGCCAACCATTCCAGTGGTTGCCACCAAGGTCATGCAGCTTATCGAGACCGATGGCGTCTCTGCCGAAGAACTTGCCAGGGTTGTGTCGGCAGACCCTGCCGTGGCGGCACGGGTCCTGAAAATATCCAACTCATCCTTCTACGGTTGTCAACGTCAGATCCAGACGCTGTCCCACGCCATTATGATGCTGGGCTACAACACGCTTAGAAGCCTGGTCGTGGCCGCATCGGTCAAGCAGGTCTACAAACCATACGGACTTACCGAGAAGATGCTCTGGGAACACTCCTTCGGGG
>Ga0209212_1006509_pt1 | contig 13328 bp, 17 predicted proteins | sample RifGroC2_FD_183996 | JGI IMG/M metagenome (GOLD analysis project Ga0209212, IMG submission 183996) | Groundwater microbial communities from Rifle, Colorado, USA - Groundwater C2 (SPAdes) (version 2) | ecosystem: Environmental > Aquatic > Deep subsurface > Groundwater | place: Rifle, Colorado... | reverse complement strand
CCGGTACTTGATGTTGCTCTTCACTTCCTCACTCCCCCTTTCAAACCCCTCGTGTCGGATAATTTTTTCATTTTTCTATCACAAATCTTCTCAAAAAAGTCACGGTATATCGACGTGCCCTCAAATCTCCTCATTTCCCTCATACTTCCCTCACATTCGCCTTTTATGCTTTCTACCATGGCAGGCAAACAGGCCAATCATTAAAAAAAGGAGGTGGACGGCGTAAGTTTCGTTAGTGCGGCAACTAGCCTGCCAACACACCACAAAAGGAGGGCAAAAAGTATGAAAAAGGCGATATTTGCACTATTGACGGTATCGATGCTGTCGGCAGGAATGCCGGCACTCGCGGCGGCACACGGCCTGGAAGTGGAAAGTATTCAGCAGAAAATATCAAGATTAACGAAACAGATTGATGAAAAGGGAGCGTCTTCTACCCAGGAGGACATGAATCACCTGAAGCTGGAACTGAAAGAGGCACGGGAACTCCTCATAAGTCTACAGTCGCCTTAATTTATTCGGCATGAGTTTGAAGGAGGGAATAGACTCCTTCAAACTCAAGTACCGTACGGCCAAGAGAAGCTCGAAAAGGAAATGATAACCCATAACAATTTATCCGGCGCACTTGCTACTTTCGAAACTGCGCTTTTCCGGGGATATTCAGCACTCTTATCAACAATCCGCCGCTCAAATCTCCTCATTTTCACCACATTTCCATCACATTTGTCTTTTACCTTCTACTGGAAGCCGCATCTAAAGACATCGCACGACAGGAGAAGAACAATGGAAAAAAGAATGATCCCGGCAATCGCGCTGCTGGTAGCTGTAATGTCCGGCGGGGCATTTCCCGCCCACGCCTACCAGGCCAATGCAACGAACAAAGCGGAGACGGAGACGGTGGCTAACCCGGATTACGCCGCCGCAATGGAGCAGTACAACCGGCTCCTTGCCGATTACCGAAAGGACATGGCTGCGTACGAAGCTGACCCCGGCGAATGGACGGCGGATATTCCCCGGATGCCGGCAAGGCCGGATGTTCCTGCGACCCTAACCCTTCAAAAAGGGGCTGCATCGGTCCAGAAATAGACCTCGCCCGTGGGCGTCACCGGGCGCTGGGAATCGTGCCGATTACAAAGGAGCATATGGATGACAACCGCGCGCATTTTGACGGTCGTTGGCTTCCGGATCACGCAGGTGGCGGCAGATCAAAACCGAAATAGTGCTGGAGGAGGGAATAAGGATGCTGAAGACGGCAACGACGGTATTTCTGGATCGGATCCTCACCTGTATGCCCGTAACGGCGAGGTTATTGGGGGTGGCGCCTTGTGCAGAACCGGCCGCCGCGGGCGCCGGCTTGTCCCAGGGAAGCGGGGGCCTCTCAGGAGTGGAAACGGAATCCCGAGCAGCGAGCATTGGTCCGCTGTGTCCGGTTAAGGATGAACTAAACCCCTTCTGACGATCGAAAGCAGCTATCGGGAGGCAGATTAACTGACGCATGCATCCGTGATTTGATGGGAAGAGGAGCCGCTGTCATTTTGAGTCAAGTCAGGGCATCCGGGCAGGACGCCCAGAAAGGAGGTGAATAAATGGCAATTTCATCGGTTACTTCGTTTTCCGGCATTCAACCCCAGGCAAAAGCGGCACAGATCGACGCTCAGACGCAAACGGCGCAGAATTCAGCCTCGCCCGCCCACGAAGCCAAGGAAACCCCAGCAGAAGAAGCTCGGGAAAAGCAGGCCAAGGCCGCCAAAATCGGGAATATCGTGAACGTTCTCGCATGATCCGGTATTGCAACGGATCGCCTAAAGGCTGAAAGAGGTGGTTCCTCTTCCCATCAAATCACAGATACGTGAATCGCCAATGTAATATTTGGCAACGAAAGAAGAAAAGAGATGACAATCACTGGTATCTTGACGGTCGTAGGCTTCTGGACCATGCAGGTGTTTTCGCAGCTGTTTTTCAAGTGGGGCAGTGCAGGCGACTCCCGCTGGTTTTTGGGGTTCCTGGGGGGGAATCTCTTCGGTCTGTTTAGCGTCCTTTTGCTGATGTTCGCTTACAAGTCTATTGACCCCAACACCGCGTTCGGCATCTGCACAGGGGGAGCCTTCATTTTAGGGCAATTGGCGCTGGCTCTCATGTTTAGGTCCGAGCTCTCGTTACTGCAATGGATCGGGATCGGGGTGACTGCGGCAGGGATGATACTGTTTGCGGCAGCAAAACCCGGGCCGATTTTAGCATAGTCTGATCGGCATCAGTCAATCTATCGTAAGGCGCATGAACCGACTCACCCAATGGCATTAAGGACGTTAAGTCCGTAGCCAAAAAGAGAGGTAAATTCCAACATGTTAAAGTTTGATCTTATCGGACACAAAAAAGTAAAAGCTCTTGTCAGGAGCGCACTCTTCCCGTATGGGCTACAAATCGTCGCCTTCGGATTCTTCCTGCTGCTGATCACCATTGGTCTTCGCACGGGGTCGACAGCCGCCTTCAGCGAAGAGATGCAGGGGATCATCGTCAACACCAATTTCACGACCCTGCTGGTCTGGGGGCTCTGGTGGCCCTCCATGGTCATTGCCGCTATTCTCTTCGGCAGGGTCTGGTGCACGGTCTGCCCTATGGAGCTCCTCTCCAACCTTGCCAACAGGCTGGGAAAGGCGACGGGAATGAGACAGCTGCCGCTTCCCCGCTGGGTGGCGGCGGGGGGCGCTGCTCTCATCCTGTATGTTTCCCTCCAGTTCATAGTGCCCGTTTTTGAAGTTGACAAACTTCCACTCGCCACTGCCATCATGCTGATCGTACTGGTATCCATAGCTCTGCTGGTCGGGTTCCTGTTCAAGGAGGGGAGGGCATTCTGCAAGGGTTTCTGTCCGGCCTCCCTCATATTGAGGGCGTATAATCTCGTCTCTCCGTTTGCGACGAGACATAAAAGCGACGAAGTCTGCGCCTCGTGTACAACGCGGGATTGTGTCAGCCAAGCGACCCGTGACCAATTCGATGCCCGGAGCTGTCCAAGCTACCTGAGGCCTTACGCTCTGACCAAGCATGACGATTGCGTCAACTGTTTCCAGTGCGCCAAGGCTTGCCCCAAGGACAATATCGGCTTCGGCTTTTTGAGGCAATGGCGGGGAGAGCTGAGAATGCAGGCGCTGAAGCTTCCCCTCTCGATGTTCATCTTCGTCGAGGCAGGCTACCTTTCCCATGAGCTTTTCGCCGAGTCTTCCTACACCGACCATCTGTTTCACCTTGTCCCCGAAAGGGCAGCAGCCTTTTTGGGCAATCAGGCTCTTCTCCCGTTTCTGGAAGCCGGCTGGTTTCTTGTCTTGATTCCGGGGACGATTGCTCTGGCCGCTTGGATCTTGAGACTTTTGGGACGGCGGCACTCCTCGATCTCGGATTATTTCTCCAAGATCGCCATGGCTCTCCTTCCGGTCCTGGTTACCGGCCACGCCGCAAAGGCACTCATAAAGCTAAACGATGTGGCAGGCTATCTGCCGCATGCGCTGCAAAACCCGCGAGGGTTGGAAACGGCAGAACAGATCGCAGCAGGGACCATAGCCGGAGCAGATCCCCTTCTGTCGCCACTTTATACAACACTCGCATTAACATTGGCTGTCGCATCCGCCGTCGTCTTTTCGATGGCGAGGACGCAGCGGAACCTGAAGGGGACGACGGCGTATGGCGCTTACGCAGCCATTATATTCTATGGTGGGCTTTACTCCTTCGTCATCTTCAACCTCTTTCTCGGTGTCTTGAAAGGGCATGCCTAGACCTTTCCTCACCCCATCCCCTTCCCGCTTGCGCGCCCTAGCGCTTCAGATCACCTTCGCCAAAGCAGCCCCCGGCCGCCGCAGCCAAGGCTGCTTTGGCGAAGGTGGCTTGGCTGCGGCTGCGGCGGCCGGGCGCGCAGGCCCGACCTTCACCCTTGAAGGGGAGGAGTCTCGAAACCATCAGGGGAGGATGAGGATGGGCGGCAGGTGTTACTTTTTGATACAGGGTCGCCACTGTGGCGTGGGGCGCTTTTTTGGTGATTCTGAGCCGGTAGGTGGTATTCCTCAGTTCTTCCACATTTTAGACACATTCTCCTGGTATTCCTTGCCTCACAAAGACGGCAACTCGGCCAGGGTGCCGAACATCGAAGTCAAAGGAGAAGAGAATGAAAAGGCAGATTATTATTGGTGCACTGGTAGTTGCGACACTGACAGGCGGAGCATGGAGCGTACAGGCGGGACCAGGTCCGGATGACGACGGCCCGGCGCTTCACGAAGTGGGCGGAGAGCATGGGAAAATGGACTCGGAGCGGCATGTTGCCCGCTTGGCGAAAAAACTCAAGCTGACCGATGCGCAGGAGGAGCAGGTTCAGGCCTTTCTGAAGGGCGAGAAGGAGCGGGTCGCGCCTCTGCGCGAGAAGCTGAGGGAGAACCGGAAGCAATTGCGTCAGGCCGCGGAGGCGGATACCTTCGACGAGGCGGCGGTCAAGACTCTAGCCACAAACCAGGCCAATCTCCAGGCGGAGCTGATCGTCTCGCACCTTCGTGTGCAGAGCCAGATCCACGCCATCCTGACCCCGGAGCAGCGGGAGTTGGCCAAAAAGCTTCACCCCATGGAACGGGGTAAAGGGCACAGGCGGCACAGAGCATAACAGCCAGAATGATTGCCTCGAAGGGCAGCGGCACGGACTGATGCCAATCAGCACGAGAAAGGAGAACAACATGAACAGGAACGGTATGAGAGCGATGGAGCCTCCTCGGCATCCTGCACCGTGATGCCTGTCGGCCGCGGCGCGGCCCGTTCCCCGCGCCGCGGCACTGTTACTCTGCTCTTGTTCACGGAGGAATGTATGAGCTACCCAGATTTGTTACTCAAGGTATCCGGGCGCAACATAAACGCGTTACTGCCGGTCAAGGGGAGATACCTGCACAAGCGTTTTTCCCCCGGCTACGGCGGCATCGCTGACCTTATCGCGTGGCTGCGGGACCTTGGACTGAAGGAGTGCTGCATAAAGATATGGGTTCCTCATTGGGATCTGATCAGCGCGGTGGTTAACATCGCCACCCTCCTCGGCCTGGATGGCCATGCGGTCAGCCTGGACTGGGAGGCTTGCCTGGTGCAAGAAAGTGAATGACCTCATCCTGATCGAACTTGGACTACAGATGGATTGGCACCAAGATCAAATTACTGGACCCGGTATGTAAAATGGTATGGGTGGGAGAGGTGAAAATAGCAATAGAAAGGGCTCCAAGCCATGCATCGGCTGGAGCCTTTTTCTCGCGCAACTGTTAGAGGACATTATCAAGGGTGTTAAGCATGCAGCATGCCGATGTAGTCGCTCTGGTCCATGGTCTTTCGGGATATGATGTCAATGTTGTCCCGATTCACCTTTTCCAGCTTCCGTTCCTGCCATGCCTAGCGTCCCGATCTGTGCTCGCCTCTTTGGCTTCCGATGCTATATATGTTTTTGAATAATCCAGTTGCAAATATTAACGCTAGGTGATATTAGCATATCCGAATATGACTGGGGGGGACTGTGGATATCAATACAGCAAATGAATGGGCGGAGGCCCTGAAGGCACTCGCTCATCCGACCCGTCTCCAAATTGTTACGGAGTTGCTCAAAGGCACCAAGTGCGTGACAGACATCCAGGACATTCTCCCCGCATCTCAGTCGAACATCTCCCAGCACCTGACGGTTCTTCGTCACGCGAACCTGGTTGATTACGCCCAGGACGGTTCGCTGCGCTGCTACTACGTGAGTCGTCCCCGTCTCATACAAGGTATTGTTGCCCTGCTCGCTGAAAATGAACCGGTCCTGCGGAAGGGTAAACAGGACATCGACCGGGAAAAGCAGCAAGAGGGGAGATCTTGCGGGGTGTCCTGTGGCCGGTAAGCCGTTATCTCCACTTTTCGAGCACGACCACGAAAGCCCGCCGGTTTTTCTTCCTCGCAACATGCTGGATGCGGCCAGAATGCAGAAGCGCTTGCCTCTTTTGACGGTGCCGATTGGATGCCTGCTGGACTTTGATGGTGAGCTGTTGGACTATCTGGTATCAACCGGCCAAGCAAAGCTGGAACCTGCCTGGCCATGCTTCCATACCCGGCTCTATTGCTGGCGGGTTAACGGTACTGAATATGGGGTTGTCGGCGGCACGGTCGGTGCTCCGTTTGCGGTGCTTGTCGCCGAAGAGCTCTTTGCCCTGGGTTGCAAAGCACTCGTCAGTTTCTCTTCGGCCGGACTGATCGCTGAAAACCTGCAATCTCCCCTGTTCTTGCTGATCGACCGGGCGTTACGCGATGAAGGGACAAGCTACCACTATTTGCCGCCCGAGCGCTTCGCCCTGGCTTCTCCCTCTCTCGTGGATGCTGTCGCTCAGCGGTTGGCTGACGCAGCCTTGCCATTCAGCCGGGGGAGTTCCTGGACAACCGACGCGCCATTTCGGGAGACATCGGAAATGATCGCATCACGACGGAAAGAAGGCATCACGGCCGTGGAAATGGAAGCGGCAGCGCTTCTCGCCATGGGGACCTCCTTCACGAAGCCGGTCGTCTGTCTGGCCCATATCACCAACATCATGGCGACCAGGAAGGAAGATTTTGAGAAGGGAGGCGATCCCGGGACACTCCAGGCGCTTGAGATCTGCGCCCTTGCACTCAAGACCGCCTTGCAATACGCAGAAGGAGGGAAACATGAAAGTCCGTGACAGCGGCATGCCTGAAGAAGAGATGTGGTCCGAATTTTTCGACCAGGAAAAGATTCTGCGTACCTTCGGCCTTGACCGGGGAGTGCGGGATATCGTGGAGTTCGGCTGCGGTTACGGGACCTTCACCCCGGTAGCGGCAAAACTGGCGGCAGGTACCGTCCACGCCCTGGATATCGAACCGGAGATGGTGGAAGCGGTCCAGGAAAAATGCCGTCTAGCAGGGATAGACAACGTCCGTGCGGCCTTGCGCGACTTCGTGGCGGAGGGGACCGGCCTCCCCGCCGACTACGTTGACGCGGCGCTCCTATTCAATATCCTCCACCATGAAGAGCCGACAGCCCTGATGAAGGAGGCGTTCCGCATCCTCAAGCCGGGAGGTCGCCTGGCTGTCATTCACTGGAACTATGATCCCACCACACCCCGCGGCCCGGCCATGGAAATCCGTCCGCGTCCAGAGCAGTGCATCGCCTGGGGGCGAACCGCCGGGTTCACTTTCGACGAGCGGGACCGATTTGACCTGCCGCCGTACCATTACGGATTGCTGTTCAGGAAACCGTTTTCCTGATGCAGCGGTAGCTGTCCGTGAGACGGCGAGGATATTCCATGGCCAAGACTGCCGCCTTTGAAGAAAACGCCTCAGTATACGACGCTTGGTTTGATGAAAACCGCCCGCTCTATCAGGCCGAGCTTGAGGCGGTAAAATGCCTCATTCCTGCCGATGGCATGGGAGTGGAGATCGGCGTGGGTACCGGGCGGTTCGCGGCGCCTCTTGGTATCAACGTCGGGGTGGAACCATCGCCCAGGATGGCGGAATTAGCAAGTCAGCGCGGTGTCGAGGTCATGGAAGGGGTCGCGGAAGCACTTCCCATTGCTGACATGACATTCGATTTCGCGCTGATGGTAACGGTCGTCTGTTTCCTTGAAAACGTGACAGATGCATTCCGTGAAGTCCGCCGTATTCTCAAGCCGCAGGGGGTTCTGATCGTCGGCTTCATTGACCGGGAAAGTGAACTTGGGCGGCAATACAGCCAGAGGAAAGAACGGAGCAGGTTCTACCGAGAGGCCACATTACATTCCGTCGCTGAACTGGAAAAGCGCCTTTCCGAGACCGGATTTGCCGGTTTCGAATACCGACAGACCCTGTTCCCGGGCCGGGCCGCAGTTCAGCCGGTAGAGGAAGGGTATGGTAAAGGCAGTTTCGTAGTTGTTCGAGCTATCAAAAATAGGAGGGTATCAATGATGAAGGTGGGAATCATCCGTTGCCAGCTGACCGAGGACATGTGTCCGGGGAACACCGATTTCAAGGTTGCCAAGGAAGGGACGCTCGGTTTCGCTGAAACCGGTCCGGTAGAGATCATCGGCTTTCTCTCCTGCGGTGGCTGCTCCGGGAAGAAGGCTGTTACCAGAGCTAAGCTGATGGTTGAGCGGGGGGCAGAGGCAATCGTGTTCGCCTCCTGCATGAAGAACGGCAACCCCATAGGCTATCCCTGCCCGCACTTTGCGGCCATCAAGGGAGCTGTCGAGAAAAAACTGGGACCGGAAATGAAGATCATCGACTGGACCCACTAGGCGAATTCCATGGCCTTCGCGGAACTGCAAGCATCGCTGGTGGTGTTTGGCCTTGGCGAGCGGGCAACGCTCAAGGAGATCAAGACCCGGCATCGGGAACTGGTAAAACGGTATCACCCCGATGTCGGGGGCGCACATGATCCGGAACAGATCCGGAAGGTGAACGCGGCCTATCGGGTGCTCCTTGATTATGTCGGACCGTACCGCTTTTCCTTCGCCGAGGACGAATTCTACGAGCAAAACCCGGATGAACGGCTCAGGCGGCAATTCATGGACGATCCTCTATGGGGGAAAGGCTAAATGCAGGATGGATTCTAACTTTACTTGAGTTGTTCCAACGGTCGTTTCTGTGAGGCAGGTGATTGATGTCATGTCCCTGTCGGGAAGAAATACTATGACCAATTCAGACTACATCCGCTTTGGTGCTTTTGCCGCCATGTTTGTTATCATGGCCTGTTGGGAGATATTGGCTCCTCGTCGCACCCTCGTTGCGTCAAAAGCTCTCCGTTGGTCCGGCAATTTAGGTGTACTGGCCGTTGATATGGTCCTTGTCAGATTGCTTTTTTCGGTGCTCCCGATAGCAATGGCCGAGAAGGTACAAGGCGCTGGCTGGGGCATGCTGAATATCGTTACGCTGCCCTACTGGTTGAAGATCCTGATCGGCATAATACTGCTCGATCTCAGCATCTATCTCCAGCACGTGATGCTCCATGCGGTCCCGGTCTTCTGGCGGCTGCACATGATGCACCATGCCGATGTGGATTTCGACTTTACCACCGGGGTACGTTTCCATCCCGTCGAAATTATCCTGTCGATGGCCGTCAAGGTGGCCGCGGTAGCCGTAATCGGGCCGCTGCCCTTGGCTGTCCTGCTCTTCGAGGTCTTTCTTAACGCCACCTCCATGTTTAACCATGGCAACGTCTGTCTGCCTCTGCCCGCTGACAGGTTCCTCCGGCTAATAGTCGTGACGCCGGAAATGCACCGGGTCCATCATTCCGTCGTTCCAAGGGAGACCAACAGCAATTTTGGCTTCAATTTTCCTTGGTGGGATCGCATTGCAGGCACATATCGCGATCAGCCGCAAGCGGGGCACGAAGGTATGACGATTGGTCTTACCCAATTTCAAGGGATAACGAGGCAGACCCTTCTCTGGATGCTTCTCCTTCCTTTCCGGGGCAAAGTAGGGGGATACCCGATTACTCAGAAAGAGAGAAATTGATAATTATTAGCGATAGTAGAGGGCTCTGGATAAGGGGCGACCGACGAAACGGCCGCCCCTGTCTATAAAAGCTCGCTTCAAGTTGCCGAAATGGCCTCCTCCTGCAACTTGTCCGACGCAGGAGCCTTGGCAATAGCCTCCTTTTTCCCTTTTTTCTTTTCCTCCACCTCGCCCAGCGGGTTCGTGAACCCCCGTGGCGGCCTGTACTCCCACCCCATCACCTGACACATTTCAGCGTTCAGGAGATTGATGTCCTCTTTGATTCTCTGACTGCGCTCGATGAATTCCTGCGCCTTTTCGAACTTGATGTTCTTGTTCCGCCCCATGTTCATCCGCAACTGGTAGAGGACATTGTCAAGGGTGTTGAGCATGCCGATGTAGTCGCTTTGGTCCATGGTCTTCCGGGATATGACGTCTATGTCGTCTCGATTGACCTTTTCCAGCTTCCGTTCCTGCCACGTTTTGGCACCTGCAGGTTTTTTACCTCCTTGGTATTCATTGCCTTTCTTGGTTTTGTCTTCCATGTTCGCTCCTTTTTCTGGTTAGCTTCTCCCGGTAGCCCTGCGCGCCACCCCTGATCCAAAGCGGCTTGACAGTTCCGAGAAAACGGTGTCGTCGAATCTCTTCATGGTGATGACCAACATCTCGATCGCGTTCATTTCCCCAACTACGTTGGCATATCCCTGTTGCGCCGTGGTCAGAAGGACCCGCGTCCTGTCGGTCAGATGTTCTACGTTTTTCATCCCGTCGAACAGCAGCGCGAGCTGACAACTGTTGGGACTCGCCCCCGCCTTGTTGTCCTTGTTCTGCGACTGGATCTGTGCAGAGAGGTTCTGAAGCTGCGTCGCCTCCTGCAGGAGATCGAGCAGCATGTAGTAGGCGAATGCCCTGGCGGTAACCGCGGAAAGCTTGCCGATTACCTCTCCCTCGGTGTTGGTTGAGATGGCCGTTTTCAGAACGAGGCTGATGGAGAGCGGTGTCGCGTTGAGAAACGGAACGTCATTGGTCGCGTCGAGGGTCTGCTTTGCCTTCATCTTTGTCGATATCGTCTGCATGCGGGTCGAGACGTATTGCATGAGATTTGCGTTGGCGTCGGTTATGGTGGTGCATACTCCGGCTGAATCCTTCCCCTGTGCCGTCCCGTTTATGAACGTATCGAAATCGGTATTCTTGTCGCAGGGCGGGATGTAGCTGGCGACATAAGTGCTTTTCGTCGTTGTGGGAGATTGCACCACCACGTCGCCGATGAAGCCCCGGATGAGTTTCACGTAGTTGGCATTCATCCCTTTCTTAGCCGCCAGATTGTCAAGGACCGAGCCGCCGCCGAAGATATCGGTGATGTCACTGGGGCAGCCGGCCGTGCCTCCTTGGGAAGCTTGGGCGACAACATTGCCGACCGGCGGCGCGTTTCCCATCGCGGAATTCATCACAGCTGTGAGATTCGTTTTCGAGGTCTGGTACAGGTCATTCACGCCGCTTGACACCATGAAGTCGTTCATGGAATTGCTCATTTCATTTTTCACGCTGTTGCTCATGATCGGCGAGAAGGGTTCTGATGCAACGGCGACGAGGGCCTTTGCCGCTTTGCAGTCGTTCAGCTGGATGTTGTTCAGACGGTCCGCGATTGCCTCGAGGGATTTGATGGTGTCCGACACCTGGGGCGCCAGCGTTTTCATGGCGATGTCGAAGGCTGCCGCCGGTGCCGCGGAAAGGATCCGCTGCAGCTTCTGAACGAGGTAGTCGGTGTTCATAAAGCTGAAGCCGCCCAGAAATGCGTCGATCCCGCCGCATCCGGACTTTATCGACGGCAGGGTTACGGTGACGGGATAGTCCGTGCCGTTGGGCCAGCGCGCGGAAAAGGTGCCGCCGGTATAGTAGCCGCGTTTTGCCCCTTCATAGTAGCTGGGGGATGTGGCGGTCTTCTGGGTCATCCAGTCATCGACCCAGCCGCTCCAGGAAAGAGCGGGCATCGTGACGATCGCCAGGGCAAGTGTCGCCGCAATGGTTTTCTCGGCTTTTTTTCGTTTCATGGTTGTTTCACCTCCTTTCATCGTCGGATTGAAGCAATCGCAGCTCCCGATGCATCACTGCCTGTCGAGGTTCGACGGCCTCTTTTTGACGTCGAAACCACCTCCCTTCTGGAAATCATAAAGACTGAATTCCTCCGGGGTGATCTCGCCTTTCAGCAGGCGCACCGCCCTGTATGTCTTGTCCTCGATCTCCTCGGCGGTTATCAGTCCGCTTGAGACAGGGAAGGAGTTCTGGTTCCCCTTCTGGATCAGGATCATAGCCGGCGTTACCTCGACGCCGAATCTTCCGGCAAGGCCGGGGTTTTCCTCGAGGTTGATCCTCTTCACCTGCCAGCCGGTGGCGCCGGTGAACCAGTCGATGATCGGCTGCTGCTGTTGGCAGTAGCCGCAGTCATTCTTGTAGAAATAAATGAGGGCGAATTCCTCCCTGTTGTCACGGAGCTTTCTGGTTTTTTCCTCCTGGATCTGGCCGACCCGGCTGAGATTGCCTGGGGTGGCTATCGGGTAATCCTTGGCGGTGGAAAGCTCGGGATATTTCTGCCAGACATACTGAGCGACGTTCGTGAACGCCAGTGCCTTCTTCCGGGCGATCTCCTGGACCTCGTAGTAGTCCTTGACGTTCTCCTCGGACGGGTTCTGGACCGCCTTCCTCTTCAGGCCTTCGGCAAACTTCTCGAATTCGTCCGGGTGCATGTTCCAGATCTGGTCATAGGAGTAGTCGGAAAATGCAGGGGTTTTCTTTTTCTTCGCCTTCGTTTTCTTCGGCTCCTTCTCCTTATCCTCCTTCTTGTCAGGCTCCTTCTGATACCACCACCATCCCTTTCCCGACTGGGAGTAGTAAGCGGCTTCGGCCGTGGTGGCAAAGGAGACGAGCATCAGGGCTGCAATCAAATGGCGCACGTTTCAACCTCCACCTGTTTCGGTTTAATCTCTTTGACCATCTTTTTAAGCAGGGGAGACTTCAGCCCTTCCAGTGTCGCTACGCTTTCTCCGAAGGCGTTCGCTCTGAATGGCACGAGGAGCGCAGTGAAGCCTTTCCCGCCGCCGGTCACGATAGTTGCCTTGGTCGTGTAATATTTTTCGGACACATACTCGGTAGCGATGGCGTCTTTGACCCTGCTGAGTTCCCACACTATGGTGAAGAGGAGGTTCCTTTTCGCCCCTTCATCGGCGTCGGCCGCGAGGATTGCCGCATCCTTTCCGCTCACCTCCTTGATGGCCGCCCACAGTCCATCGGGATTTGCGAAGACGACTCCCATGGTTGTGGACACCGCTGTCCATCGCTGCCCCTTGGGTGTCGTTTCAAGCTGGTTGACCCTGTTCTTGACCGCCGAAAGGATCGCATCGGCGTCGAACCAGGACGGCAGTTCCTGTGCAACGGGGTCGGGAAACTCCTGCAATTCCGATTCTCCCAGGGGATGTGCCTGTCTATCCTCGGCGGAAGCATCTTTTGCGGCCGGCTTTCCCGCAGCCATGAGAGGTACAGGATCTTGGGGCGCGGGATCTCCGGTTTTTGTCGAAGTCTTATCCCGCTCCACCGCCTCGCCGATCAGCATGGCCAGTTCCTCCTTACGCACGTCCTGGTCGCACTGCTTCAGCATCTTCGTAAGAGGATAATCCGCCTTGAGCAGGTGGTGCTCCCTGATGATTTTGTCGAGTTCCTCCCGGTTCGCCAGAGCGGCATATTCCGAGATCCCATTGAGGATGATCGCCGAAATGAGCGGGTGGTCTGCGGTTGCGTACATCTTGTCGTGGTAGGACGGTATTTTGCCGATGTCATGGGCGAGGGAGACGATGAAAATGTCCGGTAGCATGAGC
>Ga0209212_1006506_pt1 | contig 13330 bp, 12 predicted proteins | sample RifGroC2_FD_183996 | JGI IMG/M metagenome (GOLD analysis project Ga0209212, IMG submission 183996) | Groundwater microbial communities from Rifle, Colorado, USA - Groundwater C2 (SPAdes) (version 2) | ecosystem: Environmental > Aquatic > Deep subsurface > Groundwater | place: Rifle, Colorado... | reverse complement strand
TGCCGACCTCATTTCGGTTCTCCTCCCCCCGGAGGGGGGAGGAGAACCGAAATGAGGTCGGCAAGGAGGATCACATGGAACCGACTGCTGCGGGAAAGGTTGAGATAGCCATCTTTGCCGGCGGGTGCTTCTGGTGCATGGAGCCGGTGTTCGACGGCACGGAGGGGGTCATCTCCGTCACCCCGGGCTACACCGGCGGGACCACCCCCAACCCGAGCTACCAGGAGGTCTGCGCCGGGGAGAGCGGCCACGCCGAGGCGGTGCGCGTCGTATTCGATCCGGAACGGGTCGGCTTCAGGGAGCTTTTGAACATCTTCTGGCGCAACATCGACCCCACCAGCCGGAACCGGCAGTTCTGCGACTTCGGCACCCAGTACCGGACCGCCGTCTTCTACACCAATGCCGAACAGCAGAGGGTGGCCGAGGAATCCCGCAGCGAATTGGCGCAGTCCCGGCGCTTCGAGCGCTCCATCGCCACCGAGATCGTCGCCGCCGGCGAGTTCTACCCCGCCGAGGAATACCACCAGCAGTACTACAAGAAAAACCCAGAGCGCTACAGGATGTACCACGAGGCCTGCGGCCGCAAGAGCCGCCTCAAGGAAATCTGGGATTGAATTCAAATAAACAAACCTCCCCCACCTTCTAATCTCCCCGCTTTACAATCCGCCGCCACGCTCTACAATTTTTTACGTAACTTAGACGACACTGCGGCGGATTCATGATCTCTCTTCTGGAAAAAATCGGCGCGTGGACCCTCTCAATGCTGGCGGAACTGGGGAGGATGCTCAACTTCATCCTCTACACCACCTACATCTGCCTCGCCGCGCCGGGACACCCCCGTCACGTCCTGAAACAGATCAGCTTCATAGGCGCCAGGTCGAGCTTCGTGGTAATTCTCACCGCCGCCTTCACCGGGATGGTGCTGGCCCTGCAGGGGTATTACACGCTCACCAAGTTCGGCTCCGAGGGGATGCTGGGGGTCGCGGTCTCGCTCTCCCTGATCCGGGAACTCGGTCCGGTGCTCTCCGCGCTGATGGTGACCGGCCGCGCCGGCAGCGCCATCACGGCGGAGATCGGCATCATGCGCATCACCGAGCAGATCGACGCGCTGGAGACCATGGCGCTCGATCCCTTCAAGTACCTGGTCTCCCCGAAGCTGGTCGCATCGGTGCTGGCGCTGCCGCTTTTATGCGCCATCTTCGACGTGGTCGGCATCTGGGGCGGCTACCTGGTCGGTGTGAAGCTGCTCGGGGTCAACCCGGGCGCCTACTTCGGGGAGATGGAGAGGAGCGTGGTCTGGAAGGACGTCTACTCCGGCATGATCAAATCGCTCAGCTTCGGCGTGATCATCGCCTGGATCTGCTGCTACAAGGGGTACTACACCGGACACGGCGCCGAGGGGGTGTCGCGGGCGACCACGTCAGCCGTGGTGACCTCGAGCGTGCTGATCCTGGTCTGGGATTACTTCATTACATCGGTGCTTTTGTGACGCCATGATCGAACTGAGACAGGTGAAAAAATCTTTTGGCAGCCAGGTCGTGCTGAACGGGGTCAACCTGGAGATCCCCAGCGGCCAGATCACCGCCATCATCGGCCCCTCGGGCGAGGGGAAGAGCGTGCTCTTAAAGCACATGATCGGACTGCTGCGCCCGGACCAGGGGGCCGTCCTGGTGGACGGGGAGGATATCGCCACCCTGGGGCGCGGCGCCATGAACCGGGTGCGCGAGAAGTTCGGTATGCTGTTTCAAAACGCCGCGCTCTTCGACTCGCTCACCGTGTTTGAGAACGTGGCCTTCCCGCTGCAGGAAAAGACCAAGCTCTCCGAGCGGGAGATCGCCCAGCGGGTGCGGGACGCCCTGCTGCACGTGGGGCTGGCCGGCGTGGACGCCAAGTACCCGGACCAGCTCTCCGGGGGGATGAAGAAGCGGGTGGGGCTGGCCCGGGCGCTCCTGATGGATCCACGGATCATCCTGTTCGACGAGCCGACCACGGGGCTCGATCCGGTCATCTGCCGGGCCATCCACCAGATGATCAAGGAGACCCACGCCAAGTTCGGCTATACCGCGGTGGTGGTGTCCCACGAGATACCGGAGATCTTCGACATCTCGGACCGGGTTGCCGTCCTGTACCAAGGGAGCATCATCGAAGCCGGCACCCCGCAGGAGATCCAGGCCTCGGAGCATCCCATGGTGCGGCAGTTCATCAGGGGAAGCCTGGACGGGCCGATCCATATGGTGTGAGGCAGGCGACAAACCAGAAAGCGACACGGGTGCGGATATGACTAAAGAGAACATAAACATAGCAGTCGGCATCTTCATGGTGATCGGCATCATCTGCCTGGGGTACCTCTCCATCAGGCTGGGGAAGCTGGAGTTCCTGGGCGGGGATGATTACCGGGTCAGTGCCGAGTTCGATTCGGTGGCCGGTCTGAAGAACGGCGCTTCCGTGGAGATTGCCGGCGTCGAGGTCGGCCGCGTGGAAGGCATCGGTCTCGCCCCGCAGCAAAGCGGCAGGGCGCGGGTGCAGCTCAAAATGCAGCGCGGGGTACAGCTGCAGGAGGATGTCATCGCGTCAGTGCGCACCAGGGGGATCATCGGAGACAGGTATCTCCTGCTCAAGCCGGGGGGGTCGGAAAACCTGATACCGCCGGGGGGGATCATCAGGGAGACCGAATCCGCCGTCGACCTGGAGGAGCTGTTCAGCAAGTACGTGCACGGGCAGGTGGATTGAGCCGCGGGTGAGGGGAAGGCGCTAGTGGTCGAGATCAAGTGTGACCTCGGCAAAGGCAGATCAAGTATGACTTCGGCAAAACATGGTGAAGTATGATCTTGGCAAAACTATATGCTCCGAAGGAGGACGACATGAAGCTGACATCCGGCCTGCTCAGAAGGGGAATTCCTGGTGTACTTTCCGCGGGCGCGCTCCTGCTGCTCGCCCTGGCGCCGGTCACTGCCCGGGCGCAGGCGCTGACCCTCAAGGAGTGCGTCTCGCGCGCGCTGGCCAACGCGCCGGAGCTTGGCGAGGCGCAGGCGGACATCGCGCTCTCCACGGCCAAACTCTCCGAGGCCAAGGGCTACCGCTACCCGCAGATCGACTTCCTCGGCCTCACCGGCCCGGTCCCCAGGGCGCGCGGCAACCAGATCAGTTCACAGGACGAAATCAACGACACGGACAGCTGGACCTGGTACGAGCGCGGCGACGCCACCCTGGTCCAGCCCATTTACACCTTCGGCAAGATCTCCCATTCCATGGCGGCCGCCAAACACGGCATCGAGGTGGAGAAGGCGCGCCGGGAGCAGAAGCGTAACGAGATCGTGCTCAAGGTGAAGGAGTACTACTACGGAGTGCTCCTGGCCCGCGAACTGAAGCAGCTGCTAACCGAGGTGCGGGACGACCTGGGCAATGCGCGCGACAAGGCCAATAAGCTCCTGGAGCAGAACTCCACCAACGTGGAGGAGGCGGACCTTTTCAAGCTGGACGCCTTCAGCGGCGAGGTTCGCAAGTACCTGGCCGAGGCGACCAAGGGGGAGACGCTGGCGCTGGCAGCGCTCAAGTCGAGGATCGGTGTGCCGCCGGAGGCGCCGCTTGAACTTGCCGACGAGAGGCTGCTCAGGGTGGGGGACCCGATGGCGCAACTGAACAGCTACGTGGCGCGCGCCAAGGAGAGGCGGCCCGAGTTCAGGCAGGTGAGCGAGGGGTTGCAGGCGCGCAGCGAACTGGTGGCGGCGGCCAAGGCGGCGCGTTATCCCGACCTCTTCCTCGGCGGCAGGCTGTCGGTGGCCCACTCCGAAGGGCGCGACAAAGTGACCAATCCCTGGATTCAGGACGAGTTCAACCACTTCTGGGGCGGTGTCGCGCTCGGTCTCAAGTGGAAGATCGACTTCGGCATCACCACGGCCAAGGTGGCCCAGGAGCAGGCCCAGTACGACCGGCTCATCTCGACCAAGTACTTCGCGGAAGAGAACATACCGCTGCAGATCAACAAGTTCTATGATGAGGGGGTTGAAGCCGCCAGCAGCATGGAGGCGACCAAGGGTGGGTACGAGAGCTCCAAGAAGTGGGCAGTCACAGCTATGGCCAACTTCGATTTCGGGGTCGGTCCGGCCAAGGAGATCTTCGACTCCCTGCAACAGTACGCCAAGATGCGCGCCGCCTACTACCAGTCGATCTACAACTACAACCTGGCGCTGGCGAACCTGAACTACGCGACGGGGGAAAGCGCGGGGCTAGGGGCTGGGGACTAGGGGCTGGAAAATCAGGGGCTAGCCCCTAGCTAGCCCCGCCTTTGCCTCTAGACCTGTTCCAGCGCCCGCTCGATCTCGAACGCGCGGTAGGGCTTGATCACGGCGGCGCAGAAGCCGTACTCGGCATGCTGCGCCATGACCGGATCGTTGGAGTAGCCGCTGGAAACGATGAGCCTCGCCTCGGAGTCGTAGGCCAGGATCTCCCTGGCGGCCTCCTTGCCCCCCATGCCGGCCGGTATGGTGAGGTCCATGATCGCCGCGTAAAACGGCTGCCCCGCTTCACCCGCCTCCCGATACAGCTTGACCGCCTCTTCGCCGCTGCAGCAGGTGCAAACGGCATAGCCCAGGTACTCCAGGATGCTCACCGCCACGTCCCTTATCCCTTCCTCGTCGTCCATGACCAGTATGGGCCCTTTGCTCCGTTGGGCGAGAGTGGGGGGAGTTGCCTTGGCTTGTTCCGGATCGGGGGAGCCGTGTTCCCCTGAGGATGGGAGATAGAGGGTGAAGGTGGTTCCCTTGCCCGGCACCGATTCCACCTCGATCTTGCCGTTGTGCTTGTTGATGATGGAGTGCACCGAGGCGAGCCCCAGGCCGGTGCCGCCTGCCTTGGTGGTGAAGTAGGGGTCGAAGATCCTCTGCAGGTTCTCGTGCGGGATCCCCGCGCCCTGGTCGGTGAACGAGATCAGCACGTATTCCCCCGCGGGGAGCGCAGCCCTGTTCTGTTCCTCCAGGGTGAGGTTCGCGCCCCGGACTCTCAGGGTGCCCCCCTCCGGCATCGCCTGCAGCGCGTTGATGATCACGTTGTTGAAGGTCTGGTTCATCTGCCCCTCGTCCGCCTCTATGCAGTGCAGCTCTCCGGGGATGTCGAGGACGGCGCGCACCTTCGAGCCGTGCAGGGCGAGCGCCAGCGACTCCTTGATCAGGCCGGCCACCGATACCGTCTTCTTCACCGGTTGTCCCCCCTTGGCGAAGGTCAGAAGCTGGTGCGCCAGCTCGGCCGCCCGCAGGGAGGCCTTTTCCGCCTGCTCCAGCGGCCGCTGGGCCTGGTGCTCGTCATCGAGGATCAGGCCGGCGAAGGAGATGTTGCCGAGAATGCCGGTGAGGATGTTGTTGAAGTCGTGCGCGATCCCCCCCGCCAGAACCCCGAGCGATTCCAGCTTCTGGGCCTTGAGGATCTCGCTTTGCATCGCTTCCCACCTGGTGATGTCGGTGAATATGAACAGAATCCGGTCGCACACCAGCCGGGTGTTCAGGAACAGGTGCCGCACCGAGCCGTCCAGGCAGATGACTTTGGCCTCTATCGGCGGCACTGGGGTCCCCTTCGCCCTGCTCTGAGCGATGCCGGCGTTCCAGCGGTTCTGAATCTTGGCGCGGTAGGCCGGGTCCGGCAGGGCGCGCAGCATCAGGTCCTCGGTTGTGGATATCTCTGTAGGGGGGCAGCCGACCCACTCCTGGAGGGAGCGCTTCAGGTACTCGTTCAGGTACTGTACCGTCCCCGCGTCGTCGGCCCACCCCACCCCCGCGGGCATCTCCTCCATCAGCACCTTCAGGATTTCCTCGTTCCGGCGCAGCGCCTCCTCCGCCTTCTTTCGGGCGCCGATGTCGCGCACCATGGTGATGATGCGCTCCTCACCGTCAATGGTGGCGCGGCGCATGTTGATCTCGGCCCAGAATAGGGTGCCGTCCTTTTTTTTGCTGAGCCACTCGAAGGTCTGGGAAATGCCGCGTGCGGCGAGGTCCAGGCGCTCCAGCGCTTCGGCGCTGGAGTAGGGGGGCTGGCCCAGGCTGAGGTCGCCGATCTGCAGCCGCAGGGCCTGGGGCTGGCTGTAGCCGAACATGCCGCACATGGCGCGATTCACGTCCACGATCCCGCCGGTGGCGGCATCGTGGATGAAGAGGGCATCGTTGACGCTGTGGTAGATGGTCTGGAATCGGGCCTCGCTCTGGGCGAGCTGCTGGATGATCTCGGCGTTGCGCCGGGCGAAACGCCCGATCAGCTGATAGAGCAGCCCGGAGGTGAACAGGATGAAGAAGAGCCCCTTGAACACCTCGATGCGGGATCTCAGGTTGGGGTCAGTTATCAGGAAGGATAAGGCGCTGTCGGAAAAATAGATCCAGGCGCTGCCGAACAAGGCATAGACGCCGACGATCTTGTAGACTTCCCGGCGTACGCCGCTTTTTGAACCGGTCCGCATTTCATGCTCCGCCGCACAAGACAGATGAACCCGAATCCGAGATGACAGGTTTTACAGCATGCCACGTCGGCAGCTTCGGCGTCAAGGCTTTGAACCCTGGCCGGCGCTGCCATAGTGGCGATATTTTAGCTGTTTGTGCAGCCGATCTCCTCGATCCAGGTGTCGCGGGCGATCTTGAAGGTGCAGGCGAACTCCACCACGGCCTTTTCCTCGTCGTCGTAGATGGTCGCCTTCCCCTCGATGAGCCGGTCCGCCCTGGAGACCACCATGGCCCGCGCGGTCACGGTTCCTTTGCGGACCGGGCGCAGGAAGTTGGTCTCAAGGCGGATGGTGGCGAAATGCGATCCCGGCGGGAGCAGGCTCTTGATCGCCATCACCATGCAGGTGTCGGCCAGGCTCACCAGCGCTCCGCCGTGCATGAGCCCCGCCCCCTGGGCGTACTGCACCAGGAAGGGCATGGTCAGCGTGGCGCGCCCCTCCCTGGCCTCAACGATGGTCATGTTGAGCAGCTTTTCGAAAGGGGCGGCGCTGATCCACCCCTCCATCATGAAGTGATGCGGTCCGGTCGAGGCTTGTGTCATGGCGCTTCGGTCACTTCATCTCGGCGTTGGAAACCACCACGATCCCCGACTCGGTGACCCGGTACCCCTTGGCCCTGTCCTTGTCGTGGTCGTAGCCGATCTCCTCGTCGTCGGGGATCACGATGTTCTTGTCGATGATCGCCTTCCTGATCTTGACGTGCCTGCCGACCGTGACGTTCTCGAACAGGATGGAGTCCTCCACCAGGCTGTAGCTGTTCACCTTGCAGCGCGGCGCCAGGATGGTCCTGCGCACCGTGGCGCCGCTGGTGATGCATCCGGCGCAGACGTAGGAGTCGATGTTCATGCCGCGCCTCCCCTCTTCGTCGAACACGGTCTTGGCCGGCGGCAGGTTCCCCTGGTTGGTCAGGATGGGCCACTTGTAGTTGTACAGGTTCAACTGCGGCGACACGTTGATCAGATCCATGTTCGCCTCGTAGTAGGACTCCAGGGTTCCCACGTCCTTCCAGTACCCCTTCTCCTCCGCCCGCATCCCCGGGATCAGGTTGTCGTTGAAGTTGTAGGCGAATACCTTGTCGCGATTTTCCAGCATCATCGGGATCACGTGCTTGCCGAAGTCCAGGTCCTCGTATCTCTTCTTCCCTTCCTGCAGCACCTCGATCAGCTTCTTGGTGGAGAAGATGTAGTTCCCCATGGAGGCGAAGCAGGTGTCGCGCCCCGGGATGGTCTGCGGGTGCTCCGGTTTCTCGATGAAATCGAGCACCCGGAAGTCGTCGTCTACCGAGAAGATCCCGAAGCGCAGCCTGGCCTCGTCGGTCGGCATCTCGAGCGCGGCCAGGGTGAGGTCGGCCCGGTTCCTGCGGTGGTACTCGATCATCTGGCTCACGTCCATCTTGTAGATGTGGTCACCGCCGAAGATCGCCACATAGTCGGCATCGGAGGACTCCACGAATCTCAGGTACTGCAGGATGGCGTCGGCGGTCCCCTTGAACCACTCCTCGCTTTCGCTGCTGGTCTCCGGCGAGATGGCGACATAGAACTCGCCCAGGCCGGTCCATTTGCCCCAGGACTCGCGGATGTGCTTGTTCAGCGAGTAGGCCCGGTACTGGGTGAGGATGTAGACCTTCTTGATCCCCGAGTTGAACATGTTGCTCAGCACGAAGTCGATGATCTTGTACTTGCCGCCGAACATCACCGACGGTTTGGCCCTTCTGATGGTGAGAGGGCTGAGCCGCTCCCCCTTGCCTCCGGCCAAAACCATCGCGATCGTATTGCCCACATTACTCATGGCGTACATCTGCTTTCCCCCTTGTCGTCAAATATGTTTAAAACTTGATAGCGATTACTGTTCATGCCATCCCTGAAGGGGCGAGTACCCCTTCGGCCCTAACTTCGCCAACTCTCCTCCCCCCGGAGGGGGGAGGCTGGGAGGGGGGAAGCATTCGCTCGAACGCACACGACGTCCCCCTCCCTAACCCTCCCCCTCTGGGGGAGGGGATGTAACGCTACTTCTTGCCGTGCGGCTTCCCCTCGCCGGCCTGGTACTCCACCTCCAGGGTCAGCTCTTCCCCCAGGCGCTCGACCTTGAGCTTGCTGCGATCCCCGACCTGCTTCTTCTTGATGGCGTAGATCAGGTCGAAACTCTCCGCGAGCTTCTCGCCGTCCAGGGTGAGCAGGATGTCGTCCTGCTTCACGCCGGCCCGGTCCGCATTGGAGCCGGGGACCACGCTCTTGACCAGAAGGCCGCGTCCCCCTGGGGCCGGCTCGAACATGACTCCCAGCAGCACCCCCTGCTTGGCCAGCCCGGAATAGGAGAGATAGGCCACGAAGTGATAGGGGACCATGGGGAACTCGGGCATCACCACGTCCATCATCTGGTCCTTCTTCTCGGCCGCGACCTCGATCTCGTTGCCGCCGATCACGACGTACGAGGTGGGGAGGCGGCGGAAGACCCGGCGCGGGATGCCGAAGCCGTAACTTATGTGGTTGCCCCCCGCGACCACCACGAGGTGTCGCTCCTTGCCCGCCGGGCTCGCCAGGTAGCGCGCTGCCGATTCCGCCATGGTCTCGTCCCACAGCGTCTGGACCCGCAGGAAGCTCTCGATGTGCATCTTGCCGTGGCCGTGACCGCCGAAGATGCTCTCCGCCATGCCGCGCTGGTACCGGTCATTCAGGTCGAATTCCGGGAGCTGCGCCCTTTCCTCAGCGCTCAGCTCGGCCAGGGGCTTGGCGCGCACCGCCTGCACCAGGTTCTTGTCGGTGTTCAGGGCGACGATCGGGATGCGCCGGTCGCGGGCGAAGACGAGCAGGTCGCGATAGTAGTCGAAGTCCATCTTCCAGTTGTCGAACCAGCGCGACTCCTTGACGAAGGCCTTCTCGTCCAGTTCGCCCGCCACCCAGCGGTCCAGGACCGGCTGCTGCGATCTGGTGAACATCTCCATCCCCAGCGCCACCTTCCCCGGGTGGCGCTCCTCGAGCCCCTGGAGGGTCTGCAGTTCCAGCAGGTGCGAGGCCGGATTGTCGTGGGTCTCCCCGACGTAGACCACGCGCGCGTCGCCGGCCACGTCCAGCATCTGCGCCATGCTGACCTTGGTCCCGGTCGGCAGGTGCACGATGTCGCCCACCTTGGGCGCCTCGGCCAGCGGGTATGGATTTTGGGGATCACCCATCGGGTGGCTGTGGTTGCTCATGACTCTGCTACCGGTGGAACTGCACGCGGCCAGGGTGAAGAGGGCCAGGACCGCCGCCAGGTGCATAGGTCGGGAAATGCGCATCGTGTTGCCTCCATGCAGTGGATAGCTCATAGGCCAATACAGAAACTGTCATAGCAAATATAGTAGTCATGCCTGCTTCACTTTCAAGGGGCAGCGCCGCGCTCATAATATCGCTAGACAGACTATAATAATAGCTAACTGTGACATTGTCGAAGGGTGGCGATAAAATATTTTCCAGTACCTCGATCCCTTCTAATGTCATGAAGGGGCCGGGAAAGCAGGATACTAGCATCAAGGTCCTTGATTTCGCAACGAGGTGCGCTGCAATGTGCCCGCCGGGTCGGCCGCCGGTGCCGGGCGCGAGTCGTCCCGCGCATCCGGGCATCTGCCACTCTCACGAATTGGCCCGTAATTACGAGCCGTTGTGATGGTTGCTTCTCGCAGGTCAGGTGATATGCTGTTACCGGCGTCGATCGAGGTGGCGCGAATGTATCACATTGGCTCATGAAAATGAACTACTAGTTTGAGGCTGCCAATGGCGGCACGAGATCTACCAAGGGGGTCTTTATGAAATCCGCATTTACCATATCCCTCATCTGCTTCTGCCTCTCGCTTTTTCCCGTGCAGGCCCTGGCCTCCGCGACGGACGACGTGAAGCGGGTGGTTGACGAGGTGGTCCGCATCGTAAGCGATCCGGAGCTGAAGAAGCCGCAGAAGGATGCGCAGCGCCGCCAGTCGCTGAGAAACAGCATCAGCACCATCTTCGACTACCAGGAGATGGCCCAGCGCTCGCTGGCGACCCACTGGAAGGCGCGCACCCCGGCCGAGCGCAGCGAGTTCGTCGCGCTGTTCCAGACCCTTCTGGAGAACTCCTATGCCGGCAAGATAGAAGGGTACAAAAACGAGAAGATCGTCTACCTGAAGGAGACCGGCGAAGGGACCCACGCGGAGGTGAAGTCCAAGGTGATCGTCCCGAAGGGGGACGAATACGCGCTGGACTACCGGCTGACCCAGAAAGGGGGGAAGTGGATGGTCTACGACGTGGTGATCGAAGGGGTGAGCCTGGTGTCGAACTACCGGGGGCAGTTCAACAGGATCATCAACAGCCAGGGCTACCCCGAACTGGTGAAGAAACTGCGCACCAAGAGCGAGGAAATCAAGGCGCCTTAGCGGCGCCATCGAGCTCATGAAAACCCGGACCGGCTGCTCTTTGTCTAAGGCCGCTAAACATTTGTTTGGCGGCCTTTTTGTGTTGACAATTTGGTCTGACCGCTAATAGAATCGCAAATTTAATAACATCTGGAGGGTTTGCGCAATGGGAAAGCAATTCAACGTGGCAGTGCTTGCCGGTGACGGCATTGGCCCCGAGGTTATGGCAGAGGCACTCAAGGTGCTGGACGCAGTCGAGAAACGCTATGATGTCAGCTTCAAGCGTACCCCCGCCAACGTAGGCGGCGCCGGGATCGATCTTGAGGGACGTGCGCTCCCCGAAACCACCATCAATATCTGCAAGGCCGCCGACGCCATCCTGTTCGGCTCGGTGGGCGGCCCCAAATGGGAGACCCTCCCCCCCGACGAGCAGCCCGAGCGCGGCGCCCTTCTGCCGCTTAGAAAGATCTTCGGCCTCTACGCCAACCTGCGTCCGGCCATCATCTTCCCGTCGCTGACCAGCGCCTCCTCCCTGAAGGAAGAGGTGATCGCGGGGGGCTTCGACATCCTGGTGATCCGCGAATTGACCGGCGGCATCTACTTCTCCCAGCCCAAGGGGATCGAGGGGACCGGGCGCGACCGGATCGGCGTCGACACCATGCGCTACAGCGTGCCCGAGATCGAGCGCATCACCCACGTCGCCTTCCAGGCGGCCAGGAAGCGCGGCAAGAAGGTCTGCTCCATCGACAAGGCCAACGTGCTCTCCACCTCCGTGCTCTGGCGCGAGATCGTGATCACCATCGCCAAGGAATATCCGGACGTCGAGCTGTCCCACATGTACGTGGACAACGCCGCGATGCAGCTGGTGAAATGGCCCAAGCAGTTCGACGTGATCCTGTGCGAGAACATGTTCGGCGACATCCTTTCCGACGAGGCTGCCATGCTGACCGGTTCGCTGGGCATGCTCCCCTCCGCCTCGCTGGCCGAAGGGACCTTCGGGATGTACGAGCCGTCCGGCGGCTCCGCCCCCGACATCGCCGGCCAGGGGATCGCCAACCCGATCGCCCAGATCCTTTCCGCCGGCATGATGCTGCGCTACTCCTTCGGCATGATCGAGGCAGCCGACGCCATAGACAACGCCGTCGCCAAGGTACTGGATCAGGGGTACCGCACCAAGGACATCTACCAGGAGAAGCCCGGCGAGAAGCTGGTCAACACCAGCGAAATCGGTGACGCGATCATCGCCAACCTGTAACGAGTTAAGGGCGGGCCTTCCCGCCGAAAAAATACACCTACAGAAAAGGACGGAAGCTATGAAAGTCGGACTTGTCGGTTGGCGTGGCATGGTAGGCTCGGTTCTCCTCCAGCGCATGCAGGAAGAGAACGATTTCGCAGGCATCGAACCTGTGTTCTTCACCACTTCGCAGGCGGGTCAGCCTGCGCCGATGAACGCGGGGATCCTGAAGGACGCCTCGGACATCGAGGAGCTGAAGAAGCTCGACGTGATCATCACCTGCCAGGGTGGCGACTACACCAAGGCAGTGCGCCCCGAGCTGAACAAGGCCGGGTGGAAGGGGTACTGGATCGACGCGGCCAGCACCCTGCGCATGGAGAAGGACGCCGTCATCATCCTGGACCCGGTGAACCGCGATGTGATCGACGCGGCGCTGGCCAAGGGTGTGAAGGACTACATCGGCGGCAACTGCACCGTGAGCCTGATGCTGATGGCCCTGGGCGGGCTGTTCCGCGCCGGGCTGGTTGAGTGGATCTCCTCCATGACCTACCAGGCCGCCTCGGGCGCAGGCGCCCCCAACATGCGCGAGCTCCTGTCCCAGATGGGGGTGCTGCACGGCGCGGTGGCGGCCCACCTGAAGGATCCCTCCTCGGCGATCCTCAATATAGATCGCGAGGTGACCGGCACCCTGCGCGGCGCAGAACTCCCCGTCAAGGAGTTCGGCTTCCCGCTGGCCGGCAACGTGCTCCCCTGGATCGACCGCGAGGTTGAGGACGGGCAAAGCCGCGAGGAGTGGAAGGGATTTGCCGAGACCAACAAGATCCTGGGCACCACGACCCCGATTCCGGTCGACGGTCTGTGCGTGCGCGTCGGCGCCATGCGCTGCCACAGCCAGGCTCTGACCATCAGGCTGAATAAGGACGTGCCGATCGCCGAGATCGAGGAACTGATCAAGAACGACAACCAGTGGGTCAAGCTTGTCCCCAACAACAAGGCCGACTCCCTGTCGCAGCTCACCCCCGCGGCGGTCTCCGGTTCGCTCACCGTGCCGATCGGGCGCCTGCGCAAGATGAAGATGGGTCCGCAGTATCTCTCCGCCTTCACCTGCGGCGACCAGCTGCTCTGGGGCGCGGCCGAGCCGCTGCGCCGCATGCTGCAGATCCTGAAGGAGCGGTAAACTCTAAAATCCCCCTCCCCTTGCGGGAGGGGGTTAGGGGGTGGGGGAAGGTGCTCAATGGTGCGCCGCTGGCAGCTT
>Ga0209212_1006503_pt1 | contig 13335 bp, 10 predicted proteins | sample RifGroC2_FD_183996 | JGI IMG/M metagenome (GOLD analysis project Ga0209212, IMG submission 183996) | Groundwater microbial communities from Rifle, Colorado, USA - Groundwater C2 (SPAdes) (version 2) | ecosystem: Environmental > Aquatic > Deep subsurface > Groundwater | place: Rifle, Colorado... | reverse complement strand
ACCTGGTTCAACCGAAAATGCCGCAGAATCGCATCAGGGGTTAACCTGCATCATACTCAATCCCGTGTCGGTCGGGGCATTTACCTCAAAAGACCCCATCGGCTTCAACGGAGGGATGAACCTCTACAGGTATGCGGATAACAATCCGGTGCTGTTCGTTGATCCTTGGGGGTTGTTCAAATTTGTAGTTTGGAATTCAGAGACAAGATCTTCTTATGCATATTTGAATACTCTTAAGTATTCTGGTGGCCCAGATGATTTCAGTTCAGAGTTTATTGAAGCCTGGGTTAATGAAAGAGGCTGCAATGCATATGAGATTATGGATAATGCATTTAGACCTGAACAACTTCCATGCATCATTGATTCGCTGAAAAAGGATGGCCTGAACGCATTCCGAAGCCTTTTTCCTGAAATCGAAGTCAAAGAAGCTTTTGTTGGGTCAAAATATGTTCCTATTACGAATGCCGTCACTGGCAAACTTAGAATTTATGCGCCAATAGCTAGAGATTTAATTGCTAGTGGCTATATTGGGCAGTATACAGACACATATCAGCTTGTTCCATCAACCCCTTATTTCCTTTTAAGGCGTCCATATAGCGAAAATACAGCCGGTGGAAAATTTGATTCTCTATTTATAGAAAGCGGTGACCAGGGAACTTTCGATTCTTATGTTAATCAGCTGAGGGAAGGACTGGGCTTTGAAGTTCCAAGGTAGTCTCAGGCTGTTACATACTTTCATTGGATTAGTATTGGTTGCGCTTTTTTTCATCCCCCTATGCCGGGGGGATGAAATCTTAAGAAAAAATGGCTTTGATGATTATGAAACAATTGAAGAGGCTTTTAATAGCAAAGACACAGAGTCAGTTGTTTGGGCTGCAGAAAAAGTCTGTAACCTTGGTCCAAAAGCAGCGCCTTTTGTTGATAATATTCTGTCAGCGTTGAATTTTTTCCATGCGAATAATGACACCGAGGTTGTGTTTAAGCTTGTAATGGCTTTGGCTGCCATTGGGCCAGCCGCGAAAAAAAGTGTTTCACAATTAGAAAGTCTCTTGTCTGAAGAAAAGTTACAACGTCAGGTTATAATAGCCTTAGTAAAAATTGCTTCTTGCACTATTGAGTTGCCTGATTGCCCAGATCCTTTGAGAGAACCTGTTTTTTCTTTTCTCGGCAATAAATCTTCAGAGTGCGCTTTTTATTTCCAGAGGGTTCCTGACACTGCCCTTAAAAGAAATTGTACAAGCTTTTCGAGCTATATTTTACGAGACTTGCCGCTGCGAATAGAGCTGAAAGATCCTCTACATCTAGGCAACAATTTCTCGCTTAATTTCTGGTGGAAAGCATCTAATTTGTCATCAAATACCGCATTAAATTTGTTATCTTCTGATTTGGTGCAATTCAAGCTTTCAAAATCAGAATATGCTCATAAGACAAATCTCGATATCGCGTTTAGACTACCTTCTGCCAAGAAAGATAATGCTGAAATCGAAAATGGGGAAAGGGATCTTTTCAAACCCAACATAGCAACAATGGGAAGCTTTGGTAATTCTTCTTCTTTATCTGAAGATCAATGGAATAATATTATTATGATCAGAAATGGCTCTCAACACTCTATCAAAATTTATTTGAATGGTGATAAAGTCGCAACCTGCGATGATTTTACGGTTTGGAGTGACCGGGATCGCAGTCTTATTACCTGCTTTCCTAAGACTGTTCTTAAAAGCATGGTGTTCGGTGGAAAGCCCTATGATGATCATCTGAAATTTGACTCAAATGGCCAGATAGAGCTTTCAAGTATAGAATTCTATAATTGCTCACTTAGCGAAGCTGCGGCAAAAGAAAAGTTTGCTATGCAAAAAATGACGTATTTTTCTGGCAAATAGTTCCCACCCCCGCCGGGAGCCCGGCGGCCCCGGTGTCGCGGCACCTCCGTTGTTAAACCTCGGTCTGGCTGCTCCCTTGCAACCGCACCTAAGAGCACATATCGCGCCGGCCTTCGCCTTCCCTGGCTCAGTCCGTCACGCTCTGTGCGGCGCCGGTGCTGGTCAGGTAATGGGCCATTACCTGACCTTGACTGCGGTCGGCGACTCGCCAGACCTCGGGCAGTGGGTTCCCCATGCCTTTACATAACAGGCGTGTTATGCAAACCGCCCCTCGTATCAGGGTTTTACAGGCTGTCACCTGTAAAGCTGACTATCTTAACTCAATGCCGCTGCCCCTCCCGCGAATTCAAAGACAGCAACTAAATGGAAAACTTCTTTGAAAGCGGTTTTCTTTAAGGTCACAAAATGTGATCTTAAAAAGCAGATGTTTATCAGTGGCAGAATGACAATAAATGACAACGAATCTGCCGCGGCAATTTCGCTGACATAAAATGACAAACTTCTGCCAGCGGTTATTCAGTCTTGATCTGGATCGAAGCTGATCTTTCCCTTTCGCCCGGTGTCACAAATGACTTTAGTAATGAGGCCCGGCACTTACCAGCAAAGCCAGGCCATACTGACAGCCGAATCCAATGCTGCAGTCATTAACAGATACAGTTTTGCGGCATAAGTTGTCGAGGTTGGCAGAAACGACGGATTGAGTTAAAATGCAGGCATCGGGGCATTCACCCGACCAGTTGTAAATACAACAGGAGAGCCAACGTGAGCCAGAATTTTCTGAAAACGATCGAAAAACACCTGCCCGAATCCGCGGCAAAAAGTGGCAAAGATCTTGATATTGCCAGCCTTTCAGCCGAAATTAAAAAGCTTCTGGTCGAAAAAAACGCGGTAATAATCGCACATTACTACACTGACCCGAGCATTCAAAAGCTGGCCGAAGAAACCGGCGGCTTTATTGGCGACTCGCTTGAGATGGCGAGATTTGGCGCAGAAAACCCGGCGAAGACCCTTATTGTTGCCGGGGTCAGATTTATGGGCGAAACCGCCAAGATCCTGAGCCCGGAAAAAACGGTGCTGATGCCTGATCTGAAGGCAGAATGTTCACTCGATCTTGGCTGTGAACCTGGTGAATTCAAAAAATTCATTGCAGCCAACCCGGGGCGCGTTGTGGTGGTTTACGCCAACACTTCAGCCGAAGTCAAAGCAATGGCTGACTGGGTGGTAACCTCAAGTATTGCGGTAGATCTGATCAAACATCTTACCGAACAGAAAAAAAAGATAATCTGGGCGCCAGATCGCTATCTTGGCGACTATATAACGCGGCAGAGCGGCGGCGATGTGATGATCTGGGATGCCTGCTGCATTGTTCATTCAGAATTTGTTGCAGCTAAAATCAGCGAACAGAAAAAGCGTCACCCGCAAGCGCAACTGCTTGTGCATCCAGAATCAAAAGCCGAGGTAATCGCCCTTGCCGACTTCGTTGGCTCAACCTCGCAACTGCTTAAAGCTGCGCAGCAGAGCAGCGCCAAAGAGTTCATCGTGGCAACCGAGAGCGGCATTTTTTATAAAATGCAGCAGGCCTGCCCCAACAAGAAGTTTATTGCGGCAGCGACTGAGCCATATGGCGGCGCAGTAGACTGCGAAGCGAACTGTCCCTGGATGAAAATGAACAACCTCGAAAACCTGCTGGCAGCTTTAAAAACCGGCCATAATGAGATAAAGCTTGCAGGTGAAGTCATCAAAAAGGCTCTGGTACCGCTGACACGCATGCTCGAATTTAGAAAGAAGAATTAACCATGGAATTAAGCAAAGTTATCAAAGAATCAGTAAGCAAAGCTCTCTACGAAGATCTGCAGGGGCAGCCTGATATAACTGCCATGTTGATTCCTGATGGCAGAACCGCCAGTGCGCGGGTTTTCACCCGTGAGAACATGATTCTATGCGGCCAGCAATGGGTTAACGAAGTTTTTCACCAGATCGACCCCGATGTAGAAATCAACTGGAATTACAAAGACGGTGACGGAATCGACGCGGACTGCGTAATTTACACGCTGACTGGCAAGGCGCGCAGCCTGCTTACCGGCGAAAGAACCGCACTGAATTTTCTGCAGACTCTCTCAGGGGTTGCGACTGTCACTCACGCTTATACATCAAAGATGGGCAACAGCAAAACCAGGCTGCTCGATACTCGAAAAACCATACCAGGTCTGCGCATTGCCGAGAAATACGCGGTTAAATGCGGTGGTGGTCAGAATCATCGCATGGGACTGTTCGACGCGTTTCTGATCAAGGAAAATCACATCAGCGCCTGCGGTTCGATCAGCGAGGCAATTCGGGCCGCGCGCAACATCGCGCCGGGCAAACCGGTAGAAATTGAGGTCGAAAACATTGATGGCCTGAAAGAGGCGATTGAAGCCGGCTCAGACATTGTCATGCTCGACAATTTCAACCTTGAACGCATCAAAGAAGCAGTTGCGCTTAATGCCGGGCGGGTTAAATTAGAGGTTTCTGGCGATGTAACGCTCGACAACATCGGCGAATTTGCCGCCATCAACGTAGATTTTATCTCGTCGGGGTCGCTGACCAAGCACATCAGGGCCATCAACCTGTCCATGCGCTTCGACATGAAAATAAGCTGAAAAACACATGCAACATTCATTTGACGTTCTGGTTCTCGGCAGCGGTGCGGCTGGCCTGAGTCTGGCTTTGCGCCTTCCCGAAAGCTATTCTATCGCAGTAATCTGCAAGGATGTGCTGCAGGAGAATTCGACCAATTACGCGCAGGGTGGCATAGCTGCGGTGCTTGAGAATGATGACTCTTTCGCTTCACATGTGCAGGACACGCTGATTGCCGGCGCCGGTCTGTGTGACCCCGCAGCGGTCAAATTCACGGTTGAGAATGCGCCTGAAAGCATTCAGTGGCTGATCGGCCTCGGCATCAACTTTACCAGAAGCGCCGATCAGAACTACCACCTGACGCGCGAGGGCGGGCATTCGCACCGGCGCATTATTCATTCTGCTGATTCGACCGGTCGCGATCTCGAAGAAACGCTGATCCGGGCAACGAAGAACAAAGATAATATCAAAATTTTTGAAAACCACGTCGCTATCGACCTCTACAAAAAAGATAGCCGCTGTCTTGGCGCGTACATTTACAATGAAGCAGAAGACAGAGTCGACGCGTTTTCGGCCAGCAACACCGTTATCGCAACCGGCGGCGCCAGCCGGGTTTACCTTTATTCGAGCAACCCGTCGGTAACCAGCGGCGACGGCATCGCCATGGGATTTCGCGCCGGCTGCAAGGTCGAAAACATGGAATTCAACCAGTTTCATCCAACCTGCCTGTATCACCCAATGGCTGGCGCCTCACTGATTACCGAAGCGATGCGCGGCGAAGGAGCCCATCTCAAACTGCCCGACGGCACCAGGTTCATGCCCGGCTTCGATGAACGCGCTGAACTGGCGCCACGCGACATTGTTGCCCGCGCCATTGACCATGAAATCAAGCGCCTCGGCATACGGCATGTCTGGCTCGACATTTCGCATAAGCCGGCCGATTTCATCAAAGGCCATTTCCCGACAATTTACCAGAAGTGCCTTGATCTGGGCATCGACATCACCACCGAACCGATTCCGGTAGTTCCGGCAGCGCATTATACCTGTGGCGGCATCAAGGTCGACCACAACGGGCAAACTGGCATAGACAGTCTTTATGCCATAGGCGAAGCCAGCTGCACCGGCCTGCACGGCGCCAACCGACTGGCAAGCAATTCACTGCTTGAATGCCTTGTCTACGCAGCTTCGGCCGCCAGAAATATTGTTGCCGGCGGCAAAAACGCGCAGCGGCAGATGGTTCCGTCCTGGGATGACAGCCGGGTCGAGAAAGCTCGCGAAGAAGTTCTGCTGCTGCACAACTGGGAAGAAATCAGACGCACAATGTGGAACTATGTCGGCATTGTCAGGAGCTTTGAGCGACTTAAGCGCGCCAGAAGCCGCATAGATATGCTCAAGGTCGAGATTCAGGACTACTACTCGCGGCACCGCGTCAACCGCAACTTTATCGAACTGCGACATCTCATCGTAGTTGCCGAACTTATTGTCGAAGCGGCGCTCAAACGAGACAAGAGCGTGGGTCTGCACTACAACATCGACTGCCCGGCATGAGGAGAGAGAAACTGTGGAACCAGCTGAATTTCTGCATGAATTAAAAACACGTATCGGTGGCGATATCGTTAATGAAACCAGACATGGGGTCAGCCTGCACGACGAACGCGGTTTGCCCCATCTGACACTGACCTGTCGCGACATTTCAGTCAAAATAGACTTTGTTATCAAAGAAGAGTTAATGTTTACCCTGTATGCAACGCCACCGCGTTACCTGGTGATCAGGGCCTGGAATCTTTTTGAACGCATGCTCAGCATGATACCTTTCATGGGGCCCTGCAAATTTCCAGTCGGCGATGAGCAGCGATTTTTTCTCGTAGGTATCGGCGAAGAAGATGCGAAAAACTACTTTACAGCGGCGCGCGCGGCAAAAATCAGCGCACTGTTTCCCTTTGTCGAAATTGAGCAGAAAGAGAGAGTCTATCGCTGTCTCAAAGGTGTCAACATCAGTCTGGACTACACACCTGACCAGGCGGTCAAAGATCTCAACCTGTTAATCGATTTTGTTGAATTAACCCGGGTAAAGCAATAAACCTGCTGGATTTTACGCCTGAACAGTAGTAAATTAAGGGGTTCAAAGTCAACATCATGAAAGATAAACAGCAAATGAAGCTACATGCAGTAACTCCCGAAGCTCCTAAAGTTCTGGCAATCGCCGTGCAGACCCCGAAACAGACAGATGCCGAGATTGAGCATTCTATTGGCGAGCTTGAGGAACTGCTGAAAACGCTTGGCGCAGTAATGGTCGGCTCGCTGATTCAGAAGCGCGACAAGCCGTTGCGCGCAAATTATTTTGGCACCGGCAAAGTCGGTGAAGTAAAAGAGCTGGCTGAAAAGCTTGGAGCCGAATACATCGCTGCCGATGATGAGCTGAGCGCTTTACAGCTTAGAACAATCGAAGAAGAAACTGGGCTGCCGGTGAAAGACCGCACTTCGATCATCATCGATATCTTTGCCAAGCACGCCTCAACCAAAGAAGGTAAGCTGCAGGTGGAGCTGGCGATGCACCAGTATCAGCTGCCCAGGCTGCTGCGCATGTGGACGCATCTCGAACGCCAGCGCGGCGGCATCGGCCTCAAAGGCCCTGGCGAAACCCAGCTCGAAACTGACCGCCGCATACTTAACTTAAAGATTAAAAAGCTCAACGAAGAGCTCGAAAAAGTAGGCAAAGCCCGCGAGCAACAGGGCAAACAGCGGGTCGACCGTTTTGCGCCACTGTTCTCTCTGGTTGGTTACACCAATGCCGGCAAGTCGACGCTGTTGAACAAAATGTCGGGCAGCGACGTCAAAATGTGCAACGGCCTGTTCACAACCCTTGACCCGACGGCGCGGCGCATCGAACTGCCGGGCAGCCACTGGTGCATTCTTGCTGACACTGTCGGATTTATCCGCAAGTTGCCACATGGGCTGGTAAACGCTTTCAAGGCAACCCTCGAAAGCGTCGTGCAATCAGAAGTGCTGCTGCTGGTAAGTGATGTATCAGACCCGCAGTTTCGCGAACATCTCAAAGCCGTTGAAGAAGTGCTCAAGCAGATTGGCGCGGCGCAACAAGAGCGCATTTATGTGTTTAACAAGATTGACCGCGGCCTGGCAGTGCCAGAAGATCTGCTTAAGGAAGCTTATCCCGACTGTATCCTGCTGTCAGCGCTGACCGGCGAGAATATCATCGAACTGCAGAGCCGCATCGAAACTATCATGTGCCGAAACCGCCGCACTGTCGAGCTCGAACTGCCGATTGGTTCGCCGTATATCGGCGATGCCATGAAGGTCGGCAAGATTTTCTCGCAGGAATGGGGCGACGGCGTGGTAAAAATCAAGGCTGAGCTGCCGATGACCTTTTTAAACGCCATTAAAAAGTATATCCGCGAATAATCCACCAGTTTTGCTATTTTACTGGCACTCCATCGTCGTTTCGCATAAAATGAAAATGCTGGATCAAGATCCGGGATTTTTGCGGAGGAATTTATGAAAAACCGTGTTTTTACAGGCCTTCTCGTCGCCTTCTGTCTCTTACAATTTGCCACCGGTTTTTGCGCAAGCGAAACCGAAAATCTTATCAAAGAAATGGTCTCGGCCTATTCAATGGGCGGAAAAGGCGTGCAAAGCCCTGATTTTATTGCGAAAGTCGGTGAAATAGACGAACATCTGCGCCAGACATTCGAACGCGACAACGATATCACACCTTTCAAAGAGTTGCTTCATGCGGCTAATCAGGTTAAAGCCCGCCAGTCGGCGCGAAAAATGTTTGAGGTCGTGCTTGAAAAGGCCTATAAACGACTGCAGTTTACCAAAGCGCAGCAGGATATAGCGGTTGATGAAGAAACCGCTGAAGCAATAACCAACATGATCGCCTCGATTGAGCGCTATCTCGACCCTTCGTTGCCAGATCTCGACACTGTTGACCGCCAGGGTCTCGAAAATCAGCGCACAAAGCTGCAGAGCAAAGTCAGAAAAGCTTACGAAAACTTCAAAAAATTGCCCGAAGAAAAGCGTATCAAAGTCGAAGTAATGCGCGAAGATGGCAGCGCCGGCAAGCTTTCGCCAGCGCGCGAAGCCAATCTGCTCGCCAAACTCGGAACCGTGATTCCCGAACCCGGCAAAATGAAAGTCGCGATAAAGTTACTGCCCGACAAGCTTTTCGACATGGAAATCTTCGTGCAAACCTTCGTGGCACCCAACGGTTTCTCAGTAGTCGAAGCCGAACTGGGATTTTCGGGAATCAGTCTCGAAGCGCTCGACGACAGCAACGCAACTGAACTCGAAAACGTGCTTGGCGACAGCTATTTCAGGCGCTACCGAATCGTTCAGAGTGAAGAACAGCTCAACGTTATGCCACAGGTCGGCGAAGCCGCTTACGAAATGGGTTCACTGGCGCCCGGTCAGTCATGGAAGATGCCGTTCAAGAGCACTTCGAACTTCTCAAGCATCATAAAAGAGCTTGATGGCAACACTGATATTGCCGTAATCAACGAGAAAACAGCTGTTTCTGAAAAGGCGATCGAATTTAAGAACAACGGCAGCCGCAACCTGATCTTTCTGCAGGGCACTGATGTGACCGGCCTTGTCTCGGTTAAAGCGATCGGCTTTCTGGTGCCGAAAAAAGGACAGGTTACTTTCAGAGAAGCACTGATGATCGTAGATGATGCTATTTCTTCAGACATAACCAGCTACATTGGTGGCCAGGGAATCAACTGGTTTTTGAAGAAGGGTTCTGACAATCTGCGCAAAGGCCTGCCTTTTACGCCGGTGCTTGAAAACATCAATATGGACCGCGACGAATCAGGCAAAATGGTTTATGTGTTCAGCGGCCGCGGCAAGGTTGCCCGCTGAGCTGATTATTTAACCAGGCTTCCCAGCCAGAGAGCCGGCTCAGCACACCGTGTTTCGCCGTACTGACCTGTCCGCCTTCTTCTTCGATCCGCTGCATGCGCAACTGATTGAGACGATTCGGCGAAACCGGCAGCAACATGACACGGGCCGCCTGTAACTGCCCGGCTTCGCGACTCCAGTGATAATGAATGTTTTCGCAGAGCGCAGCCTCAAGCCTCTCAGCAAGCTCGCGTTGATCCAGTGACGATTCTTCGCGTGATGCCACCAGCAGATAACCGGGAGGTTCATCGGCTGGCGACTTTTCAGGTGCGATAAATGCCGTTTCAAGATGCCCAGGCAAGCGCGTCAGAATATTTTTAACATGGGCGGCACTGAGCTTCTCTCCAGACAGGTCGCAAACCATGGCTTCCTTGCCGGCAAAGGCGAGGCATGGCAAGTTTCGCCACCAGCCGCGCATCTCAACAATGTCATGCAAGCGATATCGATACAACCCTCCGAAAGTGGTCATTATTAAGCGGTATCGACAACCTGCCGTGAGTTCGTGCGCCAGCCTGATCGCGCCGGCGCCCTCTTCACCCTCTTCGAATTCAAAAAAAGCACTGCGCACAGCCAGAACTGGAGCGGGCGCGCCCGACATCGGCAACGTCACCGCACCCTCGGTAGCAAGCAGACCTTTGGTCTGCCAGAACTGGTGCGGGAAAAAGCTACGCAGCTGAGTGGCGCCATTAGAAGCTTCTGCTTCTGTCCAGCTCGAAATTGCTACCAGACGCGGCCATAATCGAGCAGAGAATTCAGCAGGTCGGCCAGCACGCAATGCTGCCAGCGACTCTTTAAACAACTCAGCACGTTCTGGAGCAGCTTTACCAGCATAAGCGGGCAGATTGTCAACAGAAGATGAGCCGAGAAACCCAGTCCTGCAACTGCCATCTCGCAAATCAGAAACCAGCCTGTCTGACCATTCATCCATAGACCTGACCAGTGCCGCAAAGAATGTCGGGTTCCACAATGATATCAGACGCAGATCCGCACAGCGCAACAGCGACAGAGCCGTCAGATAACGCCAGACCTGGCCGCCACCCTGCTTTTTGACATCTTCAGAAACAGCCATCAATGAGCCGATCAGTGGTTTCGCCCAGCTGCCAAAATAATCAGAATCATTGGCAAATCCGATCGGCACGCCGCCAGCGGTTGTTCTGCCGGCAGCGGCACCGGGCGTGACGACCCAGTATGCCGGACCGCCCCACAAACCGGCGGCATGCGTGTAAAGATCGAACAACCACGGATGCAGAGCGCGATTAAACGACCGCTGCAAACCCCTGGTATAAGGAATCAGGCGGGTGCCGCTGGTTGTTCCGCTGGTTTCTTCGAACATCAGAACCTTTTCATTACTGAGAACATTCTGCTGCCCTTCAGCGATACGCTGCACAAAAGGCTGCAGGTCTTCGTAATCATTAATGGCAACGCTGTTTTGAAAATCTTTGACAGCGCTGACAGCGGTCAAACCATGTTGACGGGCAAACTCACTGCCAGCAGCATTTTCAAGAATTTCGTGCAGCACATTGGCCTGAACATTTTTGAGAGAACTGTTGGCTGCACGTCTGAACCGCATTGCTTCGCCAAGACAGGTGCCCATCCAGGCGGTTTGAACCAGAGAACAAAACAGTTGCGACACCGGCATCAGGCTTTAAGCAGTCGATTTACGAAAGGCCGAAAATTTTCATGACAGAGCTGCGTCAGGCATGCCAGCTCATCGCCGGCGTCATACCCGGGGTTTTTAGCCAGAAAAAATGCGATGTGTTGATTCGCCAGACGCTCTTTTGCCGGGTCGCTGACTCCGGCCCGCAGCGGCGTCGGGTTTTCGAGTCTGATAATACCGCGCGCGGCATCGTAAGCTGAGTTAAAAAGCTTAGTGGCAGCAGCATCCATGATTTTTTGCATTGGCGCCGGCGTCACAATGTCGAAGCGTGGAAAAAACTCTTTAAAATAAGTCGGCAAAAAGCGGTATGTCTTGTATCCGCTCGAAATGAGAAACCAGTAAAGCGGCATATTGTCGCATTCGCGGAGTGTTTCCAGCATAAAGCGGCCCCATACTCTTGGCAGTTCGAGACTGCCCCAGAAATCCGGGTGTATAATGGTGTCACCGCTGAAAAGAATCTTGAGCGGCTGGTTATCAATGTTCAGATCAAACAGCGCGACTGAGGTGAACCCGCGCAGAATGCCCTGGCTGTCTTCGAGCAGAACAACAGAGGACTTTCTTGACAGATCGGCAAAAAATGCGGCCTGTTCGACAAAGTAAAACCTGTGCATCAATTCGAACATCAAATTCTTAACGGCAGCGTCAAGCTGATCTACCGGTATAACTCGGCCATTCAGCTTCTTGTCGTTTTCAGAACTGCTGGTCATAAATGTTAAAGTGCCCCAAGGTTTGCCAGTTTCAGCTGCATTGTGTCAAATTCATACATCAACGTTTCAGGCCAGAATACCTGATAAATGATACTCCAGTATGGCAGAAAAAAAACAGATTTAACTGCATTTATCGCGGGATTTTTTTCGGCGACGCCAAAAGCGGCAAATAATGCCCCATGCGACTGTGCTTCACGCATGGCTGCGGCAAGGAGTTCCGGCATCAATTCGCGTTCAAACCCAGGCCTGACCACCCAGGGATCAAGCAATACCGAATTAACCTTCTCGCCAACCGCCGGAATCGGGCAGTCGCCCCAAAGGGCGCGGCCGGCCTGCCAGGCGTCTCTGAGCGCAAGCAGGGGTATACAGAGGTGTGACAACACAATCTGTTTATAAGTCTGCTGGTTCCAGATGCCAATGGCAGCATGCAGTTCGCTACCGATAAAAATGCCGATCATTGAAGTGATATCAAGACCAGCCAGCCGACCTTCGGCAGGATCGGCAAAATCAGCGGCAACATAAGCTGGAGATCCCTCATTACACTGGCCGGCGGCCACAAAAAGCGCCAGTAACTGTGGCAAATCTGCCTGGGTCAATTTGCGAGCCGGGCCCGCGCTATTAAATGTTGTACGGTAACGCTGTGGCCAGCGCGCTCCCGGACCGCGCAGAGGGATCAGAGCAGTCAGAAACCGCGAAATCGGCTTATATACCGGCATTGTACCACCGGCACGCTGATTTTCGAGCGCGGCGCGGGCCGGCCGATTATCTTCGAGGATCGCAGTAAGAGTGGCTGAAACCGGGTGCCGGTTAAAAACCTGGCGCAGCGCCTTGTAACCACGCAACAGAAAAGATCCGCCGCGAATCTCAGGCAAAAAGCGAAGGTGGTGAAGATAGCCAAGTTCAACGATCTTACCGCCCAGATAAGCACGGCTCACCGAACGAATTCCGAGGCCAGCCAGGCTCTCGAAACCGGGGGGACGTATCAGAATCATGTCGTGCCGATGACCGTATACTGACAGGGCTGAAAAAAAAGATGGCTCGGTCTGATAATCAAGCTCGATATAAGGCGAGGGCATTTTACAGGCACGCACCAGGCTGCGAATCTGCTGGTCGAGCGACGCCAGGGCAGCGTCAGAATTGCCACCCGACATATAGACAAGGTGCTCTATCGCCTCGTGCAAAATTCGGACTCCGTTACGGCTGATTTAAGTCTGCGAGCAGATGGTTGTCTTCGGGAAAGCCCAGAGGAATGCCGAATTTTTCGTTTACTTCGCGGCGCCCGTAATAATTCTGGGTCAGGAAAAGCAGCAGAGTCGAAAGATCCTGCATGTTCGTCTGTGGAGCCAGACCACGCCGGACGATTGAGCGCACCGAATAAAATTTCTGACGATATTCTCGACATTTTTCGGCAAGCTGTGCTGGCGGCAGCATCATTGGCTTGAAAGGCACCTGCCCGAACTCGAATTTTTCTTCGAGCCACCAGGCTGGCGAAACCATTCGGCCCTGCGCATCGAGTTTTGCATATAAAGCAGTACCCGGAAATGGCACAAGATGATTG
>Ga0209212_1006497_pt1 | contig 13343 bp, 13 predicted proteins | sample RifGroC2_FD_183996 | JGI IMG/M metagenome (GOLD analysis project Ga0209212, IMG submission 183996) | Groundwater microbial communities from Rifle, Colorado, USA - Groundwater C2 (SPAdes) (version 2) | ecosystem: Environmental > Aquatic > Deep subsurface > Groundwater | place: Rifle, Colorado... | reverse complement strand
CTTGACTGGTTTTGCGGGAGAAGTGGCGATCCCGGCACTGTTTTCGAATCAGATTCGTATCAGCGGGATCTCCATTGGCAGCAGAGCAGATCAAGAGGACATGATTCGGGCGATAACGGCCAATCGTTTGAAGCCCGTTATCGACCGCCGTTTTCTGATGGAGGAAATCGTCGCTGCCTTCAAGTATTACGAATCCCAAAAGCACTTTGGCAAGGTTTGCCTCGAACTTTAAGATCTCCCCTGTCGACTGCCGGATGTGGCAGGCGAGGTCATTGCGCCGGCATCGATCCGGATCGACCTGTCGCAGCCTCTCTCCCTGATCCGCCATTGCGAGTCCGAGAAGGAAGAGGTTGCTCCGATTCGCCGGGGACGCCCGAAGGACGATTGGAGGAAACGGTTAAGGATCGGCGTCCCGCCTGCGATTGAACGGTCGCGGTCGGGAAAGGGCGCCCATGCCTGGTTCTTCTTCTCTGGCCCGGTTGCCGCCTCGGTCGCCCGGCAGATGGGCTGTCACCTCCTCACAGAAACGATGTCGTACCGCCACTCCTGATCAACCGGATCAAGCGGTTGGCTGCTTTCCAGAACCCCGAGTTCTACAAGAAGCAGACGATGCGGCTCTCGACGGCAACCACCCCGAGGGTCATCTCCTGCGCCGAGGATCATCCGGAGCACGTTGCCCTGCCGCGGGGATCCAGGAGATTTATGCCGTCCTCGCAGCAAACGAGGACCGCAACATGCTCAGCTTCGATGATGTGCTGAAATCGCTTGAAGAAGGCCGATCCCCTGTTCTCTTGACGGAACGGAAGGACCACCTCGATCTTCTGGCCGAACGTTTTCGGAAATTCACCCGCCACCTGGTCGTCCTGAAAGGGGGATTGACCGCCCGGAAGCGGAAAGAAGCGATGGAGAGACTCGCGTCGATTCCGAACGACGAGGAACGGCTGGTGCTCGCCACGGGACGGTACATCGGCGAAGGATTCGACGACACTCGCCTCGACACGCTGTTCCTCACCCTTCCCGTCTCCTGGAAAGGTACTTTGGTCCAATACGCAGGGCGTCTGCACCGCCATCGCCCCGGAAAGAGGGAGGTACGAATCTACGACTACGTGGACCGGAACGTCCCGATATTGGCCCGGATGGCGGAAGGCGGGTCCAAGCCGCCGGTCGTCGATGAATTCGACGATCGAGAAGAGATCGTCGAGCCGATTCTCCAAGGACGTCCCGGAGAGGACCAGGGCGAAGCGCGAGCGCAACCCCTTGATGACGCGGCTGGTCTTCGCCTCACAGTTCTTGACCGGTCCCGGCCGCGAAGGCGATGCCGTCCATCTGGTAGGGCAGCAGATCGCCGGCAAGAAGCGTTCGGCGAAGCGGATGGGATGCCGGGTCTTTGCGGATCTGCCCGGTGATGTCGCAAAGCCGTTCCCGCATGAGCGCGTCGTTGATGTACTCCTCCGCGTCCGGGTAGAGAAGGACCTCGTGCCCCATCGCCTCCAGGCGCCGGATCCGCGACAGAAAGTCTGTGAGGTCGGTGATCGCCCGGCTTTCGATGGGCCGGACATGAGCCTTGGCAAGATCGGAGGGGATTGCCCGTGACACATCGTGCCGTCGTCTCTCGCGGGATTCCGCGACAAGTATACTTCCTCCGGCGATCCTCGTGCCTGATTGGAAGCGCTCACCTTGTCGCCAATTACCACCTCATCCGGTACGGATAAGTGATGAACTGCTCTAACCTGGAGGTTGGCTGCGATTTGCGGGGAGAAGACGCTGAATGAATTGGCGGAGCGGTTGAGTTGGTGGGCTATAGTGGGACGCCCTGCTGGTGGTTCGAATTCATTGAAATGGCGCGCCCCATCTGAAAGAATTCGAACCGCTACCGAGATCCCCATCGAGGTGGGCCTGACGGACAAGGACGCCATCCCGATTTACGTGAAGCTTCCCGCTGAACCCCGTGTGTGCCACGTCAGCGAGACGCCGAGGGAGACGGCACACTCACGATCGAGCCCCCGATGACGGCCAGGTAAACCGCTTTCCGCATCCTACCTTGCGGAAATCGTTCAATAACACCTGAATATTATTCGTTTCAGATGCGATAAGACGGGGCGGATCCCCGGATCTCTCCGGGGGATCGATCCGGGGGAGGGGAGAGGCCTCATGACGAATCCGAAATCGCGCACGATTCCCGGGAGCCCTGGCTCTTCGGCACGGCGGGTCCTGGCGGCCATGGCGATCGGATTCCTTTGCATCATCGGACCTGCAGAGAATTCGGCCGCAAAAAGCGATCCTGCAACGGAAACGACCGTCGACCTGATGGAGATGAGCCTCGAGTCCCTGATGAACGTGTCCGTCTACAGCGCCTCAAAATACGAGCAGAAAGCGACGGAGGCTCCTTCCTCGGTGAGCGTCGTTTCGGCCGAGGAGATCCGGAAGTACGGGTACCGGACCCTGGCGGACATCCTGAACAGCCTGCGCTCCTTCTACGTTACCTACGACCGGAATTACAACTACATCGGGGTCAGGGGATTCGCCCCGCCGGGGGATTTCAACACCCGGCTGCTTCTCCTGGTGGACGGCCACCGGATCAACGACGGGATCTACGACACCGCGGCCGTGGGGACGGAGTTCCTCCTCGACGTGGACCTCATCGAGCGCGTGGAGGTCATCCGGGGACCGAGCTCGTCGCTCTACGGCAGCAACGCCTTTTTCGGGGTCATCAACGTCATCACGAGGCGGGGAAAGGATCTGAAAGGGACCGAGGTGTCGGGGGAGGCCGCCAGCTTCGGGACCTTCAAGGGGCGGGCCACGTACGGCACCCGTTTCGGTAACGGGCTGGAGGTCCTCTTCTCCGGAACCGCCTTCCGCAGCGAGGGACAGGACCTCTTCTTTCCGGAATTCAACGACCCCGCCACCAACAACGGGATCGCGGAAAGGAGGGATGGCGACAAGTCCCATAGCTTCTTCTCCACCCTTGCCTACCGCGATTTCACCTTCCAGGCCGCCTACATCTCCCGGGAGAAAACGATCCCCACCGGTTCCTACGGTACGGAGTTCAACGACCCGGGGAACCGGACGGTCGACGACCGGTATTACGCGGACCTCAGGTATGACCACGGCATCGATGAGAAGACGAGTGTCGCCGCCAGGGTCTTTTACGACTGGTACGGTTACCGCGGAGACTATGTGTTCTCGGACAACGCGATCAACCCGGTCCCGCCGTTCCGGTTCGTGAACAGGGACGACACCCGGAACGGATGGGGGGGGGGCGAGATAAAGCTGACCCGAAGGGTGCTGGAAACCCACCGGCTTACCGTGGGAGCGGAGTACCGGGACTACTTCCGGCAGGATCAGAGGAATTTCGACGAAAACCCGTTTGCGAGCCGGCTCGACGACAAGAGGAGCACCACGGTCTGGGCGATCTACCTCCAGGACGAATTCGAGATCGCAAAGGGGTTGATCCTGAACGCCGGGGTCCGCCACGATCGGTACTCGACCTTCGGCGGGACCACCAACCCGAGGGTAGCGCTGATCTACAATCCGCGGCCGAAGACGACGCTCAAGCTCCTGTACGGAAAAGCGTTCCGCGCCCCGAACGTGTTCGAAATGTTCTACACCGACGGCGAGGTTACCCAGAAGGCGAATCCCGCCCTGCTCCCCGAGAGGATCGAGACCGTCGAGGGCGTCGTCGAGCAGTCGATCGGGGATCACCTCCGCATTCTCGCCGCCGGCTACCACTACAAGATCACGGACCTGATCACCCAGGAAACCGACCCTGCGGACGCCCTCCTGGTGTATCGCAACGGGACCCCCGTACGGGCCCGCGGGGTGGAGACGGGATTGAACGGCCGCTGGGAAAACGGCCTGGAAGGCCGGGCCAGCTATACCTACCAGGAGACCACGGATGGGTTCGGCCGGAGCCTGGTCAATTCGCCGCGGCACCTGGCCAAGCTCAACCTGATCGCCCCTCTATTGGCCGAAAAGATCTTCGCCGGCGGGGAAACCCAGTATGTGGGAAAGCGGACCTCGCTCCAGGGCGGCATCGCGCGTTCCTACTACGTCGTCAACCTGAACCTGCATGGCCGGAACCTCGTCCCGGGACTCGACGGCTCGGCCGGCGTCTACAATCTGTTCGACTACCGATACGGCGACCCGACGGGAAACAAGCTTCCCGAGGACATCCTCTCCCGGGACGGCAGGAGCTTCCGGGCGAAGCTCACGTACCGGTTCTAGGACCGGGGATGACGAACAGGAATCCCACCCATGACCCGTCTCGTGGCCGGGCCGTAACATTCGCCGCCGGGATCGTCCTGGCCGCGATGCTGATTTCCGGAGGAGCGACATCGTCCGCCCGCGGGGAACCGGCGCCGGAGTACGCGGTCAAGGCCGCCTTCCTGTTCAACTTCGCCAAGTTCGTCGAGTGGCCTGGCGACGCCTTTTCCGGGTCCACAAGCCCCATCGTCATATACGTACTCGGTGAGGATCCGTTCGGTGACGCTCTCGGCTCCCTGAAAGGGAAGACCGCCAACGGAAGGCCGATTGTCGTCCGGTACGCGCGGTACGCGGCGAATCTCGGGGAGGTAGAACGATGCCATATCCTCTTCGTCAGCGCGACGGAGAAGGCGAATTTGCCGAATATCCTGTTGAACACGAAAGGCTGGAGCATCCTCACCGTCGGGGACATGCACGGTTTCGCACAGGACGGGGGGATCATCAACATGGTCAAGGAGGAGGGCCGAGTCGGCATCGAGATCAACATGGAGGCGGCACAGCGCTCCCGACTGAAAATCAGTTCGAAGCTCCTCGCGCTGGCGAAGATCGTCACGCCGGGACGGAGGTAGAGGGAATGGTCCGCGCTTTCCGTGACGCGCCCCTCAAACGCAAGCTCATGCTCCTCGTCATGGCGGCGAGCGTCGTCGTCGTGATGGTCGCCTTCCTGGCGTTCGCGGTCAGTGAGACGATTTCGTCCCGGAGGAGCCTGCGCCAGGAAATAACCGCCCTGGGCGAGATCGTGGGGGCCAACACGGCGGCCGCCGTAACGTTCAACGACCGGAAAGCCGCCGAAGAAACGTTGTCGGCGTTGCGCGCCAACCCGCATATCGCGGCCACGTACGTCCTTGTCGATGACGGCCTGGTGTTCGCAAGGTATATCGCCAGGAACGCTGGTCGCGACCAACAAAATAAACTAGAAACCCCTCCCCGCTTGATGGAAAGGACGGACTCGCTCTGGAGCTGGGACCCCGACCTTAATGCGGTTGTCCCGATTTCCCTGGACGGCCAGAAGGTTTCCACGGTGGTCGTCCTGGCGAACATGAAGGAGTTTCGGTCCCGGCATATCGGATTCCTCGCCGTTGTGGCGGTTTTCATGCTGGGGTCCTTTTCCGCCGTATACCTCGTGTTTTCCAGGCTCCAGGGGCCGATCACCGATCCAATCCTCCACCTGGCGCAGACGATGAGGAAGATCTCGAGGGAGAAGGACTACTCGGTCCGCGTCGCCGGGGAGAGCCGCGACGAGATCGGCGACCTGATCGACGGCTTCAACGAGATGCTTGGGCAGATCCAGCTGCGGGACGAGCACCTTGGGCGGAACCAGGAGGAGCTCGAGGAGAAGATCGCCTTGCGCACCGCCGAGCTTATGGAGAACGAGGAGCGTACCCGCATCATCCTGTCCGCTGCGGGGGACGGGATCCTGACGATCGACGGGGGCGGAGCCATCGATTCCTTCAATCCCGCTGCGGAGCACATCTTCGGCTACGCCGCGGCGGAAGTGACCGGGAAAAACGTCGCGATCCTGACTCCCGCCGAGTACGAACACCAGATCGGGGACTTCGTCAAAAAGTACCTGAAGGTCCCGAGGCCGAGGGATTCGGGGTACCGGACCGAAGCGATCGGTCTCCACAAGGACGGCCGCAGGATTCCCCTCGAGCTGGCCGCCGACGAATTCTTTCTCCACGGTCGCCAGATGTTCGCGTGCGTCCTGAGGGACATCACGAAGCGAAAGGAGATCGAGGGCCAGCTTCAGAAGCTTTCCCGCGCCGTCGAGCAGAGCCCGGTCTCCGTCGTCATCACGAGCCGCGACGGAACGATCGAATACGTGAATCCCCGGTTCGTAGAGATGACGGGATATACGATCGGCGATTCCGTCGGGCAGAATCCCCGGATCCTGAAAACGGGAGCGCATGACGGCGATTTCTACAAGAACCTGTGGACGACCATTCTCGCAGGGGACCTGTGGCGGGGAGAATTCTACAACCGGAAGAAGAACGGCGAAACCTACTGGGAGCACACCCTCATCGCTCCCGTCCGGAGCACGAAGGGGGAGATCACCCACTTCGTGGCGATCAAGGAGGACATCACCGAAAGCCGGCGCGCCGCCGAGGAGCTACTCGCGGCCAAGGAAACCGCCGAGGCGGCCAACCGCGCCAAGTCGGATTTTCTCGCCAACATGTCGCACGAGCTCCGGACGCCGCTCAACTCCGTCATCGGGTTTTCCGGGGTCCTGAAGAAGGAGTTCTACGGAAAGCTCAACGAGAAGCAGTCCGAGTACGTGCGCTACATCGAGGAGAGCGGGAGGCACCTGCTGGGGCTGATCAACGACATTCTGGACCTGTCCAAGGTGGAAGCCGGAAAAATGAGGCTGGAGACTGCTCCGGTCGCGCTTTCGGACGTGATCCGGGGGTCGGTCACCATGCTCAAGGAAAGGGCCTTGAAGAACGACATCCAACTCGCGGTCGAGATCGGGCCCGGGGTGGAGGAGGCGATTCAGGCGGACGAGAGGAAAGTGAAGCAGATCCTGTTCAACCTGCTGTCCAACGCCGTCAAGTTCACGCCGGAAGGGGGATCCGTCACGCTGACCGCTTCGAAGGAGGGCGACGCCGTCCGTATCTGCGTTGCGGATACCGGGATCGGGATCAAGCCCGAGGACATGGCGAAGCTGTTCACCGAGTTCATGCAGCTGGAATCGACGTACACGAAGAAGTACGAAGGAACGGGGCTCGGGCTGGCGCTCACGAAGAAGCTCGTCGAGCTCCACGGAGGCAGGATCTGGGTCGAGAGCGAAGAGGGGAAAGGGAGCCGGTTCTTCTTCACGCTACCGTGCCGGCCCGAACTCCGTTCGGAAGACGTCCCTGCACCGGAGCCGGCATCCGGCGGCCCGATACGGGCGGAGAACCTGGTCCTTGAGAGCGAGGCGTTCCGGGGGAAGGTGCGCGACGTCCTGGAATATCACAGGGAAAGAGCGAGCGGTTTCGGGATCCTCCAGCTTGAATTCAAGAACTGCGGCGGCCCCGAGTTCCTGATGAAGGCCGGGGAGGTCGTCCTGGAGAACACGCGAAAAGACGAAGTCATCGGCCACGGCGACCGGCCGGATTGCCTTTACGTCCTCCTGATGGAAATCTCCGGATCGGCGTTGGGAAACACGGCGGCGCGACTCGTAGAGATGTTGCGCAGGCGCGGCTACGAGGCAGTGCAGATGTCGGTCGTGTACCCGGAACACGGACAGGACGCGGACCGTCTTCTGGCGGCGTTCCACGGGAATCCCGTTTCACAGGCTTCGGCCCCGGGAGAAGCGCCGCATGGAGGGTGAGCGGATGGCCCAACGGATCCTGGTTGCGGAGGACAACGAGAAGAACCTGGTCCTGATGAGGGATGTCCTGCGCCATTTCGGGTACGAGGTTCTGGAGGCCAGGGACGGGCTCGAATGCATCGATATGGCCGTGGAGCAATGCCCCGAGCTGATCCTTATGGACATCCAGATGCCCGTGATGAGCGGGGTGGAGGCCATGAAACGCTTAAGGATGCGCGCGGAAACGAGGGAGATCAAGATCCTCGCCGTGACGTCCCTGGCGATGCAGGGTGACAGGGAGAGGTTGCTCGGAGAGGGATTCGACGACTACGTCCAGAAACCGATCGACCTCGTCGAGCTGCCGGAGATCTTGAAAAAACACCTTCGGGGCTGAGAGCGAAAGGAGAAGTCATGTCGGAGCATAATCCCAGGATTCTCTGCGTCGACGACGAGGTGATGAACCTGAAGCTCCTCGAGGCCATCCTGCTCCCGTCGGGGTACGAGGTCGTCACGGCCGGGGACGGACAGGAGGCGCTCCGCAAGATCCGCGAGCGGAAGGTCGACTGCGTCCTGCTGGACGTCATGATGCCGAAGATGAACGGGTTCGACACCTGCCGGAAGATCAAAGAGGACGAGGAAACCAGGCATCTGCCCGTCGTCCTCATCACCGCCCTGACCTCCCGGGAAGACCGGATCCGCGGGATCGAGGCCGGGGCCGACGATTTCCTGTCGAAGCCCTTCGATGAGGGGGAAGTGATCGCGCGGACGAGGATGCTCCTCAGGATGAAGAGCCTCGGCGACCAGCTCCGGAGCGCATACAACGACATGATCGGCATGAACGCCTACGCGGAGAAAACCATCAGCACGTTCGACGACACCGACTTCCGCCTCATGTCGAAGGTCGACGGAGTGGTGGAACTTCTGATGAGGAACGGCAGCGGCCTGGGCGGGCCGCAGAGCGTGCTGGTCCGCATCCTGGGCAGCGCGGCGGGGCACGAATGGCACCTGTACGCGGCAAACGGGGGGGTGCGGCGCACCGCCGTCGCGCGGGATCCCGTCCCGGGCGCGTCGCTCGGCGACTCGCCTTCGACGTTCTTCTCCAACGATCCGGGCCACGAACCGGCTTTCCGGCCGTTTGCGGGGAAGTTCAAGGAGCTCGGCATCGAAATCCGGAACCTCGTCGGCTACGCAAGCGACACTCTTTGCGTTTTCGCGCTCAACTACGAGAACGGCGTTTCCCGGTACGAGGCGGCCGTGGTGAACCACCTCGTAATGCACACCCTCTTCCTGCGGTCGCTGGCGATGGAATTGAAGGAGGTCGACGACGCCTTCGCGTACACCGTCTATGCCCTTGCGAGGGCCGCCGAGGCGAACGACGAGGACACGGGGAACCACATCCTGAGAGTCGGCGAGTATTGCGCCCTCCTCGCGGGGAAAATGGGGTTCAGCAGGGAGTTCGTGGAGAACATCCGCGTGCAGGCTCCGCTCCACGACGTGGGGAAAATTCACATACATCCCGGTATCCTGAAGAAATCCGGGGGATTGACGGCCGAGGAATGGGAGACCATGAAGCAGCATGCGGTCTACGGGGCGAAGATCATCGGGGAACACCGGAAACTCGCCATCGGGAAGGCCATCGCGCTGACCCACCACGAGCGGTGGGACGGCACCGGATATCCGAAGGGCCTGAAGGGAGAACAGATCCCCATCGAGGGGAGGCTGGTCAACATCGCCGACCAGTACGACGCGTTGAGAAACGCCCGGTCGTACAAGCCGGCGTTCGATCATGACAAGACGTACAAAATCATTACCGTAGGCGACGGCAGGACGATGCCCGGTCATTTCGATCCCGAGGTGCTGAGGACCTTCGAGGAGAACGCGTCCGGATTCGAGGAGGTCTACGAGAAACTGAAAGGGTGATGTGGGCGGCACTGTTCAGTTCGCGCCTGCCGGTCGAATGAATTAGGGGCGGCGGGAGCCGCACCCTCTGGAATTATCTGGCGCGCCAAACCGGTTGAAACTGGCACTACTGGATAGAGACGATCGCAGTACCTGGAACCCTTAATACTCGATTAAACCTGCGGACGCGATTATTTCCCTCCCGGAAATCCTATATACATTAAATTTCTTGAAGGTATTTTTTCCTTTGTTATGGCATGGTTCGTGTACAGCATATTTTTCAGTTGCTCGATGTATCCAAAAGACCGGATTTTCGGGCCTTGCGAGTCTGTGCAAGAAAGAGAAGGTTTCGAAATCCTCCGTGCTATTCCAAAGATGTAATCAATGCGTGGAAAAAAAAGGAGGATGAGATGAAAACGAGAATCTTTACGGCTCTTGCAGTTCTCGCCTTTACGGGATTTTTCGCGACCGCAGCCCCGGTACTTGCGGGAACCAACGTCAACATAAACTTTGGGCTCCCTGCCGCAGTGGTCGCGGCTCCGCAGCCGATATACGTCGAGCAACCTCCGGATATGGTCGTCATCCCCCAGTCGAACGTCTATTTCGCACCGGGTGTAAGCGTTGACCTCTTTTTCTACGACAACCGTTGGTGGAACCGCCGGGGGGATCGGTGGTACCGGGCCAGCGACTACAACGGGCCGTGGGTGTCCGTGGGGCAGCGGCACGTGCCGGCCTCCGTCTACCGGGTGCCTGCGAACTACCGCACGGTCTACGTCCACGAGAAGCCGATGCCGTACGGCCAGTGGAAAAAGACCCACCGAGAACACAGAGGGAAGCACAAGGAGCACAAGCAAGGCAATAAGCACAGGCGTCACGACGATTAGGGGGGACTGGTCACTTTCGCTGTCGATAACGCGAAGTTGTATTCACCGGGCGCCACCCAGAGACTGGGCGGCGCCCTTTTCCTGAAAAAGGGACTACGGCTTTCACCGTAACCCATTTATATTGCGTGCGCGCCAAACCGCTTGAAACTGGGCACTACTGGGAGAAAACGCTCTTTTTGTAACTTCTATGCCGGTAGTTAGCTGGCGAACTACCTCATTTCTGATCCGAAATAACTATATCCGCTTTCGTTGAACCGACGATCTTCAACAGCTCTTGGGTCTCCTGTGCCGGCACCTTCTGTTTTGCGAGCACTTCCTTGAAAAGGATTACTATGCGATCCCACTCCCGCTCTGTTATGTTCATGTGAGCGTGAGACTCTTTCATCTCCCGACCGTGATACTGGCATGGACCGCCAGTCGCCTGGCACACAAACGCGGTCACGTGGTACTTCAGATACGGGGCCGGGACACGCTTCCTCGCGGCATCGATCGCAGGATTTGCATTGAGGACGGAATCGGGCACGAGGACGTCGATGAAATCGTTGACCACGACCGAAATCGGCGCCAAACCACCCAACCGGTCGTACAGAGACTGTTGCTTTTGCTGTGCACCGCTTTGCGCCACTGCCGCTTGGGATCCCGCGAGTAGTACGGCGACGAAACAAAGAGTCGCCCATATATTCAAGTTGCGTGCGACCATATTCTCCTCCTTTCTGTTGTGGCGAGCGCCTTACCGCTCCCCGATTGAATGATTGTTCAACCTGCCCCTCACGCTGGCCAGCTAACAGCTGATGAGACAGCGTCCGGTATAAATTTGCATATCCGGTTTACTGTTTAAACCCATGTATTAGACGGCAGCTGTATGGGTTGGTTTCGCGATCTTCACCCTGCGTCGTTCTACGTCGACCGTTCCGCCAAGGGGCTTACTTTCGGTCAATTCGTCTTGGAATCGTTTGTCGGTTTGCGCTGGAATACGCATCCTGAGCGAGCCATGTCTGCAAACTTTAAAAAATACCCCTGGATGGAACTTATTTGTTCACGAGTCGAATAGGCAGAGGCTCGTGCGGCTCGCGTTCGAATCCCCTGGAGATCGCGATGGGAAGAGAGTGGCGCGCCCTGAAAGAATTCGAACCGCCTCCGAGATCCCCATCGAGGTGGACCTGACGGACGAAGATACCATCCCGATTTACATGAGGATATCCGACAAGGTCCTGCATCTCCGCAGGTTGGGCATGACCTATACCAACATCGCAAGGCCCCTTGGGATCAACCCGTGGATGGCGAAGAAAGCGGCCCGGTGGGGCAATATCCAGAAAGGATAGGCAGGACAGGATGGGCAGGATTGACACGCGTGTCCATCAGGAAGATAATGTAACCCTAAAGGAGGTTACATATCATGCTGCAAATCCAATTGGGCAAGGCCATCGACCTCTTCGCCGGTTGGGGTGTCCGCCGGAAAGACCTGAGCCGTTTTCTCGAGACCGGCGTCGTCAAAGCCAGCCTTTCCGGACGTGGAAAGGGAAGCCTGAGGTTGCTGGACGAGCGCTCCGTCTACGACGTCTACCTCGCCCACACGTTCCATGAACTGGGACTTTCTCCGCGTCGGATCGCCAAGATCGTCGAAGACGTGCGCCCGCACTACTCGGCCTGGATCACCGGGAAACAGAAATGGCTCATTCTTCGGTTCCGCCCGACCAGGGGCGAGGTCATGGCGCCGGCAACGATCCGAATAGACCTGTCGCAGCCTCTCTCCCTGATCCGCCATTGCGAGTCCGAGAAAGAAGAGGTTGCCCCGATTCGCCGGGGACGCCCAAAGGACGATTGGAGGAAGCGGTTCCGGGAGACAGCGGATGCCATAGCCAGGGAGATGCGGGAGGCAAGGATCACCGAGGAGGACATCGACGAGGCCGTATCCGACGTCCGATCAGGGCGCAGTTCACGCGCCGGAAAGAGCGAGACGGCCGTTGTCACCATCACGGCGAGGTAAGCCGAAAAGAGCAGGCCGTATCGGACAATCCCTCTCGCCTCCTCCTCGAAAGATGGCTGGATTAAAAGAAGCGCTCCTTCGGGAGAAAGGCTGATGCGCCAGTAAGCTCCGGTCTCCGGATGCCGTTGTTTGCCGGGGGTTTATTTTCCGGCGGGCTTGTTGAGGAATTCCCTCGGAGTGAGGATCAATGTCCGACCGATGCGGCGGTGGTAAAGGCCCCGGAAATCCCTGGTGTTGCCGGTAAGGAAGAAGTTCATCCCATGGGCCACCGCCGTCGAAAGAATCACCCGGTCATTTTCGGGCAACGCCTTCAACCGTCGATCCCCGCCTTCGACCACCAAGTCGGGTACGACTTCGACCTCCCCCGATAGTTCCTCGAAGAACGGGATGGCCTCCGGTCTTTTCCCCCGGAGGTTGGACATTGTTTCCTCGAGCACCAGGCGGGAGATGAAAAGTCGGATGAATCCGAGTGATTGAAGTTCGAAAAGGATGGCCGAACGGGATTTCTCCCGTCCCGTCCACGCCACGGAAAACAGGACGTTGCTGTCCAGAAAAACCGTTACTTTTCCCACTTCGCGAGGATGCGGTTTCGCTCCCCTTTCCCCAGCGTGTCCTCCCGAACCATCCGCTCGATCTCCCGGTCGGTGAACCGCCGAAGTCCAACCGTCACCGCCGGACGGATGAAAAGCCCCTCGTCGCGGATCTCCACGAGAACCGGGGTTTTCGGGGCGATACCGAGCCGCTTTCTCATTTCCTTTGGGATCGTGATCTGTCCCCTCTCCCCGACGATCACCGTGCTCATGCCCAACCTCCCTGCGTTAAAACCTGAAATCATAATTCCATACTTTCAGAAATTACACAACAAGGGAACAATCAATTTTCCGTCGAAAGTGGCGCGCCCCATCTGAAAGTATTCGAACCGCCTCCGAAATCCCTGTCGAGGTCGATCTTACGGACGAGGACGCGGTCCCGGCCTACAGGAAGGTCTCAGGAAAAGTATTGCATCTCCGCAGGTTGG
>Ga0209212_1006495_pt1 | contig 13344 bp, 12 predicted proteins | sample RifGroC2_FD_183996 | JGI IMG/M metagenome (GOLD analysis project Ga0209212, IMG submission 183996) | Groundwater microbial communities from Rifle, Colorado, USA - Groundwater C2 (SPAdes) (version 2) | ecosystem: Environmental > Aquatic > Deep subsurface > Groundwater | place: Rifle, Colorado... | reverse complement strand
CGCAGAATGGGCCGATCCAGCGGGCCGCCGCCCGAATCATTGCGGAGAACACCGATGTCGATGCAGGAACAGATCCAGCAGGCGCTGGCCGCCCTCGAGCCGCAGCACCTCGAGGTGCTCAACGAGAGCCACATGCACAGCCGCGGCCAGGAAAGCCACTTCAAGGTGGTGGCGGTCAGCCCGCAGTTCGCCGGGCTGAATGCGGTCAAGCGCCACCAGAAGGTCTACGCCAGCCTCGGCGAGCTGATGGGCCGCTTCCATGCGCTGGCGCTGCACACCTATACCCCCGAGGAGTGGGCCGCGCAGGGCGCCGCGCCGGCTTCGCCGACCTGCATGGGCGGCAGCCAGCACGACCGCCACTGAGCGCGCGGCATCCCGCTCCGCGGGGAGCCTTTGCTAGAATGCGCGACTGCGCCGGCTCCCGCCGGCGTTGTCGTTTCTAGGGCATTCAAGATCCGCTCCGCCCCTTGCGCGGGCGACCACTGGAGAGCGTGATGAGTCAGAACATCGTGGTGGCGGCGCTGTACAAGTTCGTCACCCTCGAGGATTACGCCGCGCTGCGCGAGCCGCTGCTGGCGGTGATGCTGGCGAACGGGGTCAAGGGCACCCTGCTGCTGGCCGAGGAGGGCATCAACGGCACGGTGTCCGGCAGCCGCGCGGGGATCGATGCGCTGCTGGCCTGGCTGCACCGCGATCCGCGCCTGGTCGATGTCGACCACAAGGAGTCGTACTGCGCCGAGCAGCCGTTCCAGCGCAGCAAGGTCAAGCTGAAGCGGGAAATCGTCACCCTCGGCGTGCCCGGCGTCGATCCGAACCGGGCGGTCGGCACCTACGTCGAGGCGCAGGACTGGAACGCGCTGATCTCCGACCCCGAGGTGCTGCTGATCGACACGCGCAACGACTACGAGGTGGCGATCGGCACCTTCGCCGGCGCCATCGACCCGCAGACCAAGACGTTCCGCGAGTTCCCCGAGTACGTGCAGCAGCACTTCGACCCGACCCGGCACAAGAAGGTGGCGATGTTCTGCACCGGCGGCATCCGCTGCGAGAAGGCCTCCAGCTACATGCTCGGCCAGGGCTTCGCCGAGGTGTTCCACCTCAAGGGCGGCATCCTCAAGTACCTCGAGGAAGTGCCGCCGCAGCAGAGCCTGTGGCGCGGCGACTGCTTCGTGTTCGACAACCGGGTCAGCGTGCGCCACGATCTGAGCGAGGGCGAGTTCGAGCGCTGCCATGGCTGCGGCGATCCGGTTTCGCCGGCCGACCGCCAGTCGGCGCATTACCTGCAGGGCGTCAGCTGCCCGCGCTGCTGGGAGCGCTCGAGCGAGAAGGCCCGCGCCAGTGCCGGCTGACGGCAGAAGCCGATCGGCCGCGATCCGCGCCAGGCCGACTGAGCGGCCCGCGGACTGAACCTGTGGGCCGCTCCGCCGGCCCCGTCCCCTTATTGCCGGTGCGCGTGGCGCACCCTACCGGCCGGCGTCTGCCCGGCCAACAGGAGCCCGGATGAACGCCCGCTTGCTCTATGTGATGGACCCGATGTGCTCCTGGTGCTGGGGCTTCGCCCCGGTGTTCGACGCCCTGGCCGCGCAGGCGCAGGAGGCCGGGCTGGCCCTGCACCTGGTCGCCGGCGGCCTGCGCCCGGGCACGGCGCAGGCGCTGGACGACGGCACGCGCAGCTACATCCTCAAGCACTGGCGTGCGGTGGCCGAGCGCACCGGGCAGCCGTTCCGCTTCGACGCGGCCCTGCCGGAGGGCTTCGTCTACGATACCGAGCCGGCCAGCCGGGCGCTGGTGACGCTGCGCAGCTTGGCGCCGGACAAGGTCTGGCCGCTGGTGCGGGCGATCCAGCAGGCGTTCTACGTCGAGGGCCGCGACGTCACCCGGCCGGCGCTGCTGGTCGAGCTGGCCGAGCAGGCCGGGGTGCCGCGCCAGGCCTTCGCCGCGGCGTTCGACAGCGCGGCTCAGCGCGCGGCCACCCAGGCCGATTTCGCCCGGGTGCAGAACCTCGGCATCGCCGGCTTTCCCACCCTGCTGGCCGAACGCCATGGCCAGCTGGCCCTGCTGACCAACGGTTACCAGCCGCTGGAGACGCTGGCGCCGCTGCTCGGGCGCTGGCTGGAGCGCCGCGCCCATGGCTGAGGCGGGCGACGGGCGCGACCGGCTGAGCTGGGCGGAGATCCGCCGGCTGGCGCTGGAGCACCGTCGCGAGCTGCTGATCGCCAATCTGGTGGCGGTGCTGGCGACCCTGTGCAGCGTGCCGATCCCGCTGCTGCTGCCGCTGCTGGTCGACGAGGTGCTGCTGGGGCAGGGCGACGCCGCGCTGCAGGCGATGAACCGCCTGTTGCCGGCGGCCTGGCAGCAGGCGGCCGGCTACATCGGCCTGATGCTGCTGGCGACCCTGCTGCTGCGCGGCGCGGCGCTGGCGCTCAACGTGCTGCAGGCCCGGCTGTTCGCCGGGCTGTCCAAGGACGTGGTGTATCGCCTGCGCCTGCGCCTGATCGAGCGGCTCAAGCGCATTTCCCTCGGCGAGTACGAAAGCCTCGGCAGCGGCATGGTGACCGCCCACCTGGTCACCGATCTCGACACCCTCGACAAGTTCGTCGGCGACACCCTGAGCCGTTTCCTGGTGGCGCTGCTGAGCCTGGCCGGCACCTCGGCGATCCTGATCTGGATGCACTGGCAGCTGGCGCTGCTGATCCTGCTGTTCAACCCGCTGGTGATCTACGCCACGGTGCAGCTGGGCAAGCGGGTCAAGCACCTGAAGCGGCTGGAGAACGACAGCACCGCGCGCTTCACCCAGGCGCTCGGCGAGACCCTCGAGGCGATCCAGGAAATCCGCGCCGGCAACCGCCAGGGCTTCTTCCTCGGCCGCCTCGGCCGCCGCGCCCGCGAAGTGCGCGACTACGCGGTGGCCTCGCAATGGAAGAGCGATGCCTCCAGCCGCGCCAGCGGCCTGCTGTTCCAGTTCGGCATCGACGTGTTCCGCGCCGCGGCGATGCTCACCGTGTTGTTCTCCGACCTGTCCATCGGCCAGATGCTCGCGGTGTTCAGCTACCTGTGGTTCATGATCGGCCCGGTGGAGCAGCTGCTCGGTCTGCAGTACGCCTACTACGCCGCCGGCGGTGCGCTGAGCCGGCTCAACGAGCTGCTGGCGCGCGCCGACGAGCCGCAGTACCCGGGCGGCGCCGACCCCTTCGCCGGGCAGACCACGGTCGGCATCGAGGTGCAGGGCCTGCGCTTCGCCTACCGCGACGAGCCGGTGCTCGACGGCCTCGATCTGGCCATCGCGGCGGGGGAGAAGGTCGCCATCGTCGGCGCCTCGGGCGGCGGCAAGAGCACCCTGGTGCAGCTGCTGCTCGGCCTCTACCGCCCGCAGGCCGGGAGCATCCGCTTCGGCGGCGCGACCCTCGAGGAGATCGGTCTGGCGCGGGTGCGCGAGCATGTGGCGGTGGTGCTGCAGCATCCGGCGCTGTTCAACGACACGGTGCGCGCCAACCTGCAGATGGGCCGCGAGCGCGACGACGCGGCCTGCTGGCGCGCGCTGGAAATCGCCCAGCTGGCCGACACCGTGCGCAGCCTGCCGCAGGGGCTGGACAGCGTGGTCGGCCGCTCCGGCGTGCGCCTCTCCGGGGGGCAGCGCCAGCGCCTGGCGATCGCCCGGATGATCCTCGCCGAGCCGCAGGTGGTGATCCTCGACGAGGCCACCTCGGCACTCGATGCGGCCACCGAGTACGCCCTGCATCAGGCGCTGGGGCGTTTCCTGCACGGGCGCACCACGCTGATCATCGCCCACCGCCTGAGTGCGGTGAAGCAGGCCGACCGCGTGCTGGTGTTCGACGGCGGGCGCATCGCCGAGCAGGGCGGGCACCAGCAGCTGATCGCCGAAGGCGGTCTGTATGCCCGTCTGTACGGGCACCTGCAGCATTAGCGGCAGCCCGTCGTTCGACGCCGTGACGCCGCCGGGGGAAAGCTGCCCGGGCGTGCGTAATTTGCTAAGGTGCGCCCGCCGTTCCGTCGCCCATTCCCGAGAAGCCAGTCCCTATGCCTGCCGAGCACTCCAGCACCGCGCCTGTGGCGCGCCCGTTGACCCGCAGCGACTTCAAGACCCTCTCGCTCTCCGCCCTGGGCGGTGCGCTGGAGTTCTACGACTTCATCATCTTCGTGTTCTTCGCGGCGGTGGTCGGCAAGCTGTTCTTCCCCGCCGAGATGCCCGAGTGGCTGCGCCAGCTGCAGACCTTCGGCATCTTCGCCGCCGGCTACCTGGCGCGCCCGCTGGGCGGCATCGTCCTGGCCCACTTCGGCGACCTGCTCGGGCGCAAGCGCATGTTCACCCTGAGCATCTTCCTGATGGCCGTGCCGACCCTGTGCATGGGCCTGCTGCCGACCTACGCGCAGATCGGCATCTGGGCGCCGCTGGCGCTGCTGGCGCTGCGGGTGGTGCAGGGCGCGGCGATCGGTGGCGAGGTGCCGGGGGCCTGGGTGTTCGTCGCCGAACACGTGCCGGCACGGCGCGTCGGTTTCGCCTGCAGCACCCTGACCGCCGGGCTGACCGCCGGCATCCTGCTCGGTTCGCTGACCGCCAGCGCGATCAACCGGATGTTCAGCGTCGAGGAGCTGGCCGATTACGCCTGGCGCATTCCCTTCCTGCTGGGCGGGGTGTTCGGCCTGATCTCGGTCTACCTGCGCCGCTGGCTGCACGAGACCCCGGTGTTCGCCGAGCTGCAGCAGCGCCAGACGCTGGCCGACGAGCTGCCGCTCAAGACGGTGGTGCGCGAGCATCGTCCGGCGGTACTGCTGTCGATGCTGCTGACCTGGGTGCTGTCGGCCGGCATCGTGGTGGTGATCCTGATGACCCCGACCCTGCTGCAGACCCAGCACGGCTTCGCCGCGGGCGAGGCGCTGCAGGCCAACAGCCTGGCCATCGTCGGCCTGAGTCTCGGTTGCGTGCTGGCCGGCCTGGCGGCGGACCGCTTCGGCGCGGGGCCGACCTTCGTCGTCGGCGGCCTGCTGCTGCTGGCGAGTTCCTCGCTGTTCTACGCCAGCATCGCCAGCCACCGCGACTGGCTGCTGCCGCTGTATGCCCTGGCCGGCCTGTGCGTGGGCATCATCGGCGCGATCCCCATGGTGATGGTCAAGGTCTTCCCGGCGGCGGTGCGTTTCTCCGGGTTGTCGTTTTCCTACAATCTGGCCTACGCCATCTGCGGCGGCCTGACGCCGATCCTGGTCAGCCTGTTGCTGAAGTGGAGCCCGCTGGGCCCGGCCTACTATGTCGGCGCGCTGTGCCTGCTGTTCATCCTGGCCGGGGCCGGCCTGTGGCGGCGCGCCCGCACGGGCTCCGGCCGGCTGGGCTGCGTCGGCGCGGGCATCTAGAGCGGCCGGAGTGGGGGCGCGCAGGTGTGCCGGGGCGGGGGGTGTTTGCGCGTAGAATGACCCGGTCTCGATCACTCGGAGTCAAAAGCATGTTCCTTGCCATGAACCGCTTCAAGGTTGCCCGCGGGCACGAAGAAACCTTCATCGACCACTGGCGCCAGCGCGAAAGCTACCTCGACGAGGTTCCCGGCTTCCTGCGCTTCCATCTGCTCCAGGGGCCGCAGACCGAGGAGTACACCCTGTTCTCCTCCTACTCCGAGTGGGCGTCCGCCCAGGCCTTCGACGACTGGACCCACTCCGAGTCCTTCCGCAAGGCCCACGCCAACGCCGGCAAGAGCCCGCGCGAGATCTACCTCGGCCCGCCGCAGCTGGAGCTGTTCGAGTCGGTGCTCTAGCCGCTGCGCCGCTCTCGGCCGGGCGGTGTCGACAATCCGCGCCGGCCCGTGCGCCGCGGACTGCCGGCGCCGGCGCGCTGTAGTGCCGCGCCGCGGTGCCCTACCTCGTTCCGGCGCTGCGCCCGCCGAAACGCGGTTTGCCGGGAAAATTCCCGATTCAGGCCTTTTTCCGGGGAAGCAGCAGGTGCTACTGGCGCTGCGCGGCGCACATCGTTAGCATGGCGCCGCCTTCGTCTGCCCCCTGACCGGGGGGGTTTCCGGGAGCGTGTAGTACCTTTGTCGGACGGACTACAGTACGTGGCTGTAGACGATCCGAGGTAAAATGCGAAACCTGTGTCTCAGGAGCATGAATGATGCAAACTGGTAGTGATCAGCCGGATCTGGTATTCGTCGGGGCAGGCGTCATGAGCGCAACCCTCGCGGTACTGCTGAAAGAGCTCGACCCGAGCTTGAAGATCGAAGTCCTGGAACAACTCGAATCCGGGGCTGCCGAGAGTTCTTTCCCGTGGAACAACGCGGGGACCGGCCACGCTGCACTCTGTGAACTGAACTACACCCCGGAAGGTCCGGACGGCACGGTGGGTATCGCCAAGGCCGTGAGCATCAACGCGATGTTCGAGGTGTCTCGTCAGCTCTGGGCCTACCTGGTGGAGCAGGGCTACTTCCAGTCGCCCAAGGACTTCATCAACCCGGTGCCGCACATGAGCTTCGTGCGTGGCGAGAAGGGCGTGTCCTTCCTGCGCAAGCGCTTCGACGCCATGAAGGCGCATCACTGCTTCAGCGACGACCTGGAGTACACCGAGGATCGCGAGACCATCGGCCAGTGGGCTCCGCTGCTGATGCAGGGCCGCACCAGCAACGAACCGCTGGCGGCGACCCGTGCGCTGGGCGGTACCGACGTCAACTTCGGCGCGCTGACCAAGAAGCTCCTGCAGCATCTCGAGCAGAGCGAAGGCTGCAAGGTTCTCTATAACCAGAAGATCACCGACCTGCGGCGCGAGGCCGACGGTGGCTGGCGCCTGTCCGTCGACGACGTGGCGCGCGGCGGCAGCCGTGAAGTGACCGCCCGGTTCGTCTTCCTCGGCGCCGGCGGCGCGGCGCTGACCCTGCTGCAGAAGTCCGGCATCGAAGAGGGCAAGGGCTTCGGCGGCTTCCCGGTCAGCGGCCAGTGGCTGCGTTGCGACAACCCGGAAGTGGTCAAGCAGCACCAGGCCAAGGTCTACAGCCAGGCCGAGATCGGCGCCCCGCCCATGTCCGTGCCGCACCTGGACACCCGCGTGGTCGATGGCGGCAAGTCGCTGCTGTTCGGACCCTTCGCCGGTTTCTCGACCAAGTTCCTCAAGCAGGGTTCCTTCCTCGACCTGCCGCTGTCGATTCGCCCGAACAACATCGGTCCGATGCTGGCCGTGGCGCGCGACAACATGGACCTGACCAAGTACCTGATCAAGGAAGTGCTGCAGTCCGACGACCAGCGTCTGGAGGAGCTGCGCAAGTTCTTCCCGGCCGCGAAGAAGGAAGACTGGCGCCTGGCGATCGCCGGCCAGCGCGTGCAGATCATCAAGAAGGACGCCAAGAAGGGCGGCATCCTGCAGTTCGGCACCGAGATCGTCGCCGCGGCCGACGGCTCCATCGCCGCGCTGTTGGGCGCTTCTCCGGGCGCCTCGGTGTCGGTGTCGGTGATGCTGGAAGTGATCCAGCGCTGCTTCCCCGAGCAGTACCAGAGCGCTGCCTGGCAGGAGCGCCTGGGCCAGATCTTCGAGGCCGACGAGAAGACCCTGGAGAAGGACGGCGAAGTGCTGCGCCGCGTGCGCGCGCGCACCAGCAAGGTCCTCGAGCTGCATCAGCCGAGCTGAGTGCCCGGCTCGTGAGCCGCTGCGGCCGCCCTTGAGGCCGGCCGCAGCGCTTCGCGGACAACGCCGCGCTCCGCCTGACGCCCGTAGGGGCGTCCTGGCGGGCGCGGCGTTGTCGTTGCTGGCGGGACGCGCGCCCGGCGCGGCGTTATCCTGCGGATCATCGTCGAGAGGTCGTGCCCCCATGCTGGAAATCTCCAACAGCGTCCATCTGCCGGACGGCGAGGTCGAGCTGACGGCCATCCGCGCCCAGGGCGCCGGCGGGCAGAACGTCAACAAGGTGTCCAGCGCCGTGCACCTGCGCTTCGACATCCACGCCTCGTCGCTGCCGGCGTTCTACAAGGAGCGTCTGCTGGCGCTGCGCGACAGTCGCATCAGCAGCGAGGGGGTGATCGTGCTCAAGGCCCAGCAGTACCGGACCCAGGAGCAGAATCGGGCCGACGCCCTGCAGCGCCTGATCGAGCTGATCCGCAGCGTGGCCAGGGTGGAGAAAGTGCGCCGGCCGACCCGCCCGACCCTCGGCTCGAAACAGCGGCGCCTGGAGGGCAAGAGCAAGCGCGCGGCGATCAAGAGCGGGCGCGGCAGGGTGGATTTCTGACGCCGCTGCCTGCCTGCGCGGCATGCCGGGCGGCGCCGGCGATTCGTCGAACGGTGGATTGCCCCTTTTTGGTGCATTTGTCGGCGATTCCGGTTAAATTGCCGCACCGTTCACCTTGCTGGCCTAGCCTTGCATGAGCAATCCGGCCAGACTGCCGTTCATGACCCCCGTACATCTCGCATTTCTCTACTGGCCGGACGTCCGTCCGCTCAGCCTGACCCTGATCGACGAAGCCCTGCAGCTGGCGGCGCGCCTGCATCCGGAGGCGCTCTACGAGGTCGCCTTCCTCAAGGCCGAGCCGCGCGAGGCCGGGGGCTGGCAACTGCCGGGTGTCCCGTGGCAGGCGGCGACGGGCGCCTGCGAGCGGCTGTTCCTGCTGGCCGAGGAGCCGCCCGAACTGGCCGCCGAACTGGCGGCGGAACTGCACCAGAGCGCGCAGCGCGGCGCGCTGCTCGGTGCGGTGGGGGCCGGGCTGTATCCGCTGGCCCAGCTCGGCCTGCTCGACGGCCACCGGGTGGCGTTGCACTGGCGCTGGCAGGACGACTTCAGCGAGCGCTTCCCCCAGGTCACGGCCACCAGCCACCTGTTCGAGTGGGATCGCGAGCGTCTGACGGCCTGCGGCGGCTTGGCGGTGCTGGACATGTTGCTGGCGATGCTGAGCCGCGACCACGGCGCCGAGCTGGCCGGGGCGATCGCCGAGGAGCTGGTGCTCGAGCGGATCCGCGAGGGCGGCGAGCGCCAGCGGGTGCCGCTGCGCAACCGGCTCGGCGCCGCCCACCCGAAGGTGACCCAGGCGGTGCTGCTGATGGAGGCGAACATCGAGGAGCCGCTGACCACCGACGAGATCGCCCAGCAGGTGTGCGTGTCGCGCCGCCAGCTGGAACGCATCTTCAAGCAGTTCCTCAACCGCGTGCCCAGCCAGTACTACCTGGAGCTGCGGCTGAACCGCGCGCGGCAGATGCTGCAGCAGACCAGCACCTCGATCATCCAGATCGGCCTGTCCTGCGGCTTCTCCTCCGGACCGCACTTCTCCAGCGCCTACCGCAACTTCTTCGGCGTCACCCCGCGCGAGGACCGTAACCTGAGTCGGGCCGCGGCGGCCGGCGAGGCGGGCGCCGGGCCGGGCGAGCGCGGCTGAGGTGCGCGATGGACGAGCGGCGGGTGGATTCGTCCGCGCGGGCCACGGCGGACTTTCGAGCTGCCGCGGCAAGCCTATACACTGCACGACTTTCCGCTGCCGGCAGTCTGCCGGCGCGGGTTTTTCGGAGCGGGGGCGGCGACAACTGTACGAAGATGTCGCATGCCTGCAATGCCGCGCCGGTCTTTGTCTCTACAATCCCTCCAGTTCCATCCGATTAGCCGCCCAGGCAGGAGAGTTCGATGTCCGTTCCGCACGCGCCGGTGCAACGCGCCGATTTTGACCAGCTGATGGTTCCCGTTTTCGCCCCCGCCGCCTTCATCCCGGTGCGAGGCGAGGGCAGCCGCGTCTGGGATCAGAGCGGTCGCGAGCTGGTCGACTTCACCGGCGGCATCGCCGTCAACGTGCTCGGCCATGCCCACCCGGCGCTGGTCGAGGCGCTGACCGAGCAGGCGCAGAAGCTCTGGCACGTGTCCAACGTGTTCACCAACGAGCCGGCCCTGCGCCTGGCCAAGCTGCTGACCGACGCCACCTTCGCCGACCGCGTGTTCTTCGCCAACTCCGGCGCCGAGGCCAACGAGGCGGCCTTCAAGCTGGCGCGTCGCTACGGCCACGACACCGGTGGTGAGCAGAAGTGCGAGATCATCTCCGCGCTCAACAGCTTCCACGGGCGTACCCTGTTCACCGTCAGCGTCGCCGGCCAGCCGAAGTACTCCTCCGGTTTCGGCCCGCAGATCGAGGGCATCAGCCATGTGCCGTACAACGACCTGGAGGCGCTGAAGGCGCAGATCTCCGGCAACACCTGCGCGGTGGTGCTCGAGCCGATCCAGGGCGAGAGCGGCATCCTGCCCGCCGACCGTGCCTACCTGGAGGGCGTGCGCCAGCTGTGCGACGAGCACAATGCGCTGCTGATCTTCGACGAAGTGCAGACCGGCGTCGGCCGTACCGGCCAGCTCTACGCCTACATGCACTACGGCGTGACCCCGGACATCCTCACCAGCGCCAAGAGCCTGGGCGGCGGTTTCCCGATCGGCGCCATGCTCACCACTGAGGCGGTGGCCAAGCACTTCGGCGTCGGCGTGCACGGCACCACCTACGGCGGCAACCCGCTGGCCTGCGCAGTGGGCGAGGCGGTGATCAGCATCGTCAACACCCCGGAAGTGCTGGCCGGCGTGCAGGCGCGCAGCGAACGCTTCAGCCGCGAGCTGACCCGCCTGGGCGAGCAGTACGGCATCTTCAGCCACGTGCGCGGCATGGGTCTGCTGCTCGGCGCGGTGCTCACCGAGGCCTGGAAGGGCCGCGCCGGCGAGGTGATGGCTGCGGCGCAGCAACAAGACCTGATGATCCTCCAGGCCGGCCCGGACGTGGTGCGCTTCGCCCCCAGCCTGGTGATCGACGAGGCCGACATCGACGAGGGCTTGGCCCGTCTCGAGCGCGCCCTGGCCAGCCTGACTGCCGCCTGACGACAACTGCAAGGAGTGACACCGATGCTGATCATGCGCCCCGCCCGGATGGGCGACCTGCCGGAAGTCCAGCGGCTGGCGGCGGAGAGTCCGATCGGTGTCGCCTCCCTGCCCGACGACCGCGAGCTGCTGGCCGAGAAGATCCGTAGCTCGCAGGCCTCGTTCGCCGCCGAGGTGAGCTTCAACGGCGAGGAAAGCTACTTCTTCGTCGTCGAGGACAGCGCCAGCGGTCGGCTGGTCGGCTGCTCGGGGATCGTCGCCACCGCCGGCTTTTCCGAGCCGTTCTACAGCTTCCGCAACGAGACCTTCGTGCACGCCTCGCGCGAGCTGAAGATCCACAACAAGATTCACGTGCTGTCGCTGTGTCACGACCTGACCGGCAACAGCCTGCTGACCAGCTTCTACATGCAGCCGGAGCTGGAGAGCACGTTCGGCGTCGAGCTCAACTCGCGCGGTCGCCTGCTGTTCGTTGCCAGCCATCCCGAGCGCTTCGCCGAGGCGATGGTGGTGGAGGTGGTCGGTTACAGCGACGAGCACGGCGATGCGCCGTTCTGGGATGCCATCGGCCGCAACTTCCTCGCCATCGGTTATACCGAGGCCGAGCGCCTGTGCGGGCTGAAGAGCCGCACCATGCTCGCCGAGCTGATGCCGAGCTATCCGATCTACGTGCCGCTGCTGCCCGACAGCGCCCAGGAGGCCATGGGCCAGGTGCATCCGCGCGCACAGGTGTCCTTCGACATCCTGATGCGCGAGGGTTTCGAGAGCGAGCACTACGTCGACATCTTCGACGGCGGCCCCACCGTGCATGCGCGCACCTCCGGCATCCGCTCGATCGCCCAGAGCCGCCTGGTGCCGGTGCGCCTCGGCGCGCCGGCGCAGGTCGGCCGGCCCTATCTGGTGGCCAACAACCAGACCCAGGATTTTCGTGCGCTGATCGCCGAGCTGGACTGGGAGCCCGGCCAGCCGCTGACCCTCGAACCGGCGGTGGCTGCGGCGCTGGGCGTCGGCGAGGGCGGCAGCGTGCGGGTGGTGGCGGTATGAGTCCCGGCCGCCGCTGAGCGGACCAAACGGGAGGCTGTCGGCCTCCGGCACCGATGCCGCGCGGTTCTGCGCGGTCCGGCCCCGCTGCAGCGGGGCCGTCTACAGGAGGCATCATGATCGTTCGTCCCGTTAGCCGCACCGACCTGCCGGCGCTGATCGCCATGGCGCGCAGTACCGGTGCCGGGCTGACTTCGCTGCCGGCCAACGAGGAGCGCCTGGCCCAGCGTCTGGCCTGGGCGGAAAAGTCCTTCCACGGCGAGGCCGAGCGGGCCGACGCCGACTACCTGTTCGTGCTGGAGACCGATGCCGGCGAGGTGGTCGGCATCAGCGCAATGAACGGCGCCGTCGGCCTGCGCGAGCCCTGGTACAACTTCCGCGTCGGCCTGACCGTGAGCGCCTCGCGGGCGCTGGGCATCCACCGGCAGAATCCCACGCTGTTCCTGGCCAACGACCTGACCGGCAACACCGAGGTCTGCTCGCTGTTCCTCGATGCCGGCTACCGCCACAGCGGCCTGAGCGGGCGCCTGCTGTCCAAGGCGCGCTTCCTGTTCATCGCCGAATTCCCCGAGCTGTTCGGCGACAAGGTGATCGCCGAGATGCGCGGCATCTCCGACGACAACGCCCGTGCGCCGTTCTGGGAAAGCCTCGGCCGGCACTTCTTCAAGATGGAGTTCTCCCAGGCCGACTACCTGACCGGGGTCGGCAACAAGGCCTTCATCGCCGAGCTGATGCCCAAGTTTCCGCTGTACACCTGCTTCCTCTCCGAGGAGGCGCGCGCGGTGATCGGTCGGGTGCACCGCGACACCGAGCCGGCGTTGACCATGCTGCGTGCCGAGGGCTTCGCCTACCAGGGCTACATCGACATTTTCGACGGCGGCCCGGCGCTGGAGTGCGAGACGCGCAACATCCGCGCGGTGCGCGACAGTCAGACCCTGGTGCTGGCGATCGGCACGCCGGGCGAGGAGGCGCCGCAGTTTCTCATCCACAACCGCAAGCGCGAGGACTGCCGGATCACCGTCGGCCAGGCGCGCCCGGCCTCCGGCACCCTGGTGGTGGACGCGGCCACCGCCCGGCGTCTGCGTCTGGCCGCTGGTGCCCAGGTGCGTGCGGTGCCGCTGTCGGCACAGGTCGGCTGGCGCTGAGCGGCCGCTGCGCTGGGTACTGGACGAACCGGCGCAAATCCTTAAGCTGGCTGCGTTTATTCCTTTTCAGCGTGACCGAGCGAGAAACCCCATGAGCGAAAGCCTGCCCCTGATCCTCGAAGATGCCCACGGCGAACGCCGGGAAACCCACAGCGCGCGCATCGGCGTGCGCCTCGAAGGCCGCGAGCTGTGGCTGGAATCCGACGGTATGGGCGGCGTGACCATCTATGCCGAGTCGGTGGAAGGCGAGGCCGAGATCCCGCTGCTGGTGGTGCGCCCGCAGGCGGTCAACCAGCTGTCGCTGTCGGTCGAGCTGGAGGCCGCCGAGGCCCACGAACACGCGCAGGAAC
>Ga0209212_1006493_pt1 | contig 13345 bp, 15 predicted proteins | sample RifGroC2_FD_183996 | JGI IMG/M metagenome (GOLD analysis project Ga0209212, IMG submission 183996) | Groundwater microbial communities from Rifle, Colorado, USA - Groundwater C2 (SPAdes) (version 2) | ecosystem: Environmental > Aquatic > Deep subsurface > Groundwater | place: Rifle, Colorado... | reverse complement strand
TTATGCATTTGCGTATTTTTCAGCACCACAAACATAGTGCTGATTAAAAAATACTGCATACAGATGCAAAATATCTATTGACAAGCTATTACAGCTAGTTGCGAACGTGATTATTTGTTGTGCAAGCTGTAAAAGGAGTGGATATTACGTTGCATTTTTGTGACTTATCCACAATTACGACAAAGTTATCCACAGGCTTTGTGGAAAGCATTTTCTTAGCTCCTCAGATTAGATAAGCGAGCGTTGCCAGTTCCATTTTATCCCCCTCTTAACCCCATAAATGGAGACTACTCATGAGCATTCTATTTTCACCATTCAGCTTAAAGTCAATCACGTTTCGCAACCGGATATTTGTTTCACCCATGTGTCAGTATTCCTGTCACGACGGTTTACCCACAGACTGGCATCTTGTTCATCTTGGCAGCCGTGCCGTGGGTGGAGCGGGACTGGTTATGGTCGAGGCAACCGCGATTAGCCCCGAGGGGCGTATCAGCCCGGACGACTGCGGCATCTGGAGCGATGCCCACGCCGAGGCGTTTCTGCCGATCACCCGCTTCATACGGGAGCACGGTGCTATTGCCGCGATCCAGCTTGCCCATGCCGGTCGCAAGGGATCATGTACTTTGCCGTGGCTTGGCGGTGGCCCGCTGGGTATGGAGGCGTGCGGCTGGCAGCCGCTAGCACCCAGCTCCGTCCCGTTTGACGAGGGGCATCCCGTTCCCCGCGCCCTGACTCCGGACGAGATGGACGTGGTAGAAACCCAGTTCCGCGCCGCAACGCGAAGGGCGCTGGCCTCCGGATTCCAGGTGGTTGAGGTGCACATGGCCCACGGCTACCTGCTTCACGAATTCCTCTCTCCATTGGTTAATCAAAGGGACGACAACTACGGCGGCAGTCTGGAAAACCGGGTCCGCTTTCCACTGAGGGTGGCCCGGGCAGTGCGTGAAGAATGGCCGGTGGAACTGCCGCTATTTGTGCGGATTTCGGCTACTGACTGGGTTGAAGGGGGCTGGGACATTGATCAGTCGGTAATTTTGGCCCGACAACTGAAGGAGATTGGGGTGGATCTTATTGACTGCTCTTCAGGGTTTGCGGTGCCGGATGAGCCGGTTCCCTTTGGTCCCGGCTTCCAGGTTCCTTTTGCGGCCAGGGTTCGGTCTGAGGCCGGGATTGCCAGCGGAGCGGTCGGCTGTATCACCGAGCCGGTTCAGGCTGAGCAGATAGTGGCCACTGGTCAGGCCGATGTCGTTCTGTTGGGTCGGCAGATGCTGCGCGATCCATACTGGCCGCTCCATGCCGCCACGGCGCTGCAGGTGGACGTGCCCTGGCCTAATCAGTATTTGCGGGCAAAATAATCTTGGTTCATCGCTGACCCGCGCTGGGCACAACTGACTTTTATGAAACAAAAAAAGCACACGCCGGTTTGATCGGTGTGTGCTTTTATGCAAGCAGTGTTGTGCTGAATTTGGTCTAGTGGCTGGTATCCTGGCTTTCTTCCGAGCTGTTGATGTAGCGGTAAAACATTGGGAACCCGACGAAGAAGGCTACACAGATCAGGTATTCCACACCTTTAATATACTGGTAATAATCTACCAGGGTGAACACTTCCTTGATTTCCCCTACTGATGCGAATAATTCCATGGCCTGACTCCTCTCCGAATAATTTGTTTTATGCGTCTGTTTATAATCAGCCGGTCAATAATTTTGTATTGAATCTCTTAGTGCTTTGCAGTGGCGGTATCTTTTTCTTTGCTGCTGGCGGCACCAGTGATTATGCCGTATAGGGTTATTATGGCCGGGACGCACTGGATAACAACCACCATAGCGCAGAATCCGAGGAACAGGAGGATCAGGGGACCGCTAATAAAAACCTTGCTGGTTGTTCCGGATGATGCAAGGGCTGCTGTACTGGTTACGAGGCTGAGAGCAACTGCGCTGAATACCGCTGTCAGAGTTTGATTTGTTTTCATGGCGATCTCCTTTTATTTTGTAATATCTGCTGTATGCCAGATGAAGCGTTCTTGTTTTTTAGTAATGCATCGGCTGTGCCAAAAGAAATATTTAATGTGATATTGGTCATAATCTGCTGTAATTACTGTAGTTATTTAATTAAATACTTTTTGAGAGTTAACGGCCTGCTGAGTATGAGAAAGAGAATAGTATAGGAGATATATACTATCATCGGAGGGGAGATATGTATGGCTGCTGTGACATTATTTAATTAATACAGTAGGTTATGCGGCAGGGCAATGCTGGTTGGTGCATGTATGCTAAAAACATACATGCATAAAGGTAACCTCGGATCGAAAGATTATTGGCCAAAGCTGAAAGCGTAAGGGTGGGGCTGGCCGTCGAGCGAGGGCTTGCGGTCGCCCCAGCCTGTGCTATCGTTACAGAAGGTAATTATACCGGCCAGACTCTGCTGAAGAGGAAAAGTTCGTTCACAAACAATTCTCAAGATATGCAGAAAGAATGGCTTCCAGCTTACCAGAAAGGAGAAACCGCATGGATAAGAAAGAGGACTACCTGAAGAAATTGGAAGCGCAACTTAAGGAGTGGAAGGCAAAGATCGATACGCTCGAAACAAAGACTTCCATGGTTTCCGCGGAGGCAAGGGCCGAACTTATGCGGGAAATAGAGGGGTTGCGCAGTAAAAAGGCAGTATATAAGGAAAAATGGAGCGAGCTGCAAAAGGCTGGCGGCGAGGCCTGGGACACAACAAAGGAAGGGGTGGAAAAGGCTGCCGGCGAGTTGAAGCAAGCCTTGGACAAGGTAGTTGCCCGCTTTAAGTGAACGCATCTGTTAGTGACCATTGTGTTGCAGGGAGGCGGCATGCCACAGGCTGACGAAAAGAGGCAAACGCGGCTCAAAACGTTGCTGTTTAACGAAAAGCGCCAGCTCTGGAATGAACTGCGGACAGAGCTGTTTGAGAAACTGGGTGAAGGGCTGCACACCCAGTACGATATCCCCCAGGATATCGGTGAGCAGGGAATGCTCGCCCTGTTGGAAGACACCGGACTGGCAGTAATCGATATACGCCGGGAGCAACTGACGCAGATGGAGGAAGTGCTTGCAAAGTTTGAAGAAGGAAACTACGGCATCTGTGAGGATTGCGGGGAGGAGATCGACGAGGCGCGTCTGCGGGTGGCCCCGTATGTACCGTGTTGCGTCAGCTGTCAAAAACAGCGGGAAGGGCCGGCTTCATTGCCTGGGTTGACCTTGTAGCGCAGTGGGAAAGACTGGCAATTGACCGGCTTTTCGCATCTTGAAACGCCAAGGATGGAGATGAATGAAGATCAGAATCTTCATGCTGCTTCTGTGTGTCTGCCTGCATTTGGTCGCAACGAAGGTAATCGCATCAGAGGGTGGAACCACCGAGATGGACTGCCCGTCGGGTGTTGCCCAGGATTCAAACGGTGTCTGTTCCGAGCCGGGCGGCATTATCTCCCCGGCTGTTCCCGAGGGGTCGCATCCTTTGCAACCGCAGCAAAGTAAGCAGGAAGATACAAAAGATGTTCAGAAAGATTTTCATCGCACAAAGCTAAAGCCTGCCAGGCAGCCGGCAGATTCCAATAAAAAGATCATCGTCTATTTTTACTGGGGAAGGGGCTGCCCCCATTGCGAAGAGGAAAAAACTTTTTTTGCGGATCTGAAGCGCGCTCTGCCATCCCTGGAGATCAGGGACTACGAGGTTTGGTACAACCATGACAATGCCGGACTAATGGAAGCCATGCTGCGGGCTTATGGCATGCGCTCCTCCGGAGTCCCGGTCACGGTCATCAATGACAGGGTATTTACGGGATTTACTGCCCAGTCCATGTTCTCCATAGAAAAAGCAATCAAGGAATGCAGTATTAGGGACTGCGGGGATCCGGGGGATAGGCTCAGGAAAATTGACCAGGAACAAGCCCCGCAATCTTTGCCTTTCGGTTCAGGAACCACAGCAACAGTCGAAAAGATGGAAACGGATCCATCCGTCAACATCCCGTTTTTCGGTCCCCTCGATGCCCGCAGCTCCTCTCTGCCGGTGCTTACGCTGGTCATAGCGGGCATGGACAGCTTCAATCCCTGTGCATTCTTTGTGCTCCTTTCCCTGCTCGGCCTGCTGGTGCATGCCCAATCACGCAATAAAATGCTCTTGATCGGCGGGATTTTTGTGTTCATTTCCGGTTTCATCTATTTTCTGTTCATGGCGGCCTGGCTGAACCTGTTTCTGATAATGGGCCATGTTGAAGTCATTACCACCATCGCGGGGTGCGTCTCGGTGGCCATTGCCGCGATCAACATCAAGGATTTTTTCCTGTTCAAACAGGGTGTCTCCCTGAGCATTCCCGACAGTGCCAAGCCTAAGCTGTTTGACCGGATGCGAAAATTGGTGCATTCCAGCTCACTTGTGTCGCTGGCGATCGGGACCACCGTGCTGGCGATCGTCGCCAATTTTTATGAACTGCTCTGCACCGCCGGATTTCCCATGGTCTTTACCCGGATTCTTACCCTGAACAAGCTAACAACATCAACATATTACCTGTATCTTGTCCTGTATAATTTTGTGTATGTCGTGCCATTGTTTCTTATCGTACTGGGATTCACATTCACACTTGGCCGCCGGAAGTTGTCCGAATGGCAGGGAAGGTTCCTGAAACTCGTCTCAGGCGTCATGATGCTCGGGCTTGGTGCTGTCCTCCTCACCAATCCAGCGCTCATGAATAACGTGCTGGTTTCGTTGATCATCCTGATATCGGCGTTGGGCGGATCGCTGCTGGTGGCTATGGTGATGAGAAGATGGGGAGATGTGGCCCGATGAAGCAGATCCCCAAAAAACCTGCCGTCCCTCGCACCGCACAGGAAACTATCCGCCACGCGATTATCGATCTGCTCCATGAGCAGACATTTTCGGCAATGGAAATATCGGCCGAGGTTCGCATACCGGAAAGAGATGTCTGCGACCATCTGGAGCATATTCGCCAGACTATCCATGTCTCCGGCGCCGTGCTGCAGGTTACGCCGGCCGAATGCCGCAAGTGCGGCTTCGTTTTCACCAAGCGCGACCGCTTGTCCTCTCCCTCCAAATGCCCGGTTTGCCGTAACGAAGCAATCCTCGAACCGCTGTTCAAGATCCGGCAGATGAGCCACTGCTGACATGATACCGAAGAGCAGCATGACGGGAAGGCCCCATGGAGCGCGCCGACACGAAGAGGCTGAAAAAACTAGTTGAGGATATGAAGGGTTGTGTTAGTGCAAAGGTGCAACCATGACACGCTACCTGGAGTTATTAACCATTTTCGTAAGCCAGCTCTTCATTATTGTCGATCCTCTGGCCGGCATCCCTACCTTCCTTGCCATCACCCCGACGAAGACGAGGCTTGAACGTCGGGCCATTGCCCGGCGAAGCTGCATAATTGCATGTCTTGTTATAGTCCTCTTTATCGTGGCCGGGTCTTCCATCCTGGGCTATTTTGGCATCAAAACCTCGGCAGTCCAGATTGGCGGGGGGATTCTTCTTTTCATCATCTCCCTTGAACTCCTTTATGGCAGGACAACCGGGACTGAGACGAGCAGCCGGGAGGAGCGCCTTGCCGAAGAGAAGGAGGACGTGTCGGTTACCCCGCTTGCGATCCCGCTTCTTGCCGGGCCGGGAGCCATTGCCACCACCCTGGTTTTTGCCGGTCGCGCGGACAGTATTTTATCCATTGCCGTACTCGCGGTGGGCGCCGTTATTGTATTTGTTATTGTTTATCTGTTTCTGCACTGGGCTGACGAGTTGGCTAAGCTCATCGGCGCTCTTGGTATGAAAATCATTTCTAGGATTGTCGGGCTTCTCCTGGCCTTTATTGCTGTTCAGTATGTCATCGATGGTGTCAGAGGCTTGTAGGGAAACAATAAACCAGAAAAAAGCTGTCAGGACACGCGGACCTTGCTGCCGCAGGTGGTACACTCCCATCCGTATTCCTGCTCCGGGGGATAACCATAAAATTCCACGCCATTCCAGGCCGACCATACAAAGGTACGCTCTTCTTCGCAGTCAGGACAGTACAAGGATGTCTTATCGCCCAGTTTTTCGTCAAGTGCATCTGTCATGGTGATCTCCTTCCATAGTTCCGCCTTCCGCTCCCTTTAAACCGCCAACTACCGTGTCCATGTCACCCTATGTTGATATTATAGCTCGTTGTTTTAGTTTTTCACGCGCATTGCGCGACTTTACTTAATGCTATGTCGCTGTATGATTTAAAATAAAACTAATGTTGCGTGGTGAGGGAATGGAACAAGTTATGTAATGAGAAAGCCCCCCCGGGGGGGCGCTGGTGTAGATAGGGATTGATAAGACTTTTGAAGAAGCGAACCTTGTTAAGCATAAGGGGTCAGGTCTCAAACGCCTACAACATGCAATACGAACGGAATATGAGAATAGGGTTGAGACCTGACCCTTCAGGTTTTGTATTCATGGATGTCTCGTAAGATTTCAAGATCGGAGGGAAACCCCATGGTCAAGACGGCAGGCTGTCTGGACCACTGGAACAAGGCGCCTTCACGTGGTGCCAAACGCATTCCTGCCGCAGCAGCCAAGGCAGACCCCGCGTTGATTAAGCCCGGCATGGCCTTCATCATGGATCATGGCGGAGGATTGGGCCATGCGGGGCTGGTGGAAAAGGTTGCGGGAGGGTTGCTCACCACCTTGGAAGGGAACACCGACGCCAGCAAAACCAGAGAAGGGGGCGGCGTCTATCGGCTCATCAGAAAGGTCGGTGAGATCAACAAGGGGTTCATTGCTTATTCCGGCGTGTGACGCGAGATGACCTAATAAAAAAACAGACAAAAGGAGGCAGCCATGGCGAAAAACACGACGAGTCTCACCGCGAAAAAAGGCAGGGTGCTGAACGCCCGCCGGGACACTATCGATTTCCGTGACCGGATGTATGAGCCAACCCTGGTGGAAGTCCCCACATTTCGGGATCTGAAGGAGTACCGCACGGCCAAGGTGCCGATTCTCGACCAAGGGGCCGAGGGGGCCTGTACTGGCTATGGCCTGGCAACGGTGGTGAACTACCTGCTTCGGACCCGGAAACAAAAGCCGAGCGATGTGACAGTGAGCGCAGACATGCTCTACCGGCTTGCCCGGCGCTACGACGAGTGGCCGGGGGAGAACTACGACGGCTCCAGCGCCCGTGGTGCCATGAAGGGATGGCACAAGCATGGGGTCTGCGCTACTGCTACCTGGACATCGGCCAAGAAACGACTGACCGCCGAGGTCTCGGACGAAGCGGTCCACAACCCGCTCGGCTCCTACTACCGGGTAAACCACAAGGATCTGGTGGCAATGCACTGTGCCATCACTGAGACCGGCATCCTCTATGCTACTGCCAATGTACACGAGGGGTGGGACATGGTGACCAAGAACGGCATCATTCCACTTAAGGAACAGATGCTTGGCGGCCACGCATTTTCCATCGTTGCCTATGATGACCAGGGGTTGTGGGTCCAGAACTCCTGGGGCGAGAGCTGGGGCATGGAGGGATTTGCCAGGATCAGCTACGACGACTGGCTGGCCAACGGCACCGACGTCTGGGTCGCCCGGCTCGGCGCACCTGTGCATATTTCGGCAATGGCCTCCTTTGCGGTCCAGTACTCCGGGCTGGCCCCCCGCTCCAGCGCCCTGAGCAACAAGGAGCTGCGACCGCATATCATCAGCCTCGGCAACGACGGTCTGCTCAAGACCGACGGCACCTTCGGCAACGATAACACGGACGTCCAGGAGATCATCGGCAACTGCGCAGGTAAAAAGGTCGTTCTCTACGCCCATGGCGGACTCGTCAGTGAGGAGTCAGCGGTGCAGGTGCTGGCCGACTTTCTGCCGGTCTTCGGGGCCGCCGGTGTTCATCCGATCTCCTTCATCTGGCACAGCGATTTCTGGACGACCCTGGTCAATATCATGAAAGAGGCCCTCGGCATGCGGAGGCCGGAGGGGTTCCTTGACAGCGCCAAAGACTTCATGCTCGACCGCCTCGATGATGCCCTGGAGCCGATCGCCCGCACCATCGGCGGCAAGGCCCAATGGGACGAGATGAAGGAGAATGCCCTGGGAGCGACTACCAACATGGTCGGTGGAGCGCGCCTGGTCGCCGACAGATTGATGGAACTGGTCAAAAAGTACCCGAAGACCGAAATTCATCTCATCGGTCACAGCTGCGGGAGTGTCTTTCATGCGCCGCTGGTACAGCTGCTCGCCTCGTCCGGGGTGCCCATCAAGAGCTGCACCCTCTGGGCGCCGGCCTGCACGGTGGATCTGTTCAAAACGAGCTATCTGCCGCTCATCGGCAAGAAAGGCGGCATCGAGAAATTTGCCCTGTTTACCATGGACGACAAGACCGAGCAGGATGACAACTGCGGCAAAATCTACAACAAGTCGCTGCTCTATCTAGTGGCTAACGCCTTTGAGAAGGAACCGCGCATCCCTCTCTTCCGCAATGGCGTTCCGATTCTGGGGATGGAGAAGTTCGTCAATGCAGACGCTCAAATGAAGGCATTGTTCGCCGGGGAAAATGCCGATTGGATTCGCTCGCCGAATAATAACGCCGGGAATCCCGAAGACTACTCGACCTCGCGCCATCACGGCGATTTCGACAATGACAAGGCAACGGTAGCAGCCACGCTGCAGCGGATTACCGGCAACGAAGCAGCGACAAAGCTCTTCCGGGTGCGTAAGAGTGCGATGTGCATGAGTACTCAGCGGAGGTTGTTGGAGAAATGAAAGAGCTGGGATAGTGGCACTCTCTCATCGAGCTGTTGGCAAAGGTGTCGGATACCGCGTGAACTGCTGCGTGGAGCTGAGAACGGCACTCGGGGCGACGGGGGGCACGCTGATGGTCTCGTTGTGCTAGGGGCGAGGGCCGAGGCGATTCCGCTGGCAGATTGGAGACACTCTCAGGGAGCGTCCCTATTTCCCCTTACGCGCATTGATTGCAGTTCGTAGAACGCCTTGATCCAACGACCTTCACGCTTGCTGATGTGCCTGACAGCGATATACTTAGATATCGGATGGAGTAGATTTTAACGAAAAAGGAGAACTGACATGGCTATAATCAAGTGGGAATCAGACCTGCAGGCGGCAATCGAGCTGGCCCGGAAAGACCACAAGCCGATCTTTCTCGACTTCTGGTTCGATGGCTGACTCGGCTGCATCGCCATGAATACGGGTCCGTATTCGGAAGAGAAGGTGCAAAAGTATCTGCAGAGCGAGTTTATCCCGGTCAAGAGCCAGTGCTTCTGGGATACGCGGACAGAGATGATGAAGCAGTTCGACGTTACCTGGACCCCCACATTGCTCGTGCTGGATTCGAGCGGCAAGGAGCATCACCGGACAGTGGGGTATGTCCCGAGCGACGATTTTATGGCGCAATTGAAGCTCGGCATTGGCAAGACGTTCTTCGACCGTTTCCGTTTTGCCGAGGCAGGCGAGGCCTTTGGATCGGTTATCGAGCAGCATCCCAGCGCCGGGGCGGTTCCGGAAGCGATGTTTTTCCTCGGTGTGGCAGGTTACTGGAAAACCCATGATCCCAAGGCGCTGCGCCAGGCCTACGACATGCTCATCACCCGGCATCCAGCCAGCGAATGGGCCCGCCGGGCGGCACCCTACGAGCAGATTTTACTTTCATAATGTGAATGAAAATGCCGGTATCCGGCAGCCTGATTCTTACGAAAATAAGGAACAATTTAGGTCAGAACTGCTCATCTAATGCTTTTCATATGTTGTATGCCTGTCTGACACCGTTGTTATTTCTGGGGAGATGAGCAGTTTCTGCTATTTATTATATCAACAGAAGGGAGAAGAAGGCATGAGCAGACCCCCTGTCTGGCAGATGATCAAGGAGGCTATACAGGCTCTTAAAGGAAAAGCAACTCTGGTTAAAAATTATTGCCCTCATTGTATTCTTCTACCAAGCACTCTTAAGTCGTTAAACGTATAATGCGCCAGAGCGTCTAAGGGACATTGTTGATTTGTTGGCTAACATCAGTAATAGCCGGATAAAATCAACAAATCAGCTACGTCCGGCTTTTCTAAATGCGTTTCTTGTTTTTTATTGTGTCATTTCCTCCTATAGATCCCCATCAATTCCCCCTGGGCGATGATGTGCCCGTGCATGGCGTGTTCGAGGACTGCCTTGGTGCTGGCCGGCGCCAGGTTCAAGATGGTGTCGAGGGCATAGAGCTTGAAAAAATACCGGTGGGTTCCGGAAGGGGGGCAGGGGCCGCCGTAGCTGTTTCGCTTCCAGCTGTTCAGTCCCTGAACAGCTCCAGCAGGCAGGCTGCTCTCCTTGATCTCCCGCGTTTGCGCTGGAATGTTCCAGAGCACCCAATGTACCCAGGTTCCTGCCGGAGCATCCGGATCGTCCATGATAAGGGCCAGTGACTTTGCACCAGCCGGTACTTCTTCGATGAGCAGCGGCGGGCTGATGTCCTTGCCGTCACAGGTGTAGCGCTCCGGAATTTCAGTATTATGTGCAAATGAGTTGCAGGTGATCTTCATGTCGGACATTTTCCTAGTCTCCTTTGCCATAAGGGTAGCCGGCATGAGGATGCATGCCAGCAGGACCAGTCGTAGCAGGGTTCTTTTTTTCACTTGCCGGCTCCTTATTCGCCGAACACTCGATAAATTAAGAGTTGTTTTTACCTGAATAAGGCATTTAACCGTAAATGAACGCTGATAAATCAAAATCAGCAGTATCCGGTTTGGTCTTTAGCATTTGGTCCCCCTCCTTCCTGTAAGGAGGGGTTAGGGGTGGTTGCCTTTGATTTTAATCAATCTGAAGGATCAAAAACTAAAACCTTACCACCCCCAGCCCCTCCTAAAATAGGAGGGGAGCTTGCAAACCTTTAGCAAGCTTTGCAAATATCTCTGTGTGTCGTTTTCAAGCTGCAACGGGACCCATGCCGAGCAGTTGCGCCAATTCCCTGGCGTTTGCCGGGGCAAATGCTTCGGCATCGTTGTTGAAGTAGATGTACACGTCTTTGCCCCCCTCCAGATATTTCGTTATTCTCCCGGCATCGGCCAGCAGCTCTTCGTGGGAGTAACAACCTGTGTAGTCTCCGCCGCGGCCGTGCCGCCGGAGGTAAACGAAACCGGCTGTCAGCGGCAGCTCCGAAATAAAATCAGGCCAGTCGGCCATGCAGAGGGCAACCCGGGCCTCACGGCAAAGAGCAATGACCTCCTCGCAACACCAGCTTGCATGTCTGAATTCCAGGGCATTTCTTGCTGGATAGCCGGCCAGCAGTTCAAGGAACAGCTTCAGGCGTTCAATATTGCAGGCTAAATCGGGAGGTATTTGCCAGAGGACTACCCGGAGCTTTTCACCGAGCAGTAGCACCCCTTCAAAGAAGCGCGCCAGTGGTATCTCAGGGTTGGCAAGCCTTTTGATATGGGTGATGAACCGGCTTCCCTTGACGCTGAAGGTGAAGCCGTGTGGTGATGCCGCTTGCCAGCGCGCAAAGACCTCCGGCTTCAGCGTGCGGTAGAAGGTGACATTCAGCTCGACGCTGGAGAACGTAGCGCAGTAATAGTCGAACCAACTTTTTTGCTGGAGCTTGTCAGGATAAAAGCGTCCATGCCAGTGCGGGTAACTGAAACCGCTGCAGCCGATGAACAGTTCGGGCATTTCAACCCTCCGTTTTCAGCCAGGGAAGTCAAGGCTGGGTAAGGTTAACTATACTGCAAGAATGATTACGCGCAATTGGCCCGCATATACAATATCGGTCATGGCCGGGTTGAACCGGATGATGAAACGGATCGGAATGGTAAATGAAGTCTTTGATCAAAAACAGCCCTCTTTACGGCCGAGGGGCTGGGATTGAACGTGAAAGATGTGGAGTCCTCGCCGGGATGTCTTTGGAAGAATTGGCTCGGGGTCACCCGGAGGGCATAATTTTTAACTTGATTTTTATTTTACGCATATGTAATGTTGACAAAGATTATAAACATATACGATTGGCAAAGGTACACGATAATACTAAACTATCCGCAAGGATAGGACGGAAAGCCTATAGGGTCTCACTGAGACAGCCGGGTCGCCGAAATATCGCACAAACGATACTAAGCCCCGGCTTTTTTGTGTTCAAAATACTATAAAGGAGGTGATTAATCGCAATCAAGTCTTAGCACCAGTTAAGGCGAACAAATATACCGGCCGGCTTTGCGCGCCCAAATTCGGTATAAACAGAATTGATAACGACAATACTAAACCATCCGCGAGGGTGGGGCGGAAAGCCTATAGGGTCTTAATAAGACAGCCGGGTTGCCGAAATATCACACGATATCGGTCCCGGTTTTTTTGTATGCAGATTCTCCGGGGCCATAAACCAAGTACATGGAGGACGTGTGAAAGAAAAGAAGAAATCATCATTTCAGCACAGTGATGGAGAACAGGTGAACGAGGGATCGTTTCGTTCCGAGCAAACAACAAAAGGAGACATAATGAAGAAATTCAGTACAGTATCCGCGCAGTTCTTTTTTGCATTGGCGCTGGCAGCAACGCCTCTGATAGCTTTTCAGTTGCAAGGGACGGAAGCTTTTGCCCAATCATCTTACTTTACCAGCCGAGGCTGCGTAAATTGCCATTCCACACCAGTCGTTGCCACCTGCGCCGGGTGCCATCAGCACAGCGGAACCCTTACTGCAACAAAGAACAAGACGACTTCCTATACCCCCGGAGAAACTGTAACTGTAACTTTGTCCGCTTCAGGTGCGCGGACCGGCTGGATTGGCGCACGGCTCTACAGCCAGACCGGCGCAGAAATCGCACGCTCCAGCGGCAACCAGAGCGGCATGGGCGGTTCAGCAATCTACCCGGTGGTACTCTCGGCTCCGGCTCCGGCTACGGCAGGTACATACACCTGGAGGGTTGCCTATGTCGGTAATGTAAACGGCACCGGCTCTGGCGATGTCCACAGCGAGAAATCGGTCAACGTCTCCATTACCGTTGCCTCGGCAGCCGACACGGCAGCCCCGGTCGTAAGCTTCACCCTCCCGGCCACCGCCACCAGCCTGACCGTACCGGTTTCCAGCCTTAGCGCCACCGACAACGTGGCCGTAACCGGCTACCTGGTCAACAAGATCGCTACTCCACCGGCAGCCTCCGCCACCGGCTGGACAGCAACCGCCCCGGCCAGCGTAACCGCAGTGGCCGGCAGCAACACCTTCTACGCCTGGGCCAAGGACGCGGCCGGCAATGTATCCGCCGTCAAGAGCGCCAGCGTAATCGTAACATTACCTCCTGCTGCCGACACTACCGCCCCGGTCGTAAGCTTCACCCTCCCGGCCACCGCCACCAATCTGACCATACTGGTTAGCTCTTTC